>Ga0209039_10002966_pt1 | contig 13701 bp, 16 predicted proteins | sample BogFormECP12_OM1_FD_188238 | JGI IMG/M metagenome (GOLD analysis project Ga0209039, IMG submission 188238) | Bog forest soil microbial communities from Calvert Island, British Columbia, Canada - ECP12_OM1 (SPAdes) (version 2) | ecosystem: Environmental > Aquatic > Freshwater > Wetlands > Bog ...
CGGTGGCAATTGCCCCGCCGCATTAAATAGCGGCCGCTTTCGCACGTGGATCATGTCCGAGAAAGAAGGCGACAAGAGCCACACCTGGGACGAGCAATGGGAGATGCACAAACCAATGCTCCCGATAGTCGGGACACTCCTCACCGTCATCGCATGGCTTGTCTTCATACTCCTCTACGCCCTTTACTGGTCAAACGGCTTCTCAATCTTCCAGAACGTCATAGTCACCATAGTATCTCTGGTCATCGCGGCCCTGATCATAGGCCTCGAATGGGTAGTCTGGGGAATGAGGCACGCCAGACACTGGATGCGATGGGGCGACTGGGACAGGCCGAAGTAAGACCAGCAACCGTATACTGGAAAGGTGCAGGTGCCAGGAGATTGACTAGACCAAGAAGTGGGCGGCGAACTTCGAATACGCCTCGTCGAGTACGCATTTCTCCGGCGGAGACTTGAAGCCGTAGGCGCAGATCTCCTTCACATGGGTCAGGTTCTTGGATAACATAGACCTGTAGGTGGCCCTGAGTACGTCGAACAGGACATTGCCGGCGTTGGCCCCGTCGGATGAGCGCAGGTATATGTCGACAGAAATGCCCGAGTCCATGAACCCACTACCTTCGAACCAGAAGTAGCTGGTCCTGTCGTTCCCCAGGTAGTCGACGTAGTCGGTCGTCCCGGCTACGGTCTCGAACTTGTAGGGGACCTCGGTCGCGACGGAGGTGGTCTTCACCGTGCGCTTTGCCATCTTTATCGCCTCGTCGATGGTGTTCAGGGTCTCGGAACCGCCTCCGACGTCTAGCTGGTAGCTCTTCGAAACCTTCACTCCTCGGCCGACCATGAACGCCAGGAGCCCCCTGTGGAAGGCGGTTCCCCCGAACTGGCTCATCAGGTCGTCCCCGACGAGGGGGAGCTTGGCCCTCTTGAAGGAGGCGACTAGCGCGTTTCTCTTCAGCAGCAGGGTAGGGGTGCAATTCACGAAGGCGCACCCAGCCTTGAGGGCGGCTTTCGCGTACTCTTCCGAGGATGAGTCCGACCCAGACGAAATCAGGTTGAGGAAGATTTCAGCCCCCGCCTGCTTGAGGCGACGGGCCACTTCGTCGGTATCGACGGCGTCAGGTTTCACTCCCTTCAGGTGGGGGGCCAGGTCGCCCTTGGAGATCCCAGGAGAGACGCGGACCCGTGATTTTGGCAGCTCGAGGTACTTCCTTGCAACGTTGGGAGGCGCGAAGGCGGCAACGGAGAATTCGAGCCCCACCTTCCGGGGATCGATGTCAAACGCTGCGACGATTTCGATGTCATTCGGTTTGAGGCCGGCGACCCGTGGGTGCCAGAGCCCGTTGGTCTTCCCCCCCGAGTAGAATTTTAGCCCCTGGGCGAAGACGGCGGCGCAATTGCCCACGCCAGCTATGGCGACTTTTGCAGGCATTCAGGTCACTTGAACTTCGCGAGGACGGCGAAGAGGCCGACCACCAGGAGAAGGATCCCGAGGGCGTAGTTGATTGTGATGATTTCGCCAGCCACCCCGGAGACGGCTCCGTCGGAATAGGTGAAATAGAGAAGGGCGGCTCCAAATCCCAAGACTACCAGCCCCATGAGCCTGATTAGAGCGTCTACACGCGACTGCTCCGGTTCAACTGTCCCCATCCGGGTTCAACCGACGCAATCGGAGAAGGGTATTTAGAACTTCTTTGGAACGAGAGGCAGCCGTGGACGCGGAATCGGTTCTCAGGGAACTGAAGTCTCATGGGAGCCCCGCCGCTGTGAAAGGGATGGCGAGGTTTGGGATATCCTCCAAGAACACCTTGGGGGTCTCAGTCCCCACCATCAGGGGCCTGGCGAAAAAGCTCGGGAAGGACCATGCCCTGGCCCTGGCTCTCTGGGAGTCGGGGATACATGAAGCAAGGCTCCTGGCTCCCATGGTGGATGAACCCGGGAAGGTGACTGAGGCGCAGATGGAGAAATGGGTACGGGACTTCGATTCGTGGGACGTCTGCGACCAGTGCTGCAGCAACCTCTTCGACAGGACGAGGCTCGCCTATGGCAAGGCATCGGCGTGGGCCGGACGGGAGCCTGAATTCGTGAAGAGGGCAGGATTCGCGCTGATGGCAGCTCTGGCGGTGCACGACAAGAAAGCAGATGACAAGGCATTCGTCTCCTTCCTTGAACTCATCGAGAAAGGCGCCACAGACGAAAGGAACTTCGTGAAGAAAGCGGTCAACTGGGCACTGCGTCAGATAGGCAAGAGGAACGTGCGCCTTAACAGGGAGGCACTGGTAGCGGCGAAGGAGATATCGAAGCTGAAGAGCCCAGCCGCGAGATGGGTCGCGTCGGACGCCATAAAGGAACTCAGGAGCGAAGCCGTTCAGAGCCGGCTCAGGCGTTCTTCAGCAGCTTGAGCTTCTCAGGCAGATACTTATCGACGATGTAGCTGAGCCCGTATCTCGCAAAGGCTTCCTGCTCGCTCTTCCGTTTGATCCTGAGGAAGGTGTCCAGCTCCTCGTGCCACATCCTATCGGTATAGCGGGGGTCCTCCTTCAGCTCATGGAGACGTTTGATGTCGATCTCTGTCAGCTTGTCAGACGGCAGTTTGTACTTGATGATGTCGTTGGCCGTCACCCCAAGCCATACTGCCGCGGGAGTCGTGAGCTCCCGGAGATGGGCCGAATTCGCCGAACCGGACTTGATCACCATCGCGATGTGAGCCCCCCAGGGGTCGGCGTCGCAGAGGATTCCGACCGGGAGCCCAAGTTCCTGGTTCAGCCGCCTGATCAGATACCGCGTCGATCTCGGGGGCTGGCCCGCGGTGTTGATCAGCAGGGCCTTGTACTTCGTGTGCACCCTCTCCTCGATGAACCGGGTAAACAGGCCGCCCTTCTCGATAGCTAAGACGATCTTCGCTCCGGTGTTCACGAACTCCGCCGTCGTGAGGGCGGGGCCTATCATGACACCGTCAGGGTTCGCAGAAAGGTCCGCTTGCTTTCCTTCATAGCCTGGGACGGTGTATTCGATGGTCATGTTGCCGAAGATGGCGCTCCTCTCTTCTGGGTAGATGTTCATCCCCTCCCGCGCCATCTGCATCAGGACCTCCAGATCGGTGATCAGCTCGTCAGATTCGGCCTGGTCCTGGAACTCGACGTTGAAGGCCTGGGCGGAGTAGAAGACGTCTCTCAGGGTCGAGGTGCGTTTTTCGTCGACCAGCTTCTTGGCGAAGGACGCCAGCCAGACCAGCTGGGTGAACGGCCGGATGTGCTTGATGTTAGAGGAGGACTTCTTTACAGTGGTGGGTCCCAGGACGAACTGCTGGAGCCTCTTGTCGTAGACGATGTTGCGGACCGAGCGGCTGGCGAGGGTCAGGCTGGGGAACTTCCCCTCGTCCAGGTCGTCGTAGACCCCCTCCCCGAGGGTCTTCAGCAACGCCTGGGCGCTGCTCTTCCTAGCTTCCGCCGTACTGGTCGATCGTTTTTTGCTCATCTTCATCTCCGCTCCCTGCCTGAACGTCAACGTCGGGGACCCCTTCCGCCGCTCCCTGGTCGGGTCTCTCCGCTTCCTCCTGAACCTCAGCTTCACCCATGAGCTTGCTGTAGTCCGGCGGCCTCTTCTTCCCCGCAAGCTCCTGTGAGAACTGCGCTATCAGGGGAAGGTACTTTCCATAGATGTTCATCTTCCGCTGGACCGCCTCCGCAGTTCCTTTCCTCGAGAGGAAGATGCTGAGCCTTCTCAGGGCCTCCCTGACCGCGTTCCTAATCTCCCTCTGAATTTCCGGCCTGTCGGCGATATACTCCTTCCCGACGGTCTTGTAGGGGATGCGGGTCGAAGCAACATGAGTCAGGACCGCTACGGGGGCGTCGGGGGGGACGTGGTACCTCCGCCAATCGACCTCTTGGTTGAGGACCACGAAGGACACGTCACTGCTCTCGTCGTAGAGGAGCGGGATTCTGTTGGCGAACCTGAACAGCTTCTGCCCGGGCTGAAGGACCCTACCTCCGTAGGCCATTCCGACCTCCACCAAGAACGGGAACCCAGAGTAGGACGAGGGTGGCCTCGTTACTACGGTGGCGAACTCAGGCTGGAGCTCCTTTTTCATCCCAGCGAGGAGGATTTCTTCGCCGACAGGCGAAAGGACCGCGGCGTCCGGCTGCAAGAAGTCGGGGAAGCGCTGCAGCGCGTCCACCATGGCGACCACCTGGTTATTGTTGAGCCTCTTTGGCGACAACTTGGGACTGACCCCTGCAAAACGAAGGAAATTGTTCGCGATTGTGTCACCCACACGATGGAAGTGCTTGTTTCCCATGAACCGCTCCATCGTCTTCTCATCTGTCATCTTGACCATTCTTTTGAAAGCCTCAACGTCGATTCCGTGAGGATGAGGGAGAGTCTCCTTCGGAGCAGGTGGCATGGAGGTAGTCGCCCTCTCGTAGAAGGCCACTAGGCCGGTCGGGTCCACGAAGGTGAGGTTGACGTAGCTCGCCACAAGGGCGGTCTGTTTGAAATAGTCGCCAATCTTCTGGGACGCCCTCGGATAGTCTCCTTCGAGCGTGAGGTCGACCCTGGTCCCGGTGGTCCCGTTGGCTTCGCTCACATTGTGCTTCAGGACCATCGGGCGGTTCTCTCCGATGTCGATCATCATCTGGTAGGAGTGCCTCCTCTTCCCGTCCGAGACGGTGACCACGACGGGTCTGTTGGTCGTCACCTGCCCATAGAGGATGGCCATTGTACCTCCGAGCCCGAACATCCCCCGGGACTGGCGGAGGACGTACTTGGAGCCGTAGAAGACCTTCCCGAAGGCGCTGGGGACGTGCTGGGGGGCGACCCCGGGGCCGTTGTCGATCACAGTGAGACGATAGGGCTTCGGGTCGGGGAGGTCGGGGGCCCCCTCGCCGATGATCCTCACGTAGACTTCGGGGAGGGTCCCTGCCCCTTCGGCGGCGTCCAGGGAGTTCTCCACGAGCTCTCGGACAGCCATGTACAATGCCCTGGCGGGGTTGGTGAACCCGGCTAGGTCGCGGTTACGGTAGAAAGAATTCTGAGGGCGAGATCTCCGCGAATGAAGTCTTGTTGCTCAGTGGGCACCACCTCCCTGGATAGGCAGAATGTGCCTGACACTGACATTACAATGATTCATCGAGTGAACGTCCCCGCCCCGCGGGTATCGGCGTGATGCGGATATATGCTAACCCTCCATTTTCTTGATTTTCTCGGCCATGGTTTCAGGGGACGTCCCTTCCCAGAGGAACATCTTCTCCATCTTGCGCCTGGTCCTGGCTTTCTGCAGGGTGTTGTAGACGGTCCTGTGCTGGCTCCCGGTAGCCAGTGACCGAACAGCTTCCGCAGCGAGCTGGACTTCTGAAGCCTCCCCGATTATGGATACGGTCCTGCCGTAGACCGATAGGTAGCAACGGGTTAGCTCCTCGATGACCCGCCGAGACTTCCCCTTCAGGCCTATGACCCGGCCGCGGATCCTTTCAAGGGAGTTGGTGCTCCTCCCTGCGTAGTCTCGCAGGTCGATGACCTCCAGGACGGCTCCCTCTTCTAGGAGGCGCAATGAGCGCTGCGGGGAGAACCCTCGCCCTATGGCCTCTATGACCCTGGTTGCCGAGAATGGGTCCCCCTCCTCCGCATTCTCAGTGCTGACCGTCACCAAGCCTTCCTTGCTGTCTACCTTGAGTTTGACCCCAAGCTCCCTCTCCAGGTGCCTCTTGGCGCCCCCTTCCTTCCCGATTACGACCCCGACGCGTTCGACGGGTATGCGCACAACTTGCTCGAAACTCAACTGCTCAACTTCCCCATCCAGTACTCGGTATCCTCTTTGATTATTCCCCGCTTCCTAAAGAACCTGACCATGTTGTTGACGTCTCGTCTTAGGAATTCGTCGGCCTGGGGGTGGGAGGTAAGGACTGCGGAGCCCATGTCGAAGAGAACCTTCTCGTGGTCGGTCTTGAAGACGTTGAACTCCGAGAGGTCGGCGTGCACGAGCTTCGCTTTGTTATGGAGGTGAGTTATCATCTCGAATGTCCAGTCATAGTCTTCTTCGTCGACTTCCGTTTCGGCGAAGATCGGTGCTGGTTCGGGCGGGCTCCCGATGTACTCCATGATCAACACGTTCTTGTGGAAGGCGATAGGCTTGGGAACTCTGACTCCGGCCGAATCTGCAAGCTGCAAGTTCTTGAACTCCTTTCGGACCCAGAGGTTGATGATCTCCCTGGAGCCGGATGGGAGGTTCCCGAACCTGCGGTCGCCGGCGATGTACCCCATACGCTTTCTGAAGTCGGACGAGGAGACCAGATAGATCTTGACGGCCACAGGGCCTCCAGACTGGTCGACCCCCCAGTAGACGCGGGCTTCCTTCCCTGCCCTGACTACCCCGTTGAGGTCCCCGATCTCCTTTCGAGCGATCAGGCCTTCAATGGTGAGTAGAGTCGCCCTGTCGAAGACCTCCTCCATGACCTTGCGTTGGTCCGAGTCCTTGCGGAGGTACCTGTTGTCCCTCTCGGAACGCAGGAGCCTCTCCTGCATCTTCCTCGATTCGTCGGGGTCGCCCATGGGTCGGCGAAAGAAATGGGGGGTTAAGAAGCCCACCGAGGACCTCCATTTACCCTCGGCCCCCGATATTTCCGCGGATCCTCAGTTTTCTTTAAATTGGGGAGAGCGAACGCCAGGTCTGACGTCGAAGAAGGTGTCTTATTGTCAGTAGAGAAGAAACCATTGAATGAAGCAAAACCGGGAGAGAGCTCCGGACCCTCGGTAGACGACCTGCTGGCACAGGAGAAGAAGAGGAGCGAAGACATTCTCACCCGTCTGAAATACGCCCAGGCAGACCTGGAGAACTACAGGAAGAGGGCGGAGAAGGAGGCGAAGGAGGCCGGGGAGTCGGCGCTTCGGGGTCTAGCCGGTCGTCTGCTGGTCGTCTTTGACGAGCTCGAGCTGGCGATCAAGCACTTGGACGAAGGCGATGTGAGCGGCGAACTCAAGGAGGGTTTCCTGATGGTCGAGAGGAAGTTCCTTACGGCCCTGGAGTCCGCCGGAATCCAGAGGATAGAATGTGTGGGGAAGCCGTTCAACCCCGAACTTCAAGAAGCGGTGGAGAAGGTGCAGGGGAAGTCGAAGAAGGAAGACATCGTGATTGAGGAGCTACGCCCGGGGTTCACATTCAGAGGCCAGGTTCTGAGACCGAGCATGGTAAAGGTTGAATTGGCGGCGAGGGTGGCGGGTCAGGAGGCGAAGGCGAGTGAGTAGCCAGAGAGAGAAGATACTCGGGATAGACCTGGGGACCACGAACTCGGCCGGAGCGATGGTCGAGGCAGGCAGGCCCGTCGTAATTCCCAGCGCTGAGGGGGCGACCCCGGCCGGGAAGATGTTCCCATCGGTGGTCGCTTTCACGGCAGACGGCCAGCTGCTCGTCGGTGAGCCGGCGAGGAGGCAGGCGGTAACGAACCCACAGGGGACGGTCTTTGAGATCAAGCGCAAGATGGGGACTGACTACAGGGTGAACATCTACGGGAAGGATTATTCGCCCGAGCAGATCAGTTCCTACATCCTCCAGAAGATAAAGAAAGACGCGGAGACCTTCCTAGGCTACCCGGTCAAGAAGGTCGTCATCACCGTCCCGGCGCACTTCAACGACAACCAGAGGCAGGCGACCAAGGACGCGGGGGAAATCGCCGGGCTCGAGGTGGTCCGGATAATCAACGAGCCGACGGCTGCCTCGCTCGCCTACGGGCTCGACAAGTCAGAGAAGGAGATGAAAATCCTCGTTTTCAGTTTCGGAGGAGGAACCCATGACGCAACCATCATGGAGTTCGGGCAGGGGGTCTTCCAGGTGCTGGCGACGTCGGGGGACACTCAGACCGGAGGGACAGATATCGACAACACCCTCATCCAGCTGTTCGTTCAGGACTTCCGCGCGAAGTCCGGAATCGACCTGTCGCAGGACAGGACGGCTATGGCGCGATTCAAGGAGGCGGCCGAGCAGGCAAAGATTCAGCTCTCAAACCTGACCTCGACCGACGTCGACCTACCCTTCATTGCGAGCGACTCTTCGGGGCCGAAGAACTTCCACTACACGCTGACCAGGACCAAGCTCGAGGAGCTGGCCAGGCCGATAGTCTCGAAGACCGAGCAGACCATCAGGAAGGTGATCAACGACGCGAAGCTCACCCCGACGCAGGTGGACAAGGTCATTCTCATCGGCGGGATGACGAGGATGCCGCTTGTCAGGAAGTTCGTGGAGGACGTGGCAGGGAAGCCGGCCGAACGTGGAGTCGACCCGATGGAGGCGGTGGCGGTGGGGGCGGCGATTCAGGGGGCCGTGCTGGCGGGCGAGATCAAAGACATCCTGCTTCTTGATGTTACGCCGCTGTCGATGGGGGTGGAGACACTCGGGGGCATTACGGAGCATCTGATTGAGAAGAACGCGACTATCCCGACGAAACGGAGCAAGACCTTCACCACCGCGGCGGACTTCCAGACTGCGGTCACCATTCACGTCGTCCAAGGAGAGAGATCGATGGCGGGGGACAATGTGTCTCTTGGGATGTTCAATCTGACAGGGATACCTCCGTCCCCGAGAGGGGTTCCCCAGATCGAGGTTACGTTCGACATTGATGCCAACGGGATACTGACTGTGGGGGCCAAGGATATGGGGACCGGCAAGGAGAACAAAATCACGATCACAGCGTCGACCAAGCTGTCCAAGGAGGAGAAGGAGAGACTCGTGAAGGACGCGGAGTCCTTCGCGGAGCAGGACAGGAAGAAGAAAGGGGAAGCGGAGCTCAGGAACGAGGCGGATTCGGTTCTCTACACCGTGGAAAGGACGAAGAGAGACCTCGAGGGGAAGGTGGAAAAGGCGAACTTCGACAAGGTTGACGCCGCCGCCCAGGAGCTCAGGAAGGCCCTGGAGGGGAATGATGCCGGGGTGATAAGGGACAAGATGGAAGCCCTGAAACGGGTCCTGCAGGAACTTGGGGCTTCGGTCTATGCGCGGACCCAGGGCCAGGCGCAAGGACAGGGGCAGGGTCCTGGCCAGGCACCACCTGGCGGGATGGGAGGCGGCCCGGGGCCGAATGTCAGCGACGCTGATTACAAGGTAGTCGACGAAGGGAAGTAGGCGATAGGCCGTGGCGGCGAAGGAGTACTACGACGTGCTGGGAGTACAAAAGAACGCGACCAAGGATCAGATCAAGGACGCCTACAGGAAGCTTGCATTACAGTTCCACCCGGACAGGAACAAGTCCCCCGAAGCCGAATCTAGATTCAAAGAAATCTCGGAGGCCTACGCCGTTCTTTCAGACGCCGAGAAGAGAAAGCAGTACGACAACTTCGGGCGCGAGGGGGTCTACCAGAGGTACAGCCAGGAGGACATCTTCCGCGGGGCGGACTTCGGGGAGTTCTTCAGGGGATTCGGGGCAGGCGGGTTCAACGACATCTTCTCCCAGTTCTTCGGGGGTGGGGTGAGACAGGGGCGCGCAGACAGAGGAGAGGACCTCACCTATCACCTGCAATTGAGGCTGGAGGACATCGTCGCCGACTCGGACAGGGAGCTTGAGATTCCGAGGGACGAGATCTGCCCGGTCTGCGACGGAAGCGGGGCAAAGCCTGGGACATCGCAACAGGCCTGCAGGACCTGCGGAGGGACCGGGCAGGTGCAAAAGGTCCAGTCGACGGGCTTCGCCAGGCTCGTGAGGATTACTGCGTGTGGGAACTGCGGAGGCAGAGGATACACCATCGACTCACCCTGCAGCGAGTGCCGCGGAAGCGGGACCATTGAGAAGAAGAGGAGAATCAGGATCATGATTCCGGCCGGAGTGGAGGATGGGCACACCCTCCGCCTTCGAGGCGAGGGGAGCGTTGGACAGAACGGGGTCCCCCCGGGAGATCTCTACGTGGTGGTCAACGTGGTCCCTCACAGGTACTTCGCAAGGCAGGAGAGCGACATCTACTTCGACACGAAAATCGGGGCCGTGGAGGCCATGCTCGGTACCGAAATCATCGTGCCGACCCTGTACGGGGACGTGAAGCTGACGGTCCCCCAGGGCACGCAGCCGGGGGAGGTCTTCAAGGTGAAGGGGAAGGGGCTCCCGAGGTACGGGGCCTGGGGGAAGGGTGACGAATACGTGAAACTCAACGTGGAGGTCCCTAGGAACCTCAGCGGCTCTCAGAAGGAACTCCTGAAGCGATTCAGGGAATTGCGTTAGCCCTAGAACCTGTAAATCATCAGGAAGGGGACCTTCTCTATCTCCCTGATGGCGCTGGGGTTCCCTACATCATTGTCGACAGCAAGGTTCACCGACCTCTGGCCGGCCAGGTTCACTATGGAGCAGGTGCGTATCAGTCGAAGGGCCTCTCCCATGTCTAACACCTCCCCTGAATAGAAGTCCGGGGACAGGTGGACCTTCAGCTTCCCTTCGGTGACGGTCCTTCCGACCAGCTCTTCGTCGCAGATGTTGACTAGGACGGAGCCCTGGTATTCGCTGGTGCGGACAGAGAAGCCTTTGCCGCTGCCCCTAAGCAACCTTCGCCACCGAGCGTGCGCCACACGCCTCGCAGACGAGGAACCACATACGTTTGTCCTTGTCCAGATGGGTGTCGGGGCTCCCGCAGACGGGGCAGATGACACCATCCTTGACATAGCGCTGCAACAGCTGGGAGAAGGAATCCCTGTCCTTGCGGCCTATGAATATGGCCCTGTCACCGTCGAGGGAGGCGGCCGTGGCGAGCTCCTTGGCCAGGTACATCAGAACCCTCGAGGAGTCCCTGCGGATGAGCTTGGGGAACTCCGAGTAGTTGCGGAATATGGTCTTGTTGCCTACCCAGATCACGTCTGGGTCGGGGAGCTCGAGGCGGAGGGCGCCCGACTTCTTGGCCTCCTTGTCGAGGCCAGCCCTTGCCCGTGAAAGCAGCTCTTCGTATGAATGCGGCACGGGTGAAAACCCTGATTCTTGGTATTTCAACTATGCGTTCCAGGGTTTTGATACCTTGGCTTCAAAGAGAGGGCGCTCTTCTGGACTGACCTGGGAGACGCTGGTGACCCGGGTTCGTCCGAGACTCGGGTTCGGCTTTGGAGTCAGTCCCCGGTGTAGCCTTCCGGCCTTGGCTTCGAGGTTGTCTTCTCGTGGATCTCCACCCATTCATGTCCACAATGCTTGCATTTGTAATGATACCGGAATTCTTCGACGTCAGCGACAATTGGCATCTCCTCGTTGATTAGCAATGGCTGCCGGTACGGCGGAACAGGTGCAGTAATCGTCGAGAATTCCTCCTTCTCGGAGAAGCTTTCCGAGTCTAATCCCGTCGGCTCCTTGCTGACGAGTCGTATTTCGAATCGCCTGCCGCATTGGGGACAGTGGCGAAAGAATGTCCTGACTTCGGACATGGAGATGACTATCCTGTAGGATTACTTATCCTCTTCTTTCGGATGTGGTCCAAGCGACGCACGCCTGATGGACTCATGGGGGAGGAGGACGGTCTCAAGACCCAGCAGGAGTGCCACTGGGACGCTTCGCGCACCGAATGCCGAGACTATCGACTGATAGGCCGTGTAGTTGATCACCCCTTTTGCGGCTATTGCGATGAAGTAGGCTCCGGCTCCCAGGAACAGAGCCACTGCACGAAAGCCTCTGGTGCGCCACCAGTAGAGGAGGATTCCTGTGGCGATGACAAACGAGAGAATGGGCTGGAGGAGGAGGATCGGGTCGATTTCCTGCATCTGCTTGCAGCCGGCCCTTTCTTTGCTAAAGGTTTGAGGGACGTGGTTCTTCAAACTCCTAAAGATTAAATCGCAAAGAACGGAGGGCGCACTGTGAAGACGAGGGCGGAAATAGGGGTCTTCGGCGGCTCAGGATTCTACAGTTTCTTCAAGGATGCGAAGCGGGTCCCGGTGGTGACCCGTTATGGTAGACCCAGTGCCAGGGTCACGTTATCAACAATCGGAGAGAAGAGGGTCGCCTTTCTGCCAAGACATGGTATCCACCATGAGTATCCGCCGCAGTCTGTGCCCTACAGGGCAAACATCTCCGCCTTCAAGAAGTTGGGGATCACGCGGATAATCGGACCCAATGCGGTGGGGAGCCTGAAAGGCGAGATCAGGCCGGGAGATCTGGTCTTCTGCGACCAGTTCGTCAACTTCACCACAGGGAGGAAGGACACCTTCTACGACGGGCCCGAGACCACACATGTAGGGATGGCCGAACCGTACTGTCCTCAGATGCGGGGGGTCGCCATCGAAGCGGCCAATTCCATGGGAGTCAGGTTCCACGGGAAGGGGACGGTTGTGGTCATTCAGGGGCCGAGGTTCTCGACCAAAGCCGAGAGCAGGTTTTTCTCAGGTCAGGGGTGGGACGTCATCAACATGACCCAGTACCCCGAGGTGGTCCTCGCAAGGGAGCAGGAGATGTGCTACCTCAACATTTCACTGGCCACCGACTACGATGTGGGGCTCGAGGGGGACCCGAGCGTGAAGCCAGTCTCTCACGAGGAGGTGATCAGGGTCTTCAACGAGAACACGGCCAAGCTCAGAGACCTGATCGTGGAGATTGTGAAACGGCTCCCCGCTCAGCGGTCGTGCGATTGCGGAACGGCGCTCAAGAACGCGAGGATGAGTGCCTGATGCAGACCTTGGCGCAGAAGCTCGAGAAGGCCATCAGGACTGTCCCCGACTACCCCAAGAAGGGAATCAACTTCTTTGACCTAACAACTCTCTGGAAGGACGGCACACTCTCCAAGGAGGTGATTGATGCTCTCGAGTCCAGATGGATGGGAGAGAAGATCCAGAAGATCGCAGGAATCGAGGCGAGAGGGTTCATCGTAGGCGCGCCGCTCGCAGACAGATTGGGGATAGGGTTCGTCCCCGTGAGGAAGCTGGGGAAGCTTCCGGCCCCACACATTGGTGTGAGCTACGAGCTCGAGTATGGAAAACAGGGAATCGAGATACACAGAGACGCCATCGGCCGCGGTGAGAGGGTGCTGATTGTTGACGATCTGCTCGCCACCGGAGGCACGGCTAGCGCGGCTGCGTCCATGGTCGAGGAATTGGGAGGCAAGGTCGTGGGGTTCTCGTTTGTGGCTGAGCTGGGATTCCTCGGCGGGAGGAAGAAGCTCGGAGGTCGCCCCGTCTTCTCGCTAGTGGACTATGCCAAAGAGTAGGCGCACGTTCGCGGTCATTGCCGGGTCAGGTGTGATCGGACAATTCGAACTGGGCAAGAAAGTGGACCTGAAGACGGACTATGGTAGGGCGCTGGCCTTCGAGGCGAGAGACGGAGACTACTACGTCCTCCCCAGGCACGGGCCTGGGCACTCCGTTCCCCCTCATATGATAAACTACAGGGCGAACATTGCGGGACTGGAAGATCTGGGGGTCGAGGAGATCATCGCGACCAGTGCCGTAGGGTCCATGAACAAAGAGTTCGGTGTCGGCCAGCTAGGGCTCGTCGACCAATTTCTGGATTTCACCAAGAGGCGAGAGGGGACATTCTACAATGAAACGGCGGTGCACACTGATGTGACCAATCCCTACAGCGCGCTGCTCAACAGGAAACTGATGGAGACGGCCCGAAGGCTGAGGTTGAAGGTGCGAGATGGCCTTGTCTATGTTTGCACTGAAGGGCCGAGGTACGAGTCGGCGGCCGAGGTGAGGATGTTCAGGGATCTCGGGGGAGACGTGGTGGGGATGACGGGGCTCCCCGAAGTCGTCCTTGCCAACGAGAAGGG
>Ga0209039_10002967_pt1 | contig 13698 bp, 14 predicted proteins | sample BogFormECP12_OM1_FD_188238 | JGI IMG/M metagenome (GOLD analysis project Ga0209039, IMG submission 188238) | Bog forest soil microbial communities from Calvert Island, British Columbia, Canada - ECP12_OM1 (SPAdes) (version 2) | ecosystem: Environmental > Aquatic > Freshwater > Wetlands > Bog ...
GCTCACGTGAGCGCGGCCCCATTGAAGCCGCCAGTGCCGCATCATTGGCCGCGATCCCGGCGCATTTCCGCGCTCACGTGAGCGCGGCCCCATTGAAGCCTGAAGCAAGGGTAGCGCAGACCTGCTTTCCAAGGTCTGCGGTACCTTCTTGGTCCGGCGAGGGCAACCTTCGACTCGGGAAAAGCGTCCGAGCTTCGTCCCGGAGCCAGTATGGGCGCGCCGGATGTTGACATTTTCGAACAGGAGGGAAAAATGGGCGCCACACCGACAGCCAGCATTTTGATCAACCTCGTGGACGGAACCCGCCAGGCGCTGCCAGCCGGCGTTAGGTGGTCCGCCCGAATATTCGACGGCCGGCCACCCAGCCAGTGGCGGGAGTCCGACGTGAACGGAGAGGGTTCTGCGGAGTTGGTCACGGGCCTGCAGTTCTTCAACAATCTCTTTGACAACTACACCGTCATTGTCGCGGCTAAAGGGTATCAAGGCGCCGCTTGGAAGCCGGTGTACGTCTCTCCGGCAAAGCCCGCGGCCCTCAACTTGATGCTGGTACCCGACGGCGCGCATCTCAACTTCAGCGGCGCAAGCTGGCAAGCCCTGAAGAGCGTCCGCCCGCGCTTCGCCGGCATCCTCTCGACGGGAATCGATAACGCCGAGGCTCGGTACAACAACCTTAAGGATGAATCCGGGGGCCTGGTGTTGGCTTGCCTACTGAACCTGCTAACGGCCATGTCGCAAATCACCTTGGGCAGCGGCGCGACCCCGCTCCACTACTACTGGCAGCCCATCTGGGACGATCCGCAGTTCGCCATGGCGCAAGACAGGTTCTTTGCCTACGTGGACGCAGCCCTCATCGAGGATGTGGTGCAGACCGCCAAGCTGGGAGCGTTTGCGGAAGAGAAGGACCCTGGACTCCTCCACCCGGGCGCGACCCTGAGTTACAAGCAGACGCAATTCGACGTGACCAACGTGCAGTTGACCTTTCACCAGGGTAACGCCAAGACCGTCAAGAAACCCGATGGCTCGACGGTGGATTGCGTGGTAGTAGAGCCCGACATCGATTACTACAAGGACCCTCTGGGCCACTTCTTCCTCGAAGTTGTGCCCAATAAGGTCGCTGGTGGGCTCACCGACCCGAGAATGGTTTACGTCCTGCGATGGATGGCGGGCAAGCAAGCAGGGTCCGACTTCAGCCCACTCTACACCATGACCGTCTGACGGCCGGTAGGTAGCCGTGGCGATGCTCCGGACTCGACGACGATCGGGAGATTCTCGAGCGAGTCCGAGTTTCGAATTTCAAGCTTCGCCGTGAGAGGGGAACTCCAGCGCCTCGTGGAAGGAAATTGATTTTGTGGCAATGTGCTAGAATGTGTTCATGAAGACTGGAGTGTGCCATGGCGGAAGAAGCCCGAGTTCGTGTGAGCCAGAATGGTCGTGTCGTTATCCCAGCTTCCTTCCGCAGGACGCTGGGCATCAAGGTGGGGGATGAAGTCCTGCTGCGGATCCGAGACGATGAACTGCGGATCACCACCCAGCAGCGGCGCATCCAGCGCGCGCAGCACCGCGCCCGACGCTACCTGAGGCCCGGCGCTTCCCTGGTGAATGAGTTGCTGGCGGAGCGGCGCGAGGCCGCCAAGGATGAATAGGATCATCCTCGACGCCTCTGCCATCCTGGCGGTAATCCACCAGGAGTCAGGATATGAAAAACTCACCCCCGATTTGCTCGGCCGGGCGGTTGCCAGCACCGTCAATCTGGCGGAGGCCCAGGGTAAGCTGGTGAGCCGCGGATGGGTGTCCGATGAAGCATGGGAGGACGCCACCAGCCCGATCCAGGAGGCGGTGCCTTTCGACCAAGAGCAGGCCAGGATTGCCGGCGATCTGATGGCTCAGACCCGGCAGCTTGGCCTCTCGCTGGGGGACCGCGCATGCCTCGCGCTTGGAATCGCGCTCAAAAGTCCGGTTTACACATGCGAAAAGGCGTGGAAAAGCCTTCGACTGGGTGTCCCTATCCACGTCATACCTTAACCTTGACCGAGTTTGACTTTCGACTCTCGACTTTCAACTGTTTTTCTCACTCGCCCGCTAGTCGCTGCGCCACAACGCTGTACACCAGCGGGCTGAATGCCAATCCGATGTGGGTGGCGGAGACCTCGAAATCGACCGCGGGATCGCCCGTACAGCACACGCGCCAGTCCAGGATGCCGTCCGCCTTGGTATAGATCGCGGTCTGGCGCACAGACTTGGGGAATCTGCCCTTGAGGGATTCGAGGAAAGCACAAGTGCACGCGCCCGTGTAGCAGTCCGGCAGCACGCCCTTGCCGTTCCGTTCCAGGATCTGCTTCCGCACCCTCTCGGCGGCCCGCATCACGGCGTCGTGTGCGGCCACTCCCTGGATCGGCGCCGCCAACATGATCACCGAAGCGATGCGCTCGGGCGTTTGCGCGGCGACCGCGCGCGCAATGGCCCCGCCCAGGCTGTGGCCGATGAGGTGGATTTTCCTTCCAGTGGATTGGTAAGCTTCCTGGATGGCTTCGTTCACGTGCCGCCGGATCAACAGATTCGGGCATTCATTGTTGCGGTTGATGCCGGAAACAAAAGGATGGTAGCCGATCCGGCGCAGCCAGGTCCGGAACTGGGAAAGATAGAGGTCGGTGCCCAAAAAGCCGGGAACCACGACCACCGCCGATCCATCCCCGCTGGGGATGCCGTATCCCCAGAAGACGGGCGAGACGCGCAGGAAGGCCATCTCCACGCCGGCCAGAAGCTCCTGCCAGATCGGCAACGGCACCGATTCGTGCTCGATTCGCACTACGCGGCGACCCACTCTCATCGGCCTACAGTTTACTTAAAGCCGCGTGGGATGCAAGAGGCAAAATGAGGTAGACAGTAGACGGTAGACGGCATACGGGAGCCCCCATCTACCGTCTACCGGTAGACTGGATGAGAGGCGCTCCATTGCGGCGTGGCTCTTCCCCCGTCTACCATCTACCATCTACCGTCTACCGGCTTCGCGCTACGCGCTAACGGGTGTCGCGGCGCGGAACGGGTGCTGGTGCTCGTGCTCCGGTGCCCGGACCCGCGGGCCCGCAGCCTTGTGCTTCGGTTGACGGGCGTGAGGAGTCTTGTGGGGCTCCTCGGTGGCCGACCCCTTACTGGATTTAACGGCCAGATCCATCAACGATTTCTGCGCCGTCACGAGATTGTGGACGCTCTTCTCGGAAAATTCCACCATGGAAGTGCGCGCTGCCTTGCGAACCGCTTCGGCGCGCTCTCCGACCGCTTTGCCGGTGGTCTCCCACTGATCGATGGCCAGGTCCAGCAGCTTCTTCTGCGCCGCGATGTACTTGTCGACGCCCTCGCGCGCCAGTTCGGTGGCCGCCTTGGCCTTGTGCATCGGCGCGCCGTCTTTGCCGCCCTTAGTGGCAAGGCTCACTTCGTGCGCTGCCAGGTCGAGGAACTTCTTCTCCGTCTCCACTAACCCGTCGATACCCCGCCGGGCCAGCTCGGCCACGGGCGCGCCGCCCTTGAACCCCTTGCCGGCGCGATAAGATTCGGCCAGCTCATGGGTCTGCTCGGCCGCCGCCTCCAGCAGCCCTTTCTGCATGTCGATCAACGTGTCCACCCGGTGGCGCACCACGTTGGCCACCGTCCCGGCGATGGGAACACGCAGCCCCGCCTTCACTCCTTCCGCCACCAGCGCGGTCTCGTCATGCGCCAGGTCCAGCAGAATCTTCCCCACGGCGGCAAAGTTTTCGACACCTTTGTCAACGAATTCGGCCGCTGCATTACCCGGATGGAACTTGGGCTCGGCCAAGTGATCCCGCAGCATTCCGAAGACCAGGGCGTTCTGCTGCGCGGTGAGATCGAACAGGATCTTCTGCGCCGCTACAAAACTCTCGATTCCCTGCCGGGCCCAGCGCCCCAGTTGGTCAGCCGGCGAGGTGACGTGCGATGTTTCTGGATGTCTATCGGGCATAAGTTGATTTCTCCTTCCATACGATGTTATACTGCACTGCGGTCACTGCAATGCAGTACACTTTAAGTTTAAGAGTGTACGGACCGCGTGTCAAGAACTATTTTCTGTGTTAAATCTTACACTTAGGAGTCGAAAGTCGGGAGTCAAGAGTCGAAAGTAGAAAGTAGAAGCCGGTCGGTCTTAACTTTCGACTTTCAACTCTCGACTTTTGACTTCTTTCGAGTTTCGAAATCCGAGGGGGCAACATGGATAACCAAACCGTGCTCATCAAGAAATACAGCGACCGCCGGCTCTATGATACCAGCGCCAGCCGCTATGTGACGCTGGGGGATATCGCTCTCATGGTACGCAAGGGAATCGATGTCGAGGTGCGCGACCGCCGTTCCGGCAAGGATGTCACCTCGATCACCCTCACCCAGATCATCGTCGAGGACGCGCGCGACCGGGAGTCCACTCTGCCCCTGCAACTCCTGCGGGAGATCATCCGCGCCTCCGACCGCGCCGGTCACGACTTCATCTCCTGGTACCTGACCAGCACGCTCGAGCTCTACCAGAAGGCCCAGGAGAAGGTCCGCACCGGGATTGCCGAGGCCAAGACCGCGGTCTCTACTCCCTTCGATTTCGTACGCGGCCTGCTTGCCGGACAAACGTGGCCGCCCACCTCGGCCGCCATACCCGCCCCGACGGCCCCGCCGGTCAGCGATCCGGTCGAGGTCGCGAAGCTCAAACGTCGCGTGGAGGAGTTGGAAGCGCGCTTGGCCGAACTCAATAAGCCCGCCAAGCCGGCGCGCCGGCCGCCCAAGCGCAAGCGCTCGAAGAATTGATCCCGCCTGGCGGGACAGATTGACGATTTACGATTGGAAAAGAAGCGCAGGCAAGTGGTGCAGGCCCTTCCATGGGGCATCCACAATGGTCAATGAGCTTGTCTTCCAAATCGGCAATCGGCAATCGGCAATTCAGCGCTGCCCTTGCTTCAGGAACGTACCCTCGTCGAGCTCCCGGAACGCCTGCCGAAGCTGCTCCTGGGTGTTCATCACGATCGGGCCGTACCACGCCACCGGCTCCTCTAACGGTCTTCCTGAGACCAGTAGAAAGCGGATGCCGTCCTCCCCGGCCTGTACCACGAGTTCATCGCCGCGATCGAAGAGGACCAGCGAGCGGTTGTCCGCCTCAGCGGGAGGCGCGGTGTCCAACCAGCCAACGGATTCGGTTGGCACCGCGAGGGGACCCGACGCGTTGCAAAACTTCCCATTCCCAGAAAAAACGTAGGCGAAAGCGTGGCGCGTGGTCTCAACCGGCAGGGTCTTCGTCCGTCCGGGGGGCACAGACACATCAAGGTAAATCGGGTCCGCGGCGATTCCGTCGACCGGGCCGGTTCTCCCCCAGAAGTTTCCACACACGATGCGAACCCGCGTGCCGTCGTCGTCCTGAACCTCCGGGATGTCGGGCCCTTTCACTTCCTGATAACGCGGCGCCGTCATTTTGAGTACCGAGGGGAGATTCGCCCACAACTGGAACCCGTGCATGCGGCCCGTCGCGTCGCCCTTCGGCATCTCCTGGTGGATGATTCCGCGACCCGCCGTCATCCACTGCACGTCGCCGGCAGCGATGGCGCCTTGATTCCCCATGCTATCGCCATGCTCCACGGCTCCGGCGAGGACGTAGGTAATGGTCTCGATGCCACGATGGGGATGCCACGGGAAGCCCGCCAGATAGTCCTCGGGAACGTCATTGCGGAAATCGTCCAGAAGAAGGAAAGGGTCGAAATCGGACGTGGTCCCGAAACCGAAGGCGCGGCGCAGGTGCACGCCCGCGCCCTCGAGAGTGGGCTTTGCCTTAACCAATCGCTTAATGGGTCGAAGGGACATGTTAGCCTCCGTAGGATAGTCTACTCGGTTGGACGTAGCGTCGGCAACCCTGCGACGCTTCCAATCGCTTCCGGCAAACCCGATCCTTCACCCGGTCTGCAGCACCGCAGTCGCTATCGACAGTCGCGGCATCTCGATGCGGACCCTCGAAGCTTCCACGGTCACGGGATGGTCACGAGGCACGACGCGGTTGGGGTTGTCGAAGGTGTTACAGGAGTTAAAATCCGGGTCGCGGAGAATCTGCGCCGCTCCCTGCTTCAAGGTGACACCGCGCAAGGAGCACTCCACGGTGAGATCGGCGTCATGGCGGGGATTCACCAGGCTCAGCACGATTTCGTTGGCCTGCCGCGAAGCCGAGACGGAAAGGCCGAGCGGCGAGGAGTCCCCGGTCTCCACGCGCACGGCCGTTTTGGACCGGTGCGGCTTGAACAGAAGGTAAGCGTAGTAGGTGGTGGTGCGGATACAGTTCTGGCCCAACGGTCCGTCGGTGAGCAACACCGATTGCAGCACGTTAACCATCTGAGCGACGTTGCACATTCGCAGCTTGTCGGCCTGACGATTGAAGAGGTTCAATCCCAGTCCGGCGGCCACCGCGCTCCGCAGCGTGCTCTGCTGCCAGAGTGCCCCGTCGCGCTGCGCTTCCTCCGGCAAGATGCGGTCCCACACTCCCCACTCGTCCACGATAAGGCCGATCTTGGGGCCGCCGTCGTAGCCGTCGAGCAAGGCCCGCTGCTGGATCACCGCTTGCTCGATGAGTGCGAAGCTGGAGAGCTGTTCCTGCATGTCTTCCACATTGAAATTCGTCGCCGGATCCTTGCCGCGCGAATAGTAGTGCATGGCAAAGCCGTCGGGGAGACGGCGGCGCCCCTTGAGGCCGTCCATTACCCCGCGCGACCAATCCGGATCGTTGTTGCGGGGACCGCAAGCCACCAGGAAGGGCTGAGTTCCCCCAAACTCGCGCAGGAAGGTGGAAAAGCGGCGGAAAAGATCGGAATATTCCGTCGGGGTCATGGCGCCGCCACATCCCCAGTTCTCGTTGCCCACTCCCCAGTAGCGTACCTGGAAGGGCTGGGGCGATCCGTTGGCGGCCCGCTCGTCGCTCAAGGTACTTCCCGATGGGAGATTGCAGTATTCGATCCAGTCCCGCAGCTCCTCGGGCGAGCCGCTGCCGACGTTGCCGGCGAAATACGGCTGAGCGTCAATCAGCCGGCACAAGCCAATGAATTCGTGCGTTCCGAAACTGTTGTCTTCGATGTACCCTCCCCAGTGAATGTTCACCCGCTTGGGACGCTTCTCGACCGGACCAATTCCGTCGCGCCAGTGATAGTCGTCGGCAAAACACCCACCCGGCCACCGCAGTACCGGGACGCCGAGTTCGCGGAGGTAGTCCACGGCCTGTTTACGGTAGCCGTTGACGTTGGGGATGGAAGAATTCTTGCCTACCCAAAGCCCGCCGTACACGCAGGAACCGAGATGTTCGCTGAACTGTCCATGGAGCTCCGGCCGGACGAGACCGATGTCGGTATCGGCGTGGATGACTACCTGCGTCGTGCTGGATGAAGCCGCGGCAGCGAACAGTGCCTTGGGCAACAAGGTCGAAACAGACAGCGCCGCCGTGTCGCGTGCAAACTGTCGACGAGAGATTCGCTTCGTCATCGTGGACTCCCTTTTGCCGGTAGGCATGTTGCCGTCGCTTGCGCAGCCGCCGTGGTGCACCGAAGCCAACGGCAGAACGGTCTACACTAGTGTTGCTTCCCGTCCTTTGTCAAGGCTCGTCCGGCTTCCCCACGGCTTCCCACCTTCGTCCGCCTCTGCCTTCATGTCGCGACGATAGGCCCCTCGACATGGACAGTTTCAGTGCCATCGTGATCGTCTTCTGTCGCCGCCGCTCACAGTGGGAACTCGCGCACCCCAGGCGGCAAGGGAGGCTCGGCCTCTAGGAAGCGGACGGTCTCCGGTAGAATCCTAGGGGCGCACTCCACCGGCGCGATATGGCCGCAGCCATCAAAGATCTCCAACAATGATTGCGGGATCTCACGGTGTATCTCCTCACCGCAGGAGAGCGGCACCAGGATGTCTTGCTTTCCCCAAACGATCAGCACCGGTGCCTGGATGTCTTGCAGTTTACCGTCCAGGAGGTCCGAGCCGGCCTGCATCGACTTCATCGCGCGGTCAACAACCCACGCACTCGGGTGCATTTCCCGAATCATGTCGCGAGCAAAAAAGCGCGGAATGCGGGCGGACTGCGGCGTCAGCCATCCCAGGAACTCTTCCGCTTGCTCCACTGTCGCCGGGTGAAACAACGCCGTGTCCCAGGCACGCTGGAAGTAAATGCCCGCGCTATCATCCACGAAGACGCGGCGCACGCGCTCGGGATGGGCCAGGGTGAATCGGAGCGCTACCCAGCCACCCATCGACCATCCGCCCAGGTCAGCTCGCGCGAGGCGCTGGCTCTCGAAGAACTGCTCGAGGATCTGCGTCTGCAGGGCAATGGAATAATCGACATCGGGGCGATCCGATTCGCCGAAGCCGAGCAGATCGAGGGCATAGACCCGGTAGCCGTGCCGGATGAGCGAGGGCATCATCGGCGCCCAGTCCTGCGCCTTCCCTCCCAAGCCATGAACCAATACCAGAGGCCTGCCGTCTCCGCCGGCGAAATAATGGATGCGGTAGGAGCCAAGCCGAACGTAGTCGCTCTTGACTCCAGCCAAGCGGACCCCAGCACCCGTCACACGCTCAACAATCCAGAACGGTCGCCAGTAGAACACGCCGCCGAACACGACGAGAAGCACGAGGATCAAGGTGAGGGCGCGCCGAAGCCAGCGTCCAAGTTGCCTGGGTCGAGCCGGGTTAGTAGGAGAGGTCACCATAAGTAAGCAGTGGCTAGTGGCTAGTGGCTAGTGGCTAGCGGCAGGTGGTCGGTGGCCGACGGACACGCGGCTAGCCAGAACCTATTCAGCGCGGATGCGTAATCCGACCGTTATCTTCACTAGTCACTAGCCACTAGCCACTTCTTCAGTGCTTCCGCCGGGCCAGCGCCTCCGCCTTGCGAATGGCTTTCTCGCGCCGCTCCCAGGAGTCAATAGCCTTCTCCGCCCCCTCGCGAGCCATACTGGCGCTCATTCGGCGCTCCGCCTCGTCAAACGTCTCCTCCGCGTCCATTCTCGCGTTGTAGGCTTCGTCGTCCGCTTCCTTCACCCGCTGCACCGCCCGCTTGACCTCCGGGTCGACGTCCTTAGCCTCTTCCTTCGCTTTTTCGTACTGGCGCTTGGCTCTGGGGTTGTTCTCGAAGGCAGCTTGCGCCTCCAACTCTCGGTAGGCCCTTTTCAGGTCGTCGTCCCAAGCAGCTTTCACCTTTTTTTCCGCTTCGCTGAGGGCGTCGACAGCTCTGTCGGCAGTGGCCCGAACTCGGCTTTTTTCGAACAACCACCGCCAAACCCCCCACTCCTTGGCCTCGTTCATCAAGGCTGTGGCTTCTTCCACCGCCGCGAGCTTTTGCATAGATGCTTGCCCCCTTGGCCGGGAGCACATACCCCGACCGCGCTCCCAGCCGATTCATTCGACCTGCGCTTTCGCCCAAAAGTCGCTTGAGGCGAGGACAGGAACGATTTCAAAGTCGACCAAGTCCCGCCATCGGTTCGCCCAAACGTCCAACGCGTCCCGATGCGGCGCTTCCATCACCTGAAAGCAGCGCGCGCTAGCCGAGTCCACCCAGCTCGCGTGGTAGACCACGCCTTCGGGAAGCATTCGCCCCTGACGCTGGAAGCGTTCGCCAATAAGCTTCAGGCTGCCGTCCCTGAAGCGCTCTATCACCATGAACAGCATGAGGGAGAGTGTACCCTACCCTGCTTGGCGTTCGAAACTCGAAATTCGAAACTCGCATCAGCGACCCTCAGCTTCCGGGTTGAATCTCCGATGTTCACCTGGTGGCACATTTCACAAACACGGTGACGATGCACGCGGGGTTCGGGATTGGGAGTTCGGGGTTCGCAGAACAAATCCCCGTTCCTCCGCGAATCCCGCACCCCGAATCCCGAAACCCCGGAATACGTCACCGTATTATGAAATACCAGGGCTTAGGAAAGAGACCGGCGTCACCGCCGTCTGTGATTGCCGACACTGACTCTCGACCTGCCGCCCGTAGGAACATGAAACATGGTAGTGACTCGGAGGTTGAAGTATGAGACTCTTCTGCGCGGTCGTAGCAGTAACCATTTCTTCTCTCGCGATCGCGCCCGGCCTTCGAGCCCAGCAATTGAAGGCCGAGACCCTGCACGATTTTGAATGTTACGTCCAGGCCGCAGAGCAGCGGATGGCCGCGCGGCAGGCCTTCCTTCTGGCAGACTCCAACTCGGCTCTGAACGCGAAACTCGTAAACGGCCGCCGTATCGAGACGGTGGAGGCCAACGGGCCCAACCCGCACAAAGTCGCCGGCGGCCTGATATTCGATTGGATTGGCTCCGTGTTCATTCCCGGCGTCAGCGGGGAGCGGACGGTTCGGATGCTGCAGGATTACGATCATCGGGCACAATACTTCACCGAGACCATTTCGGCATCCAAACTCCTTTGCCGTAGAGGAGACAACCAGTTTCATTACTCCATGCGCCTCAAGGAGCCGGCCGTGATCGATGTCGAGAGTGACGTCGTCTGGGAACGCGTGGACCCGCACCATTGGCGTTGCCGATCTTATTCCACCGAAGTCCGGGCGGTGGGAAAGGATAAGGGCTACTTGCGGCGCCTTTATTCCTATTGGCGTTTTGCCGAAGTGGAGAGTGGCGTTTACGTGGAGGGCGAAACCATAACCATGAGCGATCCATTTGGATCGCTGATGCGCGGACTGGGCTCGATGATGGGCATCAACCCGGAAAAGTCGCTCCGCCACTCGCTCGACTCCATGCGGGAGACGTTGCTGAAGCCGGGACTGCAATTTCCGAATCCTCCAGCAGGCCTGCCCGAATGCGGCGAGCCTTATCATCCTGGTCATCCTGAAGGGTGTGCCGTACAGTCCGGACACTAATCCTTTATGCGCGATTCGAACTGCGACTTCGATTTTATCGTGATTGGCTCGGGCTTCGGCGGTAGCGTGACGGCGCACCGCCTGACCGAGAAAGGGTACCGGGTAGCGGTGATGGAGATGGGTCGCCGCTGGGGCCCGGAAACCCTTCCCCGCAATAACTGGGTACTCTGGCGCTGGATCTGGCGCCCCAGCATCGTGTTGCACGGCTTCTTTAACCTCGAGTTTTTCCGCCACGTCGTCATCGCGCACGGCTGCGCTGTCGGAGGGGGCTCGGTCACTTATGCCGGCACCCTGCTGGTACCGAAGGACTCTATCTGGGAAAACGGTTCGTGGGCTGGCCTCGCGCCCTGGAAGGCCGAGATGCCCCAACACTTCGCGACCGCCCTGCGAATGCTGGGTGTCATCGAAAACCAGATTCTTGGTCCGGCGGATCATTTGCTCCGGCGCGTGGCCGACGCCGCCGGCGTGGGGGGCACCTTCTACCGAACGAGCGTCGGCGTTTTCCAGGCGTCCGAGGGGGACGAAGGCGGCGAGACTTATCCTGACCCGTACTTTGGCGGCGACGGGCCGGAACGCACCACCTGCATCGCGTGTGGCGGCTGCATGATGGGTTGCCGCTACAACGCCAAAAACAGCCTGGACAAGAACTACCTCTACTTGGCGGAAAAGCACGGTGCGCGCGTCTTTGCCGAAACCAAGGTGGTGGACGTCGTACCCCGCAACGGTGCCGCCGACGGAAGCAATGGCTACGAAGTACGAACCGTGGGGTCCATGGTCGGATCCGGCCACGAGCCCCGCCGCTTCACTTGTCGGGGAGTGGTCTTCGCGGCCTCGGCCCTCGGCACTATGGACCTTCTGTTCCGCCTCCAGCAAAAAGGCTCGCTGCCCGCGATCAGCAATCAGCTCGGCAATCGCGTACGCACCAACGCGGAATCGATGATCGGCGTGCGCGTCCCCGGGAGCCGCGAGGACTTGTCCAAGGGCGTCGCCATCGGCTCCGGCATTTACCTCGATCAATTCACGCACATCGAGGCTATGCGGTACCCGGAAGGCTCGGACGCGCTGGGCTTCCTGTGTACACTCTTGACCAACGGCCGGCCCGGCTGGACGCGAATTGTGCTGCTGGTGAGAAACTTCCTGGCTGCGTGGCTGCGCCATCCCATCCGGACCGCGCGCTGCCTGCACCCCTTTGGCTGGGCGCGCGAATCGCTGCTCCTCCTCTGCATGCAGACGCTCGACGGGTACATCGACATGCGCTTGCAGCGTCCTTGGTTCTGGCCGTTCCGAAAAATGCTGGCGAGCCGGGGCCGGCGGATTCCCACCTACATTCCGCAGGCCAATGACTTCGCCGCCAAGGCTGCCAAGCTGATCGGCGGCACACCCATGAGCATGGTCACCGAGATCCTCTTCGACATCCCGTGCACCGCTCACATTCTGGGTGGCTGCGCCATGGCCGCATCGCCGGCGGAAGGCGTGGTTGATGGCAGGAATCGCGTCTTCGGGTATAAGAATATGTACGTGTGCGACGGCTCGGTGATCGCGGCGAACCTGGGCGTGAACCCAAGCCTGACCATCTGCGCGCTCACCGAGAGGGCCATGAGCTACATCCCGCCGGCAACGCAGACGGCGTGGAACGATGCGCCCGACCGAGAATTGATCGCGCCTCGCGGGACCGATTGACGATTGCCGATTGCAAGACACTTCCAACGGAGCTTTCCGCGCCTGATTCAGCCACTGAAATGGTGAAGCACACAGGTCACCTTGAAGATGCCTTACAATCGTCAATCGGTCCCGCAAGGCGCGATCAATTCTCACAGCCTCCGCGGCATTCCTCTTCAATCAATCCACTGTGTTCTTGGCGACCTTTTTGTTTTTGGCAATATTCTTGCCAAAGTTGAAGAGCGGGCCGACCGAGAACCGCGTGGTCCACCGGCCATCCTTCAACAGGTCGTCGAACAGATGATCGTGCACCAGATCCCCCTGCACGCGGAGCCCGAAATGATTGTTCACCAGGAAGTCGATGCCACCGCCAAATCCAAAAAAGGGAGTCCAGTCGCTCTTATTTCCGGAAGGCGCCAGTTGCGCGACCACCATGGTCGCGATCGGGTCCGCAGGTTTGGGGGTCGCCAACTCCTTTATGATCCCGCAATTCGGCCGGATGAACAGTGTCACTTTTTGGAAGTGCCGATACGCAAGCTGCGGACCGGCGGCAAAGGTCTGGGTCCTGGAATGCGAGTTCACCGACAACGCGTATCCGGGAGGAATCATTCCCGCGGCCGCCAATTGCCCCAACTCTCCTCCCAATTGCTGTTGCAGCTTGGTGGTGAGCAAATCCGGCGTGAGCGTTAGATCGCCGGTCGATATGCTGTAGTCGAAACCCAAAGAGTACCAGGTGGTTGGCCGCACGCCGATTTGAAACGCAAACCCGTTCTCGAAAAGACTGACGTGCGGGCTGTTGAGGAAACCATATCCCACAAAGGTGTCGAACCGCGTGACGTTGGTCTGCTGACCAAGAGCAGAGGAGGTCACTAAGAGCAAGGCCGCGGTGAGCACGAATGCCGCCGCGCGCTGTTTTGCAGGTCTGTATTCTGTTTGATGTTGCATCGATCCCTCCAACAGTAGTACTTCGACTTTCACGTCCATGTCGAGGCGAGTATCCAATGGAAGGCCGATAGTTGATGTGACGCCGGTCACGCTTGAACGTGCTGTAGATAAGGGTGCACGACATAGAAGTTGGAGTTAGGCGGCAATAGCCGCCCGGCGGCTCTCCCAGTAATCCTCAAAGCGGCCATTGAGATAACACCGCAGAGCCAGGATGGCGTTGGCTCCCTGGACGGTCC
>Ga0209039_10002968_pt1 | contig 13697 bp, 9 predicted proteins | sample BogFormECP12_OM1_FD_188238 | JGI IMG/M metagenome (GOLD analysis project Ga0209039, IMG submission 188238) | Bog forest soil microbial communities from Calvert Island, British Columbia, Canada - ECP12_OM1 (SPAdes) (version 2) | ecosystem: Environmental > Aquatic > Freshwater > Wetlands > Bog ...
GGCTCCTTCCTTTCGTACAACAACATTCGTGAGCGAGACCAGACAACCCGTTCTTGCTTGGCGGCATGCGGCGGCTAAACGGCAACTTCCGGAGGGGGGGTGGAGCTACGTTCAATCTTCCTCACAGGCGGCTCTTGAACCGACCTGCCTTGTTCTACTAACCCTCCGCTCTTCTCCGGGCCGTACTCGTGACCGTGGGATCGAGTTCCTGCTGCAAGCTCAGAACCGTAACGGCAGCTGGCCTGTGCTTACCGCTGATGATGACGAATCAGGCTCCTGGGTCACTGCCCTCGCCGTCACCACCCTCATGAGCTGCGGCCACGTCACCCCGGCCATCGAACGTGGCCTCCAGTGGCTACTCAGCTCGAAGGGCCGAGAAGCACACTGGCTCTGGAGGTGGAAGTTTCGGACCACAGACACCCACGTCCGCTTCAATCCCGACAAATTCGGTTGGCCGTGGATGCCCGATACGTGCAGCTGGGTTGTACCCACCGCGTTTTCGCTGCTCGCGCTGAAGCAGAGTTTTGTGTGTTGCCCCTCGCCTGAAGTGCGCTTCCGTACCACCCGCGGCGTCGAGATGCTGCTTGATCGCGTATGCCCCAACGGGGGATGGAACTCCGGCAACGGCGTGGTCTACGGCGTCCCCCTTGAGCCGCACCTGGATGCGACGGCCACGGCCCTGCTGGCCTTGCGTGGCGAAAGAGAAAACCCCGTTATCACACAGAGCCTCGACTGGCTGGAACGGCGCGCCCACACATGCGCCGCACCCTGGAGCCTTGCGTGGACGATTCTGGCGTTGGACGCGCACGCTCGGCCCACCCGAACACTGCTGACCGCACTCGCCGCGGTGTCGGAGCCAGAACACATCGAAGACTGCGCCACGCTTGCGGCGGCAACGCTGGCGCTTGACTGCCCGATTCAGGGCAACGTATTTTGGGTCCTGTCATGACGAGAAGAACTGTGCTTGGTGGTTCGGTTGGTCTGGCGGCGGGGCTTGCGAGTGCCGCACCCTTCCTGCTGCCCCGATACGATCGGGTTCGCAAGCCCGCCCGCTCGCGAGTGGCCATTCTTTATGCTGATTCTTATTCGGAAGGACTCGCGCAAAACTTGTGGAAGAGCCTCCAGCTATTCCACCTCGACCTGCGGGGAAAGGCTGTCCTGCTCAAACCCAACCTGGTTGAGTACATCCCCGGAAACCACGTCAACACCCACCCTTTGCTCGTCGCTGCCGCCGCGGAATGCTTCATGCGCCTCGGCGCCCGTTCGGTGGTGGTTGCCGAAGGCCCCGGCCACCAGCGGGACACGCAGTTCGTCTTGTCGGAGAGCGGATTCGAGCGCCAACTCAAGGAGCAGAACATCCGGTTCATTGACCTCAACCGCGATGAACTAATCCCTACCAGGCTCCGCGCAACCTACACCGGCCTGACTCATCTCTGGTTGCCGCGGACCGCGCTGGAAGCCGACTTTGTAGTTTCCATGCCCAAGATAAAAACCCACCACTGGTCTGGTGCGACGTTGAGCATGAAGAACATGTTCGGCGTGGTCCCTGGGACAAAATACGGCTGGCCAAAGAACCTCCTGCACTGGCGGGGAATCCAGCAGAGCATCGTGGATATCGGTGCGACGGTGCCACTCCACTTTGCGATAGCGGACGGCATCGTGGCTATGGAAGGAAACGGTCCCCTGAACGGCACGCCGCGCCGGCTCAACCGAATCGTGCTTGCCGACGACCCGGTAGCCGCGGATGCAAGCTGCGCCCGCCTCATGGGATTCGAACCTGACCGGATTGCTCACATTCATGAGACGGCAAAGTTCCTCGGGAACTCGTCCACCGCAGCCATCGAACAACTGGGGGAGCCTGCCAGAGCTCCTGCTGCTCCCTTCGACGTCGTGCCGGAGTTCGAATATCTCCGCGCGACCCGGTCGGTGGCCGGCCTCAGTTGAACGCCATGATGGTTTTAGAACGCAGCCGCTACGGTGTGAGCCCGAAAGGTCTCGTTCCCCGCGAGGATCGACCATGCCGGTGACCGAGATTAGGAGGCCTCCTGACAGTTGATTGCGAGAATCATCCCAGCATCCACCAACAGCAAACCTATTGGGGTTATGAGGACATTGGCCTGTTCTTCTTTTCCGCGCTTTTCCTCGGTCTACTGCTTCATTCCGCGGTCCGCCTTCACCTCTTAAGTCCCCTGGCGCTGAGCCAGCCCACACTCACTCTCCAGGTCACTGTGCTGCTTTTTCTGATGGCCTGCTTGTACACGATTCTGAAGCTGCGCTACCGGCGTCACGTCTGGCGTGCCCTGGGTTGGACGCGGCCGCGTGCGAAGTACGCGGGCATCGCGCTCGTGGGAGGGATGATCCTGGCGGTCCCGGTCGTCCTGTTCGTTCACGGGGCCAAGTGGTCAATGCCACCGATCCGCTTTGGGGACCTGGTGCTGCTGGGCGCCTTGCTTGGTCCCGCGCTTGAAGAGTCCTTCTTTCGCGGCTGCCTGCTTCCCGTCGTGGCACGCACGGTCGGAGTCCCGCTCGCCATTCTGGCATCCGCGCTGCTGTTCACTGCTCTTCATCAGCCGCCGGCCGCTGCACAATGGGTTTTCTTTAGCATGACCGGAGTGGCGTACGGCTGGATGCGCGTGACCTCGGGGTCCACGACGGCAGCCACCCTGATGCACGCGGCCTATAACGTGACGCTGTTTGTGTGCCAGATGCTCGGAGCCTGCTAGGCTTGTTGTTGCGCAGTGATACCTGCCGCATATTCCTCATCAGAGCCGCCCACCAACGGCAGCCAGCCTCGCTGCGTCAGTTAACAACCGCGCCAGACGATAATGAGAATATCCATCTCGTGGTGGCTCCCGCTGTAATTGCCGATAGAAGAGTACCCGCATAAAGGCCGGGCGCCCGCAGGCATCTTTGGATGGTGTCAGCTTAGAGGACCGCCACGCCTTACAATCTCAGTTTCACGCTTGCCGCGCGTCGGGGGCCGCGGAATCGGTTGTCTGGGTCGCGCCGGAGGGTGTCCGCCGGAGGGGGGTCAACGTGTGGAGGCCGAAATCTTCCACTTCGCAGAGGTTCTCATAGCTTTCCATGTCCACAACAGTCGCCCCGGAGCGACCTAGTGCGAGTTTCTCTTCCGTTGTTACCGCGATTCGCGGCGATGTGATGCTGGTTACAGGGTCACAGGAGATGCCGCGAGATCTTAGGAGATCAAGCAGACGGCTGGTAACGGATGAAGAGCAACGCACAGGAGGCTTGTGGGGCTCGGTGGACAGGCAATCCGTATAGGTGACAATCTGGGTCTCCGACAAGGAGCCTGATAGACCTCCGCAGAGACCAGTTATGAGCACGGCCTCCGGTTTGCAATTAGCCGGCTGGGAGGTTCCCCCGGGAATGAAGGAGAACCCAAGCGCCTCCATTGCCTTTGCTTTGGCGGCCTGGGGCCCCATTGCTCCGATCATTAGCAGGAAGTCGTTCGCGCCAAACCGAAATGCCGCCTCTCCGGCGGAGGAGGTACCGCCACCCACCGTGCGAGTGATTCGCTGCACAGGTTCTGCCTCCGTCTTGGAAGCAGCGAAGACGCACACGAGACTCATGGATGCGATTGTACCTTACAGTCGGCAATCAGACCCAAGACCTTCGAGGCAGGCCAGGTTCACGGTGGGGATTCCATCGGCGGCGGAAGACCCAAAAGGGGGCTGCGACTCCATGCTTGCTCACGACTTGTTATCTCGCTGACTATCCAGTATGTTGGCTTTGAGAGAGTCGACGGCCGGAGCTTGCTCCATGCTGCTTGGTCGACCGTTGGTATTCCCGCTGGCTTCGCCGGAATGGCAGTTTTGGAAGGAAAGAGACCTTCGAGTTTCGCAGCGTGAAGAAAAGGCGCAGAGTCCGCAAGCCGGCCGGGTACCACCTGCAGGTCCGGGAGAGTGCCCGCCGCGAGGCTGACCGCCAGGCGCGCTATGTTCGCTGGGAGCGGCTCCTCCGGGCGCGCATCCAGCATGTGGAATGGCAGATCTTCGCCCTATGGGTTAGCTGTGTTGTTGATGTTGAAGGCTCTATCCCGACCTGGATGCGGGACGTCCTCGAGACCCGGTGTCCTGGATTCCTAGAATACGAGGCTAGCTACCGAAGAAATCACCCGAAGGAAGATCCCTTTCTTTGGCTGCGCATCTGGGAGTGGCTACACGGCAACCTCTTTGCAGACGCTAAGCAGGAAGGCTGGCTCGATGCCGTCGCTTACTACGCGCTGCGCGACCCCGTCGCATGGCTGGCCTCCGAGTACTGTGTGATGTGTCGGCAGGAATGGAAACGGCAACGCCCATCATCGTATCCGTCTCTTCAAGAATGGCGGCAAGCGGCCGCGAACTGGGAACCGCCGCCCGAAGCCTACACGCGCCAAGTATATAAGGCCTGGAGGCGCGTGCATCCGGAACGCTTGGCCCAGGCTGTCCGGCGGTACATTGACTGGGAAGCTTTTGCGTACTGGACTCGACCAGCGCTGGAGGATGAGGCAGAGTTCCCTCCGGTCGTACAGGACTCGCTGCAAGAGCGCTGCCCGGGATTCTTGGAGTACGATACGACTCTTCGCAGAACGGAGCGTGCCGAGGAATTTCGAAGCTGGCAGCGGCTCATCGAGTGGGGCATCGATCATTTCTTTGCCGATGCTAAACGGGAGGGTTGGTTTGACGTCATCATCTTCAGTGCCCGCCAGCATCCTCGCGCCGCGCGTACCGCGGAGTACTGTGTCCGCTGCGAGGCGCAATGGCTAACCGGTATCCCGACTCCCTACCCTACATTCACCGAGTGGCGTCGAGCCGCCGATGATTACGTCGCAGATCCATCGGAAGCAGAGTGGTGACTTTGCGGTGCCTGTCTTCTCCGTCTTTTCCACCACGCTTTTCTAGTTTTTTCTGTGACAGTCCCCGACGTGGGGTGCTCCGCGGCAAATTCCAAAACGGCCGGGTCAAGTTGCGCCGCCTGGGGACAGGTCTTAACATGTGTGGAGTACCCGTTACCGGAGAATGAGCCCCGGCACCCGGGGCACGTTCTCGTTATGAGCGTGTGCTTGACTCGACCTGGCAACTTGTCAGCGGCTGCACCATCCGGCCTGGTTAGCTCATAGAATTCGAGCAGATCCTCATCCATCAAGTCGCTATGGATTTCTGACCTATGCGTTTTTGCAAATCTCCTTAGCGCCTCTTCGTCAATCCGCACGCTGCTCAGCTTCAGCCGGCCGGCGGCGACCAATCGTTTCACAACCTCTCGACTTACGTCCAATATCCTCGCGACCCGCTCCACGGTGTAGGCCGGTTTGCCGCCTGAGATGGCCCCTCCTGCTGCTGACTTGCGGTCTGCCCTCCTTTCGGCACGTTGTATGTTCTTGAGTGCGTCCTGCGGGGTGCGCCCCATTACGCCTAGCGGCGCCCCCTTGTGGAAGATCTCCCGCTCGGGGTTTTGTTGCAGGAACTGTTTGAGAGACTCGCCGCGGATGCACCCATAGACAACTCTGAACTGCCCGGCGCCGATCAGCCATTGGAGTTTTCTGGGGCTAATATGCAGCTCGTTGACAACGGCGTCGCGCGTCAGACCATCCCTGAACTTGCTGCTTAGCTGTCGGCGCCGCAGTTTCGACCGTATGGCGCTCTCGCTGCGACCAAGCTTCTTCGCTATCTCTCTTGTCCATTCCGATCCATAATCCTGATCCAGAACCGACTCGGCGTCTCGTGACCAAGCGAGGGCCCCCTTTCCGTTTGCGCCCCCACGCTGCGGATTCGCCTGGGTCAATCCGAGTGCGTAAGCTTTGTAGTGAACCGTGCGTGGGGTCCAATCCCCATGACGGTTAAGAAGCTCCCTGACCGCGCTCCGCGCTCCCTCCAGACCGTGCGCATAGCCTCGGCGGAGGATTCCAATATCTTCAGGGCCCCACTGTGCTCGCTGGTAAGGCTTTCGTTCGGACCCATCCTTAGGCTTCTGTCGTCGCTGCGAAAGGTCCCTGGGATTGACCTCCGGGCATTGCTGCCGTCCCGTTTGGAAAGCTGTGGGTCTTCTGTCGGTTCCGTCCGTTAGCCCCTGGTTTGGGATCTCATCCACGTGGCCGCGCAAGCCCGAGCCCGTATCGGAAGTATCCCCTCTCCGAGCTCGATCATCAGGGCCGTGCAAGGAAGCAACTCTCTTTACCCCCCCTCCCGTGAGGTGCACGCACACCCAACCCAAACCAGCCTAAGGCTTTACGCCCGCGCTGGCCTCTGAAGCGATCGGCAGAACGGACAGTCTTTTTCGCCGGCCCGAGCGCGTTGCGATTTTCCCCTCTATCTATAAAGAGTCTTGAGCGAGCCAAAACCGGACGGCCAGGCAGAGAATTATTTCTTGAAAATTCTGCCCGGAAATGAGACCTTTTACGATCGAGGGGGAGAAGTGCGATTGCCCTCCTATGGGTGAAGGGTCAAAGCGTTCCCCCTTGTGGATTCCCAGCGTCCGCAGAATCCAGGATGCTGACCTGCGGGAAATAGTACTCAAGGCTGCCGAATGTGCGTGGGGACGGGTGCTGGCATCCTCAGACAGGAGGTTCCGCGAGATAATCGATGCCTCCGAGATCCTCGATGAGGTTGTCGACGGAGCCATCACCGCCCATGGCAGAAATGGAGTCCGTGATTTTCAGTCGTATCTCTTCGTTGGGTTGGTACGAAAGGCAGCCAAACTCTTCCGCAAGGAGCAGAAAGTTGAGTACCGGAGCCCCGAGGAGCTCGCTGCACTGGAGCAGACTGTGGACACGGATTGGGTCCGGAAGCTCGAGACCGAACTCCAAGTCAAGGAGCTAATCAGTCTGATGGACGACCGCACCCGTAGCATTTACGTAATGCTCATCCAAGGATTCTCTCTGAGAGAAATCGGCAAAGTCCTGGGGATAAGCGAGGACGCGGTGCGGAAGAGTTTTGATCGGGGAATAGATAGAGTCCGGCGCCGCGTACAGGGCGGTCAAAAATCAGAATCAGGGCCGAGCACATAGCTCCTCTAAACGAACTTGAATACTCCGACCTCCGATGACATCAAGCGCCTCTCGAAGCAGGATGAGGAACGGCTGCTAGAAGCCGGCCGCTCAGTATTCTCGACCGCATTTCCCAACCCCAACCGCGAGGGATGTCCGGGGCAGGAAGTGATAAGGGCCATCGCCTTCCGTACGGTGGACCTCGCACAGCATCAAGATTTCATGATCCACATGTCTCGGTGCTCACCGTGTTTCAACGACTACGCGACTTTCCGTAAAGAGGCACAGAGGACGAAGGCGCGTCGAGCGCTGGCCGTTGCCGCTACGGTCATATTCGTCGTCGGCCTTCTTGCGTTGCTTTGGTTCCAACTCCACCGCCCTCGGCGGCCCTCACACTTCGAAGCGGCCGCGCTTGACTTGGCTCAATGGCCGACCCTGAGAGGATCGGAAGGCAGTCCTCGCCCGCCTCTAGAGTTGGTGAATCGACCATTGGACTTGACTATTCTTCTGCCGGTTGGAGACGAGCCAGGGCTGTACGAGGTGGAAATATTCAAGGAGCCCGGTCATCCGATCTGGAGTGGCGAGGGTGAGGCGAATTTGGAAAACAACAGAGCAACACTCCACATGAGGGTTGATCTGAGCGACTGGAAGCGAGGCCAGTACATCCTGGCCTTCCGCCCAAAGGGTTGGGACTGGACGTACGGTCCGCTCGTAGTGAAGTAGCAAGTCAAAGCTGCCGGGCCACCTCAATTGCTTTCTCCATCTGGGTGTCCCGGCCCTCTCGGAGGGCCTCGTAGGAAAGTTCGACCACGTGGTCCGGCTCGATTCCTTTTCCTTCCAACAAGGTTCCTTCCCATGTCAGATAGGCGGCCACGGGCAGTCCCAAAACAAACCCGTACCCTACTTTGAACATGCTTCCACTGAGCAATCGTCCCGGAGTCTTCGTGCCAACGATTGTGGCGAGATGGTTTTCCCGCGCGAAAGCCGCGATCATTTCCGCCGCACTGGCGCTGTGTTGGTTTACCAACAGGACCACACGGCCGTGGAAGGGTTGGGGACCGAGCCCCTCAGTCACAACCACGATAGACTTGTCGATCAAAGCGTAGCGAAGCAACAGACCAAGCAAGGCGATCTTGCGCGAGGGTATCCTGCGAAACTGGGCGAGTTCTTCTCTGCGATACCCCTGGGCGGCGCGTTTCTTGGTAAGGCTGTAGCCAACGGGCCGGTTGTCGGGAGTCAAATAGCTCATCAAGCGAAGCCCCCCGATGCCGCCCCCAGTGTTTCCACGCAGGTCTACAATCAGGCGATTGCTGGTACGCAAGTCGGCGACGGCATGATCAATGTCACGAGCGATGTCGATTCCGACCACCCCTGGAAACATGGTGACTTTTAGAAGGCCGATGTCATCGGGAAGCTGAGCGCAGGTGATGGGACAGGGCAGATTGATGGGGCGCGTTTTCGATTTCGGCCTCGCGACTTCAAGACGGAGCGAAACCCTTTCGCCAGTTAGCCTTTCAACGGTAATGGGGGCGGATTGGCCTAGTTTGAAAACAGGTTGATCTGGTGGCAAGATTTCCTTGCCGTCCAGTTCCACCAAAATGTCACCTGGCTGTACGCCTGCCGCATGGGCGGCACCTCCCTCGTGGATATCTTGGAACATCCATCGCGTGCTTCCGTTCACCGAACAACGCTCGAACGTTGCGTTGATCGCAAAGCGGGCGGGTATTTTTCGAAGGCTCTTGTGGAAGATGCCGGTATGACTGGTTTTCAGCTCGCTCAAGAGGCCCTGGATCTCATTCTCCAGCCTTTCAATGCTTTCAGCTTCCAATATCCGAGCCTTGCGGCTTTCGACGAGCTCCGGCCAATTCGCCCCGTTCAGACCAGGATTGAAGTGCTTTTCCTCGACGAGCCGCGAAACCTTCGTTAGTACAGCTTCCCGATCTTTAAGAGTGATGGTCATCATTTTGAAAAAGTGATCGGCGACGCTCCGTCCCCCACCAGCGCAAAGCCAGCCCAGTACCAGGGTGGACGATCACCGAATTCCTTTAGCAGGTCTAGTTTGGCTTGGCGCAGTGCCGAAGCCTTATCCATTCCCTCAGATAAATGAGTGTAAAAGTGTTTCATCAAAGCCTCGGTCGACCGATCTTCAACCTCCCAGAGAGCGGCAACCACGCTTTTGGCTCCGGCGAGCAGAAACGCTTGGACAAGGCTGTTGTTACCCTCCTCGCCCTGGAGCTTCCCCTTCGCCGTGTCGCAAGCCGACAGGGTCACAAGGTCCGCGTTAAGAGGCAGCCTCACGATCTCGCGCGCCTGGAGCAAACCGTCGTCGTCAGAATTGGGGTCACGGCCCAGAACCAAAGCCGCGCGCTCCGGAAACCGAGGCTCGGCGACTGCATGGACCGCGAGATGGAGAATCTTGAACTTGCTTAGCGGTTGCTTCTTGAAGGCTGTTTCCGTGGCAGCATCGCCCATCAGGAGGACGGTGCTCGGCTGCTGGAGTGCATGACTCGCGTCTGTGAGTTCCTGCCGACTAGCCGGCAGATCGTTGAGGCGCGACGCGACGAGCTCGTCGAACCCGCGTTTGACAGCGCGAAGAATTTGCCCTGTCGAAGAATTGCTGGCTAGCAAGGGATGGTCAGCCCCGTACCGAACGTCGCCCACTCCAAGAAGCGACAGTTCAGGCTGGTGCGAGGGTTGCGAACTTCTCAGGAAATAGAGCGTTGTCGCCGAAGGCGCGTAGGTCACGACATGCGACCAGATCATGTAGCGACCACCGCCGTCTCGCAGAGACTCAAATGGCAGCATGTACAACCGGCCGTCCGGCACAATCACCAGGCGGAACTTCTGAGCCAAGGTGGCAACCGGATCCAGAAGGATCGAGTATAACCGCCTGCTCTGGTCCCTAGCGGATTGCTGATGTTCAATGGCGGCGAGATAGTCTGAGACGAGAGCTTCAATCTGCTTGCGCCCGGCTGGCAAGGAAACGAGCCCGGCATGTTCGCGGGTGAGAGTCACACAGAATGCATTAGGCTCCGCCAGCACGTATTCCAGTAGAGCTTCGTCGGGCCCCAACATCTCTTGGGCCAAGTGCAATGCGATGGGATGCGTCGGCTTTCGCGGAGAATCTGAATCGAGTGCGCCTCGGTTGTACCAGAGTTCTTCCTCCCCTTCCAAGATGTTGTCGAGCAGTTCGCCCCTCTCGGGAGCACTTTCAGAGCGCATCAGGCGTACTTGGAGCGTGGAAATCCGAGTTTCGATCGCCCGCGAGCTTGGCGACTCATAGGCATTCTGGGTATGGTTGCGCAGCATGTCGGCCGCTGTACGCCCCCGGACGCGCTCCAGAATCTCGAATGCCGTCGGCGTGTCGTATTGGCCGGCTGCGAGTGCGAAGTCGCCAAGGTAGACCGAACTCATGGCGCTCACGAGAGAACTCTCGCTGTACGGGCCCGGGGCATACGCCAACATGCCATCGATTACATCCTCCGCTTGCCGATACAGTTGGTGGGCCTCGGCGAGGTGGCCGTTCTGAGCCTTGAGCTCTGCCAGGGCCTCCAGATCGCGCGGGAGATAGTACCGGTCCCCGACTTTCCGGCCGGCATCGACTCCCTTGCTGAGCGTGTCCTCTGCTTTCGCGAGGTCGCCTTTCTCTCGGTAGATCGTCGCAAGATCAAACATCGCATAGGCGTCCATCCGGTAGAACCGTAGTTTGGTTGCGTGCTGGGCCGCCTCTTCGAGGTACGTGACCGCTTGCTCAGGATCGCCGGACTTCTGAGCCAACTCGCCTAGAAGAATGAGCACCTGCGTTTCGTGACCCAGCTTTGATTCAGCCTGAGCCTGGCGGAGAGCCTGCTTGAGCAAGAGTTCGGCTTCGGGTTTTCGGTTCAGCGCGACCAATGCGTCCGCCTTACCCTCATAAGCCATGAACGGAAAGCCAGCGTCTGGCGTACCCTTCGCGACCTTGATGGCCCGGTTGAAGAATGCCATCGCTTCGTCTTGACGATTCAGCTCATTAAATCCATTTCCCACGACTTCTAAGTAACGGATCTCCCCTCCGACGTCGCCGCTGGCCATGGCGCTAAGCAGTGCTCTTCCGACTAAGCTGCGTGCCTTCTTGGAGTCGCCTTCCAGAAAAGCCAGCAGCCCCAATTCGCCCCGGGCCCGGTTTGCCCAACCGTTTTCACCCAGGCTCTCGGCCAAAGTTTGTGCTTCTTCCCAATCACGCTTCGCCGCCACAACGTCGGTCTCAATATCCGTCATCCCCTTCGACACCAGACACCATAGCCGCAGGCGGGCATCCTGTTGAACGAGGGGCGTTTGAAGCTGGGCGGCCAGGAAATCCGAAATGTCCTCAAATGACATCGTCTCAGCTTGAGAGCGCATCAGTCCGACCCGTGCGTACACCGTGTTACGGGTGTCGCCTGCCTGGGCGAAGAGAGTTGCTGCTCGTTGGTAGAGGGGCTCCGCCCTGGGCCAGTTAAAGAGCCAGGCGAGGCGGTTCGCTTCCGCAAGCAGGACGTGAGGATCGTTAGAAGTGTAGGCGTTTGGCGAAGTGCGCCGCGCACGTGGGTGGGACAAATAGACGGAGAGCGCCACGGTCGCCATTGCGAGGACAATGGTGACGCCGACAACCGCGGCAAGAATCTGGGCACGTCGCTTCATGGCCAAGGACAAATGCGATGTCGCCTAATCTCAAGTTGTTCCCCCTCAACGTTCGCTGCCTTGCCGGCTGGAGGCCCGCCAACCGGCCTGCGTGGCCTCAATTTACCAACCTACAGTAAGGGTATACGATACCACAGAACGTGTGCCAGAATCCCCGCCGGAGTGACCACCAGGGTGGAAGTGGTCGTGGACTGGACTGTTTGAACCGGTTTTTCTCACTTCAACCGAGAACCCAGGTAGAGTCCGCCCAAAAGGAGATAGGCGGGCGCTGCGAACCAGAGTGTAGTACGTCTTCAAGGCGGTCCCGCGCTGAACAAAGGCTCGATCCAGACCGCGACGGAATGACGACTGGGCAGGCGCCATCGACAAAGAAGTCTCGCCCGATCCCAGGTTGCCTTCTCGCCGTGCGCTGGGCTGAGCCGCGGCTCGCCGAGAGGTTTTTCTAAGGGTTCGATTCCCCATACACCGGGCTGCCATTGTGTCAGTCTGCCGGCCTTGCCTCGGCACCTCTCGGCTCGGCGAACACCTGCCCGTTTCGTACTTGGAGGATGCGGTCCGCCAGCTCCCAAATGTGCGGCGCATGACAGATAAAGATCACCTGGTAGAACCCCCCCAACGACATGGCGTGGCGCAGCATGCGGACGTACTCCCTAGCGTTCTTCGTGTCAAGGGCTCCAACCGTCTCGTCACGGAACAGCGTCTCGTGCCGGACGCCGTCGCCCTGGCGCATATTGTAGATGGCAATCCCCAGGTTGACAGCCTCGTTCACCAGGACAAACTGCCCTCCCGACAGTTCGTCAACGAGGCACGTCCGGTCCAGGGTTTTGTTCCGTACCTCGATATCGAAATCGTCCACTAAGCCACGTCCATCCGCCTTCTGCCGTTGCGTGCGGAACCGCACCTCGAACCGGTTGTCAAAGCACCCTTCGAGCAACTCATTAACGATGGCGGAGACCCCGGGCCCTGCTGACTGGATCTCACACAACTGGATCTCGTCGGCCCCGAAAGCCTTGGCCAGATAGTCAAAGTCGTCCCTCTCGACACGGGCTTCGCCTAGCTCCTCTTCCAAGGCCGCGGCACGAGCCCGCGCGGCTTCGACCTGCCGCGCGCACTGTTCTGCTTGGGCTTTCCGCGCGATGACCCTCTCTCGCTCGGTTCGCATTTGCGAAAGCGACACCTTGATCTCCTCCGCCTGTCTCCGAATCGCCTTGACCTCCGCCTCAAGGCCCTGAAACTGTTCCAACCCGATGTCGACGGCCGCCTGCTGGGTTTCGAGCGCAACCTTGTTCTGAAGCGCCTTTCCGACGCTAGCGGCTCGCTCCTCGCGCCGCGCTTCTGCGATACGCATTTCCTCCTGCCGCTTACGCATGACCTCCATTTCATGTCGCTCTCGTTCCAACTCCTGGAGTTTCCTCATCAGTTGAGCGGAACTGGCAGGAACCGCAACCAACGCGCCCCGCTGGATCTCCAGTTCCAGTTCGAGGGTCGAAAGTTCTCCCTCCAGGATTGGGAGTTGCTGTCCCGCCTGGAGGGCTCGCTGGATCTTCACGCAGCCGGCATAAGGTCCCTCGCCCCTACACGGAACGCTCGCGAGTTCACCCGACTCAACCTGCGACCGCTTTCGCTCCTCCCGCTTCGTCCTCAGGTCCGTTTCCACCGTGCGCAGTGCGGCCTCCACCTCGCGATTCGATGCCTCCACCTGTTGCGTATCCGCAATCTGCCGGTGCAGGTCAGCGATCTCTTGCGCGACCGCCCGCTCTCGTTCCGCAATGGCGTCTGATTTCTCCCGCCCCGCCAGCAAATTGTCATCATCGGCAATCTGCTTTCGCAGTTCGGCAATCTCGCCCTTGTTCTTCTCGATTTGCCGATTCAGTTCTTGCCGCTGGGACTCCAGTGCTTTCCGCTCCGATTCACGGCCTCGCAGATCGTGCGCCTGCTGTTCCAGAGCACTCTTCCGCTCCTCCAGCCCTTGTGCCGTGCCGCCAAGCGCTTCGAGCTCACGTGTCAGTTTCTCTACGTCTTCGACTTCCGATCCGCCCGCCAATACTTGTGCAAC
>Ga0209039_10002969_pt1 | contig 13695 bp, 14 predicted proteins | sample BogFormECP12_OM1_FD_188238 | JGI IMG/M metagenome (GOLD analysis project Ga0209039, IMG submission 188238) | Bog forest soil microbial communities from Calvert Island, British Columbia, Canada - ECP12_OM1 (SPAdes) (version 2) | ecosystem: Environmental > Aquatic > Freshwater > Wetlands > Bog ...
GGGCCTGGTTCGGTGGCACGTCCAGTTCTAGCGCTTTGGCGAGCGCTGGCGGCAGGAGCGATGCTGATCCTCCTGCCGCTGATTGTTTTCGCCAGCGACGCGGAACAAGCGGCATGCCCAACCGCGGCGCCCGGCGCGACCGGAGCCGGAAAGCCAGAAGCGCAAAGCCTCCCGCAGCGCCTCGAAGCGGGCCCGTTCTATCGGGAGATGGTGCGACGCTTTGGCAAACCACTTTCCTGCAAGCTCGCATCGAGCGACGGAAACGTCAGCGTGACTTACGGCTTCCGCGGCGACGCAGTACTGACCGGCCGCACCAACGAGCCCATCGAATCCTCCGAGCAGAAGATCGAGCTGCCGCGCATGGCGAGGACCAAGGCCATAGCGCTGTTGAAAGCCGGCGAGAAAGATTCCTACGCCCCCGACGGCTGTGGAATCGACTGGGAACAGCCGGAGGAAGAAGCCGACACCAGAGATCCTGCTTCTCGCGATGTGATCTACCGAGGGGACACCTGCAACTGCCAGGCCCGGTTGAAATATCGCAAAGGCTGGGTTGTCTCACTGATTCTCAAAAGCGCCTGCTGACCGCGACGTCTTGTCGGTCGCTGAAGGGTCGGCAGGTGGTGGCGAACGGCCTCACAAGACCGCCGTAGCCAGAACGCTCCCCTTTTTGCCCGCGCTACCCCCACAACTCGACGACTTCCTCGACCCGCGGCTGGGAACTTCAGCCTGGTCCGGCTCTCTTGGCCCTAGGCTTAGGGTCGCGGGGGCGGCCCAGCCACATCCTGCGGCCGCGCCGGCTCGCCGACGATCGCGCGCTGCGCGCGATCAAAATAGGCGTAGGCCTGCGACGCGGTTAAGGCGGGGTGGTCACGCCCGATCGCGGCGCTAAGGACAGCGAGTCCGAGAGACACGATGAGCAGTCCCTCCGCTGCGCCAAGGCCCGCACCCGCGACCCGGTCGGCAAAGCCCAAGCCGGCGGCCTTGACGCCGCGACGCACGAGCCGCCCAAGGAGTGCGACCACCGCCACGCCGACGAGCGCGACCAGGATGGCAGAGCCGACCTTCACGGCCATGGCGGGCACGCGGTCAGGCAAAAGCGGCTGGAGGGCTTCGGCTGTGGGTCCCGTCAGAAAGCGGATCGAGATCACCGCTGCCGCGAGCGCGCCGAGCGAGAAGGCCTCTCGAACGAGGCCGAGGAGCAGGCCCCGCAAGGCGGCCACGGCGACCACGGTGGCCACCACGAGGTCGAGGGAGACCTTCGGCATGGTCCTCGAGCCTACCCCGTCGCTCGGCTCCTGTGCAGGGTCCCCTTCATGCGGCCCGAAGACGCGTCTCGACACGCTGGAGACGAGGGGCGCTACGTTGCCTGGACGGCCTATCCATTCCTACTGCGACGGAGGTCGCGCCATGAGACTCGTCCGCAAGCTCACCCTCGCGCTTCTCGCGGGTTTCGCCGTGATCTTCGCCATCCAGGCCTGGATCAGCATGCGCGAGTTCGCGGAGGCCTACGAGGCCGATATCTCCCGCGACCACCGCGTGATGGGTCGCGCCTTGGCCGCCGCGGTGGCCGCGAGCCTGCGCGACCACGGTCCCAACGCCGCCGTCTCGATGATCGCCGAGGCGGACGCGCGCGAACTCCAGACCGAGATTCGCTGGGTGCAGCTCGACGCCCCGCCGGGCTCTGCGGGCGCGCCAGCGCTGCCGCGGGACCAGGTGGTCCCCGCAGAGCTCGGGCATGACGTCTCCTTGGTGGACCGCTCCCGCGGCAATCACGGAATGGTGTACACCTACACGCCCGTCATGGTCGACGGCCGGGCAGCGGGCGACATCGAGCTCTCCCAATCCCTGGAAGGGGAACAGCGCTTCATCCATGTGCGCTTCCTTCACGAACTCACCGTCACGGCGGCGCTCGTTCTCGTCTGTGGCGGCGTCGCGTGGGGGCTCGGCGTCCGGCTGGTGGGAGAGCCCGTGCGCAAACTTGGCGAACAGGCGCGGCGGATCGGTGCCGGCGACCTCTCCTCGCGCATCACCCTGCGCCAGCACGACGAGCTCTCGCTTCTGGCCGACGAGATGAACGCGATGACCGACAATCTCGCGGAGGCCCGCGTGCAGCTCGAGTCCGAGACCGCCGCACGCCTTGCCGCGATCGAGCAGGTGCGCCACGCAGACCGGCTGGCCACCGTGGGCCAACTCGCGTCGGGCATCGCCCATGAGCTCGGCACCCCGCTCAACGTCATTTCCGGCCATGCGGCGATGATCGCTTCGGGCGAAGTGTCCTCGGAGCCCGAGATTCGCGAGACCGCGTGCGTGATCCACGAGCAGACCGGCCGCATGGCAGGCATCTTGCGCCAGCTTCTCGACTTTGCGCGGCGCAAATCGACGGAGCGCTCCCCGGCCGACCTGGTGAAGCTGGCACGCGAGACGGTGGCGTTCCTCGAGCCCCTGGCCGCCAAGCGCCGGGTGCTCGTCGACTTCGTGGACCGCGAGCTCGTGGTGCCTGCGGAGGTCGGCACCGGTCAGATCGAGCAGGTGCTGACGAACCTCGTCATGAACGCCATTCAGGCCTCGCCGCCGGGCGCGAAGGTCCAAGTCGCAGTCATGACCCGCAGACTCGCCCCGAGAGAGGGAGATGGATCGGAACGGCGCTGCGTCTGTGTCGAGGTGCGCGATTGCGGCGCAGGGATTCCCGAGGACGACCGCGCGCGCATCTTCGATCCCTTCTTCACGACGAAGCCTGTCGGAGAGGGTACGGGGCTTGGCCTCTCCGTCGCTTACGGCATCGTCGCCGACCATGGGGGCTGGATCGACGTCGCAAGCGAAGCGGGGAGCGGCTCCGTCTTCACGGTCTGGCTCCCGCAGGCGGGCGTCTCGGCATGACGCGTGTGCTCGTGGTGGATGACGATCATGCCATGGGGAAGATGGTGGTCGATCGCCTGCTGCGTCGCGGCTACGAGGCCGTGGGGCGGAACGCGGGCGAAGAAGCGCTGGCCCTTCTTCTCTCGGAGGAGTTCGACGTCGTAGTGACCGACGTTCGAATGCCCGGAATGACGGGCCTTGACCTGTGTACCCGCATCGTGAGCCACCGCCCGGACCTTCCGGTGGTTGTCATCACCGCCTTTGGCAGCCTGGATACGGCGATCGCAGCGATCCGCGCGGGCGCACACGACTTCGTGCACAAGCCCTTCGAGATCGAGGAGTTGATCCTGCGCATCGAGGGCGCTGCGCGCCATCGCGCGCTCCACGCGGAGCTTGTGCGCCTGCGCCAAACGGTGGCGGACTCGGAGGGCTGGGGACAGCTGCTCGGCGATAGCCCAGCGATCTGGAGGCTGCGGGCACTGCTCGCCAAGGTGGCCGCTTCAGACGCGTCCGTGCTGGTGACTGGCGAGACGGGTACGGGCAAGGAGGTCGCGGCCCGGGCGATCCACGCGCACAGCGCACGTCGGGATGCGCCGTTCGTCGTGCTCGACTGCAGCGCGCTCCCCCCCACCCTCCTTGAGAGCGAGCTGTTCGGCCACGTGCGCGGCGCCTTCACCGACGCGCGTGCCGAGCGCAAGGGCCTGTTTGTGCAAGCTGCGGGCGGGACGCTCTTTTTGGACGAGGTCGGCGAGCTTCCCCTCGACCTCCAGCCGAAGCTCTTGCGTGCGTTGCAAGAACGCAGTGTGCGGCCGGTGGGCAGCGACAGCGAGGTGGCTGCGGATGTGCGCGTCATTGCGGCGACCAACCGCGATCTCGACGCCGCGGTGGACGAAGGTCGCTTCCGGCGCGATCTCTTCTACCGGCTGGAGGTCCTGCACGTCGCGATGCCGCCGCTGCGTTCGCGTGGACGCGATGTCCTTCTCCTGGCGCAGCACTTCGTGCAGCGCTTTGCGGCGCGCTCGGACAAGCGCGTGGTCGGATTCTCGGCCCCGGTGGCCGAGCGGCTCCTCGCCTACACCTGGCCGGGAAACGTCCGCGAACTCATGAACTGCATCGAGCGCTCGGTAGCCCTCACCAGCTATGAGCAGCTTGTGGTCGACGATCTGCCCGAGCGCGTTCGCGAGTTTCGCGAAGAACACGTCCTCGTGACAGGATCCGATCCCGACGAGCTGGTGCCGCTCGAGGAAGTCGAGCGGCGCTACGTGCTGCGTGTCCTCGACGCGAGCGGCGGCAACAAGACCATCGCGGCCCGTGTGCTCGGTCTGGACCGCAAGACCCTTCATCGCAAGCTCGAGCGTTGGGCCCAAGGCGCGCAGGGCGGAGAGCCCGCACCGGCGTAGCGCCGCGGGGCGGGTCATTCCTCCCCGCCCGAGGCGAAGCTCCCCGTCCTTCCGGCCTGCGGAGCGCGGTCCTGGCCTTTCTCTCCTGGCACGGGGAATGCACGGTCATGGGCTGGTTCCCGGCGCCGGGCTGAATACCCCCCGAGGCGAGACCCCCGCCAGGTCGGCCCGGCAGCCGGAACCGCAAGATGATCTCACACACGAAAGCGTCTCATGAAACGCAGGCACCGCTTGGTAGCACGGAGGGAGAGGCAGATGGTGATTTCGACAAGGCCGGACTTTCGCGCGACCCGCGAGACGAAGACGCCCGAGCCCACGCGCAGGGCCCTTGTCCTCCTCGTCGAGGACGATGATGAGATGCGCAAGATGCTTGCCTTCCTGCTCACAAGGCACGGCTTCCGCGTGACCCAGGCACGCGACGGCTCGGAGGCCCTCGCGTATCTCGGCGACGTGGTGCTCGGTGGGAGCCGCGACAAGGCGCCGCAGCTCCTGCTCACCGACCAGCGGATGCCCGGGTTCTGCGGTCTCGACGTGATCGAAGCGGCTCGGCTCGCAGGACTGAAAATCCCCGCCATCCTGATCACCGCATTCGGTGACACCGAGACCCACGAGCGCGCCGACGCCCTCGGCGCAACGCCCGTGCTCGACAAGCCGTTTGCGATGCTGGAACTCGTGGCCCTCGCCCGGCGCCTCGCACCGGGAGAATCTTACGATGGGTGAACCTAAGGTTCGCCTGCGCCGCGGCTTTACCGCGAGAGGTCCCGGTTTCTACGTCTTCGATGAGGACGCCCGCGTCGCGCGGGGCTGGGCCCGCGAGCTTTTCCAATGCGCTCCTCAGCTCATGGCGCGCACGTCCATGCGCCACCATGCGAAGGCGATCACCGCGACCATGGCGAAACCGAACACCATGCACCCCGCGGCGGGTCCCAGGGCGTCCGCCAAGAGGCCTGCGCCGAGGTTGCTCGCCGGCGCCACGCCGAGCAGCGCCACGGAATAGACGGAAAGCACGCGCCCGCGCAGCTGCGCCGGAGCGCTCTCCTGAAAGAGCGTACGGCTCATGTTGAGGAAGACCGCGCCGCAAATGCCCCAGGCAAAGACCGCGGTGAGAAATGCGGGGAACGGGAGCGGAAGGCCCAGCGCGGCGAGGGAGAGGCCGCCCCCGAGAAGACCCAAAAGGAGTGCGCGCCCCTTGCGTCGAATGCCGCCGCGCACGAGGACCCAGAGAGAGCCAAGGACAGTCCCGGCCGGGAAGACGACGAGGACAAGGGAGAGGTCGGCCACTCCGCCGTGGTGCACGTCGCGCACGATGAGGGGACACAGGACATAGTAGGGTCCCAGGAAGAGGAGGCCGTTGCTTGCCACGAGGAACGCGACGGGGCGCAAACGCGGCGAGCGCCAGACCGCGCGCAGGCCCTCGCGGATCTCAGAAAGGGCGCGGCGCCGGATTTCTCCGGGCCGCCCTCCCGCGCCCAAGCGCGCGAGGCGAGAAAGCGGGACAAGGCCCACCAGCAGGACGCCCGCCTGTGCGGTGAGCAGAGCCGGGCTTCCAAAGCGTTCCGCAAGACCCGCCCCCCGCGCTCCCACTGCCTGCGCCACGAACTGTACGAGCGTCGCAGTGGTGACGGCGCGCAAGAGCTCTCCCTCCGCGACGTCGGAGAGCAAGGCGTCGCGCGCGGGACCCACGAACGACTGGAACGAGCCCCAGGCCAGCGCGTAGACGAGGAGCGCGCCCAGGCTGAGCGCACCGGCACCGACCACCTTCGCCATGGTCAAGGTCGTCGCCGCAGCCACGAGGTGCACGGCCACGAGCAGGCGCCGGCGATCCAGTCGGTCCGCCGTGACGCCTCCGGCCAGAAGCAGGGTGAGCGAGGGCAGGTTCAGGAACATCTGCGCCGTACCCACCCAGCGCGGGTCCGCGCGGAGCTCGCCCACGACGAGCCAGGAGAAGAGCACCTGCTGCATGCCCCAGGAGCCGAACCAGGCTCCAATCGCCGTCATGAACCAGGGGTAGAGCGAGCGCGCCGGAGGGGACTCGGAAGGAGTGGGCTCGGGCGAGCGAGGCTCGGGGGCGCTTTGCATTTTAAGCGCGAGCATCCCGCATCGGCGCGAGCGCGGCGACCACAAAAGGCCCCGGCGCGCGGGTGACGCAGCGCTCGCGTTCGTCCATGCTAGGCGGGGGAATCCACGATGCCGTCCTTACCGCGCGCGATCGCGTGCTTCACATTCGACAACATGGGGGAGGCCGCCGAGCTTGGCGCGGGCGGGCTCCCCTTGCCGCAGCCTCACGAGTTGCACCCCTCGCTCTCCCGCGGCTACCCGCGGATTTTCGACCTGCTGGAACGACACGCGGTGCGCGCGAGCTTCTTCGTCGAGGGCTGGAACGGTCTACACCACCCGGATGCGGTGGCGGAGATCGTTCGTCGGGGCCACGAGCTCGGCATGCACGGTTGGGTCCATGAGCGCTGGTCTTCGCTTTCGCCGGGCGAGCAGACTGCGCTCGCCGCGCGCGCGACCGACGCACTTGGGCAAGCGGCCGGCGTGCGGCCACGCGGATTCCGTGCACCCGGCGGCGCCCGCACGCCGGAGACCGAAGGGATCCTGATCAGTCTCGGCTACGCCTACGACGCGAGCCTCGGCAGCGGGATGCGACCCGAGCGCCTTTCTCAGGGGCTCGCGCAGGTGCCGTTCGTGTGGCCTTGCGTCGACGGATTCCACTACCTGCGGGAGCCCCCGGCAAAGCCTGCCGAGGTGCGGGAGACCTGGCTTCGGGCGCTCACGCGCACGGCTTCCGAGGGCGGCCTCTTTGTCACGGTATGCCACGCCTTTGTGACGGGCCTCGAAGAGGCGCGGATCGAGGTGTTGGGCGAGGTGATGGCTGCGGCGGCCGGCGACCCGCGGATCGCCGTCCTGCAGGTGGGCGAGGTAGCAGAGCTCCTGCTGGCGGGTGCGGCGCCGCCGTGAAGGTTCTCGCCCCGGACGCTGCGGTGCGCTTTGGCATCACGCTTCCCCTCACGAAGCTGCCGCTGGCCGCCCACGGGCCGCTTCTTCAAGAACTTTGCGACTTCGGTTACAGCGATGCTTGGACGAGTGAAACGAGCGGGCACGACGCCTTTGCGCCCCTCGCCTTCGCGGCGGCGCTGGAGCCCCGCCTGCGTCTCGGCACCGCCATCGCGGGGGTCTACGCCAGGGGCCCCGCGCTTCTTGCCATGAGCGCTGCGGCGCTCTCCGAGGCGGCCCCCGGACGCTTCGTGCTCGGCATCGGTGCCTCGAGCGCGGCCATCGTCGAAGGCTGGAACGCGGCGCGCTTCGAGCGTCCACTCGCTCGGGTCCGCGACACGCTGCGCTTTTTGCGCCGTGCCCTCGCCGGCGAGCGGGTCGACGAGGTCTACGAGACCTTCGCCGTGCGCGGCTTCCGTCTCGAGCGCCCGCCGGAATCGCCGCCGCCGATCTACCTCGCAGCGCTGCGGGAGGGGATGCTGCGCCTCGCGGGCCGGGAGGCCGACGGGGTGATTCTCGGTCTGCTTTCGGCGCAGGACGTGGCGCGGGTCGTGGCGATCGTCGACGAGGGCGGGCCGGGCAAGGACGTGGTCGCACGGATTGCGGTTTGTCCCACCGCCGATGCCAAGAAGGCGCGCGAGGCGGCGCGGAGGATGCTCGCGACGTATCTACAGGTTCCGGTGTATTCGCGCTTTCACGAGTGGCTGGGCCGCGGCGAGCTCTTGCGGGCCATGCATGAGGCCGGCGCGGCGGGCGATCGCGAAGCGGCAAAGCGGGCGCTGCCCGACGCGCTCGTGGACGCTCTTTTCGTGCACGGGACGCCCGAAGAATGTCGGGAAAAGCTGGAGCGCTTCGTGGCCGCTGGCGTGCGGACGCTGGTCGTCCAGCTCTTTGCCCACGACGGCGATCCCCGCGAAGCGCTGCGGGCCCTCGCACCGCGCGGGCGATGAGGTCCGGCTCTCGCCAGTCCCCTGCGCGAAGCGCGGGTAGCGTCCGCTCCATGGAGCTCGACGCCGTTCACTGCTACCGGGCCTTGCGCAGCCGCGACCGCCGCTTCGATGGTCGCTTCTTCACCGGCGTCACGACCACGGGGATCTACTGCCGGCCGGTCTGCCCTGCTCCGGCGCCGAGGCGCGAGAACGTGCGCTTTTTCCCGTGCGCGGCCGCCGCCGAGGACGCGGGTTTCCGACCGTGCCTGCGCTGTCGCCCGGAGACGGCGCCCGGCACCCCGGCCTGGCAAGGGACCTCGGCCGTTGTCTCGCGGGGGCTGCGGCTGATCCGCGAAGGGGCCCTCGACGGCGGCGCCGTGGCTGAGCTCGCGACACGTCTGGGCATCGGAGAGCGGCAACTGCGACGGCTTTTTCTCCGGCATCTCGGGACGTCGCCGCTCTCCCTCGCGCGGGCGCGCCGGCTTCACTTCGCGCGCACTCTGCTCGATGAAACCGATCTTCCGATGACGGAGATCGCGTTCGCCGCCGGGTTCCAGAGCATTCGACAGTTCAACCACGCTCTCCGTGCCTGTTTCGGCGAATCGCCTCGTCGCCTGCGCGCTCGTCGCCGTTCCCCGGCAGTGGTGCAAAGCGATGTCGTGACACTTCGCCTTGCCTACCGGCCGCCCCTCGACTGGGATGCTTTGCTTCGCTTCCTCGCCGCGCGCGCCACTCCTGGCGTCGAGTGGGTCGACGGCGGCATCTACCGACGGACCGTCGAAATGCACGGTGCGCCGGGGACGATCGAGGTCGCCAAGGGCGCCGACGGGTCGCATCTCGTGCTGCGCGCTCGGCTCGGCGATCCCGCTGGGCTCATCGAGGCGGTGGACCGCGTGCGGCGGATTTTTGATCTCACGGCCGATCCGCTTTGCATCGCGGGCGACCTCGCGCGGGGCGCGGGGCCGCGGCTTCGCGCGGCGCTTAAAGGCCGACCGGGCCTGCGCGTACTCGGGGCGTGGGACGGGTTCGAGCTCGCCGTGCGGGCCGTGCTCGGTCAGCAGATCAGCGTTGCCGGGGCGTCCACCCTTTGCGGGCGCCTCGTAGAGGCCTTCGGCAAGCCGATTTCCTTTGGGCGTGGGCTCACGCACCTTTTCCCCACGCCAGACGCGCTGGCCTCGGCGGACATCGCAGCGATCGGGCTTCCGCAGGCCCGGGCCAATGCACTGCGCGCGTTGGCGCGGGCCGTGGCAAACCAAACGCTGCGCCTCGACGCGGCGCGCGGACTCGACGATGCCATCGCACGGTTGTGTAGTGTGCCAGGAATCGGAGAGTGGACCGCGCACTACATCGCAATGCGTGCCTTCGGTGAGCCCGACGCGTTCCCCGCAAGCGACCTGGGACTGCGCAAGGCGCTCGCGGGCGAAAAAGCGCCGCTCTCGGCCGCAGAGGTAGCGAGTCTTGCGGAAGCGTGGCGACCCTGGCGCGCCTATGCCGCGATGGCGCTCTGGAACGACTTGTCTTGCAAGGACGATTCGTGAGGCTCGCGCCAGCGCGCGGTGTGGGACGCGCTCCGCGGGGTGCCCTTTCCGCAGACCACGAGCTACGGCGAGATCGCGAGATCCCTCCGCCGGCCGGGAGCCGCGCGCGGCGTGGGCGCGGCCTGCGCCGCGAACCCGCTCTGGCTTCTCGTGCCCTGCCATCGCGCGCGGGGCTCCGATGGAGAGCCTTTGGGTTTCGCGGCGGGTCTTGAGCGCAAGGCCTGGCCGCTCACCCACGAGGCTGTCGCGCAGCTCGCCCCCCCCCGCTCTTTGAAGCGCTACGCAGGGATCTAGATCGGGGTCTGGTGGAGATATGCGCGCAGACCGCGAATCTCCTCGTCCTGCTCCGCGATCTCATCGCGCAGCAGGTCGCGCATCGAGAGCATCGCCATAAGGCGACCTTCCTCGAGCACCGGCAGGTGGCGGAAGCCGGCGCGCTGCATCTTTTCCAAGCACTCGCTGCGGGTGTCGTGGGGCGCAGCGGTCATCACCTCCGTCGTCATCGCGTCGCAAACGCATGTCGAGGACGGGTCACGCCCTTCCACGACGACCCGCGTCATGAGGTCGCGCTCCGAGAAGATGCCGACGATCCGGTCATCTTCCACGATCGGGATCGCGCCCACCCGGGCCCGCGCCATGATTTGCGCGATCTGCATCACAGTCGCCGTCGGGGGAGCCGTCACAAGACGGTAGGGCCGAATGATGTGGCGGATAGCATGCATGCAATACCTCCCGACCGCCGCGCGGCGGAAGCCTGCTCCGTGGGATGGGTCGCTCCGGGGGTTCGCATGCGTCCGACGAAGCAGGAGGCGGGCGGTCTTCTTCATTAGGCACCCGATCCGGGTGCCTGGCAAGGAATTTGTGCGGCCGATGGCACAGTTCCGCGCGCGACGAGGGGGTGCTAGGCCCCCCGCGTCATGCGCAGGTAGGCGCGCGCGTCCTCGCGGCCCGGGTCTTTTTCGAGCACCTTCTCCCACTCTGCCGTGGCGTCGCTTGTGCGGCCCAGTCCGTAGTAGGTGACTCCGAGCTGCACGGCCGAGGGGAGAAAGTCAGGGTTCGCCCGCAGAACCCGTCGGAACTCCTGCGCGGCTTGGTGGGGCAGCCCGCTCTCGCGCAGCGCTACGCCGAGGCGATGACGGATGTCATGAAAGTCCGGGCAACGATCGAGCGCCTTGCGGTAGGCCTCGATCGCGTCCCGGAGCTCGCCCACCTCTCGGTAGGCGTCGCCAAGCGCGGCCTGAAGGTTCGCGAGCTTGCCCCGCGTGGTCGGATCGACGAGCCCCTCGCTCGCCGCAAAGCGTCTCGGCGTCGCGGTCGCCATCTCTTCGGCCAAGGCACGGGAGCGTTCGAACTCGCCCCGCTGCTCATACACCGATACCAGCGCGAGAGCCGCCTCGGCGTAGCCGGGGTTGATGCGGATGGCCCGCTCGAGACTCTTCGCGGAGCTCTCGAGGTCGCCGCGGCGCTCATGGAGCAGACCCACCATGTAGTGGACGTCGGCGAAGCCCTCGCGCGTCTCGAGCAGCCGGGTCAGGTGTCCGAGGGCGCCCTCGAGGTCGCCACGTTCGAAGCTTGCGCGGCCGAGTTGATACTGCTCGCGCTCGTCTGATGTCAACTCACCCGCGCTCGGCATGCGTGGGCGCGAGACGCAGCGTTCAGTTCGCCGCGGGAATTAGGTCGGCGGCCTGCTTGGCGACGTCGCTGCCTTGGTAGTTGCGCAAGATGACCTCGAAGATCTTCTGGGCTTCGTCCTCGAGGTTCATCTTCGAGTAGCAGACACCGAGCTGGTAGAGCGCCTGGGCGTCGAGGCCGAGGCCCGGGTACTTGTTCAACACGCTGCGGTAGCGATCGGCGGCGGACTGATATTCCTCGCGCTGAAGATAGAAGCCGGCGATTCGCATCTCATGGTCGGCCAGGCGCGTGCGCAGCTCCTTCCAGAGCTGCTCGGCCTCCGGGGCCTGCGGCGAGTGGGGATAGCGAGCGAGGAGCTGATCTAAGAAGCCAAGGGACAAGCGCGTCGCCGTCTGGTCGCGGCTTGCATCCTTCGACTGCTTGTAGTGGCACATCGCCGCGCGGAAAAGCGTGTAGGGCACCTGCTCGTGCTGGGGATGGAGGTCACCGAAGTCGCGATAGTAGGAGAGCGCCTCGTCGTACTTGCCGTCGTCGTAGTAGGCGTCGGCGATCTTGAGCTCGGCCAAGATCGCGTAGTCGCTGTAGGGGTAGTTGTCGATGATCTGCTGGAACGACTCGATGGCCTTCGCGTGGTCGCTATTCGGGAATACCCAGAGTGTCTTCGCCGGTTCCTCCATCAGAGAGAGCCCCTTGCGATAGAGCTCCTCGGCCGACGGGGTCTCGGTCGACATCGTCGGCTTGGTGGAGGCGCAGCCGAAGCTGAGCAGGGCACAGAGCGGAAGGCTGGCGGCGATCCCGATCCGGTGGCCACGGGCGAAACGGGTGCTGAAGCTCACGCTGGATCCCCCCAAAAGGATGATCGGCAAGACGGCAAACTACTAGAGTCCGTCCCTGCATGTCAATTTGCTACGCTCGGCAAAGATTCTTGGAGGAAACTCATGGTTCACGACCACTTGGCCACGCACCGCTTGGACCGGCGCCTTTTGAGGCGGCGCAACTGGGTGACCCCGAAACAGTTGGCCAAGGAGCTTGAGGCCCTGCCCGACGTCTCCGAGAAAATCCGCCCGCCCGAAGAGGGGCAGGAAGCGAGTGAGGAAACCAAGACGCCATAGGGGGGATTTCCTCCCACTTGGGTCGGAAATTCCCTTCCGGGATGCTCCCCTGCGCGAGCGCCTAAAGGGTGATCCGATAGCGCAGCTCAATCAACTCGACGCCCAAGAATGTTCTTTGGCGCTGCGCCCCATCGAACTCCCAGCCCGCGGCCTCGTAGATCCGACGTGGACGCTCATTTTGCTCGGCCGTCCAGAGGGTTGCCTCGCGGTAGCGCCGTGCGCGGAGCGCGTCCAGGGCTGCCCGCATGAGGCGCTGGCCCACACCGCGGCCCCAGCTCGAGGGGAGTGCGTAGAAGGTATCGAGCTCGCCGGTTCGCCAAGGGTCGGCATCCGTGTCCATGGACCGCCGGACCACGGCAAAGGCCACCAGTTCGCCCGCGTGCTCGGCGACGAGGGTCACTTCATGAGGAGCTGCCCGCTCCCAGCGCTCCGCCGGAGAGTGGAGGAGAGCGAGCCGCTCGGGGGGCAGAAAGTGGGCCCACGCGGTGCGTGCAGCCTCGACGAAGACGTGCCAATGGCTGCACCATCCCCGGGACGGGCAGCCCGCACAAGGATCTCCATCTTTCCGAGCGTAGCCGGGCCCCGCTTCGCAAGACGCGGAGAGGCTCGGCCGCGGGTGTAAGGATCCCTCGCCGAGGCGCGAGGAGCTGCGCCACCAGAGAGCCCCCTCGCGAGGCGGCCGCTTCGCAGGCCGGCGCCTCCTCCTTCTCGCGCTAGAGCCGGTTCTTGGCGGGTAGCGGTGCGGGTAGGGCCGCGGGCGGGGCGCCGGGCGGGCTCGGCAAGCGCTCCGCCGCGAAATGGAGGAAGAACCAGAGGAGCGCAGCGACGAGCGCCGCCGCAAGAAGCGAGGCCGCGATCGCGACCCTGCGGATGCGACTCTGGCGACGCGCGTAGGCCTTCTCTGCCGCAGCCCGGTCCGTTTCGGCCCCCGCTCGGATCCCCGCGGCCGCATTCGTGGGCTCGGGGATTCGCGCCAGCTGAACGGTCACGTTGTCCGGGCCACCATGATGGTTGGCAAGGTCAACGAGCATCCGCACGGCGTCTTGAGGTCGCGCGTTTGCGAGCGCGCCCACCAGCTCGGAATTGCGGCCCGGCACGAAATTGTCGAGCGTCGGCGTCGGCGTCGGCGCGATATCGAGCACGAGTTGCTTCATGGACATATGGCGGCAACCGGCTGCAGGAGAGTAATCATGGAGCGTCGGGCGGTCATTTAATGTAAAATTCGGGTCGC
>Ga0209039_10002970_pt1 | contig 13692 bp, 10 predicted proteins | sample BogFormECP12_OM1_FD_188238 | JGI IMG/M metagenome (GOLD analysis project Ga0209039, IMG submission 188238) | Bog forest soil microbial communities from Calvert Island, British Columbia, Canada - ECP12_OM1 (SPAdes) (version 2) | ecosystem: Environmental > Aquatic > Freshwater > Wetlands > Bog ...
AGGTGCTGGTAGCGCGCGGCGCTCTGGCCGAACCAGCCGTCGTTGGAAATGTTGATCAGCACTTCGGCGCCGCCGGCCGCGAACTGGCGCACGAAATTGGGCAGCACGGATTCGTAACAGATGAAGGTGCCGATTTTGTGGCCGTCCACCGGAGAGACCACTACCCGCTGGCCCGCCACAAAGTCGCCGAGCTCGGTCGAAATCTTGTTGGCGAAGCCCCAGGGCCACGGCACATATTCGCCGAATGGAACCAGGTTCACCTTGTCGTAACGGCTCACCAAGCCGCCGGCGGGCGAAATCAACGCGGCCGAGTTGAGCGGCGCTCCGCCGGCGGTGTGCGCCACAAGGCCAATTAGCAGGTACGCATTCGTGGCGCGCGCCAGGGTGTCGGCGTAGCTGCGGAAGCGCGGGTCCTCGTCGTAGTAGAGCGGCGCGGGCACTTCCGGCCAGACCACGATGGAGGGCGGCCGCTCGGTTTCCACCAGCACCCCGCGCATGGTGAGGCCCACCTGCCGGCGCTGCATCTGGTCGATGGATTCACTGGTCCACTCCTCGGTTTCGGAGATGTTGGGCTGCGTCAGCAGCGCGGTCTCATGCCCGCGCTGGGCCGGCGGCAGGGGCGGCAGGAAAATCAGGAAGGGCAGCAGGATCAGCCACAGCAGCTCCACGCGCGACCGCCGCAGGGCAGCCAGCGCCAACGCAGTGGCCATCATCATGAAGACGAACGAAAGCCCGTACACGCCGGTGATGGGCGCCAGCCGCATGGGCATCTCCATGTTGATTCCGGCGTTGCCCAGGGCCAGCCACGCGAAGCCCAGAGACCCGTGCGTGGCTTCGATCGCCACCCACAGAGCCGCCACCGCGGGCACGGCCCACCAGCGGCGGATCAGGATTCCCGCCAGCCAGCCGAATACGCCCATGTGCAGCGCCTTGATGAAGCAGAACAGCAGGAATAAGGCCCAGCCGGCCGCGTTGCCCAGACCGCCATGAAATGAGAGCACGAACTGAATCCAGTAGCAGACGCCGAACCAGTAGACCACGCCGGACGTCCAGCCCAGCAGGAAACGCCGCAGCGGACGCGGTTCGCGCGCCAGGGCGATTAGCAGGGGCGCCAGCGCCACCGGCGCCAGCCACGCGATTTGGAATCGCGGGAAGCAGAGCACCAGCAGCCCCGCGGAGGCCAATGCCAGTAGCCAGTTCAGCACGGCGCGCCGCGCGCCTCTTCGCTCACCGCATCGGCCATGTAAGAGCTGCGGACCAGCGGACCGCTGAACACCATGCGGAAACCCAGCGCCAGCCCGTAATCGCGATACGCCTCAAACTGGCGCGGCTCGATGAATGCCGCCACCGGCAGGTTGCGGCGCGTGGGCTGGAGGTATTGCCCGATAGTAGCCACATCAACGCCCGCCGCGCGCAGATCGCGGAGCAGCGCGCGGACCTCCTCTTCGGTTTCGCCCAGCCCCAGCATGAAGCCCGATTTCGTCAGCGCGCCTTCCGCATAGCGCCGCGCGAACGCCAGCACCTCGAGCGACTGGCGGTAATCGGCCTGCGGGCGCACGCGGCGGTAGAGCCGTGGAGCCGTTTCAACGTTGTGGTTGAAGACGTGCGGCCCGGCATCCAGCACGCGCGCCACGGCGTCGTGGTCGCCGCAAAAATCGGGCGTCAGCACTTCCACCCGCGCCTGCAAAAGTGCGCGCCGCACTTCCCGCACGGTGGCCGCGAAATGGCGCGAGCCGCCGTCCAGCAAGTCGTCGCGGTTTACGCTGGTGATCACCACGTAGCGCAATTCCATTTCGGCGGCCATGCGGGCCACGTTGGCGGGCTCCGTGGGGTCCAGCGGGGCCGGGTTACCTTTAGGCACAGAGCAGAAACCGCAGCCGCGCGTGCAGCGCTCGCCCAGAATCAGGAACGTGGCGGCGCCGCGGTGGAAGCACTCGTGGATGTTGGGGCAGCGCGCCGATTCGCACACCGTATGCAGGTTCAGCAGCCGCAGCCCGCGCTTAACCCGGTTGAGCGATTCGAAATCGGTGCGGCTCTGGCGCGCCCAAGCCGGAAGACGGGGTCGCGGCGCCGCGCCGAGTTGCACCAGGGAATCGCCCACGCTACTTCATCAGGACCGGATGCATGCCGGCGTTTTCCAGTTCCGTCTTGGCGCGGCCCAGAGACTGCTTATCGTTGTAAGGCCCAATCAGCACGCGGATCAGGCCGTTGGGGCCGGACTGCAAAAACGCCGGGAAGCCCTTGTCCTTCATGGTCTGACGCATGGCGTCGGCGGAGGCCTGGCTGGCCACGGCCGAAACCTGCCAATACGATCCGGGCACGGCTTCGACTGGCGGCGCGGCCGGCGGGTTGGCCGCAACGGTTGGCGCGGCGGCCGCCGGGGCCGTCGATTGCCCCCCTCGCTCAGGCTGCGTGAAAGGTTGCGGAGGCGTGTCGGGCCCAGAGGGCACCCCCCCGCCCTGTGCCGCATCGGCCGGGGTGCCCCCTGGGTCCGATGGCGTCGCGCCCGGCGCCCCACCCGCGGCCGGTGCCTGTGAAACCGGTTGCGGCCGGGTCTCCGGCGTTTGCGACGCGGCCCCCGCCGAGGACGCCGTCTCGGTCTGCAATTTGGCCGAAGGCGAGGAGTTCCGCCCCACGATATAACCCATCGAAAACGCCACCGCGAACAGCAGAACGACAATAAAGAAGCCGCTCAGCAGTTGCTTGTTGCCCACCAACAGTTCGAATTCGCCGGTTTCGCTGTTTCTCATGGCTTATGACTGAGTTGGGCCCGCGACCGGGATAGTGCCTACGCGGTCCAGTGCGCGCCCCAACGACGTAATTATATCCAGCGGCAGGGGGAAGACGATGGTGGTGTTCTTCTCGACGCCGATCTCGACCAGCGTCTGCAGATACCGCAGTTGCAGCGCCGCCGGCTGTTTCTGGATCACTTCCGCCGCCATGGCCAGCTTCTCGGCGGCCGTGTACTCGCCTTCCGCATGGATGATCTTGGCGCGCCGCTCGCGTTCGGCCTCCGCCTGGCGCGCGATCACCCGGATCATCTGCTCGGCCAGATCCACCTGCTTCACCTCCACCATGGTCACCTTCACGCCCCAGGGCGAGGTGTGCTGGTCCAAAATGGATTGCAGCCGCACGTTGAGCTTTTCCCTCTGGCTCAGCAACGTGTCGAGATCCACTTCGCCCAGCGTGCTGCGTAGGGTGGTCTGAGCAAGCTGCGAGGTGGCGTATAGGAAATTCGAAACCTCCAGGATGGCCAGCCGCGGATCGATGACACGGAAGTAAATCACGGCGTTGACCTTCACCGTGACGTTGTCGCGCGTCACCACGTCCTGCGACGGCACCTCCATGGTTTCGATGCGAAGAGAAACACGGACAATGCGGTCGATGGGCGCGAACACCAGGATGATGCCCGGGCCTTTCGGCTGCGGCAGCACGCGGCCCAGCCGGAAGATTACGCCGCGCTCATATTCCCGCAGTATCTTGATGGAAGTCAGCAGGTACAGCACCACGATGATTATGCCAACGGTGGTGATATCGATCATTTCAGCCTCCTATTTAATCGGGAACGGGTTCTACCGTGAGCTTCAACTTGTCGATGGCCTTCACCTGGACGCGCGTCCCGGCGGCCACCGGCCGGGACGACACCGCGTCCCAGTATTCGCCGTGCACAAAGACCTTGCCCTCCGGCGCCAGGTCGGTGATGGCGGCGCCGGTCTCACCCACCATGCCCGCGGCGCCGGTTTCCACTTTAAGCCGCCGCGCGCGCACGACGAGCGAGAGCAGCAAAACGGTGATGACGGAAAACGGCAGCGCCAGGGCGATGGCCGTGCTCCAGTGAATGCGCATTTCGGGGAACGGGCTGTTGATCAGCATCACGGCCCCCAACACCATGGCCGTCGCGCCTCCCAAGCCCAGAATCCCGTGCGAGGCGAACTTGGCCTCCAGCACGAACAACGCCAGGGCCAGCAGCATAAGTGCCGCGCCCAGCCAGTTGATGGGCAGCACCGATATGGCGGAAAGTCCCAGCAACACGAGAATGGCTCCAATCACGCCCGGAGCGATCAGCCCCGGCGAAGAAAACTCCACATACAGGCCCAGCGCGCCGATCACCAGCAGCACCAGGGCGATATTCGGATCGGCGATGGCGGCGATAATCGACTGGCGGAGCGACTTCTGGTACACCTCGATGACCGCTCCGGCCGTGTGCAGCGTCTGCGTGCTGCCGTCGAAGCGCGTCACCACGCGGCCATCCAGGGCGGAGAGCAACGCCTGCTCGTTGGGCGCGATGAGATCGGCCAGGTGCTGATCCAGCGCCTCGCGCTCGGTGAATGACTTGCTTTCCCGCACCGTGGTTTCCGCCAGCGAGCTGTTCCGCCCGCGCTTGGCGCAGATGCTGCGCAGGTAGGCCGCGGCGTCGTTCTCCACTTTCTGCTTCATCACGGCGTCCATTTCGCCGCCCATCAGCACCGGGTGCGCCGCGCCGGTGTTGGTTCCGGGGGCCATGGCCGCCACGTCGCCGGCCTCCAGAATGAAGAAGCCCGCGGATGCCGCGCGTCCTCCGCTGGGCGCCACATAGGTGACAACCGGGACGGGCGCGGAGACGATCTTCTCGATAATCTCGCGCATCGCATCCATCAGCCCGCCGGGTGTGTTGAGCCGGATGAGCAGCAGCGACGCGTTCTCCTCTTTAGCTTGCGCGATCGCGCTGCCTACGATTTCCACGGTGATGGGATGCACCATGCCATCCACGTCCACCGCGACGATTCTTGGGGCGGCAAATGCGGCCTGCGCCAGTAGCGCCAGGGCCAACGCCGGAACTCCGCTCATCCGCAATCTAACCTAAATATACACCAGTCGGACAAGGCCCTCCGAAAAATCGGTGGGGCATGGTAGCGCCGGCGGTCTTTGCCGCCGGTGTTCTTCCCAGTCCGGACAACGCCACCGGCGACAAGATCGCCGGCGCCACAACTGTAATGGGATTGATAGAAACTTTAAATACACTCTCTTTGTCCAGTTACGTTAGAATAGAAGAGAATCAATCCATTCCGGGAGCACCGAAAGACCTTTATGCCAAGAAAACGCATTTCCGAGAACGATCTAGTTGTGTCCGCAGCCGCACCGCCGCGCCGCAAGCCCGTAACCGCCAAGCGCATGAAACATGCCGCCGCACCGGCTGAGAAGCCGATGGAGCCGGCCGCCACCGCGGCTGTATGCGATCCGTCCCCGGATGAAATCGCGCGCCTCGCATATTCCTACTGGGAAGCCCGTGGTTATGCCGGCGGTTCTCCGGAAGAAGATTGGCTCCGCGCCCAGCGGGAACTCCGCGGGTATTAAACGGCCTCCGCGCAATTCTCACTTATACTTTCGAAGCACGGCTAGCAAGCGGCCCTGCACCTGGACATCCCGGGCAGCCACCAGAATCGGCTTCAGCGCCGAATTGGCGGGCTGCAAGCGGATCGTGTCTCCAGGTTCGCGATACAGCCGCTTGAGAGTGGTCTCGTGTCCCGCCACCAGAGCCACCACGATATCGCCGTCGCGCACCTCGGCGACCCGCTCCAGCAGGATGAGGTCGCCGTCGCAAATGTGATCGTCGATCATCGAATCGCCCCGTACTTCGAGCGCGAACGTGTTGCCGCCGGCCGCGAAGTCGGCGAAATTCAGCGTCTCCTGCTGCTCCACCGCCTCCACCGGGGCGCCAGCCGCGATCCGGCCCAGCAGCGGGATCTCCAGCGACGGCGGTTTCGTGCGCCGCTGCTCCTGCACGTATTTGGGCGCCAGTTCCAGCGAACGGCTCTGGTTGAACCCGCGCTTCAGGTAGTTCTTGGCTTCGAGCACCGAGATGTGCTTGTGCACCGTGGCCAGCGAAGCCAGACCGAGTCCCCCCGCAATCTCTTCATAGCTGGGGCAATAGCCCTTTTCGTCGATGAATCCGGCGATGAAATCCATCACTTGCTTTTGCCGCTTCGTCAGTGCCATGTGTATTCCCTAATGCTATTGTGGGCGAACAAAAAGAGAAATGCAAGAAAAAGCTTTCAGCCATCAGCCAACAGCTCTCAGCTAAAGCCCCGCGGCGGCACTTGTTTGGGCTGAAAGCTGATAGCTGAAAGCTGACCGCTACGGTCACGCCAGCGAAAGCGGGTCTACGTCGATCACCAACGCCGTCGCGCCCCACTTGCGCTCGATTGCGAACGCGCGAATCCGTTGCAGCAACTCGTTGAGCGCCGTGCGGCTGGCCGCCTTGATCAGAAACTGGTAGCGGTACTCGTTCTTGACGCGCGCCACCGGCGCCTCCGCCGGTCCCATGATCCGCAGCTTTTCCGGGGGCGGCGTAAGCAGGATTCCTAGCTCGGCACTCAGGCGCATCGCCATCTCCTTCTTCTCGCTCCGCACCAGAACGTTGGCCATGGCGCTGAACGGCGGGTAGCGCATCATGCGCCGGAATGCCAGTTCCTTTTCATAGAAAGCCTGGTAGTCCTGCGCCGCCGCGATGCGCACCGCATAGTGATCGGGATTGATGGTCTGGATCAGCACGATCCCCGGCACGCTGCCGCGTCCGGCGCGCCCCGCCACCTGCGTAAGCAGTTGAAAGGTGCGCTCCGCCGCCCGAAAATCCGGCACGCCCAGCCCCACGTCCGCCGATACCACGCCAACCAGCGTCACATTCGGGATGTCGTGCCCCTTGGCGATCATCTGCGTGCCCACCAGAATGTCGTAGTTGCCCTCGCGAAAATCGTGCAGAATGGTCTCGTACTGCCGCTTCCCGGTCACCGTGTCGCGGTCCAGGCGCGCGATGCGGGCCGCCGGAAAAGCGCGGTGCAGTTCCTCCTCCACCCGCTCCGATCCCAACCCCATGAAGTAGATGTGCTCGCTCGAGCACTTCGGGCAGACGCTCGGGACCTTCTCCGCGTAGCCGCAGTAGTGGCACAGCAGCCGCCGGTCGCGTTTGTGAAAGGTCAGGGTCACCGAGCAGTTCATGCACTCGACGCGCTCGCCGCACGAGCGGCACGCCACAAAGCTCGAGAAGCCGCGCCGATTCAGCAGCACGATGGTCTGCTCGCCGTTCTCCAGGCGCTGTCCGATGGCCTCCTCGAGCTTCCGCGAAAAGGTGGCCTGCTTGCGCGTTTCCAGGAATTCCTGCCGCATGTCGATCAGTTCCACCAACGGCATGGGCCGTTCCTCGATGCGCCCAGGCAATTCGAGCAGCGTATACTTGCCGCGCTCCACGTTGTAGCGGCTCTCGAGGGAGGGCGTGGCCGAACCCAGCACCACGCACGCGCCCGCTTGCTGCGCCCGCACCACCGCCACATCGCGCCCGTTGTAGCGCGGCGTCTCTTCCTGCTTGTAGCTGCCGTCGTGCTCTTCGTCCACCACGATCAGCCCCAGCTCCCGCACCGGCGCGAACACGCCCGACCGGGTCCCCACCACCACCGAGGCTTTCCCCGAACGTATGCGCCGCCACTGCTCGGTGCGCTCGACATCCGTGAACGCGCTGTGCAGAATGGCCACCCGGTCGCCGAATCGAAAGAAGAATTGGCCCGCCATGGCTGGGGTGAGGGCGATCTCGGGCACCAGCAGCAGGGCGCTGCGGCCTTGGGCCAGCACCTCCTCGATGGCCGTGAGATAGACTTCGGTTTTTCCCGAACCCGTGACCCCGTGCAGCAGAAATGTCCGGAATTGCCGGCTGAGGATGGCGTCGCGAATCTCCTCGAAGGCCGCCTGCTGCGCGGGGTTCAGCGCGTGCCGTGCCCGCACTGGCACGGATGCGATGGCGACTGTCTCCGGCTTCAGCGAAACCAGCCCCTTGCGCGCCAGCGAGCGCGCCGCCATGCTGGCGTTTCTCACCGCGCCTTCGATCTCTTTCAGGTTGTGCGAGCCGGGATGCAGCTCCAGAAACGCCCGCAGCTCCCGTTCCGGTTTATTCAGCTTGGCGTCGGGCGGGGTGCCGGGCGGGGTGCCCCCTGGGCCCGGCGCCCCGCCCGGCACCCCGCCCGGCGCCACATCCCCGGCCAGTTCGATGCGCAACCGCTCTGAGGGCGCGCGCAGCGGATCGCGATCCGTCTCGACCTGTTCGGCGGCGATGAATCCTCTGCGTTCCAGCGAGCGCATCGCCTTATCGGCCAGCGGCAGCGCCTTGGCAAGATAGGCGGCCGATAGCGGACGTCTTTCCAACATGCGCAGGATCTTCGAGACGGGATCGTCGGGCGAGGTGTCCAGCACCAACTGGCGCGCCGCGTCGCGGCCGGAGTCGGTCAGCGACCACACCTTCCCTCGCCGCATCTCCGACGCCAGCGGCAGCATGCCGCGCAGCACTTCGCCCAGTGGCGCGCAGTAGTAGCCCGCGATCCAGCGCCCCAGCGCCAGCAGCTCCGCATCCAGCACCGGCTCGGCATCGATCAGCCGCAGCGCCTCGCGCGTGGCCATGGCCGGCGGTTCGTCATGGCAGCGCAGGATCACGCCCGTCAGCCTGCGCGTTCCGAAAGGCGCCACAATGCGGCAGCCCGGGTGCGCGCGGTGCCGCAGTGTCTCCGGCAGCGTGTAGGTGAATGGCTGATCCATCGGCACCGGCAGGCTGACGTCGCAATAGAGGTACGATCCCTCGGGCATGAACTCTTCAGGATAGCGAACCCCCCTACTGAACCGTCAGAACAGCCGTCTGTTGGATGCCCCCCGCCGAAGCGGTAATCGTGACGGTTTGCGTGGATGTCACATGGTAGGTCTGAATCGTAAACGGAGCCGTAGTCGCACCCTGCAAAACGGTAACGGGCGACGACACCTGGGCAATGGTCGGCGCGCTGCTCTGCAAGGTGACGGTGATTCCGCCCACGGGAGCCGCCGCCCCCAGGGTCACTACCCCGCTTGTATTCGTTCCGCCAGTCACGCGGTTTGGAGAAATCGTCACGCCCGTCAGTGTTGGCGATCCCGGTGGATTCACCGTCAGCGTCGCCGATTGCTTGACGCTCCCATAGGTGGCCGTGATGGCGACCGTTCGCGCCGCCGTCACCGCGGTCGTCGTAATCGTGAACTGGGCGGAATTCTGGTTGGAGGGAATGACGACGAAAGAGGGCACCGCCGCGGCAGCGTTGCTGGATAGCAAAGTGACGGTTGCGCCCACGATCGGCGCACTGTCCGCGACGGTTACCGTGCCGCTCACACTGTTTCCGCCCACCACCGAGCTGCTTGCCAAGGTCAGTTGCAAAGCCGGAATCACCGCGATCTGAGCGGTGTGGCTGCTCCGCCCCAGCGTGGCCGTAATGTTGCAAGTCTGGCTGGTGGTAACGGTTGAGGTGGGGATCGAAAAGGTGGCCGAGCTGGCTGTGAATGGAACCGAAACCGTCGCCGGAGGTTGTGCGGCGGAGTTGTCGCTCGATATCAAGATCTTTGCTCCTCCCGGAGGCGCCGTCCCGGTCAGCGTGACAGTCGCCGACACGTTCCGCCCGCCCAGCACGCTGGCGGACGCCACCGACAAAGTAGACACTTGCAGTGCGTTTGCCGGATCGATTTCGAGCTGCGCGGTCTGGCTGACACCGGCTGTTCCGGTGATCGTGGCCGTTTGGACAGAGGTTACCGTCAACGTCGAAACGGTGACCTGGATCGCCGCTTTTCCCGCTGGGACCGTCGCCAACTGGGGCACTTGGGCTGCCGAATTGCCACTTCTTAACGTCACGCTCAATCCAATCCCTCGCGCCACCCCGTTGAGAGAAACCGTGAGAAGTGCGCTGTCTCCGCCGTTCACATAAGCCGGGGAAACGCTCAATCCCGCCAGCCGTATGGAGTTCGCCGGCAGGCTGGCCATTTGAAACGTCACTACGTTCGACGCGCTGGAATCGGCCGTCAGGAATAACGAGACCACTCCCGCGCCATCCAGGTCGGGAGGCAGCACGACATTGACCTGGTCGAGCCCGAAGTAACCCGGAGCGGGGCCCGCGTATTCCACCGTGAGGATGTAAGTGTTGCCGGACGCGTCCGTGGCGCTGGCGCCGACGTTGGCGGCGTAGCGGATGCCCGTGGCATACACCGCCAGGCGCGTGCGCTGGTCGCTGCCGGCGATTTCGGGTGTGACCGTCAGGAACGGCGCGGCCGCAAAGGTGACCGCGTTGAGAATCGCGCCCGGGCCCTTTCCGGACGCGTCCGCGCTGAACACAGCGGGGGCGGTGTTCTGCACCAGCATGGTGCCGCTCTGTAGGGTGTTGGCGGATATATTTTGTACCACCACGTCCGCCGTACCCGCGGCGGTGTCCCCAGGCAACACGAAGTTGATTTGGGAAGGCGACACGTACAGCAAAGCGGCAGCCTCGCCGTTCACTTGCACCTGCGCTCCAGCCAGTTGGGTGGGTAACTGCCCGTTCTGGTCGAGCGTCGCCGGAGCGGTGGATCCCGCCAGGTTGACCCCGAACAACGATGCCAGCGAATCCGGCGCCACCGCCATCCCTGGCCGATAACTCGCCGCGGATACAACGGCAGGGGGCACGGACTGCGCCAACAGGGTCGAGCTTGCAACCAAGCCCGCAAGGATTGCGCCGAAACACCGAAGCCCGGGTCTCACAATTACCAGACGCTCCGTGGCGTCAAAAAGACGAAGGCAGCGCCGGCGGGGGAACGCCCGGTGCCGTCGACGGTTATCCCTACGAATCTAAGAGCCGGGCCCTTGGAGCGCCCCGCCAGGGAGCAGTCGGCTGGCGCCTTCGTTCAGTCCTCGCGGCGGAGTTGGATGGTCCCCGTGGTAGTCGCCATTCGTATCTCCGAGCCGGATGAGCCGGCGGAGCCGATGTCAAACGAGAGGTTCCCGCCAAAAAATCCCCACCCGGCCGGAATCTGCACCGGGAAGTTAATGTTAATGACTCCACGCACGACACTGGCCGTCACATGCGCGGCGCAGTCGGCCGGAACGTCGATCTCGATGGAGCCGTTGACCGTTTTGACGTCCAGCGTCTGACCGGACCAATGGTCGCCGCCGGCTGCGATGAAGATGCTGCCATTCACCGAGCGGCCTTGCACATTTCCGCCAACCCGCGCCAACGTTGCACTGCCGTTCACGGTGTTGAACTGGATAGGCCCTTGTACGTCACTGACGGCGATACTGCCGTTGACGGTAGTAATGGTCACGGCAGTGGCGGGCGGAACGAAGATCTCGGGCCTGGCGGACCAGGTCTCGCCACCGTGTTTCGATGGACCCGTGACCACAACATTCCCGTTGGAAGTGTCCACCACCACTTGGCTGGCCAGCACTTCGGCCAGGAAGTCGTTGCCGGCGGCGGTCAGGACTTTGGCGCGCACAAGGATACCGGGTCCGTCCCAGGTTTGTACCGAGACGCTGCCATTCACCGAGTCCACCATGATGCTGTCGGCGGGGGGCAACGTCACCTCGCGCAACTGGCAGAATGAGACCAGGCCGTTGACCACCAGGCCTGGCGGGCTGCAACTGAGCTTCGAATCGGGCGGCTGGCCGCGCAGAGTGGGGGACACGACGGCGAGGCAGAGAATGGACAAAGCGAGTGCGTTGTGTTTCATATTCATCTCCTTGTTGTGAAACAGTCTAAAAGTGGAATCCTACGCCGGCCATGAAGAACGAGTGGTTGGGGCCACTGGAACTGCCCAGGCCGGAGCGTGTGACAAAATCGCGGCCTTCAGCGCGCAAACTCAGCAGCCGGGTCAGACGGAAGTCGATGCCGCCGCCGAAGCCGAAGGCCGCCGTGGTAGTGCGGCCGAGGGTGTCGCTCACAACTCCGCGACCGACGTACGAGAGAGTAGTGCCGAACGAGCCGATGCCGCCTCCGGCCGCCACGTAGAACGACACCCGTTTCTGCGGCGTGAACCGCCAGCGGACGCCCGGAGTGAAGAAGATCGAGTCCTTGACGCTGTCCGAGACGCCATTCCCGACCGTCTCCTTGACTTGCGCGGCGATCATCAGCGGCAGCTCCAGATAGAGCTGACCGGCCTTGGTTTCGTGCAATTGCGCCGCGTAATTAAGCTGGAAGCCGATGCCAAAGGAATCCGATACGATCCCGTTGGCAATAGTGCTGGAAATAGGGCCGGCGGCCCCCAGCAGAATTGCGAGATCGCTGTTTTGGGCCAGGGCAGCGCCGGCGAATAGCGAGGACAGCAGAAAGATTCGGATGAGCGCGCTTTTCATTCGGTTCGCTCCTAAGCAGATCATAGTCGCGTGCACAGCGCAACGCGACCGAAATCCGATGAGTGGTTGAAATCCACGTTGAGCGGCCCGGGCGCGGCATACGCGGCTCGGGGCCGTTCATCGCGCTCTCCAACCGTCCACCGGGAGCTTCGGCCGCTCACCGGGAACTCGTTGTCCGCCCGCGGAAACGTCCCCTATACTGAAGTCGCGGTTGGCACCCGAATGCGTCGCATCGTGAGCTGGATCCTCGTGTTTGCACTGGCAGGGCCGCAATGGCTGTGTGCCGGCGGCAACTCCTGGAACAAACTCCGTTATGCCGGCGGCACGGTGGAAGCCAAGGTCAACGATTTCGATTGGAACACCACCCTGACGGTGACTTCCGATTCCATAGTGGTGGTATTCGCGCACCGCAAGATGTTGAGCCTCAAGCCTGTCGAGGTGACGGCGCTCAGCTACGGCCAGGAAGCCCATCGAAGGGTGGCCGAGATGGTGGCCCTGAGCCTGGTAATCTCGCCCCTGGCGCTGTTCGGGCTATTGCATACCAGCAAGGTTCATTTCATCGGCATCGAATACCGCGACCCGGACGGCAAGCCAGGCGCTATCCTGTTGGAGGCCGATAAAAACAACTATCGTGCCATCCTGGAAGTCTTGAAGGTAGTGACCGGCAAACCGGTCCAGAACGCGCCGCAATGAGACCGGCAACCCCATGTTGGGCTACCAACTGCTATACCTGATCTCGTTAGTAACGTTCACGTTCGGGGCGCTGACTTTCTCCGTGTTGACGCTGTTCTATTGGAGACAAAGGCGCTTGCGTTTGCAGCCCGAGGGCGGTTTGGTGTTTCCCGCCTTCACGGTGGCGTGCGCCGCGGCATTTCTGACGAATCTGCTGCTCCGCGTGGTGGCCGCTGGGAGCGAGGACTCCCCCGCGGCGACGGGCCTTGCCATAGCTCTGGATCTGGCGACCGGCCTGTTGCCTCCCCTGCTCCTCCACCTGGTTTATAGCGAAGAAGAACCGGGGCTGCCTGCCCGCCGCGTGTGGCGGTGCGTGCTGGTGCTGTTCTATCTGACCGGCGCGGCCACTGCACTGGCCAAGAGCTTGTCCGACGCGAACGTGCTGGACGACCGCTGGAGCGACCGCTTGGATGGTGTGCCCGCCCTGCGGCTTGCGGCCGCGGGTATCCTAGGACTGGCGATTCAGGTTCTGTCGCGCCGCCATCCCGTGGCCGCCGAGCGCCGCCACCGATGGTGGAACCGCGTGCTGCTCGGCCTGATGCTGCTGGTGGCAGCGCTCAATCTGGTACAAGCTCCGCCAATCTGGGGGTTGCTGCCCGACTATCTCGTGCTGGGTTTCTTTTGCGTGACTCTCTATTACAAGGAGCGCCTGGTCTTCTTCGACCTGCTGATCAAACGAGGTGCGTTCTTCGCGGTCGCAGTGGCCGGCCTGACCTTCTTCTTCGCCACTGCCCCTCCGGTGTTGCAACGGCTCCCCGCCGACTGGAGCCGTCCGTGGATCACGGCGCTCCTGCTGACGCCGCTCTGGCTGGCGGCCCCGTGGATCTATG
>Ga0209039_10002971_pt1 | contig 13688 bp, 7 predicted proteins | sample BogFormECP12_OM1_FD_188238 | JGI IMG/M metagenome (GOLD analysis project Ga0209039, IMG submission 188238) | Bog forest soil microbial communities from Calvert Island, British Columbia, Canada - ECP12_OM1 (SPAdes) (version 2) | ecosystem: Environmental > Aquatic > Freshwater > Wetlands > Bog ...
TCCGGGAGTCTACTGTATCTAGAGTCTCTGCGGCGTACTATCCGTCGTTGATAGGTAATTGCTGGGACGATGAACTGCTGCCGCTGGGAGATTAGTACCGGATCGCGCCCATCGTTTGGATCGGCTGCCCACTTCCCAAACGACAAACCAGCCAACTGGCAGACCAGCCCTCGGTGGCACGGTATCAGGTTGGGAGAGAACGAGATGACAGACAAGAAGCAACATACACTGGCACACACGATCATGAGCGGGTCCTACGGCGTGGGCATCGAGTTCGATGCCGACCTGCGTACGGTGTACAGACGCCTAGCCTCTAGGCTCAGGCTAATTTTGGCTGGGGCACCGCCGAAAGCGGACGGAGTTCGTCTGCCCGCGAGGCCCGGGAACGCATGATGAGCCCGTGTGCTTAGGTTCAATTGGCGCGATTTCACCAACAATCCTCAGTTAGCATTCTGAGCTTGATCTGGCTCCCGCCCCGCTTGCGTTGCGATTACTGTTGAAACATCGCCATTACACTCATTGACCCCGACCGGCCAATTCTCAATGAGTAGCCGGCATTGATTTTGCGGCACTGCGGTGCGGCTGAAGCCGCGCCCTTTCAAAACAAAGTCAGGGCCCGGGTTTGGGCACGGCTGAAGAGGCTGCGGAAAAAGTGAATTTTGCTGTCTCAGCCCCTAAAGGGGCGTCTGATTTCGAAGGACTTACGGTATCGCTAAAGCGATACCCTGATACGAAGCCGGACTTTTTCCGCAAGCTGTGAAGCCGTGCCCTACACAGGACCTACTCGGACCGGAGTTTTCTGGTCGTGCCAGACCTTCGCTCTTATCGAGGGGCACCCGCGCGCGGTCTAGTCCGAAAAAATCAGAGTCAAAGGCAGCGGACAGGAGTGTCCGCTCCACACGATGGGAATTGGGGGCGAGTTTGGCTCGCCCCCGGTTGTGGGTTAGGCTGCTGATTCTTTGTCTTTGGATTTGCGGGACTTCACGGATGCGGCTGCGTGTATGCCAGGTTTTCCGGTAAGCGCTGCCAGTAACTGGGCTCCATCGGGACTGCCGAGTCCGGTGCATGGGTCCCATCCCTGAGCTGCGCTAAAGGAGCCGTTGTTGCCTTGGGTTATGTCGTGGAATCCGGAGGCTTCAACGGCTTGGGCGTAGATTAGCGGGTTCAGGAAGCCGATCGGTTTCCCCATCTGTTGATTGATGCGCGCCACCAGGGCGGCCCATAAAGGCGCAACCGCACTGGTGCCGCCGAAGACGGCACTCTCGCCATCGACGAGAATGTTATAGCCGGTGCTGGGGTCGGCATCGCCGGAGACGTCGGGCACGCCTCGGCCGCCAGCCTGAACCGATGGCACCGGAACATCGAAGCCATCTTGCCAAGCCGGGAGCGGGAACACGTCGCTCACGCCGCCGCCGGTTGCTCCTCCTCCAGCCGGTTGGTTATTCCAGGTTTCTTCGTTGACAATCTGTCCGTTCGAAGCTTGCAGTGTGGTGCCGCCACAGCCCAGTACGAAGGAACTGGAAGCGGGAAAATCAACGTGGTTTTTGCCGTCATTGACTCCGTCGGAAGAGCCATTGTCACCGGAGGCGACGCAGACGGTTACACCCATAGCCGCAGCCGCTTGGAAGGCTTCGTCGAAGTTGGTGAGCGCCTGACTTGTCCATCCCGACTCGGGACCGCCCCAGCTTATCGAAATGACGGAAGGTTGGTTGGTGCTGTCGTGTACGGCGGTGGTGATGGCGTCAAGGAAACCCCGATCGGTGTTCGGGGCAAAATAGACGACGATCTTCGCGGCCGGAGCAATCGCGCCCGCCACTTCAATGTCGAGCATCACTTCGCCGTCGGCGCTGTCCGGAGTGCTTGGGCTATTGGCGCCTCCATCGATGGAGACGGAGATGACTTGCGGCTCGTTGATATTGAGTGAGCTGAAATAGTTGCTCAGGTCATCGAGCTGAAAGCCTCCGCCTAACTCAATGATCCCGATACATTGGCCCGTTCCGTCTCCGGCGGGGTAGTCGTAGATTTGGGCCACTTCGTTGGGATCATGCGAGGCGGTGGCGGTGTGAGCCTTAATTCCGGGAGTCTGCGGCAAGCGTCGAAAATGCGGTTCTGCCTGAGGGCGGTTGTCGAGACCAAACACTCCAGTGACGATGTCCGCATAATCGGCCGGCACGCTGATGGCGCCGACACGGCCGCGGAAATTTCCCTTGGGGTGGCTGTACTCTTTGAGTTCGACGTGGAAGGCTTTTTGGAGATTGCTTACGGTCCCGGACAGCATTACGGTCCGGCGCGCGAGTTCGGTGCCGGTTTCGTGTACCTTCAGGCCGAATTCCTGGGCGAACCTTTTGATCTTGTCGAGATCGGCAGGATCGGCGCCGTGGGCGTTCTCGAAGTCGGCGCGCGACATGTGCTTGAAACCGGGTTTTCCGAGGGCACTCTTTAACTCTTCGCGCTTGGACTCCGATTTTGAGCGAAGTCGTAGGGAGACCTCAATGGTTTGGTCCGGATGCGAATCGTGGATCAGGCGGGCACCACGGACTGGCTGACGTTCACTGCCTGAAATAACGTTGAATTTTCGAGCGGAAGTCACGGTAGCTCCTTCGTTTCGGGGGAACAGAGCGGCCAGGAACTAGTCGCGACTGGGAGTCGCACAGGTAGGGAAGTCCGGGGTCGTCCCGCCGCTCAGATGGGTCCCGAAACGGGGTGAGCATATCAGAAAAATGAGAATTATCAATACAAAATTGGGCCAATAATTGGGAAGGGCGGTGCGATCTTTCCCATTTTGGGACCTGCCGGGACTTCGTGTCGGGAGGAGGGACGGGCGTCTCGCCCGTCAGCAGTCTGGCGGCCGGGCGGGGACGCCCGGCTCTCCACCAGCCAGATCTGCGCGTCACGGTTCTAGCGGTCGTTCTGTAACGTGTTGGGACGAATGAGAAAGTAGAGGAGGGTTAGGGCGATGAGGAAAGTCAGGCCGACGATCAGGTTGATGCGGGAGTCCCACCAGGTTTTGGCGGTGGATGCGAGGACTACGACGAGGCCGACGATGGAACCCCATTTGCCTAGAGGCGAGCGGGCGGGAATTGCAGCGGACTGGGCGGCGGTGAGCCGACAGCGGAAGGAGATGTGGGCGGCCAGGGAAATGATCCAGGAGAGCATCATGCCGAAGAAGGCGCCGCGGAGGATGTACTCGAAGGCTTTGGCTGGGGCCCAGCGTTCGAGGGCCAAGGCGACGACGATTCCGTAAGAAGAGACCAGCAGGGCCAGGGTGGGAGCGCCTTTTGCGCTGAGGCGGCCAAGGGCGCGGGGAGCCCATCCGGTACGGGCTAGAGAGAAGAGCATGCGGGAAGAGATGTAGAGGGCGGCGTTGGCTCCGGAGAGAGCGGCGGTCAGGACTACGAAATTCATAAAGTGAGCGGCGCCCGGGAGGCGGACGGAGCGGAAGACGGTGACGAAGGGGCTTTCGGTGACGCCGGCGCGGTTCCAGGGCATGATCCCGACGAGGATGATGATGGCTCCGAGATAAAGGAAGGTAAGGGTAAGGAAGGTCATGCGAGTGGCGCGAGCGACGGCCGCGGCGGAACTGGACTCGCCGGAGGTTACGGCTACGAATTCCACTCCGCCGAAGGTGTAGATGGCGAAGGTGATGGCGAGGAGCGGGGCGGCGGATCCGAGCGGGAAGAAACCGCCGTGGGCGGTGTATTGGGGGACGGCTCGTCCGGTGAGGAGCAGGGCGGCGCCGATTGCAATGAAAGTAGCGATGACCGCGACCTTGATCATGGCGAACCAGAATTCGAAGCGTCCGTAGCTGTGGACGCTGAGGAAGTTGGTGGAGAGAAGGAACGCGGAAAAGACGCAGACCCAGAGGATGGCGGGCACGCTCGGAAACCAGAGCTGCATGTAGGTAGCGGAGGCGACCATCTCGGCTCCGATGGAGACGGCGATGGCGAGCCAGTAGCCGGCGCGAGAAATGAAGCCGGCCCAGTGGTTGAGGTAGAGGTCGCCGTAGACGCCGAAGGAACCGGCGGCGGGATGAGTGCTGGCGAGTTCGCCGAGAGCGAGGGCGACGGTCCAGCTGATGAAGGCGGCGAGGATGAAGCTGAGGACGACGGCGGGTCCGGCGAGCTCGATGGCGGCGGCGGTGCCGAGGAGGAGCCCGGTGCCGATGGAACCGCCGACGGCGACCATGGTCATCTGTCCAGCGGTGAGTTGGTGGCGGAGGCCGGACTCTGGGTTCGAGGATGGAGCAGGCATGGAGGCTCGTACTCGTATATCAGAACCTGGGGGTAAGTGGTGGGGAAAAGGGAGAGAGAAGCGTCGCTGCACCCGGCTTGGACGGCGGGACGCAGGGTCCCCACACGTGCTGTTTTGGCCTAAGGGGTTGCGACCGGAACCGATGCGGTGAAATTCGATTCGGGCAGGGCGGCTGCGGGGCGGGCAGCGACGACGCGGTCGCGACCCGCGCGCTTGGCCTGGCAGAGAGCGTCGTCGGCGAACTTGAGGAGGAGATCGACGCGGTCGGTGGTTTCATCGAAGGCCGCGACGCCGATCGAGATAGTAAGAGCATCTGTAGCCTGGTGGTCGCGCTGAGCGCGGTATTCCTTGAGGCGCTTGCGAATTTCCTCAGCGCGCGCGGTCGCCTGCAGGAGGGAGCACTCGGGGAGGATGAGGGCGAATTCTTCGCCACCGTAGCGGCAGGCCACGTCTTCGGCACGCACCGAGCGCAGAAGAATCTCGCCGACAGCGGCTAAGGTCCGGTCGCCCGCGGAGTGTCCGAAGGTGTCGTTATAGCGTTTGAAGTGGTCGAGATCAAGCATCATGACGGCGAGGGATCGGTGTTTGCGGCGAGCGGAGTGAAGTTCGCGATCAAGGAACTCCTGCATGTAGCGGCGGTTGTAAAGGCCGGTGAGCGGGTCGCGGACGGCCTCCAAGCGGAGAGATTCACGGAGGTTAACGTTGGCAACCGCGACCGCGATGTGTTCGGCGACGGTGGCGGCGAGCTGACGGAGGCGTGCAAAGGAGTCGGAGTCAGGGTCCGGGTCGGAAATGGGGGATAGGGGATCGTCATTCTGGATGGACAGCGTTCCGAAGGTGTCGCCGCTGGCGACGAGAGGAATGCAGACCGAAGGACCTTCCCCGAGCAGGTGAGAGCAACGCGGGTCGGATCGTCCACCAGGATGAACATGGGTGTGTCCGCGGCGAAGAGCCCAACATTGTACGGGGGAGAAGATCTGGTCGGTCGGACAGACCCCCCATTCGGCGACGGACTCGACGCGGTTTCTGGAGGTGCTGAGCAGTGAGATGGAGCCGGAGGCGCCGGGAAACAGACGGCGCAAGCGCTCCGGGACGAGGCGAAAGACCTCTTCCCGGGAGGTGCAGGCCTGGAGGAGGCTTCCGAGATCGCTGATCTGGGTGATTTCTTCAGTATGGCGGCGGGCATCGTCGAGCAAGCGACCGACTTTCTGGTGGGAGGCAGTCAGTTGAGTTTGCGCGGCCTTGCGCTGGGCGATTTCCTGTTGCTGGTGGAATTGGGTGAGGGCCAACCGCAACGTGAAAGCGACGAGCGATGCGGCGATGGCCACGTCTGTGAGAGCTTCTCCGTACGCCTGTTTCCAGCGGTCCATCAGCAAATTGATGCAGGCGAGCATTGCTACGAGGACCAGGTTGGTGCCGAGGAAGCCGAGGAAATTGGCGGGCTCCGGAATGGATTCGGGCTCGGGGGAAGGAGCCCAAGTGAGGGCGATTAGGCCAGCGGCAACTTGGGGAAGAGCCCAGGCCAGGTTGAACCATGCGGCGGCGGACACATAGTGGTGCAGGTCGATCCAGTCACCGATGAGGGTTGCGACCGCGAAGACCAGCAGGAAGAGCCCTAGCCGGAGCAACCGACTGTGAGTGCTGGGGACGCGGGCGAATTGCAGGCGCACCAAGGCTGCCAGCAGGAGGAGCAAGCATTGCGCGTCGCCGATGCTGATATTACGCAGGAGCGCATCGGCGGGCAACATCCGTTGCGCCGGGAGAAAGAAGAATGTGGAGTAGATGAGGGCAACGACGATCGCGATTTGAAAGAAGTCGAGAAAGATCTCGGACTTCACACGCGCGCGCCGGTGGGTCTCCGGAAGGAAGAGCATCATCAGGATCGGGGCGCCGTAGAGGCACGAGAGCAGGCGCCAGGTGGAATCCGACAAGACGGTTTGGGCGAACAGGGCGTCGTAGGTCTGCAGGGCTGTAGGAACGAGCAAAACCACCAGGACGGCGGCGAAGAGAAACCAGAACAGGGCAGCAATATCTTGCGCGCGACGGAAGGCACCCCAGGCGCAAGCGAGGGCGAGAAAACCACTGAGAACGAGGCTGGACAAGGCAAGGCCGAGTCCCAACCGGCCGGTTCCGAGCACGAGGAAGCCCAGCGCCTGGGCGGCGATGAGGGCGGCGAAGAGAAGGGCGACGAAGCGAGCTTGGCGGAGGTTCGTGAACTCGTGCGGGCAGGAGCCGCGAGACGGGTCGAAATTGACTGTGGTAACCATCGGTTGGGGGAGATCGCACTAGCCCTCAATGGTTGAGATCGGCGAGGGTAGCAGAAAACTCCAGTCTTCATGCTTCATTGGCACCCTGCTGCAAGTTGATTTTGGATGCCCAACCCTAAATGGGATCTGACTTCCCGTAGAGACACGGCTTGCCGTCGTCTCCGGAGACGGGGCAAGCCGCGTCTCTACAGGCGGAAGAAGGGAGCGAGCCGATCGCATGACTTTCGTAATCGGGGAGCGGGAGAACCGCGTTGCTGGGGCGGGGGGTGAATCCTAGAATCAAGGCGGAACTCTCTGTCCGAAGACCGCCCATGCCGGAAAATCCTAATCGTGCCGAGGTAGCCCGCCGTGTAGAAAAGGCGGAGAAGCTTTTGCAGAAGGGGAAGACGGCGGACGCGCTGGCGGAATACCTGCAAATCCTGGCAGACGACCCCGAAAACGACAATGTGCGGCAGATGGCGGCGGAGCTGTGTCTCTCTTTGAATAAGGGGGCGCAGGCGGTGCGGTTGCTGGGAGAGTTGTTTGAGCGGCAGGTGGCGGCGACGGATGCGACGCGAGCGAGCCTGACCTACAAGAAGCTGGCGCGGTATGCCAACCCGACGTGGGAACAGAAAGTGCGCTTTGGGCAACTGCTGGAGCATTCGAACAAAAAGCTGGCAATCGGGACGTATGAAAATGCGCTGGAGGATTTGCAGCGGCAGGGAAAGAAAGAAGAAGCGTTGCTGGTCTTACAGCGGATTGTAAGTCTGGAGCCATCGCAGGCCAACCATTTGCGGGTGGCGGAATTGTCGGCGGAACTGGGCGAGCACGTGATGGCGTCGCGGTCATTTTTGCAATTGGCGGAACTGGCGGAAACTGCGAGCGGAAACGCCATCCCGTGGTTCGAACGGGCATACACGGAGAATCCGGCGGATTCGAAGATCGCGGTGGCCTATGGCAAGAGCCTGTTGTCGCGGGGCGAGGCGGGGGCGGCGATTTTTATTTTCGAGCCGCTGGTGCATTCCGGAGATGCATCGCTGGAGCTGCGCGACCTGTATGCGCAAGCGCTGCTGTCCGCGGATCGGTGCTTGGACAGCGAGCCGCTGATCTGGGAGATGTTCGAGCAGAACCCGGCGCGCATGCACCAGGTGGTGAGCCTGATCGGAAAGATGATCGACTCCGAGCTGGATGCGGAGGCGGTGGCGTTGGCGCGAAAGCTGGAAGCTTTCCAGCGGCGGCGCGGGGAACGACGATCGTTCATCACGACGATGCAGGAACTATTGGCATCGCACCGTCCGTCGGCGGAAATGCTGGAATTTCTGGCGGAGTTGTTCAACGCGTCGAACCGTGAAACGGACTACTCGCAGGCGCTGGTGAAGCTGTTTGATCTGTATTGCGCGAAGCACGATTACCAGAAAGCGGGCGAGTGTCTGGACCGGGCGGCGGAAGTGGATCCGTACGAGCCGGGACAGCAGAAACGGCTGGAATCGCTGCGGGGAAAAATCGACGATCAGCGCTTCAACGTAATCGCATCGCGGTTTACGACGGTGAAGAAAGAAGAGCAGGAAGTCAAGGTCCAGGAACCGACGTTGGGAGCGGCCGCGCTGCAGGATCTGATGCTGCAAGCCGAGATCCTGGTGCAATACGGGATGCGCTCGAAGGCGATCGAGCGTTTGCAGCGCATTCAGGAACTGTTTCCGCGTGAGGAAGAGCGCAACCAGGACCTGCAGAAGTTATACATTGCGGCAGGCATCGAACCGCAGTATGCGAAGTCAGTGACGCCGGCGGCGCCGGCGGCGGCGAGTGGCGATCAGGCAGCGCCGGCAACAGCGACAGCGGCGGCGGCGGGCGAGGTGGCCGACGTCAGCAGCCTGGCGAGAGTGGCGGAAATCACGCGCAAACTCTACCACCAGGGGAACGCGGAAGGAGTTTTGAAAACGGCGGCGAACGAAATTGGCGCGAACTGGCGGACGGCGCGTTGCCTTGCGGCCTTGCGCAAACCGGGTCTGCCGCCGTCGAGCGTGCAGGAATATCACAGGGATGGGCTGATTCCTGCGAGTTCGGCGGCGCTGGTCAGCCTGGTGGAAACGCTGCAGGATCTGGCAGTGGCGCGAGGCACGGTGACGATGAGCGACGCGAAAAACGCTCCGGAGTTGATGGGTGTGCGCAACGCGGTCGAAGAGTTGCAAATCGAATCGCTGCTGGCTCTGCCGCTGACCGAAGGCAACGACCAGATCGGAGTGCTGATCCTGACTCAGAACACGAGCCGGGTGTGGCAGGCTTCGGAGGTGCTGGTGATCCGGACGTTGAGCGACCAGGTGTTGATCGCGCTCAACAACGCCGGGTTGCGGCGGCTGGTGAAGAATCTTTCGGTGACGGACGAGAAATCGGGTCTGCTGAAGCGGGCTTCGTATCTGGATCTTCTGCAGGCGGAAATCCGGCGCGGGTTGCAGCAGGGGACAACGGTAACGGTGTTGCTGATGCAGTTTGGACGGCGTAGCGCGTTGATCAAGGAATATGGCGAGCAGGCGGTGATGGCGGTGATGGAGCAGATCGGGCAGCTATTTTCAGCGAACATCCGGACGAACGACCTGGCATTCCGCTATGAAGCGACGACGGTGGCGCTGGTGCTGGGCGACACGGGCGAAAAAGAAGCGCTGCTGGCGGTGGAGAAATTGCGGCGGCTGCTGGCGGAAGTGCGTTTCCCGGGCAAGAACCAGGGAGTCGAGTTCAGCGCCGGGCTGGCCCAGGCGGTGATGCGGCAGCATTTCGATCCGGTGGATATTGTGACCGAAGTGGCCAACCGCGCCGATCACGCGATGGAACTGGCGGTGGCGCAGGGCGCGGGAAAGATTGTGAGTCAGGCGCCGCAGTTCGCTGCATCGGCGGCGGTGGCGTAACCAGTTTGCTTGTGTGGCGCGGACACTCCTGTCCGCGAAAGGCTGGCAGCACCTAGAGAGTCGTGTGCTCGGCGTCTCAGGACTGCGCGAAAGCCAAGGCGACGGCAGAACCAACAGCAAAACCAACAGCAAGAACAGCGGACAGGAGTGTCCGCTCTACACAAGCTTCTGTCCCTGCTGTTAAACTCTCAGGTTGGCCTCTGGCCAGCCATCTTATCGATCAAGCAGGACTCATGTTGAAACCTGGAGATATTGCCATTGTCAGCGGGGCGCGCACGCCCTTTGGACGCTATTGCGGGAAGATCAAGGATTACACGGCGCAGGAGTTGGGCGCGGTGGCGGCGAAGGCTGCTATCGAGCGCGCGGGCGTCGATGCGAAAGAGTTCGATCACGTCGTATTCGGCAACGCGCAGCAGACGACGGGCGACGCGCTGTATGGCGCCCGGCACGTGGGGTTGGGGGCGGGGTTGCCGATTGAAACTCCGGCGCTGACGGTGAACCGGCTGTGCGGGTCGGGAATGCAGGCGATAGTCAGCGCGGCGCAGATGATCCAGACCGAGGAAGCGAAGGTGGTGCTGGCGGGCGGGATGGAATCGATGTCGCAGGCTCCGTTTGTGATTCGAGGGCGCGATGGATTCACGCTGGCTCCGGGCGGGAAGCTCGAAGATTCGCTTATGGTGGCGCTGCTCGACACCTATTGCGGACTGTACATGGCGAATACGGCAGAACTCTATGGCGAGCAGCAGGGCATCACGCGGCAGGCGCAGGACGAGTTCGCGTTGCGCTCGCAACAAGCGGCCGATGCGGCATACAAGGCGGGGCGCCTACAGGAAGAGCTTACGCCCGTGCCGCTGCGGAATTCGAAAGGCGAGCCGACGGGAGAGATGCTGACCGAGGACGATCACCGGCGTCCTCAAACAACGCCGGAGGGACTGGCAAAGCTGCGCCCTGCCTTTGGGAAGAATGGCACGGTGACGGCGGGCAATGCCAGCGGAATTGTGGATGGCGCGGCGGCGGTGGTGGTGATGTCGCTGGAGCAGGCGCAGAAGAGGAGCTTGAGTCCGCTGGGACGAATTATTAACTGGGGAATTGCGGGCGTCGAGCCGAAGCTGATGGGGCGCGGTCCGGTTCCGGCCACGAAGATCGCGTTGCAGCGCGCGGGGCTGACCTTGGATTACATCGATTTGATTGAAGTGAACGAGGCGTTCGCGGCCCAGTATCTGGCGGTGGAAAAAGAATTGGGACTCGATCGCGAAAAAGTGAACGTGAACGGAGGAGCGATTGCGCTGGGACATCCGCTGGGAGCGAGCGGGACGCGCCTGGTGATCACGCTGCTGTACGAGTTGCGGCGGCGGAAGAAGAAGTACGGGCTGGCGACGGCGTGCATCGGCGGCGGGCAGGGGATTGCTATGGTGGTGGAGAGCTTTCAGTAGAAAACTGTGAGAATAAACACGAACATTGTTGGCTGGTTTAGGCTTTTGCCGTTTGCGATGGGAGCGGCCTACTTGTGGCGCAGTGCTTTACGCCCGCACGCAAACGAGCCGCAAAAAAGCCTTGGACGGATTGCGACTGATTGGTGCCTTTTTGCTCTCCATCGTGGTGATCTATTTTCTTGGCTACGGCCTTGGACTCTACGGCTCAAATTGAAAACAAGATCTGTCATCCTGAGCGCAGCGAAGGACCTATGCAGTCTGATGGTGCAGGCAAAATGCATAGGTTCTTCGCTGCGCTCAGAATGACAGAGTTTTGTTTAGCCAAAGGAAGCAATTATGAAGATAAAAAACGTTGGCGTTCTCGGTTGTGGGTTGATGGGGTCCGGCATTGCGCAGGTATGCGCTACCGCTGGATTTGACGTTACTGTGCTCGAAGTCGAGCAGAAGTATCTCGACAAGGGTTTTGCCGGGATTGAGAAGTCGCTGGCTAAGTTTGCCGAGCGCGGTCCTGAGAAGGGCGGAATCACTCCGCAGCAGAAAGACGAGGCGCGCGCGCGGCTGAAGGGGACCACTAACAAAGCGGACCTCGCCGATTGCGACATTGTCATTGAGGCCATCATCGAGAACGTCGAAGAGAAGAAGAAGATGTATGCCGCGCTCGACGGCATCGTGAGAAAAGACGCGATCTTTGCTTCGAATACGTCTTCGATCTCGGTGACGGAACTTTTGACGGCGGTCAAGCGTCCGGAAAGATTCATCGGGCTGCACTTTTTTAATCCCGTGCCGCTGATGAGGCTGGTGGAGGTGGTGAAGACGATTGCCACCGCTCCCGCCGTGTACGACGCGGCCTACGAGTTCACGAAGAAGCTGGGCAAGGTTCCGGTGCGCACCTCGGACAAGACGGGATTCATCGTGAACCGGCTGCTGGTGCCGTATCTGCTCGATGCGATCCGGGCGTATGAAGAGGGCGTGGGCTCGGTCGAGGACATCGATAACGCGATGAAGCTCGGCTGCGGCTATCCGATGGGTCCGTTCACGCTGCTCGATTTCGTCGGCCTCGATACGACGTACTACATCACCCACGTGATGTATGACGAATTCAAAGAGCGCCGTTTCGCCTCGCCTCCGCTGCTGAAGCGGATGGTGATGGCGGGGTGGTATGGGCGGAAGTCGGGCCGCGGGTTTTATGATTATTCGGACCCGGCGAAGCCGGTGGCGGGGAAGTTCTAAGAGCTCACCACAGAGGCACGGAGACACGGAGAAAGCCTGAAATTCGTTTTTTTACTCCCTAACTCCGTGCCGCTTTCACGCACGGGAGGAGAAGTGATAACAAGATACGTTGGCGTGTTTTGCGCAAATGGCAACTGCCGTCATTTTATAGAGTTAAGTTCACACCAGACTGATAATCCCAACACTTTTGGCACTGATCTCGACCCGACTTCAGAAAAGGGAATCACGTGTCCGAAGTGCGGGCTAACCTGTCATTATGGGCATAGTGATGTTGCTCATTCAGAGTTTCCGGATGGGAGTCGCCCAAAATTTCAAAAATAGCGCGGAACTTATGACCTTCGAAAATATACTCCTCGAAAAGAAAAACGCCATCGCCTATGTCACCGTCAACCGGCCCAAGGTGCTTAACGCGCTCAACATGGCCACCATGGAAGAGTTGCGGGCGGCGTTCACCGATATTAAGGCCGACGCCTCGATTCGCGTCGCCATCCTGACTGGCGCGGGCGAGAAGGCGTTCATTGCGGGTGCCGATATTGGCGAACTGGCGAAACACGATGCCGTCAGCGGCAAGGAATACACGCATCGCGGGCAGTCCGTGCTCGACCTGATCGAGAACCTGGGGAAGCCCGTGATTGCTTGCATTAACGGATTTGCACTGGGCGGCGGTTGCGAACTGGCTCTGGCTTGCACTATGCGTCTCGCGAGCGACAACGCGAAGCTGGGGCAGCCGGAAGTGAAGCTGGGAATTATTCCGGGATACGGCGGGACGCAGCGGCTTTCGCGACTGGTGGGCAAGGGGCTCGCGATGCAGATGGTGCTGGCCGGGGAGATGATGACGGCGCAGGAAGCGCATCGAATCGGGTTGGTGAATGAAGTGACCGCAGCGGCGGAACTGATTCCGCGGGCGGAGGCGATCGCGGCGAAGATCATCGCGAACGCTCCGCTGGCGGTGCAGTACGCCATGGAGGCGGTCAATAAGGGGATGGAGATGACTTTGGCCGAGGGACTGTATCTGGAGGCGACTTTGTTTGGCGTCTGCTGCGCCACCGAGGATAAGAAGGAAGGGACGGCGGCGTTTCTGGAAAAACGGGCGGCGGCGTTCAAGGGCAGGTAAGAGGTCAGAGGTCAGATTGCAGAAGTGAGAAGCTTGAACCACAGGGGATACAGAGGATCAAACCGGACTTAAGTTCAAATTCACCACAGAGACACAGAGGCACGGAGAACATCACGAAAGAAACATGCAAGCCCGAGCATCCGCCGGAACCGGTGGTCCATGCACTCGAAGGCAGTCTCAGCGCTGCTGGCAAGCGGTTCGCTATTGTTGTCTCGCGCTTCAACTCCTTCATCACGGAGCGACTTTTTCTGAGCGCTTACGACGGGTTATTGCGATCGGGCGCTAAGAAGAAAGACATCGCGCTGGTCCGAGTCCCCGGGGCATTCGAAATTCCTTTGGCCTCCCGCACGCTTGCCGAAACCGGGAAATATGACGCGATTATCTGCATCGGCTGTCTGTTGCGCGGCGACACTGCGCATTACGACGTGATTGTGAATGAGGTTACTCGGGGGATTGGACAGTCGGCGCAAGAGACGGGTGTGCCTCATGCGTTTGGCGTGCTGACCTGCGAGAC
>Ga0209039_10002972_pt1 | contig 13685 bp, 11 predicted proteins | sample BogFormECP12_OM1_FD_188238 | JGI IMG/M metagenome (GOLD analysis project Ga0209039, IMG submission 188238) | Bog forest soil microbial communities from Calvert Island, British Columbia, Canada - ECP12_OM1 (SPAdes) (version 2) | ecosystem: Environmental > Aquatic > Freshwater > Wetlands > Bog ...
TTCTCGCCGGGCTCGCCGCGACCCTGTTGCTCGTCTTCCTCGACCCGTCGTGGTTCGGCGTCTCCCCACCGAGCTATCCGTACCGCTACGGCCTGTTCGGGGGCTTCTTTGTCCTCTTCTTCATCCTCATCGTTGTCTTCTTCATCGTCCGGGTCGCCTTCTGGACCTCCCGCGCCGGCCGCTACGGGCGCCACTACCGCGGCAATTACAGCGGGAACTATGCGATGAACCGACCCGTCGCGATCGCCCGGATGCGCTACGCCCGCGGAGAGATCACGCGGGAGCAGTACGAGCAGATCATGAAGGACCTCGGCCGGCCCCCTGGGACATCGTGAACCGGGTCGGGGGCAGGTGGTCCTGCCCCCGTGGTAACGGGCCGTCAGCCCATGAACGGCCGGCGCCAGTCGTCCGGCAGCACGGCATTCTCCTTGATGTTCCGCGGCGAGAGCCAGCGCAGCATGTTCAGGACCGACCCGGCCTTGTCGTTCGTCCCGGAGCGTCGGGCCCCACCGAACGGCTGGCGCGCGACGATCGCACCGGTCGGCTTGTCGTTGATGTAGAAGTTCCCGGCGCTCCAGCGCAGGGTCTCCTCGGCCAGGGTGACCGCCCTCGTGTCCCGAGCGAACACCGCGCCCGTGAGAGCGTACGGGGAGGTCGCGTCGCAAAGCTTCAGGGTCTCCTCGTACTTCGTGTCGGGGTAAACGTAGACGGTGAGCACCGGCCCGAAGATCTCCTCGGAGATCAGCTTCGCGTGCGGGTCGGTCGTACGGATCACGGTGGGCCGGACGAACCAGCCCTTCGAGCCGTCCGCTTCGCCGCCCACCACGAACATGTAGTCCTTGGGGTGGCTCCGCGCGAACTCGAGGTACTCGACGATGTTCTTGAAGGCGGGCTCGTCAATGATCGCGCCCATGAGGTTCCCGATCTCGTCCGGGCGTCCCATCGGGACCTTCGGTGTCTCCTCCTTGAGGATCTTCTCCACCTCGGGCCACCGGCTCTCGGGGATGTAGGCCCGCGAACAGGCCGAGCACTTCTGGCCCTGGTACTCGAACGCCCCGCGGATCAGGTTCATCGCGGTGCCGCGAACGTCCGCGGACGGGTGCATGAAGATGAAGTCCTTGCCGCCCGTCTCTCCGACGATGCGCGGGAAGTTGCGGTACTTCTCGAGGTTGCTGCCGACGCGCTTCCAGATCTGGACCAGCGTGTCGTAGCTTCCCGTGAAGTGGACGCCGGCGAGCGCGGGGTGGTCGAGGAGGACGGGGGCTTCCTTGCTCGGGAACGGAACGAAGTTGATCACGCCGGCAGGAAGGCCGGCCTCGACGAGCACCTTGAAGATCTCGTAGTTCGAGAGGATCACCGAGCGGGCGGGCTTCCACAGGGCGACGTTGCCGACCATCGCCGGAGCGGTCGGGAGGTTCCCGGCGATCGAGTAGAAGTTGAACGGCGGGATGGCGAGGACGAATCCCTCGAGCGGCCGCCAGTCGAACCGGTTCGTCTCCCCCGGGTACTGGTTCGGCTGCATCTCGTAGATCTGGCGCGTGAAGTAGGCATTGAAGTTCCAGAAGTCGACGAGCTCCGCCAGGTCGATCTCCGCCTCGTAGGGGTTCTTCGAGTGGTTGAGCATGATCGCGGCGATGTTCCGCGTCCGACGGGGTCCCGCGAGCAGCGTCGCGGCCTTCTGGAAGACCGCCACCCGATGGTACCAGTCCATCCGGGCCCAGCTCGCCTGGGCGGCGAGGGCGCTCTCGACGGCGCGTCGCAGCTCGGCCTCCCCGGCGACGTGGGCCCGCGCCAGGAGAACGCTATGGTCGTGGGGGCACCGCACGTCGACCGGAGTGCCCGAACGGACCTCCTTCCCGTCGATGACGAGCGGAATCTCCACCGTCGTCTTCCGCATCGCGGCGAGCTCCTCCTCGAGCTTCTTGCGGTCGGAGGAGTTCGGGACGTAGGATCGGATCGTGTTCACGTCGTTGACCGGGCGCTCGATGTTCCAGATCATGGTGGTGGCCAACCTCCGAAGGTCCGTATCGGTTTCGTGAAATCGCGTTGATACGGAGTTAATGTCCGCGGGTCCGCCTGATTTCCGGAGGGAACGTGACCATGTCCCCCGACCGAGTCGAACGGCATCCGATCCTGGAGGTGCCCGCCCATCCCGAGATGGTCGAGTTCACCTTCGATGGGCGGAAGCTCGAGGCCCGGAGGTCCGAGGTGATCTCCTCGGCGCTGTTCGCGAACGGGATACGCGTTTTCGGGCATCATCGTCGGGACGGCTCTCCGCAGGGGATCTTCTGTGCGAACGGACAGTGCGCCCAATGCTTGGTCCTGGCGGACGGTCTCCCGGTCAAGGCCTGCATCACCACTGTGAACGCGGGCATGGACGTCCGCCCGATCGAAGGGCTTCCCGAGCTCCTGGCCGATGACGCGCCGCTCCACCTCCGGCACGAGATCCCCGAGGTCACGACCGACGTACTGATCGTCGGGGGCGGACCGGCCGGGCTGACCGCCGCCGCGGAGCTCGGTGAGAACGGGATTCGCTGCATCCTCTGCGACGACAAGCAGACGCTCGGGGGCAAGCTGAGCTTGCAGACGCACAACTTCTTCGGCTCGGTGGACGACTGCTACGCCGGCGTCCGCGGCACCGACATCGGTCGGATCCTCGAACAGCACGCCCGCGCTCAGAAAACGGTCGAGCTCTGGACCGATTCCCCGGTGGTCGGCGTGTTCCAGGACGGAATTGTCGGGGTCCAGAAGCAGGGACGGTTCACCGTCGTCCGGCCCAAGTGCATGCTGGTCGCCGCGGGAGCTCGAGAAAAGGCGCTCGCGTTCGCCGGCGCGGACCTCCCGGGAGTCTACGGGGCCGGCGCCTTCCAGACGCTCGTCAACCGCGACCTGGTGAAGCCGTCGCAGCGCCTCTTCATCGTCGGCGGAGGCAACGTCGGACTGATCGTCGCGTACCAAGCCCTCCAGGCGGGGATCGACGTGGTCGGCCTCGCCGAGGTGATGCCCGAGTGCGGCGGCTACAAGGTGCACCGCGACAAGATCCTCCGGCTCGGCGTGCCGGTCTACACCTCCCACACGGTCCTGCGCGCGGAAGGGAGGGAGCGGGTGGAGCGCGTGATCATCGCGCAGGTCGACGAGAAGTTCCGCCCGATCGCCGGGACGGAGCTCGCCTTCGAGGTCGACACGGTGCTGGTCGCGGTCGGCCTCTCCTCGGTGAACGAGCTCTTCGAAGAGGGCCGTCGCCTAGGGCTCAAGGTGTTCTCGGCCGGTGACGCCCACGAGATCGCGGAAGCGTCCGCCGCGATGTTCTCGGGGAAGATCGTCGCCCGAGAGATACTGAAGGAGCTCGGCCGACCGATCGAGATCCCGCCGGATTGGACGACGATCCAATCGATGCTCCGCTCGCACCCGGGCCCGGTGCTCGGTTACTATCCTCCCCCGCCCGAGATGACCGTCTACCCGATCCTTCGCTGCGCCCAGGAGATCCCGTGCAATCCGTGCACGGACGTCTGCATCACCGACGGGATCACGATCCCCGAGGGGAACCTCCTGGGACGTCCGAAGCTCGTCGGGGACTGCGTGGGGTGTCTCAAGTGCGTGGCGATCTGCCCCGGGCTGGCGATCAGCCTCGTCGACAAGCGCCACGACCCGACACGCACACTCGCGCGGGTGACGGTCCCGTGGGAGATGCCCGAGGAGCTCGTCCACGTCGGTGACGAGGTCCCGACCACCGGCTACGAGGGGGAGGCCATCGGGACCGGGAAGGTGCTTCGGATACTCTCGGGGAAGTCTCTCAACCGCCGCCGCCTGATGGTGCTGGAGGTTCCCTACCTCGACTCGGAGAAGGTGGCCGGAGTGCGCGTCCGCACCGCCGAGACCCCCTCCGCGCCCGGGCCGATGGAGCCCGTGACCGACGACCAGGTGGTCGTCTGCCGGTGCGAGCGCGTCACGAAGGAGATGATCGAGGAGTACCTCCGGAGTTCGGGGAGCCGGGACTTCAACGCCATCAAGGCGGCGTTGCGCACCGGCATGGGCCCCTGCGGAGGGAAGACGTGCGCCGAGCTCACCCTGCGCCTCTTCCGTGAGTTGGGGGTCGACCCGAAGACGGTCACCCCGCCGGTGCATCGGCCGTTCACGCAGGAGGTCCCGATGAAGGCGTTCCTGGCGGAAGGCGATGGAAGCCCCTCCGTTTGACGCGATCGTCATCGGGGCGGGGTCGGTCGGGAACCCGACGGCCTACTTCCTCGCCCGCGAGGGGCTCCGCACGCTGGTGCTCGACGAGCTCTCCGCGTCCGGTCAAGGGCAGAACAAGGCGGCGATCGGTGGCGTCCGCGCGACGCATTCGGACCCCGCGAAGATCACCCTGTGCCGTCAGAGCCTCGAGATCTTCTCCCAGTGGAAGGAGACGAGCGGGACCGATATCGGCTGGAAGAAGGGCGGCTACTGCTTCCCGGCGTTCACCGAGAAGGTCGAGACGACGATCAAGGGGCTCCTCCCCGTCCAGAAGCGCTTCCACCTCAACATCGACTGGCTGGAGACCGAGGCCCTCAAGGAGGTCGTTCCGGGCATCAACGAGAACGGTCTGCGCGGCGGTACCTATTCCCCCGACGACGGCCAGGTGAGCCCCCTCCTCGCCGCCGAATCGTTCACGCGCGAAGCGGTCCGCCTCGGTGCGCAGTACCGGTACCGTGCGCCGGTGCGCTCCCTCGTCATGCAGGGGAACACGGTGGTCGGCGTCCGCACGGAGGACGAGGAGTTCCGCGCGTCCACCGTCATCAACACCTCGGGAGTGAATGCCTCGGAGATCTGTCGGATGGCGGGCCTTGACGTCCCGATCCTCCCGGACAGCCACGAAGGTGGGATATCGGCCCCGGTGAAGCAGTTCCTGGACCCCCTCATCGTCGACCTGCGGCCGGGCCCCGAGGGGAAGACGATCAACTTCTACTTCGGGCAGGACGCGAACGGCCAGATCATCTTCTGCTACACCCCGAATGTCCCGATCTCCGGAACGAATCGTAACTCGACGTACGAATTCATGCCGATCATCGCGGCACGGCTCGTCGAGGTCATTCCCCGCCTCAAGAACCTCACGATCCGCCGGGTCTGGCGCGGGCTCTACCCGATGACTCCCGACGGGAGCCCCATCGTGGGGAGGGCCCCGAACGTCGAGGGGTTCGTCCTCGGGGTCGGGATGTGCGGTCAGGGGTTCATGCTCGGGCCCGGCGTGGGAAAGAACCTCGCCTCCCTCGTGGCCCACGGAACGCCGGCGATCGACCGTGAGGTGTTCGACTTGCTCAGTCCCTCGCGGGACCTTTACGCCGGCAAGAAAGAAGCCCTGAAGTGAGTCGATCTCGCCAGCATCCTGCCGGCCGCTGGTCCGGTGGTTCTAGACCGACTCGGGGCCTGGGGTCGCGTCCCGGCCGGGGGCAGAGACGCCCCGTCTGACCAATCGGTGGGACAGCGCCAGACCGCCCCGCACGACCACGTACAGGGCGAACGAGATGGTGACGATGAAGAAGCTCGGGGGGTACTGCTCGTACCAAGCGATGAACAGCCCGGTCCAGATCGAGAAGAGGGCCACAGACACCGAAACGACCAGGGCGTACAGCGGTCGCTTGGTGAGCTGTACCGCCGTTGCTGCGGGCGTGACCATGAGGGCGAAGATCAGGAGGACCCCGACCACCTGAACCGCGAAGGAGATGGCGACGGCGAGAAGAAGCATGAAGCCCAGGTTGAGGGCGAGCATCGGAAGCCCCTTCGCCTCCGCCACGTCCTCGTCCAACGAAGAGAACAGGAGCGGGCGATAGATCAGCGCGAGCACCGCGAGGACGACGAGCCCCGCCTCAAGCGTGAGCAGGACCGCCGCCGCGCTGACCCCTTCGATGTCCCCGAACAGGATCGAGTAGGCCTCGGTGGCGTAGCCGTTGTAAAGGCTGAGGAAGACCAGGCCGAGACCGAGCATGAACGCGAGGACGGTCCCGATCTCGATATCCCGCGTCGCGGCCCGCCGGCCTAACAGGGCCATGCCCGTGCCGCCGCCCATCGTGAACAGAAGGAGGCCGTAGACCGGGTTCACGCCGAAGAGCACCGCCCCGGCCGCCCCCGAGAATCCCACGTGTCCGAGGGCGTGCGTCGCGAACGCGGATCTTCGTAGGATGACGAGGTAGCCGATGATCCCGGCGACGACCGCGATGATCGTCCCAGCCTCGAAGGCCTGGCGCATGAACGGGTACTGCCACATGTCCCGGAGGTCGGTGACGATGTTCCAGCTGAAGCTCATCGGGCTCTCTCCTCGTGAGGGTTTTCGCCGCCGACGATCACGATGTTACCGCGGGAATCGTGGAGAACCTCGACGGGAACGCCGTACAGTTCCGAGAGGGAGCGGGATGTCAGCACCTCTTCGGGCGGGCCGGTCGCCACGTTCCCGTTCGCGATGTAGATCACCTTGTCGAGACACTCGATGAGCGGGTTGATGTCGTGGGCCACGAGGAGGGTGGTCACGTGGCGCGACTGAACTAGGTGGTGAACCACCTCGACCAACTCGCGAGATCTTCGGATATCGAGATTGGAGAGAGGCTCGTCCAGGAGGAGCATCTCCGGGTTCCCCACGATCGCCTCGGCGAGGAACACGCGCTGAAGCTCGCCGCCCGAAAGCGAACCGAGCGATTTCGAACCGAGCTCCGAAGCCCCCACCGCGTCGAGCGCCTCGGCCGCGGCCTCGCGCTGAGCTCGGAACGAAAGTCCCGGTCCCCACCTCGACCCGACGGCGCCGAGCCGCACGAGCGCGTCCGCCGCCACGTGGGTCTCGTTGTCGATCGTGTGTCGCTGGGGAACGTACCCGATCCTCCGGTTGCCTCGGCGAGGTGGAGCACCGAATACCTCGATGTCCCCGAACGAAGGCCGTTGAAGACCGAGTAGAAGGCGGAACAGTGTCGTTTTCCCAGCACCATTCGGCCCGATGACCGCGGTGAACTCCCCGCGCCGCACGTCGAAGGTGGCATCGTGCCAGACCGCCTTGTCCCGGAATCCGACCTCGACGTGGCTCGCATGGATCGCCGTCGAGTCCTCCGAATGGGACGGCGCGAGAACGGATTTCGCGCTCACGTTTCGCTATTGGCCGAGCGTGTTCGCGTTCAGTGCGTTCGTCAAGGCCTCCAACTCCCCTCCCATCCACTCCTGAAACGTATAGGTCGGAGGTTGGATGGTCTCGGTGATGCCGACGACCGTGACGTTGTGGGTGGCCGCTACCGACTTCATGTTGTCGGTGATCGGGGTCACGGTCTGCTGGTTGTAGACCAGGACCCGAACGTGCCCGCTCTCAAGCTGGCACTGGAACTCCACGACGCTCTGGGTCGGGGGGTCGTTGCCCTCGGCGACCGCCTTCATGAATTCCGGGGGAGACACCAGGTCAAGATGGGTGAAGTTGGCGAGGTAGACGAAGATGCTCTCCGTGGATGCGACCACGGTGCCGGCGAACTGGCTCCGAATCGCGGCCGCTTGGCCGTAGAGATGCCCGAGGGAGACGTTGAGGGCCGCGTAGTTCGCCTGGAAGTAGCTCGAGGCCGAAGGGCGGAGTGTGACCAGGTCCGAGTACATGGCGGCCAGCGTGTTGTTCACGTACACCGGATTGTACCACATGTGAGGGTTGCCCGTGACGATGCCGCCGGCCACGCTGACGCCGTTAAGGTCTCCGACATTCAGCACGACCTGATTCGAATCGCCGTCCGCGCTGATTAACTGGAGGGCCCAATCGTCGTACCCAACTCCGTTGACGATAACGAACTGAGCATTCGAGATCGCCCGCGCGTCCGAGGTGTTGGCTTCGTACTCGTGCGGGTCGGTGTTCGGGTCGGTGACAATGCTCAGCACGGAAGTCTGGTTGCCGCCGAGCTGGGAGACGAGACTTCCCCAGAAGTTCTCGGCAGCGACCACCGGGATGGGCGCACCGGTCGCCGCGCCACGCACGGTGCCGTGAGGGATCACGAGGACCGGGGCGGTGTTGCTCAACACGCCCGCCGGTGCATCCGGCCTGGTCGAGGACGCCGTAGAGTTCGAGGAAGGGGTCGTCATTCCGGCGCACGGGTGGGAGGGCGTCGAGCTCGTCAGGATCTCCCCCACGGTCACGCCGGCCACGGCGATCACCGCGACGATGGCCACTACGATCTTCGTCCACCGCTGCATATCCCCCGTCCCGGTTACCCGAGCGTCTGCGAGCTTCCCCTGCCCCCGCTCGAGGAACGGCATGGGGCGATCGGAGCGCCGTGCGGACAGGCGGAAGGATGCCGCTGCGCCCGGCAGATCTCGTCCACCGTCCGGTGGGAGATCGCGAGGTCGATCTCGTGGGCCGCAGCGCATGTCTCCTTCGGACCGAGGCCCAGACTCCCGAACAGGGTCTCGGCCACGCGGTGATGACGCTGGTACTCCTGGAGGGTGCGGTTGCCCCGATCCGTGAGCCGGCTCTTCCCGCGGAAGCGCGAGATCAGCCCAAGTTCTTCGAGAGGGCCGAGGTGGGCGAGGGCCGACGGCGGTCGCACTCGGAGTCCTGAAGCGATATCCTTGAGACTCGCGCCTCGCCGCTCGTCCTGCCGGACGGCGATGACCCGCAGGGCCTCGACCTGTCGATGGGTCAGCTGCTGGAGGGTCTCCATGCTCGGGAAAGGTTTCCGATCGTATATATCGGTCACCCTAATTATTAGGTGTCAGCAAAGTATCGGCCTTTGCATCGGAGGATGATCGACTCCGAGGGAGTCGTCCTCCGGACGATGGGTGGGCGCGACCGGTCGCCCGGCGCCTGCAGCCCGGCGACCGATTGATTGATGTGCCTCGGCCCATCCCCCGGCGACGCCCGACCGCGACCGCGATGCGGTGGCCAGGCGCCGGAAAGACGATGGCGCTGAAAGTGAGCTCGCCGGGGTGGAAGTCGGGAGAGACGATTCCCAAGAAGTACACGGGCGATGGTGCGGATGTCTCGCCTCCTCTCGTGTTTGAGGGGGCCCCGATCGGCACGAAGGCCTTCGCCGTGATCTGTGACGACCCGGACGCCCCGGTCGGCACCTGGGTACATTGGGTCATCTACGACGTCCCGGGCGGTGTCAACGGCCTCCCGGAAGGTGTTCCGACCGATGGCTCGCTCCCCGACGGAAGTCGACAGGGCCGGAACAGCTGGAAGAAGTCGGGCTACGGAGGCCCGTCCCCGCCACCGGGCAAGCCCCATCGCTACTTCTTCCGGCTCTACGCCCTTCGCACGCCCCTCGGGTTGGGCCCGGGACTCAGCGCCAAAGCGGTCGAGACGGCCGCCCGCGGGAAGGCGATCGAGACCGCCCAGTACATGGGAGTCTACGGACGGCCCTGAGCTTCCCCGCGCGCGCGTTCCGCCCCCGGCCGGGTGGAACGCCCCGTGCCGAACTGTTGCGTCCCCTCTGACGTGAGATGCGAGGTATTTGTACGGGCACCGACTTGCGCGGGAGCCTCAGTGAAACCTATGTCGGACACCTCCTTCGCCATCGAGACCCACGGGATCACCCGGGACTTCGACTCCCGGAAAGGGTTCCTCTTCCGTGAGGTCACGCACACCGAAGCGCTGCGAGGGATCGACCTCACGGTCGAGCGCGGGTCGATCTTTGGCCTCCTCGGCCCGAACGGTGCCGGCAAGACCACGCTCGTGAAGATCCTCTCTACCCTCCTGCTCCCCACGCGCGGACAGGCGTTCGTCCTCGGGCATGACGTGGTCCGCGAGACCAACTGGCTTCGGCCCCGCATGGGCCTCGTGCTTGGCGGGGAGCGAGGCCTCTACAACCGCATCAATGCGCGGGAGAACTTGCGGTACTTCGCGGACCTCTACGGCGTGCCGCTCTCCGAGCGTGACCGTCGGATCAACGAGGTCCTAGCACGGGTCGAGCTCGAGTGGGCGGCCGACCGCCGGGTCGAGGAGTACTCGCGCGGAATGAAGCAGAAGCTGCACATCGCCCGCGGCATCCTTCACCGTCCGGAGATCCTCTTTCTGGACGAACCGACGATCGGGCTCGACCCGAAGAGCGCGCGCGAGATGCGCAAGCTCATTCGGTCGCTCGTGGCCGACGGGGTGACGATCTTCCTCACGACCCATTACATGTTCGAGGCGGAGGAGCTCTGTCCTCAGCTCGCGGTCCTCTCGAAGGGCCGGATCGTGGCGAAGGACACGGTCGCGAACCTGCGGCATCTGGTCGGGGGCGACCGTACTCTCGAGGCCGAGGCGTACGGGTTCGACGACCGCGAGGTCGCGGTCCTCAAGGACCTCCCCGGCGTCTCCAAGATCCTCACCGAGGAGTTCGGGCCCGTCTCGCGCCTCACCCTGCGCTTGCGAACGAGCGAGACCGGGGCCGAGCAGGTTCGGGCCGCCCTCCCGAACCACGCCGAGCTCGCCGTGCGGGAGCGTCGGACCTCCCTCGAGGACGTCTATCTCGACCTCGTGGAGGAGGAGGCCCGATAGATGGAGACCGCCGTCGGTCATTACTCGCGGACGCGCGTCACGTACTCCGCGCTCCGCCTGAGCGTGCTCCAGTTCCTCGCCGACCCTCAGTGGCTCGTCCCGTCGATGATCGCCCCGGTGATCTTCGCGCTCGTCTCCTTTCAGCTGTTCCGCGGGGCCGGCCCGTACTTCCTGACGTACGCGATCCTCGGCGCGGGAATGATGAGCATGTGGGGGCAGACGCTCTACGGAAGCGGCTGGGCGACCGGTCAGGACCGTGAGTTCGGCACCCTCGAGCCCACGATCCAGGCCCCGACGCCCTACCTCTACGTCGTGCTCGGGCGGGTCCTCTGGAACGTTATCTCGGGGCTCGTCGGCGGCGGGATCGTGTATGCCGTGATACTCGTCGTGGCGGGCGGCCCGCCACCGGTGATCAACCCCGTCGCGTTCGCGTTCCTGTTCGTCTTCGTGATGGTCACGCTCGCGAGCGTCGGGGTGATCTTCTCGGCGTTCTATGTCTACACGCGCTACGCCGGGTTCATCCAGAACATCGGAGAGTTCGCCTTCTACATCGGGACGGGATGCATGTTCCCGGTTGTTCTCCTGCCCTTCTACACGAACCCGATCTCGCTCGTCTTTCCCCCCACGTGGGGGCTGGACGCGCTGCGGTACCTATCGATCCCCGGCTACCACGGGTTCGCCTGGGGGTTCTGGTGGGACCTCGCGGGGGCCGTCGGCACGACCGCGGTCTACCTGGCCACGGCGGGGTTCGTCTTCCACCGAGTCGAACGGCACGTCCTCGAGGTGGGGAACCTCTCCTATTACTGAGAAAGGAAAAGGAAAGAGATGACGACGGCATCGATGGTGTACCGTCCCTCGTTCTGGCGGACGATGTGGACGAACGCGGTCATGGCGCCGCGGACGAGCCTCGGCTTCATGCGCGTCGACTTCGTCCTCGGCACGGTCTTCATCATCCCGTTGACCCAGATGGTGTTCTTCGCCTTCGTCGTCCAGCTCGGAGGGGGAGGGGCGTCCGCGATCGCCTTCACGGCCGTGGGCAACGCCGTGGCGACGATCACCTACTCGAGCGTCTTCTCAGTGTGCCAGACGACCGACTCGGAGAAGCAGCAGGGGACGATGGAACACCTCCTCGTCACGCCCGCGAACCGGTTCGCCCTCTACTTCGGACGCGGGTTCATTCCGATCCTGATCTCCCTCGCGACGGTAGCGGTGGGTCTCGTCTACGCCGCGGTGCTCTTCGGGGTCTCGATCCCGCTCAGCACGATTCCGACGCTCATCGTGTCGGTCGTGCTGACCGCGTTCGCGATGGTGGGCTTCGGTCTCCTCCTCGGCGGTGTGGCGCTCTACCTCCGCACGTCGATCATCCTCGGGAACATCTTCCTCTTCGTCGGCCTCTTGCTCTCCGGGGTGAACTTCCCGCTCTCCTCGCTCCCCGTCCCGCTTCAGTGGGCCGGGGACGTGCTCCCGTTGACGTGGGGGCTCGAGGCGATCCGGGCGGCCATCTCGGGCGACTCCCTCACCTCGGTCGCCCTGCTCTGGAGCGCGGTCGCCCTCGCGGCCGTCGTGTCCTTCGGGGCGGCGGTCGGTCTGTGGAAGGTGTTCGAGCGGAGAGCGCTCTCCACCGGCAGCATCGCCCGGTTCTAGCCTCCGTGCGGTCGACCGAGGCGCCGAGCGAGGTACCGACCCGGAACGCGACGAGACGAACGCGACCCCCGAAGAGGCATGGGCGCGGCCAGATTCGAACTGGCGACCTTCACCGTGTCAGGGTGACGTCATAACCACTAGACTACGCGCCCGCGAAAAGCGGCCACCGACGTCCCGCACTTATCCCCTTCGGCAGCGAGCTCAGCCGTAGCCGCCGGGGAACTGGCCCGAGTCGGGGTGGTCGTTCCAGTTGTAGTAGCCCATCGATTGGCGCTGCGACTCGGTCGATTCCTGGCGGAGTCCGCTCTGGAAGGAACCGTAGACGTCCCGGACCTGCTCCTCGATCGAGCGGGCCCGCTGGAGCGCCTCCTTGAGATGGCTCGCGTCGAGGAACTCCGAGCCCGAGACCGCGGCGAGGTCGCCGGCCGTCCGGATGAGGCCCCCGAGCTCACGAAGGCGGAGCGTGAGAGCGTTCCGCCGGCCGTCAAGCACTTCCGCGCGCCGACGGGCCTCCTGGACGAGCTCGAAGATCGCCGCGCGGGTCGCCGGTCGGATCCGGCCGTCGACCGCGATCTCTTGGGCGCAGAACTGGGCGATCCGGAGCCGGTTCGCCTCGTTGTCCGGCATCGCCGTCTCGAGCAGCACCTCGTAGCCCGAGCCCGCGATCCGCGAGCGGAGCGGCGAGAGGATCCGGTGGATGTCCTGGATGTTCGCCGCGGCGACGAGGATGAAATCGCAGGGAACCCCGTCCACGCGGACGGCCGCGCCCCCCGACTGGGGGTTGCGGCCCGTGATGGGGAACCGCTTCTCCTGCATCGCGGTGAGGATGTGCCGCTGCAGGAAGCCGAGGTGGGGGAGCTCATCGATGAACAGCACCCCTTCGTGAGCTTCGTGGACGACGCCCGGGATCACCCGCTCGTAGGGGAGGGTTCCGAGCTGGGGGTGGCCGCCGTACGGGTCGTGGCGAACGTCGCCGAGGAGCTCCGTCTCCGTCGCGCCCGTGGCCATGAGGAACGTGTTCCGGTCGAGCCGGATGAGGACCTTGCGCGGGCTCTGGTGCTGGAGCGTCCTTCGGCGCTCGAGGGCCCGCTGGTCGAGGACCTTGATGGACTCACCGGCCCGTTCGTACGCGACGACCTCCTCGACGCCGGAGCGAAGTCGCGTCGTGCGGACCGATTCCTGCGGGTTCCCGCCTGGGCTGACGGTGAGCTCGAGGATCCCGCCGACCAGATCGCGGAACGGGTTGCCGCTTCCGGAGACCCCGGGCGGCATCTGCTTCACGTTCCCGCAGCTCGGACAGTAGCGCTCGGTCGGCGTCGAGTAGAAGCTGCAGCGCGGGCAGCGGTACCCGAGGCGCTCGGCGACGGCCGCCGGCGCGTCGGCCGGCGCGATCAGCTCCCCCTCGACGGAGCGGGCCGCCTCGCGCTCCTTGTAGACCTCCTCGCGGGAGACGACCTCGATGCTGGGGCGCTCGGGGTTCTCGGGGTTGTGGACGACCCTAAGCTCGGTCCGGGGCCGCTCGAGGTGGAGCGCGAGCGCCTGCGCGGTCATCGACTTCCCGATGCCGGGCGGG
>Ga0209039_10002973_pt1 | contig 13680 bp, 13 predicted proteins | sample BogFormECP12_OM1_FD_188238 | JGI IMG/M metagenome (GOLD analysis project Ga0209039, IMG submission 188238) | Bog forest soil microbial communities from Calvert Island, British Columbia, Canada - ECP12_OM1 (SPAdes) (version 2) | ecosystem: Environmental > Aquatic > Freshwater > Wetlands > Bog ...
GATCTGCGTGAGGCCTGATATGAAGGCGTTGATCAGTTCAATCATGTACTGTTCCCCAGACTACCGCTGGTGTCAAGTCGAAGAAGACACGGTGAAGCGATAAAGCGAAGATGCGGAAGAACCAAAGAAGAGAACTTGTATTCCCGCTTCCTCACTTCCTCGCTTCCTCACTTGTAGTAGATCTCCTTTAGTTTCTGCACCAGGGGGCGCGGGGTCTTAAAAGCATTCAAAACCGCCTTTTCCACTTCTTCACCGCTTACCGGATCCACGCCCAGCTTGGCCTTCTGAATCTCTTCAATAAACTCCTTGTCGTTCATCGTCTTCTGGAAGGCGGCACGCAGAATATCGGCCCGGTCCTTGGGCACGTCCGGACCGAGGATAAACGGTCTCGCAAAAACGTTATTAAGATGGATGCCGATATCGATCAGCTGGCGCGCCTCTTCTGTTTTGGCGAGCATCATATCGAGAGGAACTTTGGCGAGGTCTGGCCGGGCCTTGGCCACGGCCTGCAGTATCACCCGCGCCTCTCCCGTTTCAAAACGTTTCCCCCATGCTGATTTCATGGCATCCCACGAGATGACGCTTCCTGCGAGCTCTCCGCCCTCACAGGCCAGCCGGACATCCGCACCGCCCTTGTATGGCCCGATGAGCTGCACCGGCATTGCAGAGACCGATTTCCAGATCTTGACGATTGCGTCCGGTGCGTACGCGCCGATTCCTGTTCCACCCAATTTGACCGGCGTCTTTGAGGCCATCAGCTGTTCTATACTCGTGATGCCGCTTGCCTTGGTGACAAAGAGCACGGCGTTCTCCATAGAAACAGCTCCGAGGTAACCGAATTTACGCGCATCGAACTCGATGCCCGGCTGCTCCAGGACCTGAGCGAAGAGAAACCCACCGTTAAAGTGGCTGAACGTCAAGCCGTCCGGCGCGGCAAGCTTGTAAAGCTGGTTAGCACAGATCAAGCCACCTGCGCCTGTTATGTTCTCAACAATGATGGTCGGCTTCCCGGGGATGTACTTGCTCATGTGCCGGGAAAGAATGCGCGCCTCGTTATCAAAGCCGCCCCCGGCTGAAACGCCGACGGTGACCCGTATGGTCTTGCCTTCGTAGAAGGGTGCCGCGCCGAGAGTAATCTGAGGGATGACGAGCACACACATTACAGCTGCCATTAGACAAAGTGATCTTCTCATCGTATAGTCCTCCTTCATCAATTGATCGTTGCTGACCCGCCACAAGACAATAACCACGCATAGCTCATGATGGGAGGTCAGTTCTTCCGGAAGCCGATCTTAACCGCAATCTCGTAAACCTTTTTATATTCCTCCTCTCGCAGCTTACTGACTTCCGCAGGTGATCTGTACTCACAAATGTTTCCCAGCTGGTCCATCCTCGTCTTTGTCAGTTTCACCGCCTTCTCCATAGCCGGGACCAGGACCTTTCTCGCCTCTTCCGGGATGCCGCTTGGAGCCCAAAGGCCCCACCAGGTCAGCGGCAGATCTTGCTTGTAACCCAACTCCTTGATCGTGGGAATATTGGAAAACCCGGCCATCTTATTTGTCATAAGGAGAATCCGCATCCTTCCTGCTTCCACGTGCGGCTTTACCTTTGCAAGTGCTTCACACGTTGCTTCCACATGTCCTCCCAGCACTGCCGTCACGACCGATTCTCCCCCCTCGAAAGGAACATGCGTGAAGCGCGCACCCGTCATGGATTGGATCATCTCCAGTATGAAATGGGGCGACGAGCCGATGCCCGTTGTACTGACGCGTATTTTCCCGGGATTGGCCTTTCCGTAATCGATAAACTCTTGAAACGTTTTCCAGGGAGCATCCGACCTGACCGTTATCGTCTGAGGCAGAAAAAAATGCAAGCCCAAAGACTCAAGGTCCTTGGCCGGGTCATAGTGGACGACGTCAGGATTGGCAATCGGAACATAGACTATCGAGGATGCGCCGCCGTAGAGCAAGGTGTAACCGTCTTTTTTTGCCCTGACAACCGCATCCGTAGCAAGGACGGTCGATGCTCCGGGCTTGTTGTTGGGAATGATTTTTCCACCGATGATCTTTTCCAGTTCCGAAGCCAATAGCCTGCCCGTGATATCCGTCTGTGCGCCGGCCGGGTTGGGAATGACGAACTGTATGTTATGCTCCGGGTAGCCGGCCGCGCAGGATATGGCCGGAGCAAACAGGGCAATACCGGTCATGAGGAACCTCAATGAAGGTGCACCGAAGAATAAAAAGTTTCTTTTCATGGTGCGTCGCCTCCCTGTTTGCTACCGTTCGATGAAATTGATCAGGTTTTTTCTCTCTCCGTTCAGGAATCTGCGAAGGTTCTCTTCTATGATGGGCAATACCTGCTGGCGGTAAATGTCACTTTCTCCCGCCACATGGGGCGTGATAATCAGATTCCTTGTCCCCCACAATGGGTGTTCAGGGGGTAAAGGCTCGATGGGAAGGGCATCCAGCGCAGCACCTGCAATCTGCCCGGACTCCAGCGCCTCCATTAATGCCGCCTCGTCGACCAGCTCCCCCCTGGCGAGGTTAAGAAGGAACGCGGTCGGTTTCATGTGTGCAAGCAGATGCTTTCCCACGATCTTCTCTGTGTCGGGTGTTGAAGGCGCTACCAGGACCAAGTAATCGACTTCCTCAGCCACACCGGCGAGGTCTTCGGGCCCATGGAAAAAGTCGACGCAATCCAGATCCCTTTTTACAATGTCTATTCCATACACCGTCATGCCGAAGGCCTTACACTTCCGTGCCAGTTCCTCACCGATGAACCCTATACCAAGAATACCAACCTTCTTGTGATAGAGCAACTTCGATTTCCACCTGACCCAAGCTCTTCGTTCCTGGTTTTTTACGTTCTCAGGAAAATTCCTGTTCAGAGCAAGCATGAGAAGAATGGCCATCTCTGAGACTTGCGGGCCGTGGATGCCGCGACCAGTCGTAATGATGACATCTTTCCACAGAGAAGGACGGCTCAGGAGATAGTTCACCCCTGAAGTGATGACCTGTATCCACTTGAGATTGACGGCCTGTTTCAGAAGGTCGTCGGCGACCCGGTAAATGGTGATGAGGATTTCGACCCTGCCAACATGCTGCCTGATCCCCTCTTCCGTCGTGACAGCATGTATCATGAGTTCCGGAAACTTCGACTGGAGATCTTTCCGGTACTCTTCCGCGTCGGCCATGGCCAGGAGTATGTGCATTGTTTCCGCCATACCTCTCACACAACAAAGATCTCTTTCGGGGTTTTGTGGAGAGACTCGCTCACACCGCTCTCCGTCACCAGGTAGTTGTCGCACAGCGTAATCCACACCCTGCTGTTTTTCGCAACCGGATGCACAGCAAGGTTCATCCCTGCCTGGATCTTCATGGGTTCATCGTATCGAATGGCGGGCCGCTCTACCAGCTCGTAGCCCTCGCCGTGCGCGTAAAGTCTTCCTTCCGGGCCGGATCCTCTTTTCTCCAGGAACGCGTTGCTGGCATCCCAGATCTCCTTCGGGTTCGCTCCCGGCTTCAAAAGAGACAGGTTCAGCTTCTGCGCTTCGAGGGCAAGGGCAAACATATCCTTTGTCTCCTGAGTAGGCTCGCGCCCTAGGGAGAAGACCCGAGCGATCTCTGTATAATAACCGCCGGGTCCGTTTCCTTCGAGAAGAACCGTCACCTGATCGCCTTCCCTCAGGGTTCTGTTCATGAAATGGCGTCCCATGAATCCCATGGGCGTATCCCCGGCCTGGTAGGAGCTTATCAGGACCTGGAGTCGAGTAGATCCGAGCTTCGTGGAGATATAGTCCGCTTCCGCGTGAAGATCGACATCCTTGAGGCCGGGTTTGATCCTCTGTCTCACGTAGTCGAGTGCCTTGTCCTGCAGCCCGGCTGTGCCTTTGATCAGCTCGATTTCTTCGGGGCTCTTGACGGCCTTCAGGTAATCTATCGGGTCGGTCATATCGACGAATGCTGCTCCCGGGAGATGCTCTGTTACATAGCGATGAAAGTTCACATGAAGAGATGATATGCCTACCCAGCCGATGGTCGCCCCTTTCTTTTCGGAGAGGACCTTCACCGCCAGCTCGGCATCATACGTATTTGTGTAATGCATCGAGGGATAGTAGGGCGCTCCCAATCTGTTCTTGATACCGTACACAGCCCACTCCGGCGGTTTGCCGGCGTTCGGAGGCGCACTGCTGATTGTCGTCATCTCATCGTCAACGGGAAAGATGACCGTGAAGGGATAACTGTGGCGTGGGGCAACCGCGCTGAACCACCGGACATAACCTCCATAAAATTCCTCGTCCTGCCGCATCACCAGGAAGTCGATCTTGCTATCCCGCATGACTTCGCGCGCTGCCTTCCAGCGTCTTTCCAGTTCTGCAGAAGAGACTGAGGTGACCAATCTTTCTTTCGGATCTTCCATATTTTGCGCCTCCTTTACCCTGAACGCACCCCTATTCCTTGTGCGCAGACGATAATATCCGTACGAACAGTTTCTTGTCAAGTGCAATCTGAAAGCCGACTCTCCCCGGGTGTGGCGGAGGGGGAGATCACAGTCAGACTCGTACGAGGAGAAGATGATACCTTTACGCTCTCGGTGAGCGACAACGGTATCGGTCTTCCTGACTATGTGGACTTCCGGAATTCGCCTTCTCTCGGCCTGACCCTGATAAACTCACTGGTCAAGCAGCTCGAAGGCAATATAGAAGTTCACAGGAGCGAGGGCACGACCTTTACTATCACCTTCGGTAAGTGATTTATACCGATTCGCATTCAAGTTGGACGACCCAGCCTTGGGCCGGGTACCCCGGGCGGCAGCAAGGAGCCCCACCCGCAAGCGGGTACCCGGGCGTACTACAAGTACGTCGAGGAGAGCGACGTTGCACACCCGCAAGCGGGTACCCGGAAGGTATACACTTGAAGGCGGATCGGTATCAGACCATCACTCGTTTGTCCAGCACACGGTATTGAATGGCTTCGGCCACGTGAGGTTCTTCAACCTGAGCTTTTCCTTCAAGATCGGCGATGGTTCGTGACACCTTGAGGATACGATGGTAAGCTCTGGGTGAGAGACCGAATTTCTCGACCGCTCTTTCCAGCAAATCCCTCGCGGCATCACCGATAGCACAATACTTCTTGATTGAGCGGGTAGGCATCTGCGCGTTGGCGTAAACCGGCTTTCCCTTGAAGCGCGCTTCCTGGAGTTTCCGGGCAGCGGCCACGCGCTGCCGCATCGTTTCTGAAGTCTCCTCATTCCCGTCAATGGAGAGCTCCCTCATGGTGACAGGTGGTACCTCAATCTGAATATCTATTCTGTTCAGCAATGGTCCGGATATCCGGGAACGATACCTGTGTATCTGCGCACCCGTGCATATGCATGCTCTCCTCGCATCACCGAAGTATCCGCATGGACACGGATTCATGGCTGCAACAAGCATGAATCGCGATGGGAACGCAATGGCATGTGCTACCCTTGAAATCATGACGCTCCCGTCCTCCAGGGGCTGGCGCAGCGCATCGAGCACATTGCGCTTGAATTCCGGAAACTCGTCAAGAAAGAGCACACCATTATGGGCGAGGCTTATTTCGCCTGGCCTCGGGACATGGCCTCCACCTATCAACCCGGCATCTGATATGGTGTGGTGCGGAGAACGAAACGGTTTTTCAGTCACCAGGTAGACGTCCTTGTTGGTGAGACCAGCGATACTATGGACCCTTGTCGTCTCTATTGCCTCATCATAGGTCAGGGGAGGGAGTATTGTCGGTAGTCTTCTTGCAAGCATGGTCTTGCCTGACCCCAGGGGTCCGATCATAAGCACGTTGTGCGCACCGCTGGCCGCTATCTCAAGAGCCCGTTTCGCCTGAGCCTGACCTCTTATGTCAGAAAAATCGAAACCGTCGGAACGTCCGCTGACCTCTGCCACGGTGCCCGCTGGTTGAAAGAGCGCCAGGTCACGTTCACCCCTCAGGAAGTGTGCGAGCTCAAGAAGATGACCAGTCCCTTGCACACGGACATCTCTCACTATCGATGCTTCCGGCCCATTCTCAACAGGCACGACAATGCTCGCGAAACCTTCTCTTCTGGCTAGCAAAGCCACCGAAAGTGCCCCCCTGACGGGTCTGATCGTTCCATCAAGCGAGAGCTCGCCGATCAGCAGGAAACCATCCAATGACGGCTGTTTGATGGCACCGGTCGCAATGAGGATCCCAAGCGCGATGGGAAGATCGAAAGATGAGCCTTCTTTCCGGACGTCCGCAGGGGCGAGGTTGACCGTGATCCTGTCATTCGGGAACTCGAAGCCTGCATTCTTGATTGCAGCCCTTACCCGCTCCTTACTCTCTTTTACGGAGGTTTCCGGTAGGCCTACGATGTTGAAGGATGGCAGCCCTGCGGATATGTCAACCTCCACATCAACCTTGATGGCGTCGATTCCATAAAGCGTTGCAGCAGAAACCCGGCTGATCATTTGCGACCCTGCCTTAAGCTCCGGATCCAAGTAGTTTTGCAATCTTCCGTGCTTCCTGATCCCGATCGATGTCACAGACGAGCACTCCCTCCTTCGAAGCCACGACGATGAGGTGCGATACGCCTATGGTTCCGACGGCAACGCCATCCCCGTACACCACACAGTCTTCGGTGTCGATGCAGACCGGCTCGCCTTTTGTATAATTGCCGCTTCGGTCCACTTCAAGGATCCTTAAGAGAGAACCCCAGGTCCCCACATCGTCCCATCCGAAGTTTGCTTTCACCATCACCACATTGTCGGCCTTTTCCATCAGGCCATAATCGATCGAAATGCTCTCGAAGCCCGTGAAAATCGCATCGATCTTCTCATCCTCGTTCGCCAGGATCGCTTCATCTATTTCCATCAGCCCCTTATACAGGGCCGGCATGTGTCGCTCGATCCCCTGCAGAACAGTCCCCGCCTTCCAAGCAAAAATCCCGCTGTTCCAGTAGTACCGGCCGTCCGCCAGGTACGCGACGGCCTTTGGTGCATCGGGCTTCTCTACGAAGCGCTTCACACGGTAACAGGACAAGCCGTGACCCGCCTTTATCTCTTCCAGGGCATGTATGTAACCGTATCCTGTTTCCGGTCGTGTCGGCTTGATGCCTACCGTGACAAGATGATCGCCGCTTCGCGCGCATTCAACGGCCTGAAAGACCGCTTTCACGAAAGCATCTTCATCGGGTATATAGTGATCTGCCGGCATCACAACCATCAAGGCCTCCGGGTCGATTGTGCGCAGGGCCATAGCGGTAAAGCCGATGCAGGGAGCAGTGTCTCGACCTGCCGGTTCGACGATGAAGTGCTCATCGGAGAGCTGTTTAAGCTGTTTTTTTGCTATCTCCAGCTGATCCGCTCCCAGAACAACGAAGGTTCTCTCTTCAGGTACAAGGTGACGCACTCGATCGATCGTCATTTGAATCATCGTCTTATCACCCATAAGATTCAGATAGGGTTTAGGAGTAGTACCCGTGCTGAGCGGCCAGAAACGCTCTCCTTTTCCGCCTGCCATGATAACGCAAAATACGTGTTCCATAGACACCTCTACAGGAACTATGAGTTCAATGCCTCCACAATCTTTATGCCGGAGAGTAACGTCCCGAGCCCGTCCGGCGTGTCCAGCGCCTCAATTTTTTCACGTATCCGGTCCCACCAACCGCCTGCGCTCAGTGAAACATGCAGAGCGTCCGTTTGAATACTGAAAGGAACTGCGCCTCCCTCACGACCCTCGTACCTGTGGCCCAGTTCTTCTCTGAGATCCACAGTAAAGCCGGCACGGCCGAAGAGATAAATTTCTCCAGCGTAAATCTCTTTTTGATGTATCTTCCAGAGCGCTGCGAGTGCATCTTTCCTTGCCTCCGGGACCTGAGCAAAGTGTTCGATGCAGGGATAGTAGCCCAGCCCGTTCCCAATGACATAATCTTTCCTATTTCCTTGAAGACTCAGAAATTCAGGGAAAAGAGCGCACGCAGCCGGCCTCGTCGCATAAATGGTGCAGTACCCAGAGTTATCCAGGAAGAGACAGGGCTTACGCAAAACAAAGCGTATCCTTGCTGCTTCAAAGCCGCGCTCCACAAAGGGTACCGTAGAACAGTAGCGGTCAAAGACTTCAAGTGCGGGTCTGCCTAGATGTCTTGCCAGCACACAGACTTCGAGGAGGCTCGCGTCGACAAGTAGCTCGCCTCGACACCCGTAACGCGGGCATGCGTCATCGCACCTGAACAACGAGTCTTTCGTGTACAGACTACCCTTCTCGCCGAGCCATGCATCAAGCACGCTACGTCCCAATATACTCAAGAATTTTCGGCAATACGATGGATGCGTTCTGTCTGAAGACAAAATCCGATATGGAGGAGGTGAACGGTGTATCGTCAATGTTGATCTCGACCACCTTCGCTCCGCTCGAATGAGCAAGGTACGGAAGGTCTGCCGCTGGATAGACAACGCCTGACGTACCCATGATGAGCATTACGTTGCACTTTTTCGCTTCTTCGTTTGCTCGTATCATATCGAGCATGGGGATGGGCTCACCGAAGAAGACAACATCGGGTTTTAAAGGAGAGAGACAGCGCTCGCACAGGGGGTATGGCAACATGCGGGCTTCGGCTTCCGTGAAATCGACCTTCGCCGAACAGCCGACACAGACAAGTCGCCTGTGATTCCCGTGGTACTCGATAACAGTGCTGTTACCGGCTGTCTGATGGAGTCCGTCCACATTTTGGGTGATTACGGCCTTGAGAAATCCCTTTTTCTCAAGCTCGCTGAGAGCCACGTGGGCAGGAGAAGGCTTCGCCGCAAAAATCACGCCAGCCATCTCCCTCAACATGTTCCACACTTTCTCAGGGTTGCGTCGAAACGCGTCTATGTGGGCGTACTCCATGGGGTCATATTTTTCCCAGAGCCCTTGGCCGCCTCGAAAGGTGGGAATACCACTATCAACAGATATACCGGACCCTGTGAAAGCGACAACATAGCCCTTCTCTTTGATCAGGTCTGCAACGACGCGATAGTTGTCCATACATCCGCCCCGTTCTTACGGCTCAGGCACTTCTTCGTCGGCAACATGGGACGATTGCTTGCGAGCCCTCGCCACATCTTTGGTCGCCGGAAGTTTACCTAATCCATCAGCTTTTCTCACGGCCCTCTTGATCGCTTCCGTTACCACGAATTCACTCAGGACGCCGACCCTGTTGACGTCGGCTGTTACAGTGCCCACGGAGAGCGCGAATACGAGGTCACCGTCAAAGGTCGTGTGCACAGGATTAATGGTCTTAATGAGTCCTCCTTGAGCCATTTGTGCCACTTTAGTGATCTCTCTCTTGTTAAATGCGCCGTTCGTCGCCACAACAGCGAGAGTCGTGTTCTCCATGCCAAACTGCTTTTTCACGTAGCCCCGTCTCAGAGAATCAACGGTGCTGGCCAATTCGAGACTCTCCTCTGTTTTCCTCACACCCGCAATAATCTTGCCCGTGAGGTTATCGACTATGTCACCAAATGCGTTTACCACGGCAAGGGCTCCCACTATGAGCCCGTCCGGCATGGCAACGCTCGCCGTCCCAACTCCACCCTTCATAGCGCACTGGAGGCCGAAGAGTTTGCCCACCGTGGCGCCAACACCACAGCCCACGCTCCCCTCGGCTACTTTGGCGGAAGCGTTCAAACAAGCCTCATAGCCGGTTTCGCGCGTTGGCCGCGCCTTGTGATCGCCAAAGGCAAGATCGAATATCACTGCCGTGGGAACAATGGGCACTCTCGCCACACCTACGTCAAACCCCACACCTTTTTCCTCCAGAAACTTCATGACTCCGGTGGCTGCGTCGAGGCCGAAGCTCGACCCGCCGCACAGAAGAACTGCATGCACCTCCTCGACCAGGTGATTTATGCTGAGAGCATCAACCTGACGCGTGCCTGCCGCACTTCCCCTGATGTCTATACCACATACCCCGCCCTTTTCGCAGAGTATGACCGTGCATCCTGTATAGCCGGCATAATCGGACGCATGGCCTACAGAAATGCCCTGCACATCCGTAATCTCATTCAACATTTTAAGACAAAACTATCAGAAGAGGCTGCCAATGTCAACGCCGATGAGGCCTAAAACAGTGTTTAGTGTATGGTGTCTGGTGAGCAGCGTGTCGAACTCGTTTCGAGTTAGCACGCCTTTGGCGTGGTTACGAGTTTCGGGTCGAACCTGTTTAACTCACAAAAGGGAACGCGCAACGGGTTCGCGAGTCGTTTACCGCGAACCTCATTCCTTCTTCCGTGATCCTTGACCCTTGACCCGTGACCCTATTATTTTGTCTTCCGCGACCCTTTCCTGCCAGAGCTGTGAGCGATCTGTTTTGATTTCTCCTCAACTTCATTTCTCATGGTTTCCTTGAGCTGCTCCATCTTCTTTCTTGTCTGCGGGTACTTGATGGAGAGTATCTCACAAGCAAGGATACAGGCATTGCGTGAGGCGTTAACACCCACCGTGGCAACAGGCACTCCTTTCGGCATCTGCACTATAGATAACAGAGCATCCAGACCGTTGAGCGCTTCGCCCTTGAGGGGAATACCTATCACCGGTAAAGTTGTATGGGAAGCCACAACACCGGGCAAGTGAGCGGCAAGCCCGGCAGCCGCGATAATTACTTCTATGCCCTGTTCCCGAGCTTTCCGCGCAAGGGCCACCGTCTTTTCAGGATGGCGGTGCGCAGAAGAGATATCGAGTGTATACGCGACCCCCATAGCCTTCAAAAAATTAAGTCCATCTTCCATGATGGGAAGATCACTGTCACTCCCAAGAATAATCAGGATCTTTGTTGTCGCCATATGGTCTCCTTTCCATTCGTGGAAAATCTATACCATGAGCGAGCTACCGCTTCAATAACTAACTTGGGAAAAACCATGCTTCTCTAGCCCTCTGACCCAGGACCCTTGACCCGTGACACTGCCCACCCTTTGTAGCTCTTTGTAGCTCTTGACGGAAATAGGCTGGAAGCTTTATAATATAACTTTAGTAGCGGGCAGGAGGTTAGGACATGCCGATTTACGAATATGAGTGCAGCAACTGCGGAAAGGTCTTTGAGGTCTTCCAAAGGATCACAGAGGAACCACTTACAAAATGCAAGGCCTGCAAAGGGCCGGTCAACAGGCTGATCTCCCAATGCTCTTTCCAGCTAAAAGGGACAGGATGGTACGTAACTGACTATAAGCACGGCGGAGCAACGTCCTCGGGAAACGGCAGCAAGACGAATGGCGGTAAGGGAGAAAAGACAGAAGCGAAAGCAGAGTCGCCAAAAGGCGAAGCATCTAAGGCTGAGACATCTAAAACTGAGTCAAGCAAGACTGAGAAATCCGGAGGTACGACTTGAAACTAGGTGATAAGGTGAAGTTCACCTTTGCAAAAAAGGAAATGGAAGGTGTCGTTCAGAAGGTCTTCGCAAAATCGGTTTACATCAGGGCAGACTTCCCGAAGGACAAAGGGAAGATCGTCAAGAGAAAAATCAAAGACATCAAGCAATAACCCGCCAATAATACAGTGTTACGTGTTGAGTGTGCGGTACTACCATACGGCTACCAACACGCGCTTTGGGCCTGTCTAATTCGTCGGTAAAATGTTATAATTACGGTCGATGCTTGCAGCTTCCATGATTTCGTCGCACGCTCATCTCTTAAGTAGATGACCCGAAGCCGGAACCCGCGCACAAAGCATTTTCTTAATATCTGAACGAGAGGAATAGTACCCATGGAGACAATGAGGTTTCAAGACCTGGCACTTTCAAAAGAGGTGCAGAAAGCCATAGACCATATGGAGTTTGAGGAGACGACGCCGATCCAGGCACAGACAATCCCTCCCATCCTCGCGGGAAAAGATATCATAGGGCAGGCACAAACAGGGACCGGAAAGACCATAGCATTCGGTATCCCGATCATCGAAGCAGTCCGGTCACGGAGCAAGCATGTGCAGGCGATCATCCTCTGTCCCACAAGGGAGCTGGCAGTGCAAGTCTCTGAAGAACTAAAGCGGATCTCAAGATACAAGAAGGAAATAAACATACTACCCGTCTACGGCGGCCAGCCCATAGACCGGCAGATACGGGCACTTCAGGGGGGCGTTCATATCGTCATCGGAACACCGGGCCGTACCATAGACCACATCAACCGCGGCACGCTGAAGCTCGACAACGTTGGAATCCTCGTACTGGACGAAGCTGATGAAATGCTCAACATGGGGTTTATCGAAGATGTTGAGACCATTCTTCAGACGATCCCGTCGGAAAGGCAGACGCTGCTCTTCTCTGCTACCATGCCCAAGGTTATCCTCGATCTGACCCACAGATACATGAAAGAGCCTCAGCTCGTAAAGGTTGTACACAAAGAACTGACCGTTCCGGCCGTGCAACAGTTCTATTTCGAGGTTAGAGAAGGCATGAAGCCGGACGTGCTGAGCCGGCTGATAGACATGTACAACCTGAAACTCTCTCTTGTCTTCTGCAACACGAAGAAGAAGGTGGATGAGGTGGTGATGGAGCTCCAGGCCCGCGGTTACCAGACCGAAGGGCTGCATGGGGACATGACACAATCTCAGCGGGACCGCGTCATGGACAAGTTCCGGAGGGCGGGCCTTGAGATCCTGGTCGCGACAGACGTAGCGGCGCGGGGCATCGATGTCGAGGGGATAGAGGCCGTCTTCAATTATGACCTGCCCCGTGACGAGGAATATTACGTGCACAGAATCGGACGGACCGCCCGTGCAGGCAGAGCAGGCTATGCCTTTACCTTCGTAGTCGGGAGAGAGGTCCACGGACTGCGCGACATACAAACGTTCGCGAACATTAAGATTCCCCGCCAGCCCATCCCCTCGCTCGCTGAAGTGGAAGAAACCAGAGCAGTAACCCTGCTGGAGAGTATCAAAGAGCGAGTTGAAGAAGGGGACCTCGAGAAATATACGAACCTGATCGAGAGACTGATGACGGAGGACTATTCGGCACTGGACATAGCAGCCGCGTTGCTCAAGATGTTACTGGTGGCGGATGGGAAGGAGCAGGCCGCACCTGCTGAGGATTTTGGTGTACCGCAATCCTTCGGAGGCGTGGTAAGGCTTCACTTCAACGTAGGTCGACAGCAGAAGGTGGGACCGAAGGATATAGTCGGGGCGATCAGCGGCGAGACAGGCCTGCCGGGTAAACTGATAGGAAAGATCGATATTCATGACCGCTATACCTTTGTCGAAGTTCCAAAGGAACACGCGCACGATGTGCTTTCGATGATGAAAGACAGGTACATAAAAGGAAACAAGATTAGTGTTGAGCCGGCGGGGAAGAGATAGGGGCAAGGGACCGTGGGACGCGGGACGTCCGCTTCCACCCGCAAGAGGGTGCTTGGTGGGCTAGGACGACCGTCACGCAGAGCGTGACTGGGACCACCGTTCGCTTTGCTCACTAGGAAGACCGTTCACTGCGTTCACTAGGACGATGCAACAGCCGTGACGCGTGACGACGCGGCTTTACCGTCGCCAGGAAATACGCTATACTATTTCGCTCTGTTGGACATCGTAACAAATTCAGCTCCAAAAAAGGGTAGATGGATAGCGTATACCAATTTGCACTTAAGATGGAGACCGAGGCGAGCCAAGGCTTGGGCTACGGAGGCGTACCTGGCGGTACGTCGAGTAAGAACAGGCCGACGGGCAA
>Ga0209039_10002974_pt1 | contig 13679 bp, 12 predicted proteins | sample BogFormECP12_OM1_FD_188238 | JGI IMG/M metagenome (GOLD analysis project Ga0209039, IMG submission 188238) | Bog forest soil microbial communities from Calvert Island, British Columbia, Canada - ECP12_OM1 (SPAdes) (version 2) | ecosystem: Environmental > Aquatic > Freshwater > Wetlands > Bog ...
CGCGCCCTGGCTGGCACAATGGTGCAGCCGACGCACGCGCCCAAGGCCATGGTCGCCACGGTGCAAGGCGACGCTTCCAACGCCGGCGTCGAAGTGATGAGGGCGGGCGGAAACGCGGTCGATGCCGCCGTCGCAGTCGGATTCGCACTGGCCGTCACCCACCCCCAGGCCGGCAATATCGGTGGCGGAGGGTTCATGCTCTTTCGCCGTCCGGATGGCGAAGTGCACTTTCTCGATTATCGCGAGAAGGCACCGGCCAAGGCCACCGCCGACATGTACCTCGACAAGAACGGGAACGTGATCCAGGACATGAGCACGCTGGGGTACAAGGCGATTGCCGTGCCGTCATCGGTGGCGGGACTGGCCTATGCGCAGAAGAATTGGGGCAAGCTGTCGCTGGAGCGTGTGATGGAGCCGGCTATCCGGCTGGCGCGCGACGGGTTCGTGCTCGACTACGGCACCGTGATAGATCTGCGCGATGACGACCTGGCAAAGTTTCCCGAGTCGCGGCGCATTTTTCAGCGTAATGGCAACTTCTATCAGGCGGGCGATGTGTTCAAGCAGCCGGAACTGGCGCGCACGCTGGAGCGCATCGCGAAGAACCCTGACGACTTTTACCACGGCGATCTGGCGCGCGAACTGGCGGCTGCGATGCAGAAGGGTGGAGGCCTGATCACCGCACAAGACCTCGCGGACTACGAGGTCAAGGAGCGGCAGCCGATTCGCGGGACGTATCGCGGCTACGAGGTCATCAGCGCTCCGCCGCCGTCGTCGGGAGGCGTGGCGCTGGTGGAAATTCTCAACATTCTCGAAGGCTACGACCTGGCCAAGCAGGGGAACCGCTCGGGCGCGAGCATTCACCTGACCGCCGAGGCCTTTCAGCGCGCCTTCTTCGACCGCGCCGAATTTCTGGGCGATCCCGATTTTTCGAAGATCCCAGTTGCGCAACTGATTGACAAACGCTACGGCGCGGCCTGGCGCGAGACCATTCCGCTGCGGAGGGCCACGCCTAGCGACGAGGTGAAGCGTCCTGCGATCTTTACCCAGCTCGATCAGTACGCCAGTTCGCATCCTCAGCCGCAGTTTATTCGCGAGCCGGAACACACTACGCATTACTCAGTGGTCGATCCCGAGGGCAACGCGGTCTCGGTCACCACCACGCTCAATGACAGCTTTGGATCGCATGTGACCGCCGAAGGACTGGGCTTCCTCATGAACAATGAGATGGACGACTTCGCGGTCAAGCAGGGAGTGCCCAACATGTACGGCCTGATCCAGGGCCCGGCGAATGCGGTCGGCGCGAACAAGCGGCCACTATCGGCCATGACTCCGACCATCGTGCTCAAGGATGGCAAGTTGTTTCTCGTGCTCGGTTCACCCGGCGGTCCGACCATTATTACCACTGTGGCGAACGTGCTGATGGGCGTAATCGATTACGGACTGAACATCCAGGAAGCGGTGAATGCCGAGCGATTTCACAACCAGTGGCTGCCCGATCAGATCATGATGGAGCAGTACGGCCTATCGCCGGACACGGTGAGCATCCTCGAACACATGGGGCACAAAATCAAAAGCGACCGTGATTTCTGGGGCGACGCGGAGTGCATCGCCATCGATGAGAAGACCCGCGAACGCCTCGGTGCCAGCGATGGGCGCCACTACGGAAAGGCTATGGGATTCTGATGCGGCGCGCCATGTCCACATTGGTGTATGCCCGGCGCGAGCGACTGCATCCCGGGTTGCTCGACCACATGGTCGTCGGCGGCGCGGAGGCGATTGAGATTTTTGCCGCGCGCGGACACTTTAATTATTCCGACCGCCAGCACGTGCGCGAGATCGCCAACTGGTTCCGTAGCACGGGCATCGCGTTCCACTCGATGCATGCGCCCATGTATGGCGACGACGAGTGGGGGCGCAGCGGGGCACCGCCGCTCAACATCGCGGCCGTCGAAAAACGCGATCGCATCGCAGCCATGGACGAGATCAAGCGCGCCCTTGAAGTCGCAGAGCAGGCGCCGTTTTTGTTCCTGGTGCAGCACGTGGGCGTCAGCAAAGAGACGGCCACCGAGCAGAAGCTGGAATCGGCCATGACGTCGCTGGAACATTTGCGCGCCTTCGCCAAACCCCTGGGAGTGCAGATCGTGGTGGAGAACATTCCCAACGATCTCTCGACTCCCGAGAACCTGGTGGAGTTGTTGCGCGCCGCGCGGTTTACCGATGTGGGCGTGTGCTTCGACGTGGGACACGCGCACATGGGGCCGGGAATTCCGCAGGCCTTCGAAACGCTGAAGCCATACATTCGCACCACGCACGTGCACGACAACGATCAGCAGCGCGACGCGCATCTGTGGCCGGGTCAGGGGAGCATCGATTGGAAAGAAACACTCGAACTGTTGCGCACCGCGCCGCAGGTTCCGCCGCTGTTGTTAGAGATCGAAGGCGTGGAGGGCGAGAATGTTTCGGCGAAAATGGCGGAGGCGTTTGGCAAGTTGGAAATTTGATGTGATTTCAGATTGGTGTACGCGGAAAAGCAGATTCCCCGCGGACTGAAGTCCGCAAGGAATGACAAAATCAGAAGACGGGTGCGGCACGGCTGAAGCCGTGCCCCTTCAAACACAGGACTCATGGAAACATCGACTGCAACCATTTCTACGATTCGCGAAGTCGGCAGGCACGAAGGTCAGAGCGTCACCATTCGAGGCTGGCTGTATAACCTGCGCGAGAGCGGTAAGCTGCTGTTCCCGCAATTTCGCGATGGCAGCGGCGTCATCCAGGGTGTCGTGGCCAAGAACGCCGTTTCAACCGAACTGTTCGAGTCGATCAAGACGCTGACGCAGGAGTCGAGCGTGATCGTCACCGGTAAAGTGCGCGCCGACAAGCGCGCACCCGGCGGCTACGAACTCGACGTCACCGACGCGCAGGTAGTGCAGCGGGTGAATCCCGACGATCCCTACCCCATCACGCCCAAGGAGCACGGGGTCGATTTCCTGATGGAGCACCGTCATCTCTGGATGCGCTCACCGCGGCAGGCGGCCATTCTGCGGGTGCGCGCCGAGATCATCAAGGCGGCCCGCGACTTCCTCGACGAACGCGGCTTCACGCTCACCGATCCGCCCATCCTGACGCCCGCCGCGTGCGAAGGCACCACCACGTTGTTTCCTGTGGACTATTTCGAGGAGCAGGCGTACCTCACGCAGTCGGGCCAGCTCTACATCGAGGCCACGGCGATGGCGCTGGGCAAGGTGTACAGTTTTGGCCCCACGTTTCGCGCGGAGAAATCGAAGACGCGCCGCCACCTCACGGAGTTCTGGATGGTGGAGCCCGAGGTCGCCTACGCCGGGCTCGACGATCTGATGGTGCTGGCGGAGGAGTTCATCGCCTTCATCGTGAAGCGCTGCCTGGAGCGGCGGCGTCCGGAGCTGGAGACGATTGGCCGCGACCTCAGCAAGCTGGAGCAGATCGACACGCCCTTCCCGCGCATCACATACGACGAGGCGGTCAAAATGCTGCAGGAAGCCCACGCCAAGGGCTTGATCGAGAACAATTTCGAGTACGGCGGCGACTTTGGCTCGCCCGACGAGACCTACATTTCTTCGCAGTTCGATCGTCCGGTCATCGTGAATCGCTATCCCGCGGTGGTCAAGGCGTTCTACATGGAGCCCGATCCCGAGCGACCCGATCTGGCGCTGTGCATGGACGTGCTCGCTCCCGAGGGTTACGGCGAAATCATAGGAGGCTCGCAGCGTACCGCTTCCTACGAACTGTTGATCAAACGCATTCACGAGCACGGACTGCCAGAAGAGGCCTTCCAGTGGTACCTTGATTTGCGCAAGTTCGGCAGCGTGCCTCACGCTGGGTTTGGAATGGGCATCGAGCGCGCGGTAGCGTGGATTTGCGGTCTCGAACATGTTCGCGAGACAATTCCTTTCGCGCGTACGCTGCACCGTTTGTATCCGTAGAGGATAACAGGATTTTGTAGAGCGTTTTCAGAGATGATGTACGGGAGTGGGGTGGAGGACGCCTTCAGACGTCCATCAAAGTGCACTTTTTGTGGGGAAGCGCTTTAGCGCCTCGGCTAACGGTCTTGCTTACCTCAGCGGCCAAGCCGGACTCCTGAGTCAGCAGTCAATGCACCGCTGAAGCGGTGCTCCACCCAGCACCCCGCACTGAAAATGATTGGGAAGACGAGCCAACAAGGTGAGGAGTTTCTGAGATTCAAGGCGTCCTTCGACTACGCTCCCTGCGGTCGCTTCGCTCAGGATGACAAAATGTGAAGTTGGTCGCGGAAAGAACGGTCCTTCGACCTCGCTCAGGATGACGCATATGGCAACCAGTCCGGCCACCAAACCGCTACTAAACATCGACGTACCCAGGCAGATCCGCATCATTGGCGTTCCTCTCGATCTCGGGCAATCGCGCCGCGGGGTTGATATGGGGCCGTCGGCCGTCCGCGTCGCCGGGCTGGAGAGCAAGCTCGAAGCCCTCGGCTACATCGTGAAGGACGGCGGCAACGTGTCGGTCGCCGTGCTGGAGACCCGGCCGGAAGGCGATCCGCGCGCCAAGTACCTCACCGAGATCACGGAAACGTGCTCGAAGGAAGCCGACCTGGTGCTGAAGACGCTGGAGAGCGGCCACATTCCTATCGTTCTTGGCGGGGACCACTCGATCGCCGCAGGCACCGTCTCCGGCGTGGCGGAGTTCTACCGCCGCCAAAAGCAAAAGATCGGGCTCATCTGGATCGACGCTCACAGTGACATCAACACCCCCGACAGTTCTCCCAGCGGCAATGTACATGGCATGCCCTTGGGCGCGATCATGGGACTGTTCGAGTCGCCGCTCACCAACATTTTCGACTTCAGTCCCAAGGTCAGGCCCGACAACTGCGTGCTGGTGGGCATCCGCGACGTGGACAGCCACGAGCGCGAGAACATCAAGCGCTCAGGCGTGCACGTTTTCACCATGCGCGACATCGACGAGCGCGGCATGCGCACCGTGATGGAAGAGGCGCTGCGCCTCGCCGGACGCGGCACCGTGGGCTATCACGTCTCGCTCGACATGGACTGGCTCGATCCGGAAGACGCGCCGGGCGTGGGGACTCCGGTGTGGGGTGGCGCCACCTATCGCGAGGGCCACCTAGCCATGGAGATCATCGCTGACCACGGACGCATGCTGAGTTTCGAAATTGTGGAAGTGAATCCGGTGCTCGACGAGCGCAACCAGACGGCGGAACTGGCAGTGGAGCTGGCGCTGTCGGCGTTCGGAAAGAAGATCCTGTAATCATCTTTGGCCTTGCCCGACGCGTTTAACATGTTTAACATCTAATTGCAGAGGGCATTTTATGTTGGGTATTCGGCTCGAGCCCGAACTGGAGAAGCGACTGGAGAAGCTCGCCAAACAAACCGGGCGCAGCAAAAGCTACTACGCCAGGCTGGCCATTCGCCAATACCTGGAAGACCGCGAGGATTACCTGCTGGGGATTGCAGCACTCGAACGCAAGGAGCCAAGGATTCCGCTGGAAGATCTGGAGCGTGAGCTTGGCCTGGAAGGTTGAGTTTCAGAGGTCGGCAGCACAGCAACTGCGAAAACTGGATCGCGCGGTGCAACAGCGCATACTCACCTATTTTCGCAACCGGGTGCTGGCAGCCGAGGATCCACGAAAACTGGGCAAGGCGTTGACGGGTGACAAGGGCGGTCTTTGGCGATACCGCATCGGGGACTACCGCGCCATCTGCAAACTGGATGACGAGCGACTGGTGGTGCTGGTGTTGGAACTCGGGCACCGTCGCGAGGTCTATCGTTGATGGAGGTCCTCAAGCAACTCTTCGAGCAGCACTTCCATGCGCCGCCGACGCGGGTGCAGCCGCTGCAGGGGCAGCTCGGCGGCTCGGGGCGCAGTATCGTCCGGCTCGCCAATGATCGAAGCACATCGATCGGCATTCTTTACGGCGTGCGCGAGGAGAACGTCGCCTTCCTGGAGTTCTCCCAGACGTTTCGCCGCCACGGGCTGCCCGTACCGCAGATTTACGAGGAAGACCTCGACCAGGGCGCGTATCTCGAAGAAGATCTCGGCGACCTCACGCTCTACGATTTCCTCTCGCAGAACCGCAAGGGCGATGAGATTTCACCCGAGGTTATTGAGGCTTACCGAAAAGTGGTCACGATTCTGCCGCGCTTCCAGGTTGAGATGCGCAACCAGGTCAACTACAAGGTCTGCTATCCGCGCGGCAGCTTCGATCGCCAGTCCATCGCCTGGGACTTGAACTACTTCAAGTATTACTTCCTGCGGCTGGCCGGCATTCCGTTTAACGAACAGGCGCTGGAGAATGATTTCGCGCGTCTGACGAAGTTCCTGCTGAGCGCCGACCGCGATTACTTTCTGTATCGCGATTTCCAGTCGCGCAACGTGATGCTGGTGGGCGGCAATCCGTATTTCCTCGACTACCAAGGCGGACGCAAGGGCGCGGTGCAATACGACATCGCATCGGTGCTGTTCGACGCCAAGGCCGACCTGACGCCGGAGTTGCGCCAGCAACTGCTCGACCACTACCTCGACACGCTGGAGACCTTCCTCCCGCTGGATCGCGGCCTGTTTCTGCACTCCTACTACGCGTACGTTTACGTCCGCGTGATGCAGGCGCTGGGCGCGTATGGTTTTCGCGGCTTCTACGAGAGCAAGCCGGTCTTTCTGCAGAGCGTGCCGTACGCGCTGAAAAACATCCGCTGGCTACTGCACAACGTCACGCTGCCCATCGCACTGCCCTCGCTCATGGCGGCCTTTACCGCCATGTTAGGCTCGGAAAAATTGCAGAGCATCGCGAAGGAATCCGATAAGCTCACCGTGCGCATCACCAGTTTCTCCTTCCATCGCGGCCTGCCCAAAGACGAGACCGGGCACGGCGGCGGCTTCGTCTTTGACGCCCGCAGCCTGCCCAATCCTGGACGCGAAGAGAGCTTTAAGCTGCTCACCGGCAAGGAAGCAGCCATCGCCGACTACCTCAACCAGCAGGAGAGCGTGCGCCAGTACTTCGCCAACCTGATCTCACTGGTGGACGCGAGCATCAGCAACTACCAGGACCGCGGCTTCAAGCACCTCGCCGTATCGTTCGGTTGCACCGGAGGCCGCCATCGCTCGGTGTACCTGGCTGAGCAGTTGGCGAAGCACCTGCGCGAGCGCGACGGCGTGGAGGTGGTGGTGCGCCATCGTGATCTGGAGAGCGCCGAACAATGAAGGCCATGGTGCTGGCGGCCGGGCTGGGCACGCGCCTGCGTCCGCTGACCGACGACCGGCCGAAAGCACTCGTGGAAATCGAGGGCCGCACTTTGCTGGAGATCACGCTCGCGCGCCTGCGCGAGTTGGGCATTCGCGAGGTGATCGTCAACGTGCATCACTTCGCCGACATGGTCGTTGACTACCTCGCCGCCAAACACAGGTTCGGCATGAGAATTGAAATTTCGCGCGAGGACGTCCTGCTCGATACTGGTGGAGGACTGAAGCAGGCTGCCTGGTTTTTCATCGAGAATTCAGCCGAGCGGGATCAGCCGTTTCTTCTGCACAACGTGGATGTGCTCAGCACGATCGATCTCGGACGCATGGTGCAGTTTCACAAAGAGCATCAGGCGTTGGCCACGCTGGCGGTGCAGGAGCGAAAAAGCTCACGTTACCTGCTTTTCGACGAGCGCGGGCAACTTTGCGGGCGGCGCTTCGACCGTGAGGACCGCACCGAACTGGTCCGACCGACGCAGCCGCTAACACCGCTGGCGTTTTCGGGCATCCACGTGATTTCGCCGAGACTGCTGCAAATGATGAGCGAAGAAGGCGAGTTCTCGATCATCGAGACCTATTTGCGCCTCGCCGCGAGCGGGGAAAAACTCTACGCCTTCCGCGCGGATGAGTATTACTGGCGCGATCTCGGCACCGCCGACAGCCTGCAACAGGCTGCCGAGGATTTCAACAAGACTTGGCGCTAATCTCTCGCCAGCGCGTAGTAGCCCTGGCGGGCCTGCACCTTGTAGTCGCCGCCCTTGGCGTGGATCTGGATCTTGCGGTAGGAGCCATCCAGTTTATTGTTCGTCGGCGTGTAGCCAATGTTGTACTGGCTGCGCAGCTCGTTCTGGATCTGGTCGAAGGCGTCGCGCAGCTTCTGCTGGTTGTTGCCGACTTCAATGACGCGTGCGCCGGTTTCCTCCGCCAGCTTTTTCATGTCGCCGAGACCGAAACCCTGGTACCAGCCGCCGCGATCGGCGATCAGGATGACATAGCACATGGCGTCGGCCTTCTGCGCCGCCTCAATGGCATCGCGGATGCGAAGGTGGCTGCCCTCGTCCTCACCGTCGGTGAAGACGATCATGGCCTTGCGGCCAACTTCGTTCTTCAGCTTCTCGTCGGCCGCGAGGTAAATCGCATCATACAGCGCCGTGCTGCGGGGATGCGAGTTGGGCACGGGGCCTCCGCCCAGGCCAACCGGACCTCCGCCAGCGGATCCGCCACCAATTTGCAGCTTGTTCAGAGCGCGTGCGATGGAGCCAACGTTGTTGGTGAAGTCCTGATCAAGATCGATGTCGGAGTCGAAGTTGATCAGGAACGCCAGGTCCTTGGGGCGGAGCACGGCATGCAGGAACTCCACACAGGATTGCTGTTCGATGGTCAGCACGCGCTCCTGGCTGGGACTGGTGTCGATGAGCAGGCCGAGCGTCAGCGGCTGATTAGAGTCAGCGCTGAAATACTTGACGGTCTGCGGCTTGCCGTCTTCGATCACTTCGAAGTCGGTCTTGGTGAGACCGGGAATCAGCAGGCCGTGCCGGTCCTTCACGTTGAAGAAGACGTTGACCACATTAACCTGCGCCTTGAAAGTCTCCACCGACTCGTCGTTGTTCTCAGGCTGCTGGGATTGCTGGTCCTGGGTGGAGGGCGGTACCGACGATTTGGGGGGCTCGTTGTCGTGCACGGTGGACTGGGCGGTCAGCCAGAGCGTGGACGACAACAGCAGCGACGCGATTACAGCGAAGGGGCGAAGACGGGTCAACGACATGGGTACTCTTTCTTTCTGGATAGCTTCATTGTAGTGCAATACCGTGCCTCGAAACAGCATCCGGCATTCCGCCAGATTGGGGTTGCGGTTATACTGAGGCTAAGTTCCGGCTCGCGGGAGATCAGCCACTCAACATGTCGAAGCTTCGATTGAATTCTTGGGTCCAATCCGCCCTGCTGCTGGCGGTAGTGACCATGGCCGCCACGTTTGCGGCAGGTCAGCAGCAACCGCTGCCGGATGCCCCAAAGCCGCAGAACAATGCGCCTGCGCCATCGACCGACGTCACAGCGCCAGTTCCAGGCATGAGCGACGACAGCGGAGCCGCCGCTCCGTCCAAAGATAACCCGCAATCGCCTACAAATACTCGGTCGGGCGGCGACCAATCGCAGGCTGCGCCGGGGACCAATCCGCAGGCTCCTCCACCCGGCTCGCAGGGGATCAAGACGGTTCCTGCCACCAAGGGGAGCAATGCTCCGGGCAATGACTTTGACGAACTCTTCACCCTGAGCAAGGACGTCAACTTTATCAGCGTGCCGGTCACGGTGAAGGACCCCGAGGGCAAAATGGTCGACGGCCTGTTGGCGCAGGACTTCAGCGTGTATGAGGACAACGTCAAGCAGACCATCACGTTTTTCACCAGCGATCCGTTTCCGCTGTCGGCGGCGGTGGTGATCGACCTCGGGATCTCGGAGAACACCCTGAAGAAAGTGGCGGGGACCTACTCGGCGCTGGATGGCTCGTTTGGACCCTTCGACAAGGTAGCGGTGTTCACCTACGGCAACTCGGTGCACAAGCAGTCGGACTTCGGCAATCCGCAACGGTTGCAGCTTGCGTTACAGCGCATCCGCGACCTGGAGGGCCAGAATCCGGGCGCGCCTGTGGTGGGTGGTCCTTTCGGGTCCGGGCCGACCAACAATGGCAAACAGGTCGATGGGGCACCGCTGCCACTGCAAACGGGCTCCCGCGAATCGCATGTGCTGAATGACGCCATCTTGATGGCGGCGGGAGAGCTGGCGCATCAGCCGCGCGAGAACCGCAAGATCATCTTCGTCATCAGCAACGGCTACGAGTACGGCAGCCGCGCCAGTTATGCCCAGGTGCTGAAGGTGCTACTGACCAACGGAATCGCAATCTATGCCGTTGGGATCGAGGATGCCACCATCCCAGGTTTGGGAAAGCTCGACAAGTTGCACATCCCGGGCCAGGGCTATACCGACATTCTTCCCAAGTACGCCAACGCCACCGGCGGGGACGTGATCAACTCGTATTCGCGGGAGGCGATCGAAAGCGCCTACCAGACGATCACGGCTCAAGCGCGAAACCAGTACACGCTGGGCTACACTACTCCGCAGAGGCCCTCCAGCGTCTATCGCGATATCGAGGTGCGAGTGAAGCGGCCCGGGCTGCTGGTCACGGCCAAGCATGGATACTATCCGCTGCCACCACAACGCGAAACGCCGACGGAAGCGCCGGCCACTCCGGCGGCACCAACCCCGACGCAGCCACCCCCCACTGCACCCAGTTCTGGCAAGTAAGCGCTGAAGGCGAGAAGCGGGAAATCATCGTTCCAGATGAACTGCATGGGCCTTGCGCCAGCTTCACAGGTTCTGGGCAAACACGTACTTGAGTCATGGCAGTCCTGCCATCTGGCATAAAATATTTGACACTCTGGTGGACCCTCGCCTATCCTGGATGCATGAGTGAAGCTACCGCAAGGGCACTACGCGTTGCCTTGCCGCCAACTGGGTCGCGCCGAGTCATGCGCTTCCGGGGGCGGGGGGCGAGTCTCGGTCTCGGAGCCGGCGATACCGCCCAGCTAATTCAGCAAATTGAACGCGGATTCTCCTTCGCGACATTGCGGACTTTGGCGGCCAATAGTGGGTTGGCGATTCCCCTGCTCGCGTCGATCGTCGGGATTCCCCAACGAACTCTGGCCCGCCGCAAGACTGCCGGCAGACTCGCACCCGATGAATCGGAGCGATTGCTGCGCATTTCTAACTTGTTCGAGAAATGCGTCGAGTTGTTCGAAGGCGATGTCACGGCCGCAGCGAATTGGCTGACCACCCCAAAGAAAGCGCTTAATCAGGAGCCTCCTTTGATGTATGCGCGGACGGAGTTCGGCGCCCGGCAAGTAGAAGACCTAATCGGCCGTCTGGAGCATGGGGTCTTTTCCTGATGGTTTCTGCTTGGCGCATTACCAAGCGCAAGCACGCGAGACGGGCGTTCACAGGTGAAGGAGCTCGTCTTTACGGCGGGCGGTGGAACAGCTCCGGCACTGCGATCATCTACACGGCCGAGTCGCAATCACTGGCGGTGCTGGAGATCCTGGTCCACCTGGACTCCCCAGAACTCTTGAAGAAGTACGTCTTATTTCAGGTTGCGATTGACGAGTCGTACATCCTTAACATTGATGCAGCGGTACTACCCAGAAATTGGAGAGTGGATCCTGCGCCCAGTCGAGTTCAGAAAATTGGAGACGAATGGGTGACCAAATCTAACTCAGCGGTATTGCGGGTGCCGAGCACGTTGGTTCCCGGAGAATCGAATTTTCTTCTCAATCCTCGGCATGTCGACTTTCGTAAGTTGCAAATTAGCGGGCCGGTTCCCTTTCGCTTCGACCGACGTCGATCCGAACGGCGTTGAGTTCATCCCCACAATAGCCAGAACCGGGCAATTGTGGGCCACCAGCCGAGAGAAAATATTGTGGGTGCGAAAACCTCGATGTGTGACCCAGGTCACCGACAAGCTATCCCGCACAAGTACATAGTGCAGCGCATTGAGGGCTGAAACGAATATTCGCGATCAATTGGTTTTTCGGTGCCCCCAGGGAACAGACTTTTCTCTACATGGCACCTAGGCCTTTCCGGTCGCGGAAGGAGAGGGTTTCGGTGTCTCGAACCAACTCCCTGGCAGTTATCTGCACGCTGGCGGTCCTGGTCCAACTCGGATATGCCTCGCACCATTTCCCCGACTATCCCGTGCGCCCGGCGGGCGAGTACTCAAACAAGGTAGCCACGGCCGGCCTGATCGTCGCCGTCGAACCGGTGGAAGACCCCGAGCAACAGAAGACGTATTTCAACGCCCACCTCAGCACCAAGGGGATTCTCCCGGTCTTCATTGTCATCCAGAACACCTCCGCAACGGATTCATATTTGTTCGACAGGTCAGCCGTCGGGTTGGGAGATACGGGCGGACCTACGGGAAAAAGTGGACGCAAGACCGCGTCGCTGCGGACCTCCGGCGGGCTCGTCGATCTCGCCCTCATCAACGACGTTACGGACGTGCGGGACAACATGGTGAAGAAAGAAGTGCGAAGTAAAACGCTTTCTCCCGGCTCTTCCGTATACGGATTTTTCTATGTTCCGGTACCGACCGACGTTCCCCGGGGAAAGATTCATCTACAGGTGCCGCTGACCAACGCGCAAAGCAGTGAAATCGAAGTCGTGAACTTGTACTTCTAGAAAGGAGCCTTTATGCCGACCACCCGCCGCTGCCTGCTTACGCTTGCGCCTTGCTGTTCTCTGTTGCTGCTGCTGCTCACGCTTTCCGTAATGGCCCGGAGTGAGACACCAGCGGCGCCGAAAAAGTTGTCGCTTACCGCCGCGCTGGTTCTGACGCCCGAGTTCTGCGCTACTGTGAACAAGAAGAAATCTGAAAAGTTTCAAGTCGGCAAGGCCGCCTGCGCTGAGTTGGAGCCCGTGCTCAAGGGCATCTTCACCAGCCTCACGCGCGTCGATGACTCCTCTAAGGCCGGCGACGCACAGGTTGTGCTGGAGCCGAAGTTCGCCGATGTTGCCGCCACCGAGGCAGCCATCGCCTTTTCCAATCGTGAACTGGTTGTCCAGGTGGAGTGGACCGTACGCGACCAGTCCGGAAAGGCCATCTGGATTGAAACCGTGCAGGGATCATCCAAACGACACATAGGCAATGCATTCACGTATGGCAGCAACTTGAAGCACATCGTGCAGGACTCGGTGCAGGACATGGCCGAGCAGTCGGCGGGCAAGATGTCCTCCGCGCCGCAGTTGCTTAAGCTGAGCGCCGCGCCTGTCAAATAGTGGGGAATCCGCGGCTTCCGGCGACTTTATTGCTTTGGCGAATTGATCGTCCCGTTCCAGGAGGAAGGACGCCATGATCCGACATCTGCTTTCTTATGTAACGGTCGCGCTCTCATCGCTAGCGCTTGTCGCGCAGCAGGTGCCGCAGGTTTCGCCCCCTGCATCCCAGTCCTCTGCGGCGGTGACGCCCGTTGCCCCGGCACAGCAGACCCCCGCAAATATTCTGCAGGACGGCACCCCGATGAAGCTGCGGTTGCTGAACAAACTCGATTCGCACACCGCCAAGAACGGCGACGAAATCCAGTTTGACGTCGTCAACGAGGTCGTGGTCGGCGGCGTCACCGTGCTGCGCCGCGGCTCGCCCGTCACCGGCGTCGTCACCCAGGCCGAAGGTAGCAAGACCATGGGCCGCGCCGGTAGGCTGAGCTTCACCATCAATGACATCCAGTTCCTTAACGGAGGCAAGGTTCCAGTGCGAGCGTTCAACCGCACGAGTGGCGAGAACCGCACCGGCGAAATGATTTATTACATGCTGAATGCACCGATGGTTGCGGCCCCGTTCTTCCTGCTCATCCACGGCACCAACACAGTC
>Ga0209039_10002975_pt1 | contig 13676 bp, 13 predicted proteins | sample BogFormECP12_OM1_FD_188238 | JGI IMG/M metagenome (GOLD analysis project Ga0209039, IMG submission 188238) | Bog forest soil microbial communities from Calvert Island, British Columbia, Canada - ECP12_OM1 (SPAdes) (version 2) | ecosystem: Environmental > Aquatic > Freshwater > Wetlands > Bog ...
GGACAACATCAGGGACCTGCTGCCCGGCCCGATCCTGCCGCCGGTCATCGACAAGGAACTGCTCGTCGACGCCGAGAAGGAACTCGGCCTGTCGCTGCGGCCCTACCAGGAGGCCCGCGAGTGGCTGCGGGACGCGTTCTGGGAGCGGGTGCACCGGGAATTCGGCATCAGCCTGGGCAGATCCCGCGGCTGAAGATCTTTATACTGAACGGGCCGTGGTTACCCGCCCCGCTGACGACGATCAGCCTCCCAGCCAGCCGCTCCTGCGCGTGGTCCGCGGTGATGCGACACCGGAAGAGATCGCCGCCCTAGTCGCCGTGCTGATGGGGCGCTCAGCCGACAACGAGGCCCCCAGCCCGGATCGTTCGGCCCAAGGATTCTGGTCGGACCGGGCCGCCCGCCTACGGCGCCCGCTGTCCCCCGGCCCCGGCGCCTGGCGCAGGGCTGGCCTTCCGGGCTAGCTCGCCTCCGGGCGCCTTTGAGGCACCTCCTTCCCTCCTCGCTCGTCAGTCCAGTCGGTGCCGGCGCCCTTTGGCTCGCTAGCCGAGGCGCTGCAGGATCAGCTCGCGGACGCGGGGGGCGTCGGCCTTGCTGCCAGTGGCCTTCATGACGGCGCCAACCAGGACGCCCGCTGCCGCAGTTTTGCCTTCGCGGATCTTGGCGGCTACAACGGGGTTGGCGGCGATGGCCTCGTCGACGGCCTTGGTGAGCTCGCCTTCGTCGCTGACCACGGCCAGGCCGCGAGCCTCGACTACCTCGTCGGGCGTGCCCTGGCCGGCGAGCACGGCGTCGATCACTTCGCGTGCGAGCCGGTCGTTGAGCGTGCCCGCCGAGACCAGTTCCGTGATTCGAGCGACCTGAGCAGGGGTCATAGCCAGGTCTGCTAGCTCGGTGCCTGCCTCGTTGGCGCGGCGGGCGAGTTCGCCCAGCCACCACTTGCGCGCGTCGGCCGGCGTCGCCCCGGCGGCGACCGTCTCGGCCACCAGGTCGAGCGCCCCGGCGTTGTGCAGCGCGGTCATGTCCGCTTCGGACAGGTCCCACTCGGCCTGCAGCCGGGCCCGCCGCGCGGACGGCGTCTCGGGTAGCGCGGCCTTTATCTGCTCCACCCAGTCGGCCGGGGGGGCGACCGGCACCAGGTCGGGCTCGGGGAAGTACCGGTAGTCCTGGGCCTCTTCCTTGGACCGGCCGGGGGTCGTCGTCCCGGTGTCCTCGTGGAAGTGCCTGGTCTCCTGGATGACCCGGCCGCCCGAGTCGAGCACGGCGGCCTGCCGTTCGATCTCGAACCGGACCGCGCGCTCCACCGAACGCAGCGAGTTGACGTTCTTGGTCTCGGTGCGCGTCCCCCAGCGGCCGGACCCGCGCGGCGCCAGCGAGGTGTTCACGTCGCAGCGCAGCGAGCCCTCTTCCATCCGCACGTCGGAGACGCCGAGAGATCGGAGCAGATCCCGCAGCTCGGTGACGTAGGTGCGCGCGGCGACGGGGGCGTCCGCGCCGGTTCCCTCGATCGGCTTGGTCACGATCTCCACCAGCGGGATGCCGGCCCGGTTGTAGTCGACGAGGGAGTACTCGGCGCCCTGGATCCGGCCGGTAGCCCCGCCCACGTGCAGCGACTTGCCGGTGTCCTCTTCGAGGTGCACCCGCTCGATCCCGACCCGGATGGTCCGCTCGCCCACCGCGACGTCCAGCCATCCCTCCGTGCACAGCGGCTCGTCGTACTGGGAGATCTGGAAGTTCTTCGGCATGTCCGGGTAGAAGTAGTTCTTCCGCGCGAACCGGCACCAGGTCGCGATCGAGCAGTTCAGGGCCAGGCCGATCCTGATCGTGTACTCGATCGCCATCCGGTTCACCACCGGCAGCGAGCCGGGCAGACCCAGACAGACCGGGCAGACCTGGCTGTTCGGCTCGGCCCCGAAGGCGGTCGGGCAGCCGCAGAACATCTTGGTCCTGGTGCCGAGCTCCACGTGGGTCTCCAGCCCGATTAGCGGGTCGTAGCGCTGCACCGCCTCGGTAAACGGGACCAGCGTCTCCGTGGTTGTTGTCATGCTCCTAGCCCTTCGCGCTCGCGAGCAGCGGCTGGCCCCAGCGGTCGGTGAAGGCCGCTTCGGCGGCGGCGGCCACCCGGTACAGCCGGTCGTCGGCCAGCGCGGGCGCCATCACCTGCAGCCCGACCGGCAGGCCGTCTTCGGCCGCCAGCCCGCAGGGGACCGAGATCGCCGCGTTGCCCGCCAGGTCCGATGGGATCGTGCACAGGTCGGCCAGGTACATCGCCATCGGGTCGTCGGCCCGCTCCCCGATTCCGAACGCCGTGGTCGGCGTGGCCGGCGACACCAGCACGTCGACCTGGCCGAAGGCCGCGTCGAAGTCCCTGATGATCAGCGTGCGCACCTGCTGCGCCTTGCCGTAGTAGGCGTCGTAGTAGCCGCTGGACAGGGCGTAGGTGCCGAGGATGATGCGCCGCTTGACCTCGGCGCCGAAGCCCACCTCGCGGGTCAGCGCCATGACCTCCTCGGCGTCCCTGGTCCCGTCGTCGCCGACCCGCAGGCCGTACCGCATCGCGTCGAAGCGGGCCAGGTTGGACGAGGCCTCGCTGGGCGCGATCAGGTAGTAGGCGGGCAGCGCGTACTTGAAGTGCGGGCAGGACACTTCGGTCACCTTGGCGCCCAGCGACTCGAGCACCTCGACCGCCTCGGCGAACCTGGACAGCACGCCCGGCTGGTAGCCGTCGCCGCTCAGCTCGGTGACCACGCCGATCCGCATGCCGCTCACGTCTGCCTCGCGGGCCGCGGCCACCACCGGCGGCACCGGCGCGTCGATCGAGGTGGAATCCATCGGGTCGTGCCCGGAGATCGCCTCGTGCAGCAGGGCCGCGTCCAGCACCGTCCGGCCGAACGGTCCAGGGGTGTCTAGGGAGGACGCGAACGCAACTACCCCGTATCGTGACGAGCCGCCGTAGGTCGGCTTCGTGCCGACGATCCCGCAGACCGCGGCGGGCTGGCGGATCGAGCCGCCGGTGTCGGTGCCGATGGCCAGCGGCGCCTCGTAGGCGGCCACCGCGGCGGCCGAGCCGCCGGACGAGCCGCCCGGGACCTTGTCCAGGTCCCACGGGTTGTGGCTGGGACCGAACGCGGAGTTCTCGGTGGAGGAGCCCATGGCGAACTCGTCCATGTTGGTCTTGCCGAGGATGACCGCCCCGGCCTGCTTCAGCCGCTGGGTGATCGTGGCGTCATACGGCGGGTGCCAGCCGTCCAGGATGCGCGAGCCGCAGGTGGTCGGCATGCCGAAGGTGGTGAACACGTCCTTGACCGCGACCGGGACGCCGGCCAGCGGGGCTAGCTGTTCGCCTGTTGCGCGCCTTTTGTCGACGTCCGCGGCCTGGGCCAGCGCGCTGTCCGCCGCGATGTGCAGGAAGGCGTGCACGCGGTCGTCCACGGCGGCGATCCGGTCCAGGTGCGCCTGGGTCACCTCGGTCGCGGAGACCTGGCCGTCGGCGAGCGCGGCGGACAGTTCGGCCGCGGTCATGCGGGTGAGTTCCATCAGGCTTAGTCCTCCCCCAGGATTCTCGGCACCTTGAACCGCTGCTGCTCCACCGCGGGCGCCTGGGCGAGTGCTTCTTCCGGGGTGAGGCACGGAACGGGCTCGTCGTCGCGGAACACGTTGGTCAGGCCGGTCGCGTGCGAGGTTGGCGGTATGCCCTCGGCGGCGACTTCCTGGACCTGCGCGACGGCCGTGATGATCTGATCCAGCTGGGGCGCCAGATGGTCTAGTTCGGCGTCGCTGAGCGCGATCCTGGATAGCCGCGCCAGGTGCGCGACCTCGTCACGGGTAATGGGCATGCACGCCATCCTAGGGTGGGCGCGGGGGTAAAGCAGAGTCCCACAGCGGCAGGCTGTAAGCAATAAGGCCGTTAACGTGGTCGTGCGCGGTCCTTGCTCGTGCGCGGTCCCGGTCGTGCGCGGTCCTTTCCCAGGCTGCCCGTTCGTCGATGCTGTGGAGGTGCGTGGTGAGCACTGACGTCAAGGCTGCCGTGGATGCCGCTTTCCGGGACGAGTGGGGCCGGGTCGTCGCCACCTTGATCCGGACCACCGGCGACTGGGATCTCGCCGAGGAATGCGCGCAGGACGCGTTCGCGATGGCCCTGCAGAGGTGGCCGAAAGACGGCATCCCAGGTCGGCCGGGCGCGTGGCTGACCACAGCTGCCCGTAATCGCGCCATCGACGTGCTGCGCAGGAAAGCGGTCGGAGCCGCCAAACTCCGGGAGGTCGCCGCGATGTCTTTGCCGCCCGATTCTCCGGCCTACGAGAACGAGACGGATCACAGCGGCCTTCCCGACGACCGGCTGCGGCTGATGTTCACCTGCTGCCACCCGGCGCTGTCGCTCGAGGCCCGGGTCGCGCTCACCCTGCGCACGCTGGCCGGGCTGACCACGGCGGAGATCGCCCGGGCGTTCCTGGCCAGCGAGCCGACGATGGCTAAGCGACTGGTCCGGGCCAAGCAGAAGATCCAGCACGGATCATCTCGGCGGAGGCGGGCCCGCCGCGCCGGGATCTCGTGGCCCGTGGCGCATAGGACGTTCGCCGTACGGCGATGGGGTCCTCTAGCAGGCCCTACGCCGACACGCATTGTCGCCTTATCCAGCGCGTGACCCACGACACGATGACGTTCATCGAGTACGTGACCGACGGCACTGGTCTGTCCGAAGGCGGCGATGCCGTCGGCGCTGCTTGTCCGTACAAGCAGCGCCGGCGGCGGTAACTATTCGGAAGTCCTGTGGTCCGGTTCGCGTTTGCCCTGGTAGGCGCGGTCCGGCCCGCTCCCAGCCACACGATATCCGAATACGTACACCTGGCGTGTTCTCCTATTAGAGGGAAGCTATCTGGCTGGCCGGACGGCGTCGGGGCCCTGGTCGAGGAGTGCGCGGAAGGCGGCCTCGTCCAGGATCGGCACGCCGAGCTCGACGGCCTTGTCGTACTTGGAGCCGGCGTTCTCGCCGGCGACCACGAAATCGGTCTTCTTGGACACCGAGGAGGTCACCTTGCCGCCGGCCTGCCGGACCGCCTCGCCGGCCTCGTCCCGGCTGAATTCGGCCAGCGTCCCGGTGATGACCACGGATACGCCGGCCAGCAGGCGGGCCGCGGCCCGGGTGGGGTCGAAGCCCGGGTCTTCGAGTTGCACCCCGGCGTCCCGCCACTTCGCGATGATCGCGTGGTGCCAGTCGACGGTGAACCAGTCGCGCACCGAAGCCGCGATCGTCGGCCCGACCCCCTCGACCGCGGCCAGCGCGTCCACGCTGGCCGACTCGATGGCCTCCACCGAGCCGAACTCGGCCGCCAGCGCCCGGGCCGCCGTCGGCCCGACGTGCCGGATGGACAGCGCCACCAGGATCCGCCACAGCGGCCTGGTGCGCGCCTCGGCCAGGTTGGCCAGCAGCCTGGTCGCGTTGGCGCTCAGCGTGCCCTGCTTGACCATGAAGAACGGGCAGGTCTCGAGCCGCTCGGCGGTGAGCGCGAACACGTCGCCCTCGTCGGTGACCAGACTGCAGTCCAGCAGCGCGCTGACCGCCTCGTGGCCGAGCACCTCGATGTCGAAGGCGCCCCGGCCGGCCAGGTGGAAGAGCCGCTCGCGCAGCTGGGCCGGGCAGGACCGCGTGTTCGGGCAGCGCCAGTCGACCTCGTCTTCCTCCCGGGCCAGGGTGGTGCCGCACGCCGGGCACGCGGCGGGGAACTCGAACTCGCGCTCGGTGCCGGTGCGCAGGTCGGCCACCGGCCCGAGCACCTCGGGGATCACGTCGCCGGCCTTGCGCAGGATCACCATGTCGCCGATGAGGACGCCCTTGCGCTTGATCTCGTCCGCGTTGTGCAAGGTGGCCCGGTCTACTGTCGACCCGCTTACCCTGACCGGCTCCATCACGGCGAACGGAGTGACCCGGCCGGTACGCCCGACGTTCACCCGGATATCGAGCAGCCTAGTGGTGACCTCCTCCGGCGGGTACTTGTAGGCGATAGCCCACCGGGGCGCGCGGCTGGTCGAGCCGAGCTGCCGCTGCTGCGCGATCTGGTCCACCTTCACCACCACGCCGTCGATCTCGTACGGCGGGTCGTGCCGGTGCTCGGCGTAGTAATCGATGTACTCGCGGACCCCGGCCATGTCGGGCACGACCTGGTACAGGCCGCTGACCGGCAGGCCCCAGCCGCGCAGCCGCTCGTACCAGCCCGATTGCGTGTCCGGCGCTCCCTCGAGGTGCCCCTCCTCGCCCGGACCGGCCGCGGTGCCGCTGATGCCGGCGCTGCCAGCCTGGCCGGCTTCGCCGACGGGGCCGGCGGGGCCGCTGATGCCGGCCTCGTCCGCCGAACCTGGGGAACCCTCGACCCGGCCGATGCCGTGGATAATCGCGTCGAGCGCCCGGGAGGCGGTCACCCGGGGGTCTTTCTGCCGCAGCGATCCGGCGGCCGAGTTCCGCGGGTTGGCGAACGCCGACTTGCCCGCGTCGAGCAGCGACTCGTTCAGCTTCCCGAACGCCTCCACCGGCATGAATACCTCGCCCCTGACCTCGAGCACCGCGGGATGGCCTGAGCCCTTCAGCCGGTTTGGGATGGAGGAGATGGTCCGGATGTTCGGCGTGACGTCCTCGCCGGTGCGCCCGTCGCCCCGGGTGGCCGCCTTGACCAGCGCGCCGTCTCGGTAGACGAGGTCGATCGCCATCCCGTCGATCTTCAGCTCGCACAGGTACGGGCCCGTGCCGCCGAGCCGCGTGACCCGGTCCGCCCAGCCGCCCAGGTCCTCATCGGTGAACACGTTGTCCAGGCTGAGCAGCCGCTCCAGGTGCTCGACCGGGGTGAACAGCGTGGACACCGTCCCGTGCACGGTCTGGGTCGGCGAGTCGGGCGTGCGCAGGTCCGGGTACTGCTCCTCGAGCGCGCGCAGCTCGCGCATCTTGGTGTCGTACTCGATGTCGGAGATCGTGGGCGAATCGAGGACGTAGTACCGGTGATCGGCCTCGGTGATCTCCAGGCTGAGATCGGCGTGCCGCCGCCTCGCGTCCGCGGGAGCCGCTTCGGGCTCGGGGGCCCCGCCCGCCTCCCCATCCCTCTTCACTGGCGCCGCCTTTCCTCGTCGCTCGTTCCTCGCGCCTGGGGTGGGTTCGAGGGGAGAAACATAGTCCAGGCCGCGCCGCGCCCCTTCGGCTCGCTCAAAGGGACTCTCCCCCTGTCTCTTCGATCAGCTCGGGCAATATGCTCGCCGCCTCCCGGCACCGGGTCAACGCGGAGCGCGCCTGAGCCGGGGACACGCCGGCCAGTCCGCAGGCGGGCGTGATCACCGTCTGCTCGGCGCACGTCGCCAGCGACAGCCCCAGCCGCCGCCAGAGCCGGATGACCCGCTCTGCAGTCTCACGAGGCCCGCCAGCCGCGCCTGCCTGCCCGCTGCTGCCGCTCGCCCCGCTGGAGCCGGTGCCTCCGACGGCCTGGTCAGGCACTGCCGGAACCGCGCCCGTTAGTAGTCCCATGCCCGCCTCGGCGGACTCGGCTACCGCGTCCTCTTCTCCCCGCCGTAGCTGGCTGAGGTCGAAGGCGACGCCATCGGCCCCCGCCGCCCTAATTATCCCGAACGGGACTGAGGGCGCACAGCAGTGCACCATCGTGTAGGCGTGGGTGGCCGTGAGCACCTGCTCCAGCCTTTCCCGCAGGGTGTGAGCCTCGACCGCGGCGAGCCGCGAGAGCCCGCTCGCCGTCGGCACCATGCCCTCCGCCACAACGGGGAGGGCCGGCTCGTCGAACTGGACGACCAGCCGGGCCCCAGGGACGCGCTTGCCGACATCGGCCGCGAAGGCGGCCGCGCCCTCGGCCAGTGAGGCGGTCAGGTCGGCCACCGCGCCGGGATCGGCGATGGCCACGTTCATCGTGTGCGGCAACTCCAGCGTCGCGGCCAGCGTCCACGGCCCGCACAGCTGAACCTTGACCGGCCCGCGGAAGCCGTCGAGCACCTCTTCAAAGGCGTCTAGGTCGGAGGAGAGCATGGACCTGGCCCGGGCCAGGTCACGGCCGGGCCGTTCGGCCAGCCGCCAGCCACGCGGGGTGACCTCGACGGCCATGTCGACCAGCAGCGCGGCGGTCCGGCCGGTCAGGTCCGCTCCCGGACCGCGATCCGGCAGCTCGGGAAGGTACGGGAAATCGGGAAGTTCCCCGGCGATGACGCGCATCGCCTCGGCCGGATTGGTGCCGGGCATCGAGCCGATCCCGGTGGCGCTTCCGGCCGGCCAGGGAAAGCGCGGCTCGTCATGGTCATCAGGCACATGTTGAGCTTAGAACCGCCAGGTGACAAACCGGCGATCAGCGTCAGCACGGCAGCCCGGCGCTACCCGCGCCCCGGCCCCGGTCTCGGGACGCGGGGTTGGCTCGGCCGACGGGCCCAGGGGAGCTAATCGCTAGCACGAGACTTCCACCGGAAGTGTTCCTCGGTCCGTGAGCTATCCCAGTCACGGGCCGACGACTCGCCGGGTCCGTCAGGCCAGTAGCGGGGCGGGTTGTCCGGGTCGTCCGGCTCACCGGGATTGTCGCGGTCCTCCCGGCGCAGGACGGACATCGCGGTCACGCCGACGATGCCGACCACGATGCCGATGGCGAAAAAGATCCCGATGACGACCGCTACGGAAGCCATGGCTACCGCCCCAGGCCGCGGGGCTTGTAGTGACGGCCGGCGCTGCCGAATCCGGTCAGCCACCGGACGCCGCCGGCCACCGGGCCGGGAGCCGACCCCGAGAGCGAGTACCGCTTTTCCTCCCTCCGCACAGCCACCGCCACCATCACGATCACCCCGATCGTGATTCCGGCTCCGAACCCGGCCAGGATCCAGTACGCTACCGATGCTGCTGCGCTGCCACCCATTGACAGCCTCCCATGCGATCAGCCGACGGCGTGGGAGCCGTCAGGTCCTGCTATGCGTGACCGGTAAAGGCCTGGTGCCGACAGACCGGCGCGTGCCAGCCAGCCGAACTGGTCATGCCATTCCGCCTTCCGGCCTGAGGTACCCCATTGGTCCGGTAGGGGGGGTATGGCATGTGCATTCCTGCCCGAGCAGTCGACTGACCAGGCTGTTTGGTACGGTTCCCCTGGTACCGACCATTCGGACATGTCCTGTGGATACCCAGAAGGCAAGACACATAACCAGACCGACTTGGTTACATTCTGATCACGCAGATGATTCCTGCGGGCAGGCCGGTCGGGATGGCTGGTACAGCCGACGATCCGATCAGGAAGCGACTCTCCCGGGAGACCCCGGGAGAGTCGGTATATTCTGCGCTTGCGGCCGGTTACCTGACCAGCGCGGCGGTGGCGCGGAACAGTTCCGCGTCCAGGCCGCGCCGACCCTGGCGTGGGCGGATCCGGACCGGGCCTGCAGGCCCTAGGACGTCCCGTGTGTCCGCGATGCAAGCACGTTGTCCGGTATATCCAGTCGAGTCCGACTGTCCTCCTCGCTGGAGCCATCAGGGAGATACTTGCGCGACCAAGCAGTCGGACTGCTAGGATAGACCCGATCCATCCTGCCATCCTAGCCATACCAACCTTTGGCATATATGAGGAGTCTTCCAGTGGCGACCTGAGCTAAACCTCGTTCTACGGATTCTTTACAGTTGGATGGCATGGATAGTCCCGACAGGTGGAATGACCCCATTCGCCGGGACATTGGATACGCGAGGAGGCCAGATGACGACCCCGATGTACCGCGAGATCGCCGATGAGTTGCGTCAGCAGATCGAGTCCGGGGAGTTCGAGGCTGGCAAACAGCTGCCGACTGAGCAAGACCTCCAGAAGCTGTACAACGCGTCCCGCAACACCATCAGGGACGCGATCAAGCAGCTCACCACTCTCGGGCTCGTCGAGACCCGGCCCGGTCAGGGCACTTTCGTCGTCCCCAAGATTGATCCTTTCGTCACCACCCTGACCGGCGACCCGAGTGAGGGGCGCGGCGGGGGTGAGGGCGCCAGCTACGCTTCCGAGGTCGAACAACAAGATCGGATACCATCTGTTAGTTCGGTGCAGGTCGAGATCCAGGAGGCCTCTGAGGATGTCGCTGGCGGGCTCTGGGTACCGGTCGGCACAGAAGTCATCAGTCGGCACCTGAAGCGCTACATCGATGGGACGCCTTGGTCGCTGGAAACCTCGTTCTACCCGGGCGAGTTCGCCGACCGCGGAGCTGACAGGCTCCGGAAAGCCCGCGACATTGAGGTAGGCACCGTCAAGTACCTTCGGGACACGATCGGCGTCCGGCAGGTGGGTTTCCGTGACTGGATCACCGTAAGGATACCGAACGCTACAGAGATGGATTTCTTCAAACTGCACTCGGACGGGCGAGTCGCCGTTGTCGAAATATTCCGGACGGCTTTCGACGGAAACAGGCGGCCAATGCGCCTCACCATAACCGTCTTTCGATCCGACCGGAATGACTTCATCGTCGATGTCGGGGATGTACCTCCGCTAAAGAACCCCGGCGATCCCAGTAAGTCATGATGACCGTAATGTTACATATATTCGCGAATCGATCGCTACCCTGTGCTAGTACTTAAATACTCTAAGCAATTTCCGCTGTTCACGAACTTACGGTCATACAGACTGGTAACGCCAGATCGTGATCGCGGTCCCATAGACCCCGTCGCTTCGCCATGTCTCAGACAAGCGGGTGGCGGTTCCGGGCCCGGGGAGGATCCCCCGGACCCTTTGCAGTGAAGCATTAGTAATCAGGCAGTTTTAGATGACAAGGAAAGGGGAAAGTGCCATGGCCAAGCTCCACGCACGTCCTTCAAATCAGTACCGCTACGAGCACTATGACCCCCGCACCGAGGGTTTCGGAATCCTCTGACTCACGGCGTTACTAATCACTATGTTCCGACCGGCCGCTGTACGTTAGATTGGCCGGACTGTTCGTCGGGCTGTCGGCGCTGGCTTTTATTTGCAGCGCCGACGGTAAGTCATATGCCATATTCGCGGTCCGGCAAGAAGCCCTCGGCCAGTGCGCGTTACATGTCTTTTTATGCGCGTCAGCCGTCGCGTTGACGTTCATCGCCCAGACCACATGCACAGGCCGCGACCAGGCCCCGGCGGACGGGCCGAGATGTTTGATTCAAGCGATGTGAATCGTGACCAGAGATGATCGTGAGACAGAATCGCCGAGAGCTTTCCGTGAGAAGGAAGAAAATAAGGAGGCCTGAGTAGGCAAACTTTCACCGGCTTAAGCCAAGGTTCCCGCAGTTGAGGTCTGAAACGCCAGAGCAGGATATCGAGATGATGCCTTGCCTGCCTGACGTTTACCCAGGCTGAAGGGGTTCTGAGCCCGATGGTACGGCGTGAAACCGTGATCGGGTTAGGTTTCTATACTGTTTGGGTGGTATCGCAGACGCCGGATACAAGTAACTATGTATCGGTGGGAAGATATCCATTCGAACTACGTCTTGCTACACCGGGGGATCTGGGGGACATCTATGAGCTCCTCGACGAGGCTGCTGCCTGGCTACGGGAAAAAGACACCGACCAGTGGGAAAGACCATGGCCGAGTCGTGAGGCGCGTGACCGTAGGGTCGCGGACGGGCTAAAACATGGAGAGACCTGGATCGTCCTGGATGACGCCACCCCGGTGGCAACGATCACGATCGTGTCCGAGGCCAATCCTGAAGTCTGGTCGGACCTCAGCTCCGAGTGTGACCTATCCGAACGGGCTGTCTACGCGCATCGGCTGATCACGTCCAGAAGATATGCCGGCTTGGAGCTCGGGTCCGAGCTCATCGACTGGGCCGGCCTGCATGGCCATCGTCGCTATGGCGCGCAGTGGGTCAGGGTCGACGTCTGGCGTTCCAATCTGGCGCTTCATGACTATTACCTGAAGAGAGGCTTCCTGCCGTGCGGTAGTTGCGCCAACCCTTACTACCCGTCCGGTGCGCTGTTCCAGAAGCCGGTGCCGGCCATCAGACAGCCCAGCTTCACCCGCTTCGCGGAAACCTTTTCCGCGCCGAGTCCTCCGCCTACCGCGACATGGCGCAGTTCGTCCGGAATCCTGGACGTCCTGTGCGGAGACGGACGCTAGCCCTAGGGATAAACGGCACCAACGCCCCTGGCGAGCCGAACCGCCATCTCGGCGGACGGGTTGAGCTAGGGCGTATCCACGGAAACGAGCGCGGGAGCCCCGGCGGACGTGCCGCTGATGGTGGCGCTGCCCAGCACCGCGCCACCGTCGTAGAGGACGGCGGCCTGGCCCCGGGCCACGCCGCGGGCCGGGCGGTGCAGGAGGATGCGCAGCTCGCCGCCATCCAGCCAGGCCGTGCAGGGGTACACGTCGCCGTGGGCGCGCAGTTGGACGAGGCACTCGCGGGGCTCGGTCGGCGGGACGCAGCCGGTCCAGACGGGGCGCGTTGCGGTGACCTCGGTAATGTCGAGTCCTTCGGCGGGACCCACGGTGACCGTCCGGGTCACCGGCTCGATGTCCAGAACGTAACGAGGCTTACCGTCTGCGGTCGGCCGGCCCACGCCCAGGCCCTTGCGCTGGCCGACGGTGAAGGCGTACGCGCCCTGGTGCTCGCCGAGCACGGTGCCGGAGGCATCAACGATCCGGCCCGGGGCCTCGCCCAGGTGGCGGGCCAGGAAGCCCCTGGTGTCGCCGTCGGAGATGAAGCAGACGTCATGGCTGTCGGGCTTGTCCGCCACCGCCAGCCCGCGCCCTGCCGCTTCGGCGCGGACCTGGGCCTTGGGCGTGTCGCCGAGCGGGAACAGGGAATGGGCGAGCTGATCCGAGGTGAGCACGGCCAGCACGTAGGACTGGTCTTTGCCGGGATCGACGGCCCGGTACAGGACCCCGCCGGAGGTCCTTGCGTAGTGGCCGGTGCAGACCGCGTCGAAGCCGAGGGCCAGCGCGCGGTCGAGCACCGCCGCGAACTTGATCTTCTCGTTGCAGCGCAGGCACGGGTTCGGGGTGCGGCCGGCGGCATACTCGGCGACGAAATCCTCCACCACGTCGCGGTGGAAACGCTCGGCCATGTCCCACACGTAGAACGGGATCCCGATGACGTCAGCGGCGCGCCGTGCGTCCCGCGCGTCCTCCAGCGTGCAGCAGCCGCGCGCGCCGGTCCGGTACGACGACGGGTTCGACGACAGCGCCAGATGGACGCCGGTCACCTCGTGACCCGCGTCTACGGCACGAGCCGCGGCCGTCGCGGAGTCCACCCCGCCCGACATCGCCGCAAGCACCCGAAGACTCATTTTTCCAGATTACCCAGGGGGGACGACGCCCCTGGACCCCCCGCGGCCCGCTGCGGTTCTCGCCGTAGTACCGCGCGGCCGGGAGGACCGGAGGCCCTCGGCCGGCCGCGCGGTTAGCGGGCGGCGGCGCGGCGGGCGCGGTCGACCACCTCGCGAATCACCAGGCCCAGGGAATCCACGTCCGGCTGGATGGAGGTGTGACCGAGCGAGAAGCGGAGCGAGCCGCGGGCCCGGAACTCGTCAGCGCCCATGGCCAGCAGCACGTGACTGGGCTCGGCCACGCCCGCAGTGCACGCCGAGCCGGTGGAGCAGGCGATCCCGTTCGCGTCGAGCAGCATGAGCAGCGCGTCGCCCTCGCAGCCAGGGAAGGAGAAATGCGCGTTGCCCGGCAGCCGGTCCGGCCCCGGCGGCGGGCCGTTGAGCACGGCGTCGGGCACC
>Ga0209039_10002976_pt1 | contig 13675 bp, 13 predicted proteins | sample BogFormECP12_OM1_FD_188238 | JGI IMG/M metagenome (GOLD analysis project Ga0209039, IMG submission 188238) | Bog forest soil microbial communities from Calvert Island, British Columbia, Canada - ECP12_OM1 (SPAdes) (version 2) | ecosystem: Environmental > Aquatic > Freshwater > Wetlands > Bog ...
CGATCTGCCCGAGAAATGGGCCGAATTCACGGCCAAGAACGCCGCTTACTACGGAAAGTAGACGACGCTGGCGGTGTCGGTTTCCCAGAGGCGGACCGAGGCCAGCCTGACGCCCTGCCGCGCCCCCAGGCCGGCGGAGATCTCCTCGTAGATATATTTGGCCATGTTTTCGGCCGAGGGATTCAGCGCGTCGAAGGGCGGAAACTCGTTGAGCCACTGGTGGTCCATGCGGTCCAGCACGGCGTGGACGACGCGTTTCAGCTCGACGAAATCCACCAGCAGGCCGATCTCGTCCAGGGTGCTTCCCTCGACCGAAACCTGGCAGCGGTAGTTGTGCCCGTGCACGTTTTCGCATTTTCCGCGATAGTTGCGCAGGGCGTGGCCGGCGGCGAAGGTCTCTTCAATCGTAATCTCAAACATCGAAAAACTTCTCCACGTCTTCCAGGCGGGTGGTGAATCCGTAATCCGGCAGGCTGTCGAAGAACACCTGCCCGTAGCGCTGCCGGGTGATACGGTTGTCCAGCAGAACCAGCACGCCGCGGTCGCTCTTGGAACGGATCAGCCGCCCGAAACCCTGCTTCAGGGCGATGGCGGCCTGCGGAACCTGGTAATCGTAAAAGGGACTTCCCCCCGCTTTCTTGATGCTCTCGGTGCGGGCGTTCACCACCGGGTCGGTGGGCACCGCAAAGGGCAGTTTATCTATGATAACGCAGCTCAACTGTTCGCCCGGAACGTCCACGCCCTGCCAGAAGGCCGCGGTGGCGAAGAGCACGCAGTTGGGGGTGGAGCGGAACTCCTCCAGCAGCGCGCGCCGCGGGCCGGCGCCTTGCAGCAGCGTGGGATAGCCGATGGCCCTTGACACGTGGTCGTGGATGAGGCGCATCTGCTGGTAGCTGGTGAACAACACGAAGGCGCGCCCGCGGCTGTGCTCCAGGATGCGGGTTACCTCTTCGGCCGCTTCCATGGCGAAGGCGGGGTTGCGCGGTTCGGGGAGTTGCTGCGGAACGTAGAGCAGCACCTGCTTCTGGTAATCGAAATGGCCGGGGACCACCAGGGTGCGCGCGCCCGAGACACCCAGGCGCTTCTGAATGTAGTCGAATCCGCCCGAGACGGCCAGCGTGGCCGAGGTGAGGACCACGGTATCGACCTTCGAGAACAGGCGATCGGAGAGCAGGCCGGACACCTCGATGGGCGTGGCCTGCAGGAAGCAGCCGCGCCCGCGCCGTTCCACCCAGAAGACGAAGTTTTCGTCGTCCTCCTCCATGAGGAAGCGCATGGCGCCGGAGAGTTCGCCGGTCCGGCGGAACAGCGGGATCACCTCGTCGGGCGGGTTTTCGAGCAGCTTCAGGTGCGTGCCGATGAGCTCCAGCGCGACCAGCACGTCGGCGTAGAGCTCGTCGTTCTCCTCGCGGAAGGCGTCGCGGCCCTGGAACGCGGCGCGCCGTTCGGCTTCTCCGAACAGGCCGAAGAAGCGTTCGGTCAGCTCCTCCAGGCGGTTCAGGATGCGGTCCAGTTCCTGGGCGCCGAATTTCTTCATGCGCGCCACGGACGAAATGTCGCGGCACAGTTCCTGGAAACGGTAATTGCTGACGGACACGCCGAAGTACTGCCCGGCGACGTCTTCGATCTCGTGTGCTTCGTCGAACACCACGGCCTGGTATTCGGGCAGGATGCCGCCCTCCCACTGCTCGTCCTTGAGGGCCAGGTCGGCGAAGAAGAGGTGGTGATTGACGATGACGATGTCGCTTTCGGCGGCGCGCTGGTGCATCAGGGTGATGAAGCAGCGCTCGAAATTGGGACACTTCTGCCCGCTGCACAGCTCCGAGCGGGCGTCCAGTTTGGCCCACACGGTGCTGGATTCGGGGAGCGCGCCAATTTCGGCGCGGTCGCCGATTTCGGTGGCCTTCTCCCAGTCCTGGATGATCTGGAAATCGGCCACTTCCTCCAGGCCCGCAAGCACCGGCGCCTGGGCGGCGTCGTAGATCTTCTGGCGGCAGGCGTAGTTGTTGCGGCCCTTCATGTAGGCGACCTTCAACGGCCGCGGGAAGTGCTGCTGCAAAAACGGGACATCCTTGAAGAAGAGCTGCTCCTGCAGATTCTTGGTTCCGGTGGAGACCACGATGCGCTTGCCGGAAAGCAGCGCGGGAAGCAGGTAGGCCAGGGTCTTGCCGGTGCCGGTGCCGGCTTCCACGATGAGGTGCCGCTTATCGGCGAGGGCCGATTCGACGGCTTCCGCCATCTCCACCTGGCCGGGGCGATACTCGTAGTTCGGGTGCCACTTGGAAAGCGCGCCGTGACGGGAAAAGAATTGCCGGGCGGTGGCGCCGCGGGCCTGAGTGGGCATCGGGATGATTCAATTCTAACAACCGGAGGAGCGGTCAGCTTGCGGCCGCCGGAATTCCGGGTCGCCCGCCTTCCCCCTGGCCTCTAGTGTCCCACCAGCGGGCCGCCGCTCTGCAATGAGTCGGCTTTGCTGAACCGGCTCCAGTTGAGCCCGTAGAGCGCCACCAGACCGAAGCAGACCATGGGCACGATGAAGCCGCGGGACATGTCGAACTTATCGGCCACGGCGCCCATGAGTTTCGGCAGGATGGCGCCGCCCATAATCGCCATCACGATGAACCCCGACGCCTTCTTCGCCCGCGTGCCCAGGCCGAAAATCCCCAGTGCGAAGATGGTGGGGAACATGATGGACATGAAGAAGTAGCTCAGGAATACGCACGCCACGCTGAGCCATCCCAGTTTGAAAAAGACCAGCAGGGTCATGGCGACGTTCACCAGCGCGTAAAGGCCCAGCATCCTGTGCGCGCTGAACCGCCGCAGCAGGCCCGCCCCGGTGAAGCGGCCCGCCAGGAAGCAGCCGAAGCCCACCGACGCCAGGTTCGATGCGCCCTGGTCGCTAAGGTGCAGAAACCCGTTCCTGCCGGTTTCAATCCATCCATGCAGGAATCCGCCGGCCCACGAGGCGGGAATCGCCGGCATCTCGCTGGTCATGTAGTTGATGAAGAAACTGAAGATTCCGGCTTGCGCGGCCACGTAGAAGAACTGCGCCAGCGTGGCGCCCGAGAAGTGCGGATGCGACCAGATGCTGTGATGCGAGATCTTTTTCGCCACGGGCGCCAGCACCGCCGCCGCGGCCGCGAGAGCCACCGCGCCGCCGATCTCCAGGATGGCATTCACCCGGTGCTCGCCCACCTTCAGCGCGGTCAGGATCACCCACAGGATCATGCCGCATGCGAACACCAGCACCGCCGAGTTCAACCACAACAGGAAATAAACCAGCCCGCGGCTGAACTGGCGTTCGGGCCCACCGGCCTCGGCGCCGTTCTCGTCGAGGTGGTAGTCGTCCTCGGCCTTGATGTCAGGCACTTCCGCGAAGTAGAAAACCGCCGCCAGCAGCACCACCGTCACGGCGATGGCGGCATACGGGATGAAGAGCGTCTGGCTTCCCGTGCTCACGCCCGCGGCGTTCTTCGAGTAGAAGAACAATCCGCCCACGATGGGGCCGAAGATCCACCCGACGCCGTTGCACGATTGCGCCAGGTTGATGCGCGTGGCCGCGTACTTTGGATCGCCCAACACCGTGGTATACGGGTTCGCCACCGTCTCGAGAAACGTCAACCCGGCCGCGATGACGCAGACGCCCGCGAGGTATGCCCAGAACTGCGCGATGTGCGCCGCCTGAATGAACCAGAAGCCGCCGGTGGCGACGATCAGCAGTCCGGCGATGATGCCGCCCTTGTAACCCAGCTTGCTTGCCAGGAAGCCCGCCGGCATCGCCATGAGGAAATAGCCGAGATAGTGGGCGAACTGCACCCAGGCCGATTGCGACTTGGTGAGTCCCAGTTCGTCCTGGAAGTGCTTGTCCATGACGTCGATCATTCCGTTGCACAAGCCCCACAGCAGGAACAGGGAGCTGACGAGCATGAACACGAAGGCCAGGTTCTTGCCGTCGGTACCGATAAAGATACTTCTCTTCTCTGGACTCATAATGGCGATCCACGATTCTAGCAGGGTGGCGCGGCGCCTTAGAGAACCCGTTCCAGCTTGCGACGCAAATCCGCCGCCAGCCGCGGATTCACGCCGCCGGTCGAGACGGCCACCTGCACCCCGCCACGCTCCACGCGCGCCGGCACCAGGAAGCCGCACTCGGCGGCGCTGTCGGCGATGTTGGCGAAGATTCCCCGCGCGCGGGCAGCGACGGCGATGCGGTGGTTGACGCGGCGGTCATTGGTGGCCGCGAACGCCAGAACCGCGCCGGCCAGGTCGGAGGTTCGAAACCGGCGCCGCAGCAGGCGCACCGGCAGGCCGTCGAAGGCCGCATCGCATTGCGGGGCCACTACGGTGACGCGCGCGCCGGCATCCAGCAAGCCCCTGGTCTTGCGGAGAGCCACCTTGCCCGCGCCCACCACCAGCACGGGTTGGTCCTCAAGGTCGAGAAAGATGGGATAGTGGCGCAAGGCTCTACTCTCCGGCGTGCAGTTTGCTCAGCACGCGGTCCTTGATCCAGCGTTCGTCCCACCATTCGCGTGGGTTGGTCTGCACGCCGTCGATCTGCATGCTGAAGTGCAGGTGAACTCCGCCCGCCAGGCCGGTCGATCCTTCGATGCCGATTTTCTGCCCCTTCTTCACCAGGTCGCCCACCTTCACCTCGATGGATTTCAAGTGGCCGTAGATGGATTGCAGGGCGTAGCCGTGATCCACCACGATGCAGTTCCCGTAAATCCCCATATTCGACGCCCACACCACCCGTCCGTCGTTGGCGGCGTTCACGGGCGCATCCTTGACGTCGGAGAGATCGAAACCCAGGTGCACCTGCCGGTCCACTGTTTTGCCGTGATAGGTGTAGTCCCGCACGTCGGCGAAACTGGCCTCTTCCTTGCCGTAGTGCAGGAAGGGGCCGTTCCACAGCATCTTCTCCTCGGTCTGGAAGCGCAAATCGGCAAGCTGCTGGTTGTTCCGGCGGCGGAGTTCGCCGTTGATTTTGAGGAAGCGCGTGAGCAGGTCGGGGCCCGGCGCCAGGGTGCCGCCGGGATCCACGGAATTCACCAGCGTGGCCATGAGCGAATCGGTGAGCGGGAACTCGCGCGCCCGGAACTTCCTGGTCTTTACGCGGACCCTGAGCCGCGCGACGGCCTCGGCGCCGGCCAGGTTGCGCGCGAAGACCAGCGGCACGGCTCCCGGCTCCACGTCCCAGGGATACGCGAACATGGCGAACCGCCGGTCCGGGCCGCCGCCGGGGAGCGGAAAGCTGCGGAACGTGTACTGCCCCACGCGCACGCCGGATTCCGTGACCGCGCCGGGGACCGTCATGGTCGCCAGGTCCATGCCGCCCTGGGCGATGTAATGCCGCAGATTGTCGGCGCTCACCCGCGGCGGGGCGAGCACCACGGTCACGTCGCAGGACAGGCGGTCGGCCAGGCCGCTGAAATCGTTCGAGACGGCCTCCACCACCACGCGCGCCTTGCCTTCCTTCAGTTGCGGCGCCTGGTTCTTTCCGGCTTCGAACGTCACGGTGCGCGGCGGCACGCGCCACTTCCAGAAGATATGCGCGGGCGGCGCGTTCTGGGCGAACACCTGCGTGCGCGAGCCGTCCTGCTCCACAAACGCCGCGAGGCTGCGCACGCCATGCGGATTCGCCACCTGGACGGTGACCGCCGTGGAGGCGCCGATGACCGTCACCGCCGGGCTGAAGGCCAGCGCCGTGTGCACCGAAAAGAAAGCCAGTGCGGCGGCGGCCAGAATCAGCAACACGACGATGGCGGCGGCGGTTCTCATTTCTTTACCCAGAAGTCCAGCCAGTCGAGCACCGTCGCGTACCACAGCCGGCTGTTCTGCGGCTTGAGCACCCAGTGGCCTTCATCGGGGAAGATCAACAGCTTGGCCGGCACCTCCTGCAGTTTCAGCGCGGTAAAAAGTTCCAGCGCCTGCGAGTAGGGGATGCGGAAATCCAGCTCGCCGTGGATCACCAGGGTGGGCGTTTTGAAGTCCTTGGCGTACGTGCTGGGCGACCATTTCTCGAAGTCGTCGGGCTTGTCCCACGGCGTGCCGCCCATTTCCCACAGCGGAAACCAGAGTTCTTCGGTGCCGCCGAATTCGCCGCGCTGATCGTAGACCCCGTCGTGCGAGACCAGCGCCTTGAAGCGTTCGGTGTGGCCGAGAATCCAGTTGATCATGAAGCCGCCGAAGGACGCGCCGGCCGCTCCCACGCGCAAGGGGTCGGCATAGGGCAGGTTGGCCACCGCGTAATCGGTGGCCACCATGATATCGCCGTACGCCTTCCCACCCCAGTCACCGTTGATCTCGTCGATGAATTTCTGGCCGTAGCCGGTGGACCCGCGCGGATTGGGCATCACCACCACGTAGCCCGCCGCGGCGAAAACCTGCGCGTTCCAGCGGTACGACCAGGAATATCCCCAGGCGCCCTGCGGTCCGCCGTGAATCAACACCAGGACCGGGTACTTCTGCCCCTCGCGAAACCCGTACGGCTTCACCACGAAGCTCTGGATGTGCGACGATCCGTCTTCGGCGTCCAGCCAGAGCTCCTCGAGCGGCGTGAGTTGATACTCGTTCAGCGTCTGATCGTTGAGGTGCGTCAATGGCGCCGGGGCGCCGCCGGCCGAAGAGACGCGATAGATTTCGATGGGCGACACGCCCGACTGGGAGGTGTAGACCATGGTCTTGCCGTCGCGGGTCAACTGCATGTCGTCGAGCTGGGCGTCCGCCCGGGCGACGATTTGCAGCGCGCCGCCCCCCAGCGACACCAGTTGGATGGCTTGGCGGCCGCGGTCCAGCGTGGTGAAGAACAGCCCCGCGGAATCCTGCTTCCAGGTGAAGCTGTCGACCCAGCGGTCCAGGGTTTCGGTGAGGTTGGTGCGCTTGCCGGTCTTCCGTTCCAGCACCAGCAGCCGCCAGCGGTCGCTCTCATAACCGGCGCGGAACTGCCCGCGCCAGGCCAGGTACTTGCCGTCGGGCGAATAGCGCGGCGTGGAATCGGCGCCGGGGTTCGAGGTGATCTTGACCGGATCGCCGCCCTTGATGGACACCACGTACAAATCCGTATTGGTGCTGGTGGCCGGCGCCGGGTCGGCATTCATGGAATAGCAGACTTCCTGGCCGTCCGGCGAGATGTCGTAATCGTCGGGGCCGCCGAGAGAAAACGGCGGCACGTCGATGGAGCCCGGGGTCAGGTCCCTGGGCGGTCCGCCGGCCACGCCGACGACGAACAGGTGGCTGCGCCTGCGGCTCTGCCAGCGCGTCCAATGGCGGTAGAGCAGTTCGGTGTAGATGCGCGCCTTGACCGGGCTGGCCTTCTCGGCGTCCAGGCTCTTCTTGTTGCAGGCGTCATCGGCGCCGCATTCGGGGTAAACCTCGCTCGCGAAGAGCAGGTTCTTGCCGTCTGGGGAAAACAGCACGCCGTCGGCTTCGGTGGAAAGGTTGGTGACCGGTTTAGGGTTGCCGCCGTCCGGGTCCATGAGCCAGATCTGGGAGCTTCCGCCGCGGTCGGAAACGTAGGCGATCCGGCGGGAATCGGGAGACCAGCGCGGGCGCGAATTGGCCGTTCCTTCGTGGGTGATCTGGCGCGGCTTGCCGTCGCCCTCCAGCGCCACCGTCCAGATCTGCGTCGGCTTCTGGTTGGCCGCCATATCGACGGACTGCACGGTGAACGCCACCGTGCGCCCGTCGGGCGAAATCTGCGGATCGGCGATCCGCCGCAACTCCATCATGGCATTGAAATCGAACGGGCGCTTCTGGGCGAATAGCATCGCCCCCGAAGCCAGCAACAAAAAGACCCTCGCGAGCATACACAGGATTGTAACCCCGCGCGGCATGCTAGCATGGATTCTTCCAACTACCTTGATCAAAGCCGTCAAAGGAACCAGGGACTTACTGCCTCCCGCGACCGCGGTGTGGAACCGCGTGGAAACCGTTGCGCGCGCGGTGTTTCGCAGCTACAACTACCACGAGATCCGCACTCCGATTCTGGAGGAGACGGAGCTCTTCGCGCGCGGCGTGGGCGCCGAAACCGACATCGTCACCAAGGAGATGTACACTTTCGACGATCGCGACGGCTCTTCGCTCACCCTGCGCCCCGAGAACACCGCAGGGGTGATCCGCGCCTACATCGAGCACCGCCTCGACCAGCGTCCCGGCGTGCAGAAGCTGTTCTACCTGGGGCCCATGTTCCGCCGCGAGCGGCCGCAGAAGGGCCGCTACCGCCAGTTCTTCCAGATCGGCGCGGAGGCCATTGGGTCGGAATCGCCGCTGGTGGACGCCGAAGTCATCGAGATGGTGGTGGAGCTGCTGCGCGGCGCCGGTCTGGAGGGCTTCCGGCTTCTGCTCAATTCGGTGGGCGATCACAATTGCCGGCCGCAATTCGTCGAGCGCCTGCGCGAGGCACTGAAACCCGTGGCGGCGCGGATGTGCGGCGATTGCCAGCGCCGCGCCGCGACTAATCCGCTGCGCGTGCTGGACTGCAAAGTGGAGGCCGACCAGGCCATCATCGACGGGCTTCCCAGCATTCTCGACCACCTGTGCCAGCCCTGCCGCGACCACTTCGCGGCGGTCCGCGGATTCCTCGACGGCCGCGGCATCCAAGCCGAAATCCGCCCCCGCATGGTGCGCGGCCTGGACTACTACATGCGCACCACGTTCGAAGTGGTGCATGGGGCGCTGGGCGCGCAGAATTCCGTCCTGGGCGGCGGGCGCTACGACGGCCTCGCCGAATCGCTGGGTTCGAAGGTTCACTCGCCGGGTATCGGGTTTTCCATCGGAGAGGACCGCCTGGTGATGAGCGTGGAAGGCGCTCAAGCGGCGCCGGCGCTCGATCTGCTGATCGCGCCGCTGGGCGATGCCGCCGTGCGGCACGCCGCCCTGATGGCTCGCGACCTGCGCCGCCTCGGCGTGTCGGTGGAACTGGTGGAGGCCCGGCTGAAGCGCGCCATGGAGCTGGCCAACAAGCTGTCCGCGCGCTTCACGCTGATTGTGGGCGACAACGAATTGGCCGCCGGCCGCTACGCGCTTAAGGATATGGCCACCGGAGAGCAGCGCGAGGTGACGCGTGACGAGATTGCAGCGCGATGTGGGGCGGACCCCCTGGTCCGCGCGGGTCCCCCTGGACCCGCTGTCCCGCGCGAAGAGCCGGCCGCGGGGCCGGCTGCGGACGAGGGCGTCCGCCCCACATCGCCCGAATTTAGGAACTGATACGATCGAATATGGAATCCTCCGTACAGCTGGATTTTCTCGGCGAGCTTCGCCGCACCCACACCTGCGGTGAACTGCGCGCCGCGCACACCGGCCAGACGGTCCTGCTGATGGGCTGGGCGCATCGCCGCCGCGATCTGGGCGGCGTGATCTTCATCCACCTCCGCGACCGCGAGGGCGTGACGCAACTGGTGTTCCGCCAGGACGTGGATTCCGCCGTCCTCGCCCGCGCTACCGTTGTCCGCGCCGAATATGTGATCGCCGTCGAAGGCACGGTGGCGCGCCGCAGCGCCGATACCGTCAACCCCAGCCTGGAAACCGGCGAAGTGGAAGTGGTGGCCTCGAAGGTCTGGATTCTCAACGAATCGCGCACCCCGCCGTTCCCCATGGAAGAGCACGTGGATGTGAGCGAGGACGTGCGCCTGAAGTACCGCTACGTGGATTTGCGCCGGCCCCACATGCAGCGCAACGTGATTCTGCGCAGCCAGATCGCTTTCGCCGTGCGCCAGCATCTCACCGCGCAGGGCTTCCTGGAAATCGAAACGCCGTTCATGACGCGCTCCACGCCGGAAGGCGCGCGCGACTACCTGGTGCCCAGCCGCGTGCAGCCCGGGATGTTCTATGCGCTGCCGCAATCGCCGCAGATTTTCAAGCAGATCCTCATGATCGGCGGGTTCGACAAGTACTTCCAGATCGTCCGCTGTTTCCGCGACGAGGACCTGCGCGCCGACCGCCAGCCGGAGTTCACCCAGATCGACCTGGAGATGTCCTTCCCGCAACAGGAAACCGTGCTGGAGGTGATCGAGCCGCTGGTCGGGCGCATCTGCGAAGTGGCCGGATACCGCGTGGAGAAGCCCTTCCGCCGCCTCACCTACGCCCAGGCCATGCGCAGTTACGGCATCGACAAGCCGGATTGCCGCATTCCGCCCATGCACCCGGTGGAAGATCTGCTGCCCGATCTGGCCGCCGCCGGTCTGCCGCTGGTGGCGATTCACATTCCCGCCACCGGCGCGCCCAGCCGTAAGGACCGCGACGAGTTGAAAGCCTTCGGCCAGGAGCGCGGCCTGCGCGTGTTCGACGACGCCAAGCGACTGGAGCGCGACTATCCCGGCTCCATGGCCCAGGTGCGCGAGCGCGCGGGATCTGGCGTTGACGACCTGCTGGTGCTGGCCACCTGGGCCGGCGAGCCCAAGGGCCATCGCCCCGAAGAGACCGTCTACCAGGCCTGCGGCCAGTTGCGCCTGTACTGCGCGCAGAAATTCGCCGACCGGCACAAGCTGCTCGACCCCAAGAATCTCCAGTTCCTCTGGGTGCTGGATTTCCCCATGTTCGAATGGGACGAGGAGGAGCAGCGCTGGAGCGCGGCGCACCACCCGTTCACCTCGGTGCACGACGAAGATCTTGAGAAGCTGACCGCCGACCCGGCGCGCTGCCGCGCCAAATCTTATGACCTGGTGCTGAACGGCGTGGAGCTGGGCTCGGGCTCGATTCGTATCCACCGCCGCGACATTCAGTCGAAGGTATTCGCCGCGCTCGGCTTCAGCGAGGAAGAGGCCAAGCACCGCTTCGGTTTCCTGCTGGAGGCCCTGGAATACGGCGCCCCGCCGCACGGCGGCATCGCCCTGGGTCTCGACCGCCTGGTGATGATCCTGGCCGGCGAAAGCTCCATCCGCGACGTGATCCCGTTCCCCAAGACCGCCCGCGCCACCGATCTGATGTGCGACGCGCCGTCGGCCGTGCCGGAGCGGAATCTGCGGGAATTGGGGATTGCGATTCGAGGGGCGGGGAAGTAGTGCCCGGCATTCCCGGGTGTCCGCTCCTCGGCCCTCGCTCGGCGCTGCCCGCTAATGGTACGCTCATAACGGCGACAAATGAGATTCCAGGCGAGCGAAGCCGAGCGGAATTTGGTCCGAATGGCCCTCCAAATCGCGATGGATACAACCCTTCGATACTCGGACTTGATGCCCGCGAGACGGTGCCGTCCCTTACCCTTCTTCGGCCCAATTGAGCACGCCGAGGTCGTTACCTTCGGCCTGAACCCGTCAACCGACGAATTCACAAACAAGCGGCACTGGGCTCGCACTGCTGACGCCGTGCTTCCCGACGAGCTTGTCAACTACTGGAGCAACGAGGATCGCGCCCCGCATCCGTGGTTTCGGCCGTGGGAGACGGTGCTCTCGGAACTCGGAGTGTCCTACACCTCAAATGCTGCGCATATCGATCTGTCGCCCCGTGCGACGAACTGCCGTTAGGGCGAGTTGAAGGTGTTGTTCATCAGCATGCTGCAGACCGATGCCCCGATATGGATCGAGGCATTGCGCTGTGCCACGAGATGCAAGCTCATCCTCGCCGCTGGGTCGGCTACGAAGGACTCCAGCGGATACATAAACGAGTTCATTCAGGACCGGCTGACGGACACCGGAGTGCGTTTGCTTGATCGGTGGCGCCGCCAAAGGGGCGCGGGACAAACGGCGTCGCATAGGATCTGTCTCTCAGGGGGACCGGAGCTCCCGTTGTTCTACTGCTCGACGGGCCCATCAAGGGGCGGCGGCCCCACGCTCGTCAGGGCCTGTCGCGCGAACCTGGACGTGCTGAAGCGGTCCTTAGAACATTGACGCATCCAGGGGGCTGCCCGCGTCAGGCGCCGCATGTGCCGCCGTGTTTCACGGATTATCCTTCGTGAAGCGCGGTCGAGGCGGGGCCGCAAGCCTGACACGACAGGGCGACCCCCTTCCGGGCATCACCCAGTAGGTCCAAAGGCGAGGCGATTACCATGAAAGGGCGATGCCGAAATAATCCAGGCTGGCCGTGATACCGGTCTTCTGTAATGACTCAATCACGCACTCCTTAACCCCGTTTGATCGGCAGGGAGTCTGGGCCGACCCAGAAAACCTGATCCGCTGGCAAGAAGACGCCTGACTCCCCAAGATACGCATGCCAGCAGGACGATTCGTGCTCGGCAGGCTCGTTAAACGCTGTCTTTTTGCGAAGCCCCCGAAGTAATGTAGAGTCAAATCGCAGGGTGACTGATCGCAACCCGTACCCAGCGTAACGCTCAAGTTCGACGCTGAGCCACTCGGAAAGCGCCGCAAGCCTCTCGGACTTGAACTGCGCAAGTTCGCGTGTGGCGCTCTCCTCATCTCTCGCTTGGGCGGCTTCGGCAAGCGCCCTCAGACGTTCGGGATCGAACGGCATCGAAAGCCTCCCGGTTATCGTCTGATTCTACATCAGGGCAATTCGAGAAGGTGGCGAACTTTCTCTCGGAAGCGGCCACGCCGCGACAGTAGGGGTCTCGCCCTTCACGGTCTTGCTGTCCCACGGCAAATGGCGCAATGCCCAGGTTTCCATGATCCGGTTTGAGACCATCGCGAACGCTGGCCCCTTAAATCTGCTTTACCACCAGACCGGGAATCATCCGGAAATGGCGCAGGTTCCTTGTGCCGACCGCGTAGCCGAACTGGAGCGCCGCGGCGCCAATCAGCAGGTCCGCGAATGGAATCACGCACCCCGTCTTTCGCGCCTCGGCGTCCACCCTTGCAGCCACCTGAGCCATTTCCATAGTGAACGGTTCCACCGGGATTGCCGCGAAAACGCTGTCCAGGTAGCGCCGCCGGTTTCGCGCTTGCTCCGAGGTTCTGGCGCGATGCAGTCCGTGTTCCAGTTCGATCACGGTGATGGCGGAGAGCACGATCTCTGCTTCCCCATGGTCTCGTTCGAGTGCCGCAAGCAAGCCGCTCACCGGCACGGCGTCACGCTCGGTGGCGATCAGGACGCCGGAATCCAGGATCAGTCCCATAAGGACATGTCGAGCGGCTCCCGGTGTGCTTCGATGGCGGCTTGCACGTCGGCGGCAAAATCGGCGTCCGGCACCGGCGCGTAGCCGAGCCTCGCTTCATGCGCCTTTGCTAGCGCGATGCACTCGCCGACGGGACGGCCTGGGCCTTTCACGGGGCTGATCACGGCTACCGGCCGATGATCCTGCTCCACCACAACCTCGGCCCCGTGCTTGAGCCTCTCCAGCACGGCGGCGAAGTCGCCCGCCACTTGGGCTTCAGTCATGTGGACCCGTTCCATACCCTCGATCATACCCCTTCCCGGTCCGCCTTGTCTTCGGCAGCGGCGGCCGCAGCCACTTCGGCGCCGGCTTGCGCAATTCGGCAACGAGGCCATCCTCGAAAACGGCGACCAAACGGTACGGCGCCCGCAGATCGTCGTTGTCGAAGACCCGGACATGGGGCAATTCGCGAATGGCCGCCGCCAGATTCGCCAGCGTGCGCGGGAAGCGCGCGGCCAGTTTGGCGGCGGGCACGTCGTGGCCTCCTTGCGAAACGCGCATGGCCACGCGCTGCTCGCCCACGCGCGGCGAAGAGATCCCGATGAAGCACAGAACCACGGTGTATCCGGCTTGCGCGGCCGCCTTGAGGAAGGCCACCTTTTCGCCCACGGGATCGGAGAACACCGTCTCGTACAC
>Ga0209039_10002977_pt1 | contig 13675 bp, 13 predicted proteins | sample BogFormECP12_OM1_FD_188238 | JGI IMG/M metagenome (GOLD analysis project Ga0209039, IMG submission 188238) | Bog forest soil microbial communities from Calvert Island, British Columbia, Canada - ECP12_OM1 (SPAdes) (version 2) | ecosystem: Environmental > Aquatic > Freshwater > Wetlands > Bog ...
GGGTTGATGGCACCGTTCATGATGTCCTCGCTGAGCTTGAAGGTGAGCTCGTCGCTCTGCTTCTCGAGCGCCTTCATCCCCTCCAGCACGCTGCTGTCTGCTAGACGTTCCTGGAACAGCTTGATTGCAAGGGGTGTCTCCTCCCGTGCCTTATCTGCAAGGGCCTTCAGCCGCTCGAAGACGCCTTTCTCACCTGCCACCAGGAATCTGATCTTCATCTTCTTCCACCTAGGCGCCTGGGCGTGCCAGTTCAGCCCCTTAAACCTCGTCGCCAGTCTGGAAAGGCTAATATTGATTCGGATGAAACGGGCTTCGGTGCCGCGGTAGCTCAGCCTGGGAGACTTCGTAGCTCATCAGCATCCGGCTGAAGACCGGAGTGTCGTCGGCTCAAATCCGACCCGCGGCATCAAATTAGCTCGAAACGAATCCGTTTTAGATGAAGGAACTTGGTTGGGGCCTATTTCAGACGAGACTAGTGTGCTCGCAAGGACGAATGAAAAGTTCATTGTGTTGAAAAACTGCACTTTTGGGGTTCGAATCCCAGCGGCCCCACTATCATTTGCTAGTGCGTCCTGTCTCTCGGAATTGCTGGCCCTGTTGATTTTTGTCGTGCCATTGGATGTCTTGACAAGGCGGCATTGATGCGCCAATATCAGCCGAAGGGATCTGGCGTAAGTCTTATACTCACGCCAAAATCATAAGTCTTGTCCCATTGGACGACCAAGAACTGATTAAGGAACTTGGAGAGCTGGAGGACAAGCAGTGGGCCAACAGAGCATTAGCAGTAGTAAGAAGCCAGATGAAAGAATGTGAATACCAGATCATATTCAGGACTGAAGAAGAAGGTTTTTTCAGCGCGATAAGTGAGTTCTCCTCAACTGGATACGATATTCTTCCGGGCACGACCATGTTCAAGAGAGAGATCTTCATCGTGATTATGAGGAGAGACAAAACGAAATGAGCCCAAGAAGCTGCCTACCTACCTATCTGGAGCGAGTGACTATACTCCAGGTGCGGTTGAGAATCGTTGGGAAGGAAGCCCAAAGACAGCAACGAAGGCCAGCAGGATGAAAGGAACGAAGAAGACCATGCTTTATTACCGAATTCAAGCTTTCGAAGCAGGTTGAGTTCTGAAGATAAGCTGGCGCAACCCGAGAGCAAGATGAACCTGAAGCGGACTTTCTCCAGTCTCATTGACGCGATGGGAGACGCTCAACGCATGCACGAGAGAGAGGACAAGGTCAGGGAGATTGAAGAGACGAACAAGCGTCAAGTTGCTGCGCTTGAGAAACTGCCGGAGGAGATTACACGGGTTATGTTGTCCCTTCAGGACAGGCTAGGGAAAGAGTTGGCGGGAGATCTGGAAAAGCGAGTCTCGAGTCTTTCTCTTGTGGCCATCGATCTAACAAGAAAGAAGATTGAGGAGAGATACTCAACTGAGATTAAGGATAATCAACTGGCGTTAGAATCTGAAAGGATCAAGGCCTTCAAGAGCATGGAGGCCTTCCTCGCAACTCTGCCCTTCTCCTTGTTGGACAAATCCGTAAACCTCAAGTTGCTAGACAAGGTATATGCAGCCAACGCGAGATACAACTGCGCAAATAATATTCAGTTCGAATTCTCCCTTGATTGCAAGAGAAGTACGGTCCTTAACAAGGAATTCAAGCTCGCTTCGCCTGAGGGGGAGATCAAGGTTCCTATTTCTCTGGGAAAGAGTCGGTTCAGGAGAGCGCCCACTCCAGATTATGAAGGGCTCGACCATTATGTGCTGTCTGTCGCCGAGGTTACGGAGCCTCAATTGGCTGCGACATACGTCTACCCTGAAAAGTCCAGCACGATTAGCATGATCAATTCCAAGCGGGACTCTCATGCTTCCCTGACTGTGGAATACTTGTCGCCCGAGACAAGGATAAACATCACTTCGGAACCAGCCCTGAACAGATTTCTGGATTCCGAGCAAATAGACAAATCCTCCGAAGCGCTCAGACAATCGATCCTGGAGCTTGAGAACTACAAGGTCGATCTTGTGAAACTCGTCTCGGATGGGAAAACGATTTTCGAAGAGGGAAGGCTCGACGTGCAGCAATTCCTTGCGAAGGCATGGGAGATAATTGAACCAGAGGTCGAAGCGGTCCTAAGGGAAGGAGGTTCTGTTAGTGAAGGCGACGTGGCTTCCTCTGAGCGAGAGGAAGTTCTCGACCTGACGTTCATCCGACAGAAGATTATCTCCCTCGGTGAAAGTGGAAACGCTTTGCTTGTTTCCCTAAAGCTGAGCTAGCACGAACGAAGGGCCGGTAGTGGGTCTACTACCCGGAAGCCGGGACTTTTAGCGCTAGCAGGCGCGGGCCGGCAATGACGGCGATTCTCTCCGTTACGAGGTTATGTGCTGCGGTTGCCGGGATTTCAGCCGGCGTTGCCAGGTGGGAACTGGATTTGAGCACACCTGGGTGGTCCGTAGTCCGACCCGCGGCACCTCCAACCAAGGCTTCAAGCCGATTTAGAATGTGAAGAAGTAAATATTCGGCCTGAGGAGGTAATCCCAATAGTTGTCGACGGCCAATCCAGCCCCTGACCAGCGGTCGACACCGATCTTCGTTGCAGACCGTCTTGCAGTCACAGTCGCCACAATCCTGCTTGTGGCAGCGGCGATTTCATGGGTCGCCTCCTACTATCTGATGCCGCTCATGGGCGCGTCTAACATGATGGGAATGGGTGTCGCCGCAATCGTTTCCTCGCTGTCAATTACATCGGTGGGCATCTTCGAGTTCATCTGGGTCGTGGGGATGGCTGCGATGATGTTCCCAGCCATGCTGCCCATGGTCCTCTTCTACAACAGAATTGTGACGAAGGCGGAGTCGAATCAGCGCGCCATCCAAATCGCAGGGACACCAATCTTCCTGTTGGGCTACCTTGCGACGTATGCAGGATTGGGGATTGCGGCCTACATCGCAGTCTTCGTAGCTCTCGGCTTGACGTCCTCTGTCCCTGCCCTTTCGACGCTGGCCTTCATGGGGCCCGGTCTGGTCCTGATTGTGGCCGGACTCTACCAGCTAACACCCCTGAAGGTGAGATGCCTTTCTCAGTGCGTGTCTCCGATAGGTTTCTTCGCGGTTCATTCGCGCAATGGTCTGTCCGGGGCCGTCAGGATGGGCATCAACCATGGGACGTATTGCGTGGGGTGCTGTTGGGCCTACATGCTGGTGATGCTTGCGGTCGCCGCCATGAGCATTCCATTCATGGCTGTCCTTGCAGGTGTGATCGCGCTGGAGAAGGTGCTAGTCAGGGGGGCGGCATGGTTCACCAGAGCCGTTGCGGGGTCCTTTTTGCTCCTTGGCGTTGCGGCCTTGCTCTTCCCGGGCATCATCGGCTTCCTCTCGTTTGGTATCTAGCCGGCAATCACGCCTGCAGACGAAGAGACCACGAGAATCCATATATGTTGGTCTGGCTCACACCAAGGAACATACTTCTTTGGCTGAGCAGAAAGTCAAGTGGAACTACAAGGCAGACTGGATTGCGTCGTGCAATTGCGACTGGGGCTGTCCTTGCAACTTCAACCAAAAGCCTACGCAGGGATTCTGCACGGGTGTCTATGCTGGGAGAATCAAGAGCGGGAAGTGCGGTGAAACAGAACTCGATGGAGCCTCGTTTGTGTGGGCTACAAGATGGCCAGGGGCCATTCATGAAGGGGGCGGAACAACCAAGATCTGGATTGATGAGAAGGCATCAAAAGACCAGAGAAGGGCTCTCGACCAGATACTGAGGGGTAAGTTCGAAGGAAAACCCTGGGGAATCTTTTCACACACCATCGACAAATGGCTCGAAACTGCCTATGTCCCTGTCCAGGTAACGATGGATGGAAGCAAGAGCAGTTACAGAGCAGGAATGGAAGCACATGCCATTCTGACACCAATGATAAATCCCATAACCGGCGATGAAGCGTCAGCAAAGATTGTTCTCCCAGACGGGCTGGTATGTGAAGAGTTGAATGCGACAGCAACAAGGTCCTTCGCAGTTTTTGCTGAAGGACTCAAGTTCGCAGCTCCAGGCAAGTACGGATTCTACGCCAAAGTCTCACACGGCAACTAGGGGAATGCGCTGTTGACAAAGTGGGAACTGAAGGGGGACTACTTCGAGGCATGCAATTGCGATGTGGCGTGTCCCTGCATCTTTTCGAGCTATCCGCCCCCTGATGGACATTGCTCGGTCGTCCTGGCAGCTCATGTGAACAGTGGGCAGTTCGGCGACACGAGACTCGATGGCCTGAATACTTTCGTTGCGATCTATTCCCCCGGTCCTATGGACAAGGTGAAATGGAAGGTTGCGATGTACATCGATTCAAGGGCGAACAAGGCCCAGTCGGAGGCTCTGGAAGCAATATTCACGAAAGTGCAAGAAGGCGGACTGTTCGCCTCGGCCATCGGGGAGTATCTCGGCTCCAAGAGCGCAGAGATCCACTACACCGCAGACGGGAAGACCCGGAGTCTGATGGTCCAGGGCATAGCTGACGTGGAAGTGGAGGACTTTCTCGGGCCAGACGGGAGACCGACGGAGTTCAAGAACGCCCATTCGCTCGCTCCTGAGCTGCTCTATGTCGCCAAGTCGACAAAACTGAACTACAGCGACCATGGGATGAACTGGCAAATATCAGGGAAGAATAGCTACCACGCACCCTTCTCGTGGAAGAGCCGTTAGGCCTCGAGAGTCCCGACGCTTTGTTTCTAAGTTAGGACCCCTTTTGGCGTTCAAGCTGAAGGGCGATGCACAAAGTGTGAAATGAAGAGCGTATTAATCCACGACCAGCAGACGTGGCGTATGTACGCACTGGTGAACGACCAGCAGATTCCGGTGGACTCCCTCAAAAGCGTCGTCGCAGGCGTTCGCGGCGAGATCCTGATAACCGGCGTGGCCAGATCGGACCCCGACTCCAATCAGATTCGAAAGGTGATCTCTTCCCTCCACAAGAAGGACGTCGTCTCCTTCAACGTGGTCACGAGCGACTGGAGGACCGTCACCGGGAGAGGCGTCGTCACAGACATGTTGATGCCGAGTGCTCCGAAGGCGGAGCTGCCTTTCTTCATCAAACTGAAGCGCAAGAAGTGACACGTCACTCGAAGACTTTGGACTCGGTCTTTACGTAGGACCATCCAAGAAAAGCGAATGAACACTCGGCCAGCATCATTCCGAGCCGCCCGTCCGCTGTTTTCTCGTCTGGTTCCTTGCCCACAGGTGCTTTTTGCTCATCATCCGCGATAAAAAGGAATCCGTGGTTGCAGGGCATCAATCACCTGTTTCTGCGAGAAAACCATTCCCCCGTTCGTAGACTAGGCTTTTTACGCCGGGGGAGACGTTGTTTGGCAGCAGGACTTGACAGAAGGGGAGCGTAGGCTGGCAGCCATCATGTTCACGGACATGGTTGGTTTCACCACCATGGGCCAAAGCAACGAGGCTCTTTCGCTGGCCCTTGTCGAAGAACAAAGGAAGCTGGTCAGACCGATACTTGCCGTGAACAACGGAAGGGAAGTGAAGACGATCGGGGACGCGTTCCTGGCCGAGTTCCCGAGCGCTCTCATGGCCGTGAGAGCGGCCTGCGAGATCCAGAAGGCAGCGAAAGAACGTAACGCGTCTTCTCCACCTGAGCGGAGCTTCCTCCTGAGGGTGGGGGTCCACCTCGGAGATGTTGTAGAATCCGGGGGAGACATCGTGGGTGACGCTGTCAATGTAGCCTCGAGAATCGAGCCTCTGGCCGAGGCCGGCGGAATTTGCATCACTCGGCAGGTCTACGATCACGTCCGCAACAAACTGGATTTTCCGTTGACCAGCATTGGTGAAAGGAGTCTGAAGAATGTGGGGGAACCAGTGGAGGTCTTCAAGGTTGTACTGCCTTGGAAGGAATCTGGACCTGTCAGATCGCACTCTGAAGAGCCCGACCAGCGAAGGATTGCGGTCCTGCCACTGCTCAATCTGAGTCCAGACGTCCAGGACGAATACTTCGCAGATGGGATGGTGGAGGAGCTGATCGGAGCCATATCCAAGGTCAAAGATGTCGAAGTCATCTCACGGACCTCGACCATGCAGTACAGAGGCTCTGGCAAGAAGACGGCCGATGTGAGCAGGGAATTGAACGCCGGGACGATAATCGAAGGGAGCGTCAGGAAGGCAGGCAACAGAGTGAGAATCTCTTTGAACATGATTGACGCGAAGCGAGACAAGAACGTCTGGGCCGAGAGCTACGACAGGGAGCTTCGAGACGTGTTCGAGATACAGAGCGACGTGGCGCAGAAGGTCGCGATGATGCTGAAGACGAAACTCGGGAGCGAAAGGCAAGTTCAGATCGAAAGGAGGGCCCAGTCCAATGAAGAAGCCTACACGCTCTACCTTAGAGGACTCTCGCACCTGTCCAAGGCAAGTCGGGAGGGAGCGAGGCGCGCACTGGGGTTCTTTGACAAAGCCATCTCTCTTGATAGGGACTACGCGGTTGCAATTGCAGGACTCGCCGACTGCTACACGCTTCTTGGCGACGAAGACTTCAAGCCGGCCGAGGCGTATCCGAAGGCCAAGGAACTCGCTCTGAAGGCCCTTCGCCTAGACCCTGCCCTAGCGGAAGCGCATTGTTCCCTCGGCCTAGTCCTGTGGCAGTTCTACTGGGACTGGGACAAGGCAGAAGCTGAGTTCCAGAGCGCCATCGGCCTGAACCCCAGTTACTCTCTGGCACACAGTTGGTATTCCTGGTTTCTGAACGCCAAGGGGGACCTTGACAGGTGCGTGCTGGAAGCCCAGAAAGCCATCGACCTCAACCCACTTCTCCCGGATGCCATCCAGTGGCTTGGCCAGATGTTGGCAATAGGCCGCAGCTACGACCGGGCAATCGAGGTCAACAACGAAGTCGTCGACATGGACCCCAACAACCTGAACGCGCACTACAATCTGGCCCTCGCTTATACCGAATCGCGGAGATATGATGAAGCCAAGAAGGAGAGCGAGAAACTGATTACCCTCTCGGGCGGGGAGATGGGCCGATACCAGCTCGCCAAAGTTTATGCTCGGACAGGCAAGTTAGATGAAGCAAGAAAGCTGTTCGACGAGGAGCTGAAGCGGGCGAAGGAAGAGTATGGGAACCCGGAGGCTGTGAGACCTGCGACCTGGGCATGGTGGTACAAGATGCTGGGGGAAGACGACCGGGCATCCGAGTTGCTGGAGGACGCTTTCAGAGAACACTCGGGATGGCTGAGCATCGCTAGGGTCCACCCGTATTGGGACGACTTCAGGTCAGATCCTCGTTTCGCTTCAATATTGAAGGAAGTCGGACCTCAAGGCCGGGGCCGCGAGCAAAAGTCCTTGGCCAATTCAGTTCCCTGAATGACAAGTCACTGGATTTCGGAGACCCTAGCTGCGGCGAAGGGAATTGTCATCTCGTCTCTTGACAGACCCCCGTGGTGACCCTTTAGATCGAAGTGATTTCCACTTCGATACTTGTACCAGACCATCTTCGAGCCGTGTGGGAGAACCATAAGGTTCCCGACCCTTCTGCGGAACTTCCTGCTCGGCTTGTTGATTCCGAAGAGTCCCTCTTCAATCGCGTCTTTGGTCTTCATGACCGAGGCGACCCCGTCGAGCTTCTTCCTGAGATAGCCAACCGCGTAGTCCAACTTTTCTTCTTCAACCCTGAGGAAGGCGTCCCTGGGACTGCCCCATGGAGGGATTACGTCGCCCGACGGCGCCCGCTGCAAGACCTTCATGAGCTTCGCGAACCGGTTCATGTACACTGTCTCGTCGGGGACTACCTGCACCTGGCCGTGGTCGGCGGTCACGAGTATCAAGGTCCTCCTCGCCGCTTCCCTGTCAAGCTTGGAGAGGAACCCCTCCTGGAATGCGTGCGAGATCAATGATGCCTCCACCTCGGCCTCGTCTGTGTTCGGTCCGTAGACGTGCTCGATGCTGTCCACCAGGCTCCAGTAGGCGTAGAAGAAATTCGGCCCCCTGCTGCGTTCCACCAGTCGCCGGAGCGACACGGTGAGGTCGGAGGAGGAGGTGTAGGGGACGAAGCCGCTGCCCCGCCGACTGACTGAGGAATAGCTGGTGAAAGCGATGAACCTGTTTGTCAGCGACGTGCAGTGGACCCCTGCGTCACCGAGTCTCTGGAAGATCGTCCTTCCGTCGAAAAGAGCCTTTGGGTTGAGTACGCCCTTGAGGGTGTCCCTGCCCGTGTCGCCCACTCTGCTGAAGGGCAGGGTGGCGATGACCTCTCCGATCTCGTCCATGTAAACGAACCATTCTGGGAGGCCGTGCTCCTGGGGGGTCAGCCCGGTGCTTACGGTGGTCAACGCCGCGGCCGTCGTCGAGGGGAAGACGGTCGTTATCGGCCTGACGCTTCCCTTCCTTGAGATGGCTCCGATGAACCCCTTCTGGCGTTGCCTCTGCCACTCGTTGAATCCCAGGCCATCGCAGAGGAGCAGGATGACATTATCAACTCCTGAGGTTTCCACGCCGCCGAAGACATCTCTGGGGAGGGTCGGTCTCGCGGGGTCGACGCCGAACACCGACAGGATCGTTGAAGGGATGTTTGACAGACAATAACCGGCGTAGTCCGGTCTTACCGCGCCTGGCGGCAGCATCGCGTCTCCCCCGTTTCTCACCGTCATATCTATCGACGCGGCGCTCTCTTCTTCATTACTACGTACGCAAGTACTCCTACCAGAAGCACTGCCGCCACGCCGACTGCCGGAAGAAGGTATCCGGGGAGCGAGGAGGAAGGCTGACTGGTACTCTGGCTTGTTGATATCGAGGTTGTCGTCGAGTTCGATGGAGCGGCCACCTGGAAGAAGTTCGCCGGCTCGATCAGGGTGGGCAGAGGGGCCTGGCTGAAATCGAACATGGAGAGCATGTCGTTCACTCCCGCGTCCCTCGTCCCAAGTGAGGGGAGGTTGAAGACTGTCTCTGCGAACTTCAGCATCGAGGCGAACTCGTACTGCGTGTTGTCGATGTAGTGCGGCTTGACCCAGGGAGAGATTACCAAAGTCGGGACTCTGAAACCCAACCCGTATTTGTCGACCTGCGGCGGAGCCACGTTGTCATAGAAGCCGCCCCAATCGTCCCAGGTTAACACTATGGCAGTCGAGTTCCAGTAGGGGCTCTGCATGACGGAATTCACCAGGTAGGAGACGTAGTCCATCCCGCAGTCGCTCCTCGCAGGTGGATGTTCGCTAGTGTCGACCCCAGAGCATCCTTTCGGATAGGTCGGCGGTTCCCAGGATCCGGGCATGATCCAGGAGACAGCGGCCAGCTTTCCTGCCTGGATGTCGGTGCTGAAGTATTGCGTGCTCTTGATGTGCTCTGTCATCTGGGCCGGGTTATTCTGGAAGTAACTGAACAGCGGGAGCACGTTCCAGGCACCTCCTACAGTGACGTCGGGGTCCCCGTCGTACCAGTTCCACGAGACGTTCTTCGTCGTCATCTCCTGGGCAAGTGTCCCCCAGCTCAGGCTAAGCTTGTCATAGGGGTAAGACCCTCCCAGGTCCCCCACGATGGTGTTGTTCACTACGAAGGAGTAGCCGTTCAGCCCGGTAACGGGCCCCGCAGCTCCCGAAGCGATGTACAGGTGGTTCGGGAAGGTCGGACCGAGCATGGAAGAGAAGAAGTTGTCCGCCAGGACGAAGTGGTCGGCGTAGTCCCAGTAGTATGGGATGTCACTCCTGTCGTAGTAGCCCATAGTTTCCGGGTTCCCTCCCTGGGCGCTGATGAACCCGTTCATCTTGCCGTTGCCGTAGGCCAGGTGCGCTGCGGCCCAGGCGTTGGTCAGGGGGCCGGCACTCTCGCCGCTCATGTGGTGAGGCAGGTACTGCGACAGGTTGACGTCCAGCTGAATCGGGTCGGACACTCCTGGTGGTAGCTCGTCGCCCGTCAGGTTGATGGGCTGAGCGTCGGAAAGCAGGTATGGCGCGTACATTTTCGAGTTCGAATTCAGCGGGTTGGCGGGGATGGCCAGCCCCGAGGGGAAACCATTCACTCCAGGGTAAGTCCCGAAGTAGTTGTCGAACGAGTGGTTCTCCTGCACAATGAAGATGACGTGCTGTATCTTCGTCGGCTGGGCGGTCACGGCTAGCGAAGGCAGGCCATAGAAGACAAGGATCACCAGGATTGCCACTGCCGCGATGCGCCTATTCCGCTTCAACGAGGAACTCTACCCTTGCTCCTACCGTTAATCAACCTGACCTTGGGGTCGGTTCCCTCCGGCCGAAACGGGTTGAAAGTTCTGGGGGACCTGGATCTTCCCTTGGGCCACAAGTTCGAGGTTGTGGCAGGCCACGGCGTGGTCACCTTTTGCAACAAGGAGTTTCGGCTCCTCTTGGAAGCAGATGGATGTGGCGTAGGGGCATCTCGTGTTGAAGTGGCATCCGGTGGGCGGGTTCCTCGGACTCGGAGGCTCCCCCGTCAGCCGGAAGCCCAGGAAGTTGGAAGACTTGAACCGGGTCGTCGAGATGAGGGCCTGTGTATAGGGGTGCATGGGAGAAGAGAAGAGGTCCCAGGCGTCGGCAATCTCTACCACCTTCCCCATGTACATCACCGCAATCCTGTCGCAGACGCGCCCGACGACGTTAAGATCGTGGGAGATGTAGAAGTAGGTGAGACCGTATTCTCTCTGGAGGTCCATCATCAGGTTCAGAAGCTGCGCCTGAATGGAGACGTCTAGGGCGGAGGTGGGCTCGTCGAGAATCATGAACTTCGGCCGCCTCACCAGCGCCCTGGCGATGGCCACCCTCTGGCTCTGGCCACCGCTAAGCTCGTGGGGGAACTTCTCCAGGAAGTAGTCTTGGAGGCCGACGCTCGCCAAGGATTGCAATACCATGTCTTTCCTTTCTCCTTGAGGCACGTGCGCCGCAGCCAGAGGTTCTGAGACCGACTGCTCCACGGTCCAGGTGGGGTCAAGAGAAGAAACAGGGTTCTGGTAGACGTATGAAAGCTGGCTGCTCCACTTGGCGCGCTCCCGTCCCCGCAGGGTGGAGACGTCGACCCCGTCCATCAAGACCGTTCCCGATGTGGGCTTGATGATCCTGATCATGCTCATCCCCAGGGTACTCTTCCCTGACCCCGATTCGCCGACGAGGCCGAATACCGTGTTCTTCTCGATGTCGAAGCTCACGTCGTCCACGGCCTTCACGTATTGCTTCTTGGCGAAAGGGAGCCCGCTCACGGGGAAGTACTTCCTGAGAGACTTGACCGAAATGAGGACTGACAAGGTCTCAGCTCTAGTAGAGGTGACAGGCCACTCCATGCCCTGGTTCGACGAACCTGAAGGCCGGGTCCTCGGTCCGGCATCTTTCGAAGGCGTAGGGACACCGGGGATGGAACTTGCACCCGGAAGGCAGTGAGCGGGGGTCCGGGGGACTACCGGGGATCGTGGCGAGCGTCTTCTCCTCGTCAGCACTCTTCCGGGGCCTTGGAATCGACGAGAAGAGGGCCTGGGTGTAGGGGTGCTTCGGGGACGAAAAGATCTCGGAAACGGTTCCGGTTTCGACCACGTTCCCTGCGTACATTACCATAATCGAGTCGCACACCGCGGACACCACGTCAAGGCTGTGAGTGATGAAGAGCATGGAGAACTCGTGCTCGCGCCTCAGCCGCGAAAGGAGTTCGAGGATCTGGACCTGGATTGTCGCGTCGACCGCCGACGTGGGCTCGTCGGCGATGATAAGGTCAGGTCGGGTGGAAAGGGCCATAGCTATCATCGCCCTCTGTTGCATGCCTCCGCTCAGCTGGAAGGGGTAGGAGTCAAGGACCTGGTCGGGGTCGGGAAGCTCGACCGCGCTCAGAAAGCCCGAAGCGGCGCGCCTTGCCTCTGCCCTGCTCATCCCCTGGTGGAGCTCGAGGACTCTGCCTATCTGGTCCTTCACCTTGAAGAGAGGGTTCAGCGACGTCGTCGGGTCCTGGAACACCATAGAGATTCTCTTCCCCCGGATTCCCCGGAGCTCCTTCTCGGAAAGGTCTAGCATCGACATCCCGTCGAAGAGAACCTCACCTGAGCGGTACACGGCGTTCCGGGGGACGAGCCGGGTGAGAGCGTAGGCAAGGGTCGATTTCCCCGACCCGGACTCGCCGACGATTCCGAGGATCTGAGACCTCTTCAGCGACAGGTCGACTCCGTTCAAGGCGTGCGTAATGCCCTGTGAGGTATAGTAGTCAAGGGAGAGGTCGGTGACCTTCAGCAGCTCAGCGTTGTCAGACATGGCTTCAGAGGCGCCTCCCACTCCTCCCAGTCAGCTTGCCCACGTCAATCATCCCCAAATCCACACGGAGCTTCGGGTCGAGCCTGTCTCTGATGGTGTCTCCCACCAGGTTGAACCCAATCACCAGGAGCGTGAGGAAGAGCCCTGGGAAGAGGGCGTACCACCAGGCCGTCGTAATCTGATTGGCGGATTCGGCAATCATCACCCCAAGGTCGGCTGTGGGTGGCCTGATTCCGAGCCCAAGGAAGCTCAGGCTTGCCTCCGCCAGGATCACGGCCCCGAGGTCGACGGATATCAGCACGAGCAGGGGGGAGATCGCGTTAGGCAGGATGTGCCTCCCAATTATGCTCCTGCTGCCGACCCCTCCGGCTTTGGCGACGATCACATAGGGCCTGTTTCGTATCTCCAGCGCCTGGGCTCTTGCCAGCCGTGCGAAGCCTGGCCACCAGGTGGCGCCCAGTGCTATCAGGATGTCGTTGAATCCTGGACCAAGAACGGCAACTATCACAAGAGCCAGGATCAGGTGAGGGAACGACAGCCAGATGTCGGTGACCCGCATCAGGGCTTCGTCGATGAGGCCCCCGAAGTAGCCGGCGGTGAGCCCCACCGCAAGGCCGATGACCACGGCCAGCATTACGACCAGCACGGAGATCGTGATTGAGGTCCGGATGCCGAAGAAGATCCTGCTCATGATGTCCCTGCCGGTCTGTTCGGTGCCAAACAAGTGCTGCCACGAAGGCGGACAGATTCCGGCTGCCGAGGTCGGGCAGGAAGTGTTTGCGGTCTGGCCGGCCCCCTGGTCAGGGTAGGGGGACACCCAGGGGGCGAAGACCCCTATGATGATCAGCGTCCCTACGATGATGATTCCCGCCAGGAACATCTTCTGGTGGAGGAGGCCCCGGATGGTCCGCGCGACTCTCCTCAGCACCTTTAGACGAGAGGACCCTGTCCTTACAGCTTCCGTCATCAGACAGTGATCCTCCTGTCAACCATCAGCTGAATCATGTCGACGGCGAAGTTGGTCACAACATAGACGATGCAGACGACTACCGAGACTCCGAGAATCAAAGGCACGTCAGGGGCACCGATAGAAGTGGAAGTTGTCCCCACGCCCAGGCCAGTTCTGATGAGCGAACCCAGCCCGGGCTGCAGGACGAATATGTCCTCGACGAAGACGACTCCTATCAGGGAGCCAGCGAAGATCAGCCCCAGGGACACCAGGACGGGGGCGAAAGCGTTCTTGAGGGCGTACTTCATCTCAATCTCTCTCCTGGGGATCCCGTAGGCCCGGGCGGTTCGGACGTAGTCCTGGTTCAGAGTGCCTATCATCGCAGCCCTCGTTTGCCTGATGACCACGCCGATGGGATAGGCCGAAAGCGTCGCGAGCGGGAGTATCAGGCTCCAGAGTATCTGCCCCTCTGCGGCGAAGTTGCCGGAGAGGAGGGCGTCGACGA
>Ga0209039_10002978_pt1 | contig 13673 bp, 12 predicted proteins | sample BogFormECP12_OM1_FD_188238 | JGI IMG/M metagenome (GOLD analysis project Ga0209039, IMG submission 188238) | Bog forest soil microbial communities from Calvert Island, British Columbia, Canada - ECP12_OM1 (SPAdes) (version 2) | ecosystem: Environmental > Aquatic > Freshwater > Wetlands > Bog ...
AGCCCTCCGTCTGCGCTTCTCAGGCCCCGCCGAGGGAAACGATCAGGTCCGTCAGGAACCCTGCACAGAGTCCGAGGAAGACCCCCATCATCATGAGGTTGTTGCTGTACTGCCGCCTTCCCACGTTGAACATCATCATGGTGACGTAGACCAGGGCGCCTCCTGCAAGCGAAAGGAAGAGGACGTAGGCGGCCTGGGAGTAGAAGAGGCTCCCGAGAAGAGTCCCGAAGAAGGTGGGGGCCCCGCCCACCAGGAGCACCTTCGCCAGGAAAGACACCTTCGGCTTCGGGTCGGTGCCGGCAAGAGGCGCCATTATCCCGAAGCCCTCGGTCGAGTTGTGCGCCCCGAATCCTATGACGAGCACGATCGCCAGGCCGATGGCTCCTGAGGCGTACGACTGCCCTATTGCCAGCCCCTCGCTGAGGTTGTGCGCCCCTATCCCAAGCGCAATCATCGTGGACAGCTTGGCTGCGGAGGCTCCTCCGGGGGAACTGCCCATGAACCGTTTCTCGTAGACCACAAGGCCAAGGAGCCCGATGGTCAGCCCACCGAACATAAGAACAAGGAACGCCACCGCGACTTCCACCGACCCACCTCCTTGGAAGGCCAATACGGCTGCCTGGGTGGTGGCCTCCCAGGCATGGCCGAAGACGTCTACTATCAGGAACAGGAGAATTCCCACGGCCAGCGCGTTCAGGAAGCCCTTGGCCCTCTCGCTGACTCCAATGACTGCCACAGGGAGGCCGAGGAAGATCGTGAATCCGGCTACCGCCCCCAGCACCAACAGTTCGATGAAGCTGAACAAACGACGCCCCCCCGTTTAATAACATATGTTATATGCGTTTGCATGAGACCGCTTCAATTCCTCCAAACGCTTAATGCCATGAGCCCCCTCCTACGCACTGGGTTGTCTCTCGGGGCGAAGTTGACGGAGCCGACCGGGAAAGAGGCGGACCTCTACCGCCCGCTGCCCAGCGGGAGGATCCAGTGCACCGCCTGCGCGAGGCGTTGCCAGCTCGCCGAGGGACAAATCGGGTTTTGCGGGGTCAGGGGGGTCGTAGGCCACAGGCTGTACCTTCTTGTCTACGGCCGGGTGATGGCCGGCCACATCGATCCCATTGAGAAGAAGCCGGTCGTCCACTACCGTCCCGGCTCCAAGGTATTCTCGATTGCGACGAGCGGGTGCTCCTGGGCTTGCGCCTACTGCCAGAACAGCGACATCAGTCAGCTCCGGAGGATAGAGGGGGTCGAGGCAACGCCCGAGGACATAGTGTCCGATGCGCTGGCCCACGGCTGCGAGGGGCTGGCGTACACGTACAACCAGCCGACGATCTTCATGGAGTACGCCAGGGACGTCGGAAAGATCGCGAGGGAGAAGGGGCTGTTCAACATCTTCGTCTCCAACGGCTACGACACCCCGGAGACCGTCGCCATGATGAACGAGTTCCTCGACTGCGCGACCGTCGACTTCAAGGGGAGCGGCGAGACGCAGTTCGCGAGAAAGTACATCAGCATCCCGAACGCCGACCCCATCTTCGAGAGCCTCCTCGAGGTCAAGGCGAAGACCAGGGTCCACGTCGAGATAACTGACTTGATCGTGCCAAGAGTGGGGGAGTCGCTGGAAGCCGCCGAGAAGCTAGTCCGTTGGGTCTACGATAACCTCGGTCCCGATACGCCTGTCCACTTCCTCAGGTTCCACCCCGACTATAAGATGATGGACTTCCCGCCGACTCCTGTCAAGACCCTCGAGAAGCACGTCGCTCTGGGAAGGAAGGCCGGCCTCAGGTACGTCTACGTCGGCAACGTCCCAGGGCACCCGGACGAAAACACCTACTGCCCGGGGTGCAATGGGGTCCTCGTCAAGCGCTACGGGTACGAGATACTGGAATACAACCTCGATTCGAAGAACAAGTGCCGCTTCTGCGGCTACCAGACCCCGATCGTGGGCCCTCTGAGCAAGTCACACAGGGAAGACAGGTTCATCTCTGTGATACGGTAGGCGCTTCGGCCTTCTGTTTCACGAACTTCTCCGCGTCGAGGAGGGCCTTGCAGCCGTCTGCCGCGGCAGTGATTGCCTGTCTGTAGCGGAAGTCGTGGGCGTCTCCTGCGGCGAACACGCCCGGGACGCTTGTCTCAGTCTCGTTCCTCACCCTGATGTACCCCTTTTCGTCGAGCTCGACCTGCCCCCTGAAAACTTCGGTGTTGGGGTCGTACCCGATGGCCACGAAAAGCCCGTCAACCTCGAGTTCGCCTTCCTGGCCCGTCTTCAGATTCCTCGTCCTGACCCCCTTGACCTTCCCGTCACCTAGCACGTCAGTCACGACCGTGTCCCAGACGAAGCCGATCTTCGGGTTGGCCATTGCTTCCTTCTTCAGCATGGCGCTGGCTCGCAGCTCGTCCCTCCTGTGGATGATTTGCACCGAACTCGCGAACTTCGTCAGGAACGCCGCCTCCTCCACGGCCGTGTCCCCGCCGCCCACCACGGCCACCTTCTTTCCTTTGAAGAAGAAAGCGTCACAGACCGCGCAGTTGGAGACACCCTTACCCATCAGTTTCGCCTCCGAAGCGAGGTTCAGCCTCCGCGGGTTCGCCCCGGTGGCCAGTATGACCGAGAGCGCCTTCACCTCGGCGCTGCTCGTGTAGACCTCGAAGGGGTAGGTCCTGAAGTCGACCTTGACGACGTCGTCCTGTATGAGCTCGGCTCCTAGCCTTTGGGCCTGGGACTTCATCCTCTCCATCAGGTCGGGACCAAGGACTGGGTCGGGGAACCCCGGGAAGTTCTCGACTTCGCTCGTTACCATCAGCTGCCCCCCGTACTTCGTGCCCATGAACACCACGGGGTCCAAGGCAGCCCTGCAGCCATAGATGGCGGCGGTTAGGCCTGCAGGCCCCGAGCCGATGATGACCAGCTTGCGGATTCCCTCTTTCATGCGTCGAGTCGCGAAACCGTTTCCCTGCTCATAAATGTGCGCCCAGAACTGGCCGGCCCATACGAATTCGGGAAGGGGAGATACGTTTCAGCTGACCCGGACGCAGAGTGGTCTCAGAGGAGCTTCGATTCTCTTTGGACCACGTGGAGCTCTTCGGACAGCTCCTCGAGGCCCTTTCCGAGCCTCTTCTTGTAGGACGGGAGGAGCCTGTCGAAGACCTCTTTCCTCATCCTGTTCGTGTAGTACTGCTCGTAGAGGTTGAGGGTGTCCTTCGCCGCTCTGTCCACCTCCCTCTCAGTGGTGTGCAGCTGGTTGAGAATGTCGAAGAACTTCTGGCTCGTGGCCTTCTGCTTGACTTCGTTGAGCCTCTGCAGGGACTTGTTTCTGTAGGTGTCAAGGCGCCCCCGCAGCTCGTCGAAGTACGCCTTGCTACGCTCGTTCGGGTCGGATTTGGGTATTTCAGTGAAGAGCTGGTTGATCAGGCTGGTCTTGTCTTCGAACGCCTGTATCATGGCCGAGGCCCTGTCAGTAGCGGATTCCTCCTCCGTATCCTCTTCCTCGGTCGAAGCCGTCCTCGAGAGGAAGAGGCCCAGCAGGAGGACCACGAACAGAACTGAGGCAAGGGGGACTCCGGCATTGAGCCCCCAGCCGACCGACAGGGCGTACCCCATGGACAGGGTCCCCGTCTTCAGGGGGCTTACATCAGTAAGCGTCACAGCGGAGGACCCCTGCTGAGTGGGCCTGGTCCCAGGCGGAAGCGACATCTGAATCGTGTAGGACCGGACGAACGTGGTAATCGGCGGTGCAGACGGGATCCTGAAGGACACTGATCCGCCGGAGACGTTGTAGTACTTCGGGGGGAGGGCATAGAGATAGACGATGGTGTAGTTTGCGCCGGGCTGTATCGGGTACCCTACCCTGGTGTTTGTCAGGTCGATGCCGTAGCTAGACAGCGAGACCGTCGCGGGGTTGAGCAGCGGCGGTTCGCTTGCGGGCTCTATCGTCACCTTCCCCGCGGAAGTGGTCAGCGGCGAGATGGTGAGGGTCTGGATTGGCGTGGTGCCTAGGTTCTTGAGCGATATCGTGTCCTGCACTACAGGGTTTCCGCCGGGCCCGATGGAAATGACCCTGTAAGCGTGGTACACGTCCAACGGATGGAAGTCCTCAAGAGTGATCTGCTTGATCATGGAGTACTGCACCGAGGCCACGGGAGACACGTTCTTCTCGCTCTTCGTGTACGTCACATTCGCCGCCGCAAAGTTCTGGCCGAAGCCGGCTGGCGCCGAGGTGAACTGGGTCGCGGCGGGCATGTCTATCACGGAAGTCAGCGTGCTGAGCTTCTCGCTGATGTACGGGGATGTGAGGACCAGCACTCGGAGGGACCCGTTACCTGTCTTGGACGCGACGCTGTTGAGGAGCACGGTCAACGAGAATGTCGTGTTGCCCCCGGCGGGGACTGAGTTCCCCCCCGTGACCTGGAACGTCCCGTCCGAGGACGAGTTCGTCAGCTGGTAACCGGCTGATGCGTTGGCGCTCACGACATGGGATGTCAGGTTGCCGATGCCGATTCCGATTCCGCCCGGTCCCAGGACCTGGACGGGGCTCGTCCCGTTGTTCTGGGCCGTTACCGTCACGCCCACGACGGCGAATCCATACCTGCTCAGCATGTAGCGGCTGTTCACGCTGAGCTGCGGCGTCGACTGTGCCTGGACTGCAGCCGGCGGCGGGACCGCAGCTGCGACCAGCAAGGCCACCAGCACGGCGAAAAGTATTCTCTTCAAGCGAATGCCAGCCACGCCGCTACGTTCTTATTTTAAGCGTTTTTCGGCCACCGCGAGCGCCTTTTCCATGACCAGCCGGCATCCCCTCCTGCCAAACTTGGACCCTTTGCTCGTCTCAGAGATGCTGCGAAAGGTGGGCGCGGCCTCGGTGGACGACCTCTTCTCCGATATCCCCGCCCAGGTCAGGCTTCGGAGGAGGCTAAGGCTCCCGGAGGGGGACTCCGAGTACGCCGTCAGGAGAGACGTGCAGGAGAGGCTCTCAGGGAACCGCACCCCGCCGTCGTCGCTCTGCTTCCTGGGGGGAGGGGTCTGGCCCCACTATGTTCCCGCGGCCGTGGAGTCCATAACCTCAAGGCAGGAGTTCTACACCAGCTACACCCCGTATCAGGCAGAGGTCAGCCAGGGGATGCTCCAGGCGCTATTCGAGTACCAGAGCCTGATGTGCGACCTTCTCGGGATGGAGGCGTGCAACTCGTCGATGTACGACTGGGCTTCGGCTGCCGGCGAGGCGGTGAGGGCGGCGGGAAGGGTCACCGGCAGAAGGAAGATCCTCGTGGGGGCGAACATCGGCCCGCAGAGGGCGGCGGTGATGAAGTCGTACGCGGAGCCAATGGGCCTCGGCTTCCAGACGGTCAGATTCGACCCCTCAAAGGGGACCCTGGACCTGGCGGACCTCCGGAGAAAGCTGTCGGCTGACGTCGCGGCCGTATACTTCGAGAACCCCAACTACTTCGGCGTCGTCGAGGAGGAGGCACGAGAGGTTGTCTCGGCGGCCCAGAAGGCAGGAGCCCTCGCTGTGGTGGGGATCGACCCTATCTCGCTCTCTTTGGTAAAGAACCCGGGGGACTACGGCGCAGATCTCGCCGTGGGGGAGGGCCAGCCCCTGGGCATAGCGATGAACTACGGGGGCCCTCATCTCGGCATCTTCGCTGTCCGCGAAACGAAGCTCGCTCGGAGCATGCCCGGCCGGCTGATCGGCCTCACCACGACGGTCGCTGACCCGGGCCAGAAGGCGTTCGCCATGGCTCTGCAGACGAGGGAGCAGCACATCAGAAGAGAAGGCGCGACGTCAAACATCTGCACGAACCAGTCCCTGATGGCGGTCGCGGCGGCAAGCTATCTGGCCCTTCTCGGCAAGGGCGGGTTCAGGCTGCTCGGGGAGTCTGTCATAGCCAACTCCCACTACGCCGCATCAAGGATCTCCAGGCTCAAGGGCGTTTCTTCGCCGCACCTGCGGGGTTCGTTCTTCAAGGAGTTCTGCGTTTCATACGCGAGCTCCAGGGCGTCTGCGGTCTTCAGGAAGCTCGCGGCAAAGGGGATTCTCGCTGGCTACCCGGTCGGCCGGGAGTTCGGCCTCGGCGTTGAGGCTGGGATGTACTGCGTCACCGAGGTGCACAATCGGAGCGACATCGAAAGGCTCGCCGATTCGTTGGAGGAGGCTCTCTAGGCTTGGCGAAGAAGTTCAGGCAGGCCTACTGGGACGAGCCCCTCCTGAAGGAGCTCAGCAGGCCGGGGCGCATAGGTATGACTCCCCCCGCAGACGCGGCGATAATGAAGCAGGTCACGAACCCCTCCGCTCTGATACCGCCCTCGATGAGGGGGGACCCCCCCGACCTTCCCGAGCTCTCGGAGCTTCAGGTGCTCAGGCACTTCAACCGCCTTTCGCAGATGAACTTCTCGGTGGAGCTTGGGATGTACCCTCTCGGCAGCTGCACGATGAAGTACAACCCGAAGGTGTCGGAGATGGCGGCGGGCGCTGACGGAATCAGGCAGGCCCATCCCCTGCAGCCCCCCGAGACCGTCCAGGGGCTGCTCTCGATCTTCTACGAACTGGAGAGGATGCTCAGCGAGATCACGGGGATGTCAAGGTTCTCCCTCTCCACCGCGGCAGGGGCGCAGGGCGAGTTCGCCGGGGTGCTCATGATCAGGAAGTACCTGTCCGAACACGGCGGGGCTGGGAGGGACGAGATACTCGTCCCCGATTCCGCGCACGGGACCAACCCGGCGAGCGCTGCGATGGCGGGGTTCAAGGTGGTGAAAGTCCCCTCAGACGGCAGCGGGCAGGTCAGGGCCCGGACTGTCAAGGATCTGGTCAGCGACCGGACCGCCGGGATGATGTTCACGGTCCCCAACACCCTCGGGCTCTTCGAGAGCGAGGTCGCCGAGGTCTGCGCGGCGGTGCACGGCGCAGGGGGTCTGATGTACTACGACGGAGCCAACATGAACGCCCTGCTGGGGAGGGTCCGCCCAGGCGACATGGGGTTCGACGTCGTCCACCTTAACCTTCACAAGACCTTTGCCACTCCGCACGGAGGGGGGGGTCCAGGGGCCGGCCCCGTCGGAGCCTGCAAGAAGCTGGCCGACTACCTTCCCGTCCCAGTCGTTTCTGAGAAGGGCGGCAAATACTTCCTTGACAGCGGGCTCGGCCACACAATCGGCCCTCTGAAGGGGTTCGTCGGCAACTCGGCCGTCCTCCTCAGAGCCTATGTCTACATCAGGCTCCTCGGCTCATCCGGCCTCTCTGACGTGTCATCCCTGGCGGTTCTCGCCGCGAACTATCTCTGGAAGTCCTTGGACCCGGAGGCGTTTCCGGTGTCGCACGGCCAAAGCCTCCGACGGAAGCACGAAGCGGTAGTCTCTGTCCACGGAAAGCAGTCCGGGGGGGCGTTGAAAGTTGCGAAAGCCATTCTGGACTACGGGATGCACGCCCCTACCGTATATTTCCCGCTCATCGTGAGCGAGGCGCTGATGATAGAGCCGACGGAATCTGAGCCGATGGAGATGCTGGACGAGTATGCCGCTGCGCTCAACCACGTGCACAGGTCGCTGGAAGCGGGAACCCTGGGGGACGTGCCCAAGAACACCAGCGTCGGCAAGGTGGACGAAGTCCGGGCCTCCCATCCGATGACACTCAAGGTACACTGGTAAGAGTCAAATATCCTTCAGAAGGTGTAGGTGCCACCACTTGGAGAACGACCTCGCGAAGCGCGTAAGCGAACGGTTGGACGAACTCGTCGACGAGGAGACGACGAGGAGGTTCGGCGAATTGAACATTGTCACCGACGTGTCGGAGACCCCGGTTGGATCCTTGCGCATCAGGTTCAGGACGCTGTCGGCCTACAGCCCCACGGCCGTCGACATCGGCAAGAGCATCCGGGATACGGCGATGTCCGTCGACGGGGTCAAGTCGGTGCGGGTCGAGTGCGGAGGCCACATGATGGACGAGCTGGTCGACAGGATCGTCAACGGGGAAGCCAACAAGCCCAAAAAGCCGAAGTAAAAACGATTAGAGCAGCCCCGCGGGACACAGTCAACATTACTCAACAAATGGACTATTATTTTGATTCTTGGGTGCGTAAGTCCCCTTCCTGTTCAGGTGGCGTTTGCCCCGGTATGTTTGCCCCTAACCCGTCAGAAATAACCGCCATCGGACTCGGAAGCGCAGGCATCAAGATAGTCTCGCTCCTGAGCAAGGAATCGTTGCTCATAGACAGGTTCGTCTATGTTTCATGCGACGCCAACGACTTCGACTGCGTAGAGGGCGGAGACAGGATCCTGGTAGAGGCGCCGGTCGCCCAGAAGCGCACTCCTTCAATGGTGCGCGGCCTGGCCTGGGGTGCGCAGGCGAGGATCAGGAACGCGCTCAGCGGGTCGCAAGCCGTATTCGTGGTCGCGGGGCTCGGCGGCGCGACCGGCTCGGGCTTGGCTCCGCTGGTCGCTTCGATGGCAAACGAAAGCGGCTCCACCACTGTCGGGGTCGCCGTCATGCCGTTCGAATACGAGAAGAAGATGAAGTTCTACGCGGGGGTCTCGCTCCGCCAGCTTAGGGTCGCTTCCAAAGGTGTGATTGTGATTGACAACGACACGCTGATGAGGTCGTCTCCGGAAGACTCGACCCTGGTGGGGCTCTATGACGCCGCCAACAGGGAGGCCGCCAAGTCGCTGGGCTCGCTTCTGTCACGCCCCTCCGACGCATCGGTCCCCGTCGGCCTCAACAAGCTCCTCGTCACCGTCAACCAAGACGGTTACGCCCTTCTGGGAATGTCCAACAGCCGCTCCTCCGACAAGGCGGAGGATGCCCTCGCGGGTGCCGTCGTGTCCATCGGAAAGGTGGCGGAGGCCGCGGAAGCCAGCAGGGCAGTGGTCGTCCTCAGAGGAGACAAATCGCTCTCGGCTGCGGAGGTGGGGGTCGTCGTCAAACAGCTTGGCTCCATGCTCAACAACAAGGACGTAGACGTCGAGTACTGCGTCAACTACACAGGATCGGCTCAGCTCCAGGTGAGCGTACTGGCCTCGGGCTTCAAGTCAACCAAGTACGACGACTACGACCCTCTCACGAAGGCTCTACGGGGCAGGGTCCTGGACGACGATGCCGACTCATCCCTGATGGTCGGGCTAGAGACCCTCACTCCCTGCGAATAGTCAGCCGACGAGCTTCCGCGCCGCTTCGAGGTCGTTCTCCTCAATCTTCCTGAAGAGGGGCTTTGGGTCGGCGAGCTTTCGCCCTGCCTCCACCCTGAACCTCGCCGCTCCGTCCCATCCGCCGTCTCCGACCCTCGAGGGGAGTCCGAGCTGGCCCCAGATCTCTGCCGAGGCGAAGGGAAGGAACGGGTGAAGCAGGGTGGCGAGGCCGTCGACGAGGTTGCACGAGTAGAAGATGGCCGTCGGCTCGTCTTCCCTCCCCTCCCACGGGGCCTTCTTCTGGAAGTACTGGTTGCACCTGGTGGAGAACTCCAGGACGCGCTTGATGGCCCTGTCATAGTGTCCGGCCTCGATGAGCCCGCCTGTCTCATTGAGGGCGAGCTCCAGCTCAGCGACCACGGCTCCCTCGTCGGCGCCGGCCTTGCCAGACGCGGGGACGACCCCGCCGTGCTTGCTCTTCACGAAGACCAGGGTCCTGTGGACGAAGTTCCCAATGCTTGCGACGAGCTCGTTGTTGATCCTGTCTCTGAACTCCCCCCAGTCGAAGTCGGCGTCGGACTGGCTGTATGGCACGATTCGTGCGAGGTAGAACCGCAGGTAGTCTGGAGGGAAGAGGCCGAGGAAGTCCCTTACGGTTATCACCCAGCGCCTGCTCTTGGAGATCTTCTTCTTCTGCAGCATCAGGTGCCCCCTCGTCGGGATCAGGTCGGGAAGCTTGTACTCGCCCTCGCCGATTCTCATGCTCGGGAGGAAGAGGTAGTGGTGGTAGACGATGTCCTTGCCGATGAAGTGGTAGATTGTCGACCTGTTCCAGTAGTCCCTGCCTGTGTCTCCGTCCTTTCCCGCGGCCTTCAGCGCGGTGGCTATGTAGCAGAGATGGTTGTCGAACCAGCCATAGAGGACCTTCCCCTTCGCCCCCTCGAGCGGGATGGGCACCCCCCAGGCGATGTCGCGGGTAATGTCCCAGTCCTGAAGGCCGTCGGAGATCCAGTTCAGGACATAGTTCTTCGCGTCGGGCTGGAGGGCTTCGTTGCCCCTGAGCCAATCTCCGAGCTCCTTGGAGAACGCTGACAGCTTGAAGAAGTAGTGGCTGCTCTTCCTGACGACCGGTGGACGCCCGCACAGTGAACAGTGGGGGTTCAGTATCTGCCCCGTCTGCAGTGTCCTTCCGCAGTTCTCGCACCCGTCCGAATACTGGTCTTCGGAGCCGCAGTATGGACAGTTCCCCTTCACGTACCTGTCGGGGAGGAACTTCGCGTCTGTCTCGCAGTAGAACTGGTCGACCTCCGACTCGTAGATGTATCCCTTCTCGTTCAGCTTCGTGAAGAAGCGCTGCGCCAGGGAGATGTTCTCGGGGGAGCTCGTCCTGTCGAACAGGTCGTAGACCACCCCGAGCCGTTCGAGGTCGGCCCTGAACCTGGCGTTCCACAGGGCGACGTATTCGCTCGGCTTCTGACCCGCCTTCTCGGCTGCTATGAGAATGGGCGTTCCGAAGTCGTCCGAGGCGCAGACCTGGATGGCTCTCCTTCCCTTCAGTCTCAGGTAGCGGTAGAGTATGTCCGGGGGAAGATATGTGCTCGCTATGTTCCCGAGGTGGAGGTCCGCGTTCGCGTACGGGAGTGCCGCCGTTATGATGACGTTTTCTGGGCTGAGCTCATCCACCTTGCCAAAACGCCTCCTCCGTCGATTATAACCCTTCCGAGGCGAGACGATAGCCTTGGCTAAATCTTCCAGCTTTTGGCGTAGGCCTTCTGTTCCTTGGTGGGAGCTCCTATCGAGACCCCCATTGAGGTCAACGCGGCCCTCGCGATCTCCCGCTCGGTCTCCTCCTCAACCCCGTAGACCTTCCTTTCCATCGAATCGTGTTCGGCACGTATCCGTATCGCAGCCATGAGCTGGTTGGCGAAGGACATCTGCATCACCTCCGGCGGATGCCCTTCGGCAGCCACCAGGTTCGCTATCCTTCCCTTGCCGACAAGGTAGACCCTCCTCCCGTTCGGGAGAAGGAGTTCGTCTACGTTGGGCCTCACCTGCTTCGTCTTCCTCGCCTTGGAAAGGAGGGTCTTCACGTCGAACTCAACGTCGAAGTGTCCTGCGTTGACCAGGATCGCTCCTTCGGGCATGCGCTCTATCGCTTCATACGGGACGACTCTCTTCTGGCCCGTCGCCGTGATGAATAGCTCCCCTTCCTCCGCTGCCTTCATCACGTCAGTGACCTCGAAGCCGTCCAAGTGGGCCTCAATGGCCTTGATGGGGTCGACCTCTACCACCGTCACCCGTCCTCCCATCCCCCTGGCCCTCATCGCGATCCCCTTTCCGACCCATCCGTACCCCACAACTACAATCCGCTTCCCCGCCAGCAGCAGGGCGGTCGCCCTGAGGATTCCGTCGAATGTGCTTTGGCCAGTTCCGTATCTGTTGTCGAAGAGGAACTTTGTCTGAGCGTTGTTCACGGCCACCACCGGGTATGCCAGCCTGCCCTCAGACTCGAGAGCCTTCAGGCGCACCACCCCCGTGGTCGTCTCCTCGGACCCTCCGACGATCCCTCTCGTCCGCGAGGTGTGGGCTGCAACGTGAAGGTCTGCGCCGTCGTCAATCAGCTGGGCGGGCCGCGAGCTCAGGACCTTGCCGATGCACCAGTCGTATTCCCTAGGCGACTCCCCCCTCCACGCGTAGATGTCGGCCTTCGTCGCCAGGAAGGCGGCTATGTCGTCCTGAGTGGACAGAGGATTCGCAGCGGCGAGGGTCACCTCTGCCCCCGCTTTCACCAGCGTGTCGATGAGCACAGCGGTCTCCTTGGTCACGTGGAGGCAGACCCCCAGCTTGACCCCCTCCAACGGGCGGGTCCTTGCGTATTTCGCAGCGAGGACTGTGAGGGCTCCCATGTGGGCCTTCGCCCACAGGAAGTTCTTCTCTCCGTCGCCGGCCAGCTTAGGGTTCTTGATCTTGGTCGTGCCTGCCTATCCCTCCACCGAGGAGCCTGATGCCGCCCACTATCAAACTCTTTACCTCCGGGCCCGCTCTCCTCATCACCTCGAGCACCTCGTTGTGGCTTACCTTCTTCTGGATCCCCGCCGCCCAGTTGGTCGCTACCACTACCGACGCGTACTCGATGCCGGCCTCGTTGGCCAACACTACCTCAGGGACACCAGTCATCCCGACGACGTCCCCCCCCAGCCTGCGGAACATCTCGATTTCAGCAGCGGTTTCGAACCTCGGGCCCTCGACGCATACGTAGACCAGGCCTGTGCGGAGCCTGACACGAAGCCCCTTCCCCGCCTTCAATAGCGCCCCGTTGACATAAGGGCTGTAAGGGTTGGTCATGTCGGTGTGCCTTGCTTCGGTGTCGAAGAAGGTCTCATCCCTCCTGCTGGTGAAATCGATGAACTGGCTCACCAGCCCGATCTTGCCGACTCTGAGTTTGGGATTCATAGACCCGACCGCGCTGGTCGCGATGATGCGCCCCACTCCGAGCTGTCTCAGCGCCGCGACGTTCGCCCTGTAGTTGACCATGTGAGGGGGCGTTCCGTGCCCGACGCCGTGGCGGGGGATCAAGTAGTACGAGCCGTCTCTGGCGGGGTATACCGCCGCGGTCCCGAACCTCGTCCTGACGGCAAGCTTCTCTGCTAGGTCGAAGTGCTCAGTGACCCCGGTCCCGGTTATGACCCCCACGGCTGGGCTAGTCTTCCGTGTCATATTCCACTAGACTGCTGACCCTGTATCCGACGAGCTTCTTCCTGCCGTCGAGATAGCGGAGTTCCGCCACGAAGGCGAAGCCGACCACCTTCCCTCCAAGCTTCTCGACCAGGATTCTGGCCGCATTCGCTGTTCCGCCGGTGGCCAGCAGGTCGTCGACTATCAGGACCCGCTCCCCCGTCGAGATGCCATCGGCATGGATCTCCAGCCCCTGCTTGCTGTACTCCAGATCATAGGTGGTGCCAAGTTTCTTCGCCGGGAGTTTGCCCAACTTTCGCGCTGGAACGAAGCCGACTCCCAGCCTGTCGGCGAGCGGCGCCCCCACGATGAACCCCCTGGCCTCGATTCCGACTATCTTGTCCAGCTCTTCGTCCTCGCACAGTTCCACCAAGGCGTCGGTGGTCTTCTTCGATAGGGCGCCGTCCTTCCAGAGCGTCGTGAGGTCCTTGAAGGATATTCCTTTCTTCGGGTAGTCATGGATGATCCTGATCCCCTTTCTTAGCCTCTGTTCCAGCGTCTCGGTCAAGCGCTCATCCTCGCATGCTTCAGTGCCGAGCCGCATTCGCAGGCACGCTTCTCCGGCAGAGCCTTGACGACTTCCACTATGAGGTCCCTCAGGTTTCCCTGGCTTCTTGCGAAGACCTTGACCACCTCCTCATGGGAGACCGGCTTCACGCTCTTCTCCCCCTCCAGGCCGACGTCGTAGTCGGTGACGAGGGAGATGTTGAGGTAGCAGAGCTCCAGCTCTCTGGCCAGCATGACTTCAGGGTACTGGGTCATGTTGATGACGTCCCACCCCTGGTTCCTGAAGAACCTGCTCTCAGCTCTGGAGGAGAACCTGGGG
>Ga0209039_10002979_pt1 | contig 13672 bp, 10 predicted proteins | sample BogFormECP12_OM1_FD_188238 | JGI IMG/M metagenome (GOLD analysis project Ga0209039, IMG submission 188238) | Bog forest soil microbial communities from Calvert Island, British Columbia, Canada - ECP12_OM1 (SPAdes) (version 2) | ecosystem: Environmental > Aquatic > Freshwater > Wetlands > Bog ...
TAAACTGTTCCATATAGCTGCACGCTCCTTTCTCGGGGTTTTGCTTGCAGTTTACGCAAAACCCCGCTGCAGCGCTTTCATAGCATCAATATCGGTAGCTCATTTCTGAGTGCGCCTAGCAGACGGTAATCAGGGCTTTCATCATGCGGTCCGGGTGGGATGCGGCAACTTTCGGCTGGGATCAACCGGGGCTGAGACGGTCGAAGCTTGGCCGGCCCAAAATCGATACAATGGCCAGCCGAAGCGTTGCCGACGATCGCCGGGGAAAGGAACGCCACTGGATATGGATAGAGAAGTGCCGCGCCGGAATTTCCTGAAAACCGCCCAGGCTGCCGTAGGCATGCTGGCATGCGGCCAGGGTACGGCTGCGAATACTGCGGACCAGCCGAAGGTCCCGGCTGCCGCCGTGACCATCTCGGGAGCCGCGTATACGCCTGTGCTGGACTACCCGATCCAACCCAAGCGGTATTCCGAAGTAAGGCTGCAAGACGCTTTCTGGGAGCCCCGGATTGCAACCAACGCGAAAGTGACCGGATGCCAGGCTGCAGGCGCAGGTCGAGGCCAGCATTCAGAGAATGAAGCAGGCCGCGGGCAGCGGCAACTCGGGTTTTGAAATCGCCGCTGCTTACTCCAACGCAACGGGAGACCGCGGCCTGATCGACAACGCAGTCAGATCCGCCGACGCGCTGTATGAGAATTTTAGAGCGCACAACCCGCCTTTTTCCGGGGGCGAGCGGGACGCCATCAACTGCGTGCAACTCTTTCGCGTAACGCACAACAAGAAACACCTGGATCTCGCAAAACACTATCTCGACATCCGCGGCCTGCCGAACTCGGTCAATCGAAGCCGGCACAATCAATCGTACAAGCCGGTCCTGGAGCAGAGCGAAGCGGTCGGGCACGCGGTTAATTGCGTCTCGTTAACGGTGTCGCTGGCCGATGTCGGCGTGCTGACCGGACTCCATGAGTACTTAGATGCCGCCATGAGGATGTGGCAGGATACGGTAACCCGGAAACTGTACATTACCGGAGGAGTGGGGAGCACCGGCAATGAAGGATTTGGAGAAGCCTATGCGCTTCCGAACCTCTCGGCCTATGCGGAAACGTGCGCCGTGCTGATGTACATCGCTCTGAATCACAAGCTGTTCCTGGCGACCGGCGACGCCAGGTACATCGTCGTGATGGAACGCGGTATGTACAACAATGCATTCGATGGGGTCTCTGCTTCGGGAAACCGCTTCTTTTACGTCAATCGGCTGGCCAGCGCGGGCGACGGACGCGACAATCGCTGCGAACGGGCCTCACTGGAATGCTGCCCTCCCAACTTGGTGCGGTTCCTGGCCGGCATGCCGGGATTGATCTACGCGCAAGACAAGAGCGAAGCGATCTACATCAACCTTTATGTTTCGAGCGAAGCGTCTTTCCGGGTAAACAATCGTGAGATGTCGCTTTCGGTCGCCAGTGAGATGCCCTGGGGCGGAAAATCCAGGATTGGGCAGGGGCACGCTCTAGCTGTCGCGGAGGTCGCCAAACGCATGTAGCAATTCAGTGAGCCGTTTGCGTAGGTCCGCTTTCTGGACGGGCCTTCTCTCAGCAACTGTTCGGCGCGCAGAGGCAATTCCGTGATGTTGTGGAAACCAACTGCCAGGCGCTGTGAACCCCGAAAACTAACGAATCTCCAGATCGTCGAGTTCAAATTCGAACTTGCCAGGCGTCTGGCCGCACGCAAAGATCAGCGCCATCAGATCGCTGCCATCGGTACCGAAACTGGAAAGCGGGAACGAGTACTGCTTCCATTCGGCGCCGGCGGCAAACATCTGTATCGCGGGCATCTGCGACGCATTGCTCTCTGTCATTACCGCCAGCGTATACACCTTTCCGTCGCCCTTGGCCCAGAAACTGATGGCCTTCTTGCCAGACAGATTGGCCGGCTCCGGCTCCATCCCTGCCGCTGAACCCGGCGCATAGAGAGCTCCTGCCCACAGGAACGGCGCGCCAGCGATGAGTTCGCCGGCAACACGCAATGCTCCTTTGGAACCGTTCGCGCCATGTTCGGTGGCTGCGATCGAAGACGTCGATTTGCCGCCGTTCATGCGGTCCGAAGCGGCTGTCCACGATCCGTAATTGGCGGCAACCTTCAAATCGTCGAATGTGCTGACAACTGCGGCTTCAGAACCCTGCGGCGGGGGCGGTGGCAGCGGTAAGCCGGTCTCCCCGTGAACACCCGTCACCGCCAGTTGCACGGTGGTGGTTTGGTCCGAGCTGGGGCCGACCATGATGTCGAATACACCCGGCTCCACTACACGGTGCATGTCGAGGTCGAGCATCGAAAGCATTGCGGGGGTAACCGTGAATTCAACCGAGCGCTTTTCGCCGGGCTTCAGCGTGATGCGCCGGAATGCCTGCAACTGCCTTAGCGGCCGCGTCACCGAAGCCACTCTTTGATGGATGTACAACTGGGGCACCTCGTCTCCCTCGCGGTCCCCGGTATTGGTAACATCCACGCTGACTTTGGCGGCTCCGCCGACCATGATCTTCGACGGCTCCACGCGCAGGTTGTCGAAGCTGAACTTGGTATAGCTCAGTCCGTAACCGAACGGGTAGAGAGGTTTTTTCGCCCCGAATGCATAACTGCGGTCGGTGGATGGTTTGCGATTGTAGAAATCGGGCAGATCTCCCACCGAATGCGGGAATGTGATGGGCAGCTTACCGCCCGGATTCACATCGCCGAAGAGCACCCTAGCTGCCGCTGTCCCACCTTCCTGGCCGAGATACCAGCCTTCCAGAATCGCCGGCACATGTTCGGCGATGTAGTTGATGGAGAGCGGCCGTCCGTTAATCAGGATCACCACCGTGGGAGTTCCCGTCTCCACCACGGCTTGCACCAGGCTGTTCTGCGCGCCCAAAAGATCCAGCGAATCGCGGTCTCCCAAGTGCCCTTCCGACCATGCTTCGCGGTTCGTGCTTTCGTTCTCGCCCACCACCAGGATGGACACGTCGGCCTTGCGCGCCAGTTCCGCCGCGGCGTGAATGGACTCCGCCTGGGTCTTCGGGTCGATGAGTTGCACATTGTCGTCGAACCAGCCGCGGAAGCCCGGTCTGGCGTTGGTGATCTTGCACCCCTCCGCGTACACTACGCTGGCCCTGGCTCCCACGCGTTCGCGAACTCCATCGAGGACACTCACGCCATGGGCAGGTTCGCGGCTGTAGCCACCCAGGTGGACGTCGGCGGCGTTGGGCCCGATCACCGCAATCGTCTTGATCTTGCCGAGATCGAGTGGGAGCAGGTTCTTTTCGTTTTTCAGCAGAACAATGACTTCCTCAGCGACCTTCGTTCCAAGCTGGCGGTTCTCCATGCTGCCGGTGATTCGTTCGGCCTTGTCCGGGTCTACATAGGGGTTGTCGAACAAGCCCAGCCGGAACTTGGCGGAGAGCACGCGCGAGGTTGCGCGGTCCACTTCGCTCAGGGGCACCGTGCCCTCCTTCACCTGCCGAAGGAGCGTTCGATACACGGAGCCATCCGAAAGGTCGAAATCCACGCCGGCTGCAATGGACAGGCGGGCGGCATCCGCCTTGTTGGCGGCAACATGATGCGTTGTGACGAGCATCTGAAGGCCATCCCCATCCGACGTCACAAACCCGCGAAACCCCCACTCCTGCCGCAGAACCTGGTTGAGCAGCCAATGATTGACGTGCGACGGAATACCGTCGATTTCGTTGTACGAGGCCATCACGCTCCCCACCCTCGCCTCTTGGACGGCGGCTTCGAACGGCACCAGGAAGTTCTCGCGGATCACGCGTTCCGAGTAATTGCCTGGGGCTGTATTGGTGCCTCCTTCCGGTTGACCATGCACCGCGAAATGCTTGGCGGTAGCCATCACGTGGTGGCGGTCGATGAGCCAGGACTCGCCCTGCAGGCCGGTGATGGCGGCTACGCCCATGCGCGAAGCAAGATACGGATCTTCGCCATAGGTTTCCTCGGTTCGTCCCCAGCGTGGATCGCGTGCTATGTCCAGAACCGGCGAAAACACCTGGCCGATGCCGCGAGAGCCGGCCTCATCACCGGCCGCCGTAAACACCTGGCGCACCAGTTCCGGGTCCCACGTACTTGCCAATCCCAAGGCCTGCGGAAAACTGGTGCTGTGGTATTCCATGAACCCATGCAACGCCTCACCCATGAACAAGGCGGGGATACCGAGTCGTGTCTTCTCCCGAAGGAACCGCTGAACTCCGTTGCGAAGCAGAGCGGAACGCCGCGGCGTCAGAGCATAATCCGGATTCGACCACTGTGCGAAAGCTGTCCGCGCCTGCTCCGTGGTGAAGGTGCCGGTGATGTCAATCACCTCCGCCTGGCCTTCGCCGCCGCCGGTGAGTTCGTGGACTTTTTCCTCCAGCGTCATGCGCGACAACAGATCGGCTACGCGATCGTCAATCGACACGGTGGGGTTGCGATACTTTGGGGCGGCCTGCTCCTGGCCCCTGACTGCAAGGACGCATGACAGCGCCATGCTCAGAAATGCGAATGGCAGAACGCGGTGGAGTCCCATGCTTCGGCGCCTCCTTGTGGCACGGTGAAGGCTTATGGTAATCCCTGGCGACGTTGGCTGGCGCCGCCAAAGGCCCTCTCCCCGAAGCCGATACACGGGTTATTGTCGAACTACGCCACACGGCACCTCGCCCCGCTGCCACCGGCCAGGGTCAATGGAAGCAAAACCCACCTATCGGGCACAATCACCCGGAGGGGCCGGCAGGGTCACATCTACGGTTAGGGCGTTTCCGAGCAAGTGGAAACTAAGTCAGGGCCGACATGCACAGGTGGCCGCAAATGCCAAGCAGCGGATTCGTGGGAACCTCCCTGAGCATCCGCTCGTATTCAGACTAGTGGAACGGAAACTCTCGATCTGCCGCACCCGCAGGGAGTTCCTGTCTTGCGCTGCCATCTCAGTGCTTCCCGGCACGTTGGCATCGTCCCAAAGTGTGGAGATCAAGCCAGTTGTGAGTGTGGTCAGGATCCGCCAGGGCAATATCGAAGCCGCCGTGGAACAGGCCATCGAGCTTCTGGGCGGCATGGCGGCGATCACGCGCGGCAAGGAGCGCATTATGCTCAAGCCCAATCTGGTCGCGCCCATTCCCGAAGCCACCACCAAGCTGCCTGTGATGCGAGCCCTGGTGAGGCTGATGCGCAGCGCGCACAGGGACGTATCCATCGGCGAGGGCTCGGCCGCCGCGCCGCCGTTCAATGTACGCAACAACCAGACCTTCCGCACCTCCAATAAGGATCTACTCAACGGCCTTCAGAAGCGCGTCTTTGACGAGTTGGGCTACAGCGAATTCAGCAAGTCGCAGAGGGTTCCGCTGGTGAATCTTCATACCGGCGACCTTGTCGAGGTGAAGATTCCCGGCGCCCTGCTTTTCGACAAGCTGACCCTGCATCGATCGCTGACCGAGATCGACCTGCTTTGCTCGGTGCCAATGATGAAGACCCATGTTCTGGCCGGGGTCACGCTGGGAATGAAGAACCTCATCGGCGTCTACCCGGGTGCAATCTATCAGGCGCTACGCGGCAACATGCACGATATGGCGGCCAAGATCGAGCCCTCGGCCACGGCTGCGCCCATCGTGGACATGGTGCGGGCCAACAAGCTTGGGTTGGTGGTGATCGATGGCTCTTCGGCCATGGAAGGAAACGGTCCAACGGACGGAACCCAGGTCCCCATGGAGGCCATCATCGCTGGCACGAATCCGCTGGCCGCAGATATGGTGGCGGCGAGCCTAATGGGTTTCGAGCCCGAAGAGATTTCGACCTTTACGTGGGCGCAGAAGGCCGGGCTCCAGCCGCGGCGCCTGGAGGAAATCGAGACTCGCGGCGAACCGCTCGAGCGCGTCCGGCGCAAGTTTGTGCGGCCTGTTCTGGTTCCTTGGAACCCCGCTTACGCCCCGCTGCTGCGGTGATCGATTCTCCGCTTGTCGACCCATTAAGCCGGGTGACCGACGCAGGTGTTGTTTTCGAGATTGGCCAGAATTAAGCGTAGCCCTTGAGACCGTTTTGAGGAATTCCACATTGACGGAACGTCGCTGACACGGAGAAGTGGTGGGTTCCGGCAGATAACAGGTTTTTGTCGAACTTCGCCGGACGGCACATCCCCCCGACGGCCCCGGCCAGGCACAATGGACGAGATGTTTCTCGTTCCCAATGCGTTGACTGTTAGCCTGGCCGGTCCGCCTACGGGGTGCAGAACTGTGCCAATGCATGTTCCAAGCGCTCGCCGTCCGATGCGATTGTGGGTCTTCAACAGGAGCACGGCGACCATCATGGCCGCGATAGTCGCGGTGGTAACTTGGACGGCGATCATCTCGTCCGGGCCCGAGCTGTATGGATCTCCGTGTCCGCCGGGGCATCATAATTCCAGAGCACCTTTTTATCGCGGTCGATCAGCGTGATGCCGAATTGGCGCGCGAAAAGCACGTTCCCGTTCGAGAGCAGGATGGCATCGCTGATTTCGCCCTTTCCCGTCGGATCGTGAAACTCCCAGGCGAACTTGCCGTTGCGGACGATGTACATGTCCTGGGTCAGGGACTCTCCGGCGTAGAAGAAATCATGCTGCACAAGACCTTTACCGCGCAGAATGGGGGGAAAACTGGGCTTGGCTTCCTGCGCGCGGACGGTCCACACCGCGCCGCAAGCCAGGATGAAGATAGTGAAGTGTTTCATGTTGATGAACTCCATTCAGCGGTAACGGTATAGCTTGATTTTCTGAATCGTGTAGCGGTCTCCCCCGAACCAGAGAGCCTTCCACTCCGGAGTCTCATCGCCATTCAGCCGGCGTCCGGGCACCCAGCGGCTGTTGACGTATTGGCCTTCTTCCACTATCGCCAATCCGACGCTTTGGGCCGGGTCCGCGGCCGACTCGAAGTAAACATTCATGCTTCTGCCCACGATCACGTAGTCGTCCGAGCCCAACTGGATGAACAAGCCGGCCACGCGGTCTACGGCGGGAGCGACGGGCGCATTGGGGTCCTGACTGCGCTCGGCGAACCGGGCCTCGATCGTGTAGTCGCCCAGCCGCACCTTGGATCTCGGGGTCTCCTTGTCCACCAACACGACCGTAACCTTATCAAGCCCCTGCCTCTCCAGAACCAGGGGGGCCACCTGCGACAGGACTTGATAGCCTCTGGCAAGCTCGCCGTCGGAATTCGCGAGCCTGTCTATTCCGAAGGGCGAGTAGCCGATACCGTCATACTTGCCGGCGGTCGCGATCGCCTGGGCAACGCCGCACGCGTCGCCCCTGGACTCGGGGATGAACAGCGGATTGCCGGATTGTTTGTACCACTTGCACCAGTCGTCGTAGTTCGGCACGTGAACGTCCGGCGCGAGAATGTCGATCGCAGTCCCTCCCGCCCTCCAGGCATCCATCACCTCGGGCAACGGGCCGCCGCTCGGAAAGCCTCCGGGCTTGTCCTCGTTGGGCTTGAACGATCCCTGGCGGAGCCAGGCGTTCACGAACATCGGCAACGGATATTCGGCTTTGCCCGCCGCCGCGACGTGGCCTACGTAGCGGGCATAGTTCCACGCCATGAACAATTCGTCGGTCTCCATGCCGGCGCCGAAGACTTCTTCCCAGCTTCCAGCGGTCTTGAAGCCGGAAGCTTCCCACCGCTTGTGCAACTCGGGAATCAGCGTGTCTTTATGCTTCTGGAGGTACTCCATGAAGTCCTTCGGCACGGGCGCCGCAAACGCGCTGTTAGCTATCCGCGAGTGATCGCGCGACGGGCCGAGGACTCCAACTTCGTTCTCCACCTGAATCATGATGACCGTGCGCTCCTCTCCGTCAACTTCCCGGATGTGCTTCATCAGTGCGGCAAAGGCGTGCGAATCGGCGTCCCGATTGGCGTCGCTCAGCGTGCTGAGCGTTGGTAAGCCCTTGCCCGTCTCATCCTGGATGAGCGGAAACCTCTGTTGGTTAGTCTTCACCCACACCGGCTGGTAAGTCGACTTGCCGTTTTTCCAGCTCCCGAACCAGAGCAGGATCAGGCGCAGGCTGTATCGCCGGGCATCCTGAATCAGGCCGTCGACCAGGCTGAAGTCGAAGCGGCCCTCCTCAGGCTCCATCAGTTCCCAGGAGACCGTTGCCAGCACGGTATTCGGGTTGGTGGCGGCGATTTTCGGCCAAAGCGGCCGCATGTACTCCATGCTCGATGCGCTGGAGTTGTTCAATTCCGCGCCCAGGACCAGAAATGGTTTGCCGTCGACGATCAACTGCGTGGCGGTTCCCTGCTTCTCGAGGTGCGGAATATTCGTCGAAGGTTTCGCCTGCGAAAATGCCGAAGACGCGAGCGATAGCAGGATCGCGGTGAGCGCTGGAATTCTATTCATAGCGGTACACCACCACATGAAGAATGGTATTCGGACGGAGGGTCAGAATCTCGCCCTGACCGATATCGTCGCCGCCGAGTTGCCGCACCACCACCCACTTGCCATCGACGAACTTGCCTTCCTGCACGATGCCGAGCCCCACGGTTGCCGGCCCGGGCGTGTTCGCAGTGAACGCGATGCGGAAGCCGCCACCGCCCATATAATATTCATCCGGTCCGGCCGCGATCAGAATTGCGGCGGCCTCCATGGGAGCCTGCCCGGCGCCTCCGCGGCCCGGTTGCGCCGCGGGGGGCGCTGCTTGAGCCTGCTGCGGCTTCGCCGCCGGCTCAGGGGCGATCGGCACACGACCTCTTCCTGTGTAGCTAAGCTCCAGAGTATAGTTCCCCAAAGCAACTCGCCTCGGCGCATCGCCCTGGTTCAGCCGCACCGCAGTGATGGAATCCTTACCCTGGTGCGCCGCAATCATCGGAGCCATCTGCTCAACGAGGCGGTAGACCGCCGCCAAATCGCTGTCCGCACTTACTCCTCTCTCGATTGCAAAGGGCGAATACCCGATAACGCCATACTTGCCGAACGCGGTCAGAACGTTAGCCGGGTTGGTTCCCGTCTCCGGGATGAAGAGCGGGTTGCCATTGCGCGTGAAGCGATCGCATACCTCGTCGAAATATTCTTGGTACAGATCTGGCGCGAGAATGTCGATCGCCGGCCCGCCGGCGCGCCACACGTCGTGCACCTGCGGCAGAGGACCACCGCTCGGATACGTCCCAGGCCATGCCATGTTCGGTTGTTGCAGCCAGGCGTTCACATACATCGGAATGTTGTATTCCGCTTTGCCCTCCGTCACCACCTTGTCCACGTACCGTGCGTATTGCCACGCCATGAAGATCTCATCCACCGGCCAGTGCAGTTTCCGCCAGCCGGTCTGATACTCCTCCTGGCTGAGTGGAGGGCTGTTGGTCTGGATGGGCATATCGACGCTGTCGGGCTTGCCGGCCCCGAACACCTCCTCCCATGTGCCGGATGCCTTGAAGCCGTTCGCTCCCCAAACCTCGCGGAGTTCCGGGGCAAGCGTCTCCTTGTGCTTTTGGAGGTAGTCCATCAATTCCTTCGGCACCGGTCCGGCGAAGGCCTTGTTGGCCGGCTCCGACCGGTCGCGCGAATCGCGCAGTACGCCCACTTCGTTCTCCACCTGCATCATCAGCACGGTGTGCTGCTGGCCGTCCACCTCCTTGATATACCGCATCAGGGCACGATAGGCGCGCGCATCCGCGTCACGGCTGGCATCGCCAAAAGTGCTCAGCAGTTCTATGCTCTTGCCGCCTTTGATCCTGATACGCGGAAATCGTTTGTAATCCTGCTTCACCCAGAGCGGAGCGTAACTCGACAGACCATTCTTCCAACTGCCGAACCACAGGAACACCAGTTTCAGATTGTTGCGCCGGGCCTCCTGAATGAGGCCATCGACCAGCGCGAAATCGAAGTGGCCTTCCTGTGGCTCTATCTGGGCCCACGATACCGCCGCCAGCACGCAGTTCAGATTGCCCGCCACCAGCCGGGACCAGATAGGCTGCGTGTTTTCCAAGCTGCTGGCGGTGTTGTTGCCCAGTTCTCCGGTAAGTGCGAGGAACGGTTTGCCGTCGACGATTAACTGGGTCGCGGTTCCTTGCTTTTCGAGATGCGGGGCCCCCGCGGCGGTCTGCGCATAGGCCTGGACCGCGATCGCACTAGCGCAGCAGGCTAGTGCGACGCACGAGAACATTCTCAGTTTCATGTTTGCTCTTTGCCTCACTGCTGGAACTTCATCGGAACGGAGATATCCCAACCAGATTTAGTCAACTGGTCGACGCTCTTGACCATGGTCCCGTTCAGCTTCACGTTCTTAAACAAGATCGGACCGACGTATTTCCCGGTAATCTTGGCGGGCCGGCTGGGCGTATAGAACGTGCAGTTCTCGAAAACGAAGTTGGTCAACTCCGAATCGCCGCCATCGATGTAGATCTGACCGCCGTCGTGCTCCCACGTGCAGTTCAGGAAGTGGAAATCGTCCAGAGCCTGCTTACTGCTCGCGCGGGTAGGATAGCCCCGCCCCGTGAAGTACGCAGGCGTAAATTGAATCCAAATCGCGAACTTATTCGAGGTCGCGACAAAGTGCACGTCCTCGAAGCGCACGTGCTTAGCCGCCGGGATAGAGCCGTACCCCAGAACCAGCGCCGAAGTGTAACCGTAATTCACATAACCCTTCACCGCCACGTCTTCGAGACCGGCGCCGGCGCCCCCATAAAAGGCAAACGTGTCGTCCATCGTCATGGAAAACCCGTTTTCGATCAGGATATGTTTGCTGCCGCCGGTGATGTCATAAGCATCGTCGTGGTACTGCTGCTTGCGGTTGATGAGCTTAATGTTCCTGCTGGTGAAACCGTCGGTATTGCCGACCGTCACGGTCCAATAGGCGGATCGCAGAAGGAACAGATCCTGAAAGGTGACGTTCTTGCAGTTGTTGATCACATAGCCCTTGACGCCATTCCCATGAGGATCATTCACCAGTCCTTCGGGCGTTCTGGCGCGCCCGTCACCGGTATCGGGTTGGATATCGTGCCACAACCACGGATAGCCTTGCATGTCGACGGTTCCCCGGCCCATCAGGCTGGCATTCTCCACGTTGTTGAGGACAAACAGCGCCCGCTGTACCCTCCCCGGACCGCCTGTCGTCCCGGGCGGCAAGACATAATCCGCATTTTTGGTGGATCCCTTGATCACCGCGCCTGTCTCGACGTAAAACTTGACATTACTCTTCATCATCACCAGGCCGGTGAGATAGACGCCGTCCTTCGGGAAAAAGAGTACGCCGCCACCCGGTCTGGCGGACACGTCGCTGATCGCCTGATTGATCTTGGCGGTCTCGGCGGTCTTACCCGTGTTGTCAATGTGGTAGTCCATGATGTTGACCACATTGGGGTCGCCAAGCTTGGGAGCATTGGCTTCAGGCGAATCGGCGAACAGCAGCAGTCCGGTGCCTGAGAAAAGCGGCTCTTCGTTGATGAAAATCACCAGGTAACGTGGCTGATCGAGGTCGAAGCTGACCGTGTTGCCCTTGATCTGCGGCTGGATGTTATAAGCGATCGGCCGGATGTAGCAGGTGCGCACATCTCTCTCGCTGACGAGGTTGGTAATCGTGACATGAACCTTGCCGGTCATGCTGAAGCTGGCATAGTCCATCCAATTGAACTGGTTGTAAGTGGGATAGCGGTACGTAAAGATGGGCTGCCCGTCGACGGCCACCTGATAGGCCAGGCTCGGAGATGCCCCGGGATACGGAGGAGTCGGGACGACCGTAGCGAAGCTTGCCGCCGGGCAGAGCATCGCCAGCATCACAACAAAGACTGCTGATAGTTTTGCCATTGTACGGATCTCCTGATGGCGACTGAATTACGTCAAGAGCGGCGTCTGGCGTAGCGAATCGGACGCATCGAAGAGCGGGGTTTTCCACTCTGACGCGCTAGAGTAGCAGGCATTCACGGCCGCAACAAGCCTCAGTCTTGCGCTCGGGACAATCGGGAGCTACCATTTGCGGCAGGCGGCCTACCCTTGAAACGGAGCCGCCGATGCCCACCGCGCGACGCAATCGGTGGGCACCACACATTCGCCGAAATGGTCTCCGCCGGCCTGGCCGAGGAGGTGATCGGACCCCATGAAACAGTTACTGCTCGTAATCGCGGCCCTGAGGGCCATAGTAGTGGGTTTGCTCGCGGCGGGTGTAACTCTGCCACCGTTCAGGAACGGATGGGATCACGGTGATCCTCCGTTCCTGCTGGAACCGGACTGGACTCCGTTATTCAACGGCGGAAATCAAGGCGAGGCGAATTAGGGTCCACGCGACGGACGGGCTCGCCGATTTTCAGGGAGACAGCGCGGAAAAAAGGAAATGTAAGGGGGTCAAGCTAAATCGTCGGCGATCTTGCCAAGTTCCACTCCCGTCAGGGTCACAATGGCTCCGGGTTCGACAGTCACCTCCCAGACGTCACCTTTCGGGGCAGGTGCCGGCTCGACCGCGTTCTCCAGTTGCGGGCTGGCGGTTTCCTGGTAGCGGAAGATCGCGCCGGGCCATCTGACGGAGGTTTTCTGGCGAACGGTGGATCGGTTCAACACGATCAGCGTGTGCCGGTTTCCGTCGCCGGTGAAGGCCGTCACCAACAGATTCGGATTGGAACCGGTGCTCCGCACGCGAGTCATGCCTTCGCGGACGCGGCGGGAGTAGGCGCCGAAAACACGTAGCTGATGGCTGGAGGCCACGGGCACAAACCCGTGCTCGGGATCCGGCACCATAAGGGTGCGAGTCCAACCGTAAGACGGCTGGGTGACGTTGAGCAGAGTCCAGCAGTACATGGCGCCGCAGGCATCGAGCGCAGTGAGCAGCTTGTGGTAAAGCTGGCCCATGGCCAAAGCTGTCCGGTAGGTTCGGGTCTGGAACGCGGAGTTGTTGACGCACAGCTCCGAGGCGAGAAATGGCTTGGACCCGATGACTGCTTTCATCTCGCGCGCACGCACGTCGAAGGCGTCGGGATCGTAGAAGAAATTCTGATAGTCGTAGACGTTGGAGGTAGCGTAATCGATGGCCTTCCAGGACGCGTCCGTCGCCTGGAACGCGCGCGCGGCGGCAACGCCTTCGGCCAGGGTGGGCGGATTGTGCATGTGGATCCTCACGTCCCGGAAACCCGCGTCATCCAATGCCTGGCGCAACGTGACTGCCATCTGCTGCCAGATCTCCGGAGGCTGCCTGACCTCATTTTGAACGCCTACGATTTCGGGTGGCGCACCGGTCTTTTCTTTCGAAACCTGGCAATAGCGCACCATGGCTTTGGCGTACTCGGCCATCTTGGGTACGTCGGTGATTTTCCCCTGGCTGTCGTACTGCCTGGCCCACACCGGCAACTCCCAGAACTCGAAGATCACTTTGCCGCCCAGTTGCCGCACGCGGCGGTTATAGGCGAAATCGCTGGTTTCGCAATTGGGGAAGTTATCGCCGTAGTAGTGCGGGGAGGCATCCTCGGGGCGATCCCAGTTGGTCATTTCGGGGTTGAGCCGTGCGCCGATGGGGTATTCACGATGCAGGAGCAGATTGTATTCCACCAGCTTGCGCCACCATGCGCGCTTGCCCTCCTGGCTGAGTTCGGCGAATGCCGGGGGGGTGGTGGTGCCTCCCCATCCGATCATTTGCTGGTAGCGGGTGGTGGGGTCGATGTTGACGGTGGCGGTTTCCATCACTGCCGGCAACAGGCGCCCGCGGAAGCCGCCTTCTTC
>Ga0209039_10002980_pt1 | contig 13666 bp, 9 predicted proteins | sample BogFormECP12_OM1_FD_188238 | JGI IMG/M metagenome (GOLD analysis project Ga0209039, IMG submission 188238) | Bog forest soil microbial communities from Calvert Island, British Columbia, Canada - ECP12_OM1 (SPAdes) (version 2) | ecosystem: Environmental > Aquatic > Freshwater > Wetlands > Bog ...
GCGTAGTTCTCGTTCGCCACGGTGCCCGTGGCGGGGTTGGCCTTGTCGTTGTTCACCATGTCAAGGAAGTAGCCCATGGAGGGATCCAGCGTGATGGCGGTGAGCAGGTCGCGGTAACTGCCGAAGGCGTTGTCGCCCAGAAGGCGTTGGTAGCCCACCATCTGGTCGAATGCCATATTCTTGACGGCCGAGACCACCAGAATCTCCGCCAGGGCGAAGGCCGCTCGCTGGCGGAGCTGGTCGGCGCCGGTCAGGGCGATGCTCGAGAAGGCGCTCTGCAAGCGGGCCACGCCTTCGGTGGTATTGTCGGGATCGGGCCACGCGCTGGCGGGCGCGGCGAACTGGGCGGCGAGCCAGGCGTCGCGCCCCATGGTCTGAAGGTCCACCACGCTTTGCGGCGTCGGCCCCCAGGTGGTCATTTCCAGAAAGCGGACCGCGTCGGCGTAGGCCATCTGCTCCGTCGCCGCGCGAACCGGCGCCGCGAGTGGGGTGGAAGTGGCCGCGCCGGGGCTGGGATTGGACACCTTCACGGCCGCCAGGCGCCCCACCGGCATGGCCACCGTGCCGGAGGCGGTGAGCTGGTTGCTGGACACAAACGTGGTGGGCAGCGCCGCGCCCGCAAAGTAGACCGCGGCGCCTTTCGCGAACCCGGTTCCGTTCACCGTAAGGGTCACGGCGCCGGGATTCAACGGGTTGGGAGTCACCGATGTGACCGCCGGCAGCGCGTTTTCGATGGTCACGGTCACGTTGGCCGTGGCCGTGGGATCGGCATGGCTGATCGCGGTGACGATCACCGCCGTGGGATTGGGGAGAACGGCAGGCGCGGTGTAGACGCCGGCGGCCGAGATCGTTCCAGCGGTCGAATTGCCGCCGGCTTGTCCATCGACCTCCCAGATCGCCGCCGTGTCCGTGGTGTTGGCCACCTTGGCTGAAAGCGCCAGCGTTGCGCCGCAGCGGATGGTGCGGCCATCGGGCGTGAGCGTCAGGGTGACCGGCGCGTTCACCGTAAGCGTGGCCGCGTTCGATGTGCCGCCGCCGGGGGCGGGATTCACCACCGTGATGGCCACCTTCGTGCCGGCCGCCAGCGTGGAGGCGCCGGAGATCCGGATGTCCGTCGCCGAGACGAAAGTCGAGCTCACCGCCTCGCCCGCCCACATGACTTGCGACGCGGCGAGAAACCCCGTGCCCACGATATCCACGGTATACGCCAGGCCGGCATTGATGAAGTTGGGCGACAGGCTGGCAATGGTGGGCGCGGGGTTGACCACGGTCACGGTGGCGAAGGCCGCGGCCCGGCGATTGGCCGGGTCCACTGCCCGCACCATCACCGTGTTGGGCACGGGCGGCGCGGCGGGCGCGGTGTAGACCCCGGCGCTCGAAACCGTGCCCAGGCTTCCAGAGTGCCGCGCCGCGGTGGAGGCCACCGACCAGATGACGGTTCCCGGTGCCGGATGCGTCCCTGTTACGGAAAAGGAGGTGCTGCCGCCAGCCTGAATCGAAGTCGTTCCGGGGCTTAGCTTCAGGCTGGGGATTGGAGCGGGGGATTGAGCCTGGGCGGCCGCGAATGCGAGGCAGGCGCCCAGCAGGGCTTTTTGGACCATGATCCTTATCTAGACCTCCAAACCCGGGTGTTACTCGGTTTTCAATTGTTAACTTCTTGGCGGCGCGGATCTGTGCGGATCGGGACAAGCTGAAAATGCCACAAGCTTCGCACGGTACTAGGAGATATGAATCGGGGGTACGCCACTGCCGGGTGGTGAATGTGCCCATCTGGGGCTAAACTCTGACCATGACACGATATCGCGTGCTGATTCTGGCGTTGCCCTTGTTCCTCGTCTTGGCGCAGGGGTGCCTCGCGGGTCCACCCGCCACGAGTTGGAATACCGTGAGCTTCAACCGGATGAGCGTGGCCGACTGCGTGCGTTGGGGCGCCCGCGCTCTCGAACAGGAAGGGTACACCAATACCCAACCTTTGGGGGACGACCTCTACGCCGAAAAAGGCCCTCACGGGGCCATCATGGTCTGTTCCGCGCCGCCTACGGTGACGATCGTGGTTGTCACCAGTCTTGCCGGCGCCGATGCCACCCGCGAGCAACAGGCGCTGCAGAACCGCTTCCAGCTCGAATCCCGCCTGCACGAACGGGATCACCGGCGGTGAGCCCCCGGTCGCGTTGATCGCACGCGAACACGCTCCGCTCCCGGCGGTTCCGCCGCGATTAACGGTGTTTGCAGCCGGAGGGCGCGATAACCTTCGCGGCCGGATCGCACAATAACCAATGTGAGGATGGACCGGTATCCCGCTTTGGCGCATAGTGGGCGGGTAAGTGCCGCACCGAGCATTGTGCTGTTTCGAACGGTTCGACCGGACCGTTCCCAATCGGAGTGCCCACATGAGCCCTACGCCCGCTCTCCCCGAATCCAAGCCCCTCGTTCATCCCATCCGCCTTCCCACCCGCCTGGCGGCGTTGGCCGGCCGGCGCCTCAGCCGCTCGTCGGGAGCGGCCAGCCTGATGGCGTTGGCCGCGCTGGTTCTCATCCCAGCCGCCTGCCTGGGGCAGGGATACACGATTACTACCGTGGCCGGAGGCGGTAGCCTGGTCGGCACTCCCGGCGACGGCGGCGCGGCCACCAGCGCCTCTCTGGGCGTGGCGGCTGCCGTGGCGCTGGATGCCAGCGGCAATCTGTACATCGCCGACGCCGGCCTCAGCGTCGTCCGCAAGGTTTCGCCCCTCGGCGTCATTTCCACTGTGGCCGGCATTTCCGGCTTCAGCGGCTATTTCGGCGATGGCGCCGCGGCCACCAAGGCGCGGTTGAATCAGCCGAGCGGGGTTGCGCTGGACGCCGCCGGCAATCTGTACATCGCCGACCTGGGCAACAGTCTGGTCCGCAAAGTCGATGGGAACGGCACCATCACTACCTTCGCCGGTGGCGGGGGTAACTCGACTATCCCGGCCTTTGGCGACGGCTTTCCGGCTAACCAGGCGATCCTCGCAAATCCGCAAGGCGTGGCCGTGGATACGGCCGGCAACCTATACGTCGCGGACTACGGGCATAATCTCGTCCGCAAGGTGACTGCCTCGAATGGGATCATTACCACGGTTGCCGGCAACGGAAGCCCAGCGCCTCTTGTCGGCGCCGGTAATGGCGACGGCGGCGCCGCCACCAACGCCCCGCTGGTGCCCGCCGCCGTGGCAGTCGATGCCGCCGGGAACTTATACATTGCCGACGGCGCCAACAACCGGATTCGCATGGTGTCCCCCAGGGGCATCGTCTCCACGTTCGCCGGAAGCGGGTCCGGCGCTTACTCGGGCGACAACGGCCCTGCCACCGGCGCCGGGATAAGCTCGCCCGTGGGCGTTGCCGTCGATTCCCTGGGGAATGTCTTCATCGCCGCCAAAGGAGACCAGCGCGTGCGCATGGTCTCGAGCGGCAGCATCGCCACCATTGCCGGGAATGGCACTCTCGGAAACTCGGGCGATGGGGGCCCGGCCACCAGCGCCCAGCTCAGTTACCCCAGCGGCGTCGCCCTGGATAGCTATGGCCGGGTCTACATCGCCGATGCGGCCAATGGTTACCACAGCAGCGTCCGCCTGCTCACGCCAACGCCGTCCCCCAACGTGCCCTCCATCAAATCCGGCGGCGTGGTCAGCGCCGGCGCGTTCGGCGGGTTCACCTCCGTCGCCCCGGGGTCGTGGATTGAAATCTACGGCGCCAACCTGGCGGCGGATTCGCGGCTCTGGACCCTGAACGATTTCAGCGGCGTGAACGCACCCACTTCGCTCGACGGGACGTGGGTCACCATCGGCGGGCAAAAGGCCTTCGTCGACTACATCAGCCCGGTTCAGGTCAACGCCCAGGTGCCGTCGAACGCCGCCACGGGGACGCAACCGGTGATCGTCAACACGGCCAACGGCGCGAGCGCTCCGTCCATGATCGCGGTTGCTCAGCAGGAACCGGGGTTGCTGGCGCCGGCGTCGTTCATCGTCGGCGGCAAACAGTACGTTGTGGCGCTGTTCTCCGACGGCGCCACCTACGTCCTTCCGCCCGGAGCCATCGCCGGCGTCCCGTCGCGCCGCGCGCAGCCCGGAGACATCGTAACTCTGTACGGCATCGGCTTCGGCCCCGTGACCCCCAACACCCCGGCCGGCCAGATCGTCCAGCAAACCAACACGCTGACCTCGTCATTCCATATCCTGCTGGGGCCGGTCGAAGCGGCGGTCCAGTACGACGGTCTAGCGCCCAGCGCCGTCGGGCTGTATCAGTTCAACGTGGTGGTGCCGAACATCGTATCCAGCGATTCCACGCCCGTGACCTTCACGCTCGGCGGCGCGGCGGGAACGCAGACGCTGTACATCGCGGTTCAGAACGGCAGCCCGGCTCCGTAGGTTCCGGGCCTGACGCCTTCCCTGAATTCGGGCAATCGTTCTACCTGGCAAAATGACGCGCTGGCCGTTGCCATGGGCGTCAGAGTGATGGACCTCGGTGAGTCGGACCCAGATCAGCCGCCCTCAGGCGGCCGAGCGCACGGCCTGGTCGAAGCGGACCTTGTCACCGGGCTCCCGCGGTTGTTATGGCGGAGCCACCTTTCGGGCCAGCGCGATCAAGCCGTTCGGAGGTGCCTGGAGGACAGCCGGGAAAAGTGGCCCAATCCTCTGCGCTGGGCACACGGCTCCGGCGCGGTCAGGGGACGTCTGCAGGCCGTTTGCCCGGGCGGATTCCCCCGCCGGGTCAAAATGCCTTACGATGGCGCTGGGATCGATATGAGCAAACGGGAACTGATCGCCCGCGAGTTGGATTGCATGCCGGAGCAGGATCTCGACAGACTGCTGGCGTTCCTGCGATCGCTTAAGGAAGCGCACTCTGAGACCGCAATGCCGGCTCTGGCCGCCGAGTCGTCGCTGGCCAAGGATTGGCTCACGCCTGAGGAGGATGCGGCCTGGGCCAGTTTGTAAGAGGCGATATTGTAGTTCTCGACTTCCCGTTCTCGGACCTCAGCCAGACAAAGCGGAGGCCGGCGCTCGTTTTGTCTCGGGCGGGCTCAACCGGAGCAGCCGCATCCGCCCGAACCGGCTGTTCACGGCCGATGCGGGCATTATCGTCTACCGCGCCGGCCGCGTTTCCGAGGCCAAACTCATCGAAGTGGCCGATCGCCTGATCGTCATCATTAGACAGGCTTGACCGGTTGCGGTGCGCCCGCCCGGCGCCGTTCGTTCACGCTTGTTTCCCCGCCCAACCCGCCCCGGCCGGCCTGATATCCTGGGAAACGGCACTCCGCTATCCACTCATGAAGAAACTCCTAGCGCTCAATCGCAGTGAAATCGCCATTCGAATCTTGCGCGCGGCCGATGAGCTGGGCCTGCGCACGGTGGCCATCTATTCCCAGGAAGACCGCCTGTCCCTGCACCGGTTCAAGGCCGACGAAGCCTACCTGGTGGGCGAAGGCAAAGGGCCGGTGGAGGCCTATCTCGACATCGAAGGAATCATCGCGCTGGCGCTGGAGAAGGGCGTCGACGCCATTCATCCGGGCTACGGCTTCCTGGCCGAGAATCCCGCGCTGCCGGAAGCCTGCGAACGCGCCGGGATTACCTTCATCGGACCCTCCGCCGGGATTCTGGAACTCCTGGGCGACAAGACCGCGGCGCGCCGCCTTGCGCAGCAGGCCGGAATTCCGGTCGTGCCCGGCGCCGAGCTGCCGGCCGTCAACTTGCGGCAGGCGGAAAAAGCCACCCGCGCGACCGGCTTCCCGCTGATCGTCAAGGCGGCCTACGGCGGCGGCGGCCGCGGCATGCGCGTGGTGGAGAACGCCGCCGAGTTTCCGGGGCTCCTCGAGGAAGCCAGCCGCGAAGCCGCCGCCGCGTTCGGCAACGGCGCGGTCTTCCTCGAGCGCTTCGTGCGCCGCGCCCGCCACATCGAAGTGCAGATCCTGGGCGACCGCAACGGCGACATCATGCACCTCTATGAGCGCGATTGCTCGGTGCAGCGGCGCCACCAGAAGGTGGTCGAAGTGGCGCCCGCGGTTGCGCTCGATCCCGGCATCCGCGCCGCGCTGGCCGAGGCCGCCGTCTCGCTCGCCCGCGCGGCGGGCTACTACAACGCCGGCACGGTCGAGTTCCTGGTGGACGCCGACAGCGGCGAGTGGTACTTCATCGAGGTCAACCCGCGCATCCAGGTGGAGCACACCGTCACCGAGATGGTGACCGGCATCGACCTGGTGCGCTGCCAGATCCAGGTGGCCCAGGGCCACGAGCTGCACGGTCCGGAAATGAACCTGCCCGCGCAGGACCGCGTTCCGCTGTACGGCTACGCCCTGCAGTGCCGCATCACCACCGAGGACCCGTCGAACGGCTTCGTGCCGGATTACGGCAAGCTCTCCACCTACCGCTCGGCCGCCGGTTTCGGCATCCGCCTGGACGGCGGCTCGGCTTATTCCGGCTCGGTCATCACGCCCTACTACGACTCGCTGCTGGTGAAGGCCACGGCCTGGGGACGCGAGTTCCGCCACGCCTGCCAGCGCATGGACCGCAGCCTGCGCGAGTTTCGCGTGCGCGGCGTGAAGACCAACATTCCGTTTCTGGAGAACGTGGTCAACCACCCCGATTTTCAGGCAGGCCGGGTGACCACGCGCTGGCTGGAGGAAACTCCCGCGCTGTTCCGCTTCGCCCCGCGCCGCGACCGCGCCACCCGCCTGCTCAGCTACCTGGGCGACGTCATCGTCAACGGCAACCCCACCGTGGCCGGCAAGCCCAAGCCGCGCCGCACCGCGCCCGCGCCCACGCCGCCGCACGATTCCTCCGCTCCGCCCGACGGCACGCGCCAGCTCCTGCAGCGGATGGGCCCCGAGGGCTTCGCCCAGTGGACCCTGAGCCAGAAGCGCCTGCTGCTCGCCGACACCACCTTTCGCGACGCCCACCAATCGCTGCTGGCCACGCGCGTCCGCACCTACGACATGCTGGCCATCGCCAACTTCGTCTCGCACCGCCTATACAATCTCTACAGTCTGGAGATGTGGGGCGGCGCGACGTTCGACACTATGATGCGCTTCCTGCACGAGGATCCCTTCGCGCGGCTGCGCCAGCTTCGCCAGGCCATCCCCAACATCTGTTTCCAGATGCTGCTGCGCGCCTCCAACGCGGTGGGCTACACCGCCTATCCCGACAACGTGGTGGCCGCCTTCATCCGGGAGGCCGCGGGGCAGGGAATCGACATCTTCCGCATCTTCGATTCGCTCAACTGGCTGCCCAACATGAAGGTCTCGATGGAGGCTGTGCGCCGCACGGGCAGCGTGTGCGAGGCCGCCGTCTGCTACACCGGCGACATCCTCGATCCGCGCCGCGACAAGTACCCGCTCCGGTATTACGTGCGCATGGCCAAGGAGCTGGAGCGCATGGGCGCGCACACCCTGGCCATCAAGGACATGGCGGGCCTGTGCAAGCCCTACGCCGCCGGGAAGCTGGTGGGTGCGCTGCGCCGCGAAATCGGCATCCCCATTCACTTCCACACCCACGACACCAGCGGCATCAACGCCGCCAGCGTCCTGAAGGCCTGCGACGCCGGCGTCCACGTGGCCGACGCCGCGGTGGCTTCCATGAGCGGGCAGACCAGCCAGCCCAACCTCAACTCCATCGTGGCCGCCATCGCCCACGGCCGGAGGTCGAGCGGCCTGTCGCCCGGCGCGCTCAACGAATACGCCAATTACTGGGAAACGGTGCGCGAGTTCTACGCCCCCTTCGACACCGCGCCCAGTGCCGGCACCGCCGAGGTCTACATTCACGAAATGCCCGGCGGCCAGTACACCAATTTCAAGGAGCAGGCCGAATCCATGGGGCTGGGCGAGCGCTGGCACGAACTGGCCCGCACCTATGCCGATGTCAACATGGCCTTCGGGGACATCGTCAAGGTGACGCCCTCCAGCAAGGTGGTGGGCGATATGGCCATCTTCCTGCTCACCCACGACATGACCATGGAACAGTTCGCGCGCCTCGGACCCGATCACGCGCTCACGCTGCCCGCCTCGGTGATCGACATGTTCATGGGCTCGCTCGGCGAGCCCGATGGCGGCTGGCCGAAGAAGCTGCAGGAGACCATTCTGCGCGGCGCCAAACCCAATCGCGGACGTCCCGGCGCGCAACTGCCCAAGGCCGACCTGGAAGAGGTGGCCGCCGCCATCGAAAAGAAAATCGGCCGGCGCCCCGCGGACGACGAAGTGCTCAGCTACCTGATGTACCCCGACGTGTTCCTCAAATTCGCCAAGGCGCGGCAGACCTGGGGCGACGTGGACGTGCTCCCCACGCCGCAGTTCTATTACGGCATGGAGCGCGGCCAGGACATCGCGGTGACCATCGAGCCCGGCAAGGCGCTGGCGGTCAAGTTCCAGACCGTGGGCGAGCCGCACCCCGACGGCACGCGCACGGTTTTCTTCGAGCTGAACGGCCAGCCGCGCGAGGTCACGGTGCGCGACCGCGGCCTGGAAGTGAAGGTGAAGGCCCGCCGCAAGGCCGACCCCGCGCTGCCCGGCGAGATCGGCGCGCCCATTCCGGGGGTGGTTTCCATCGTGGCCGTCGAGCTGAACCAGACGGTCCACAAGGACGACCGGCTGCTGGTGATGGAAGCCATGAAGATGCAAAGCACGGTTTACGCGCCGGTGGGAGGCAAGGTGAAGGAGTTACTGGTGCAGCCGGGACAGCATGTCGAGGCTAAGGAGTTGCTGCTGGTGATCGAGTAGGGCGGGGGCGGCCTGGCGGTCAGTGGCCGGGCGGCGAGGAATTGCCCGAGGCAGGAGCGGCAATCGATGCGAACTCGGGTCCCAGCGCGGCGATGGCCTGGCGAACGGCGGTTTCGTCGCCTCCGGTAGCGTAGTAAACGATCTTTCCCCGGCCGTCGATCAGGATCGTCAGAGGGATGCCTACATCCTTGAAGGCCGTGCCGATCTTGAAACCGGCATCGTGGTAATTCGTCCACGAATAGTCATGGCGGGCCAGGTATTCCGTCGCATCCTCGGTGGCATTATCCTGGTCAACCGTAACAACGGCGACGCCCAAATTCCTCGCGTCCATGTAAATGCGATTGAGAGCGGGCAGCGAGGCAAGGCACGGGCCACACCAGGTTGCCCAGAGGTCCAGGAGCAGTGGCTTGCCGCGGTAGGAGGCGAGTGCAACTTTGCTGCCGTCCGCGGCGGTGAAGGAGACGCCGGGAGCCGGTTGGCCGGCCATGGTTGGCCTTGGAGTGGGGGCCGGCGGAACGAACCGGTCGTCCTCCAGCTTGGCGACTAGCTTGGCATCCGGGGGCGGCGTAAACGTGAACGTATCCGGCGCGAACTGCGCGTTGAATTCCGCCGCGGGGTAGACGGTGGCAGTGTCCTCGAGGTAGGGGATCCGGATTGCGGAGTTACCGCTATCTGTCATGCAGGTACTGGAATGCCTGACCTGTTTGCGGAAGACGAGGGCAGCCTTGTCGATCCAGAGGGTGGTGTCCGAGTACAAGCTCTGGTCGAGACGGCCCGTACTGTCATTGCTGGTAATGTGGACGACATAGCATGAGTAAGTGTGACCGTCGATCGCGATCGTCTCCGGCGCAAGCATAGTTGCTTGCTTATACCCCGCAGCCAGGGATTCAAGCGACATGCGCATCGACCACGCCTGAATCGCGTACATGTTTCCGGCGAAGTACAATTTCGAGAACTGTGGCCAGTCCTGCGGCAGCGGGCGCTTCACGTACATTTTCCCCTCGACCTGATAAACCCACTCGGTCGTCCCGTCGGAGACCTGAACGAACGAACCGTACGCCGAGCGGCTTTCGATCCGGTAGAGATTGCCGTTGCCCTTGATCGCGGTTTCGTAAATCCTTTGCCACTCGTGCCTGAGGTCGGCGTTCGACGTGGTTTCTTCGATGGACTGCATACGAAACGTGTCGACGCCCGCGGCATAAGTTCTGGCAACGGCTTTGAGGAGCGCCACGGAATCCGTGAAGTCTTTCGGGGACTGCTGCGCCCGCGCCGCAAAGACAGCCAGGAGCAGCGCCAGAACGCGAAAGGGCGATGTGGGAATTGCCGCGGCCTTACTCATGGGCTCGATTGTATCGCTTTTTCCGCGGCAAACGGCTTCACCACTCGCTCGGGCGGCCACCGCTTCCGGACGTATCCTGAGGCGTTTCTGAAACTCGCCAAGGCGCGGCAGACCTGGTTCGATGTCGCCGTGCTCCCCATGCCGCGGTTCTACTACGGCATGGAACGCGGCCAGGACATCGCGGTGGCGCTGGAGCCCGGCAAGGCGCTGGCGGTCAAGTTCCAGACGGTGGGCGAGCCGCACCCCGGCGGCACGCGCACGGTTTTCTTCGAGTTGAACGGCCAGCCGCGGGAAGTGCCGGTGCGCGACCGCGGCCTGGAGGTGAAGGCGAAGGCCCGGCGCAAGGCCGACCCCGCGCAGCCCGGCGAGATCGGCGCGCCCATTCCGGGCGTGGTCTCCATCGTGGCCGCGGAGTTTGGCCAGACCGTCCGCAAAGACGGCCGCCTGCTGGTGATGGAAGCCACGAAGATGCAGAGCACGGTCTACGCCCCGGTGGCGGGCAAGGTCAAGGAACTGCTGGTGCAGCCCGGCCAGCACGTGGAGGCCAAGGAGTTGCTGCTGGCGATCGAGTAGTACTCGGAGTGCCGTTCAATCGCGCTTCACCCGGCACAAGAAGAAAAGGACCTGTTTGCCGTTGGAAGTGCATTTTCAGGCGCGAAGAGTCTGCTATGCAGCCAACTGGCGAGATTTCACAACTGGGATCGCGAACCATCCGGGCTGCCAGGTCAGGGGGGAATCGCGGCCCGAGGAATTTCGGAGCACGTTAGGAGGACTTCTAATGATACGTCTAATGAAGTGGCTGGTGCCGCTGGCCATGCTGGGGCTCTGCGTCACTTTGGGCCACGCCGGTCCAATGATTATCTGCATCGAGAGCGACAGCGGCCATACCGCGGGCGACTACGATGACGATCTGAGCATGGGCGGTTGCGCCACGTCGATTCCGGGGACCGACCCGCTGCTCTACGTTGCCAGCGATGGCCTGGTGTACTTCGACCCGTTCGAAGCCAACTACCACACCAGCGACGGGATTGTGTTGAATAGCAACTGGCTGCCCGACCCGGCGTTCTCGGCGTCGTTCGGTCCGGGGCTCTGGACAAAGTTATCCGACGATCCCATCTGGGTTCTTCCGGGCACGCCGGGGGCGGACGATTCCGGCGCCGAACCCATCGGGGCATGGTACTTCCCTGGCGCGCAATGGGCCTTGAACCCCGCCCCAGGTGACGTGTTTTGGATAATGGATTCGAATGGGTCGGTGAGCGACATTATTACGGTCGGCAACACCGGGCCCGGCGCGTCCGCGGAAATCACTTTTCAGTCCGGTGCTCCCGAGCCCGGCACTTTGAGCCTGCTTGGCTTGGCACTTGGCGTGTTTGCCGCCAGCCGGCTGAAGAAGCGGCGCCCGTAGACTCACCAATCGATAGACTGGCCGGTGGCCGGTTGCTCCGCGCCACCGCTGCTGGCCCAGAGGCCACACCGTCGAGGCTCCGATGCGCACCGGAGCCGCGACGCTCGCCCCCCCTATTTCCTACAGATCGCCGTCAGAAACCTTGCGTCGGGGCTTTCGCAATCGCGGACGATCTCCAAGCCGCCCTGGTCGCGTAACGGCCACCGGAACGCATCGGACGAAGCCCTCAGCTACCTGATGTGCCCCGAGGTGTTCCTCAAATTCGCCAAGGCGCGGCAGGCTTACGGCGACGTCGACGTGCTCCCCACGCCGCAGTTCTCCTACGGCATGGAACGCGGCCAGGACATCGCGGTGGCGCTGGAGCCCGGCAAGGCGCTGGCGGTGAAGTTCCAGACGGTGGGCGAGCCGCACCCCGGCGGCACGCGCACGGTTTTCTTCGAGTTGAACGGCCAGCCGCGGGAGGTGCCGGTGCGCGGCCGCGGCCTGGAGGTGAAGGCGAAGGCCCGCCGCAAGGCCGACCCCGCGCAGCCCGGCGAGATCGGCGCGCCCATTCCGGGCGTGTCGCTGGGGCGGCTGTGGCCGCCTGCGTGTGGCCAGCGCCTCATGCGCGGGACGCTGGCCGGCTTCTCGTTCCCGATCCGTGGAATGCCCCCTCTTTCCGAGCAGGCGATCCGCCCGGCGCGCTCCCTCGGGAAGCTAAACACTGCGGCGTCAGCGGGGGGGAATACGGTTCAACCTCCCTGCTTGGCACTGACCAGATGGCAGCCCCGGGGCCGCGTCAGGCCGGAATGCCGCCGGCGCGGGCGGTGAGGCGGTCGCCGAAGGGCAGCCTGACAAGCAGGCGAATAGCAGGGATGGAATTATTGCCTCAGCCGGACTCGTGTTTCAGGCAGTCAGGTAACAGGGCCGGATCGGACTGCAAATCGCAAACGGGATCGAAGAAAGGCAAGCGCGAGAAATACACCAAGGACGAGAGCGTCACGGAGCAATAGATCCTGCGTGGTCGCGAAGCGCTTACGAACGTCTTCCGTGCGCGATCGAACGCTCCGGCCGTATCGCGCGCCACTCGAAAACAGGCCGGTCGCAGAGGACCAGCCGACCCGATTACTCGCGACAAACGCGCTTCCGGCCGGCGGGCTCCTGGGCGTCCGCGTGCCTGCAATCGCTCATCGAGCCGTCTACAATGGGAGTCGAGGACACAGCCGGTGCCACGCCAGTTCGATGTTGTCATTGAGCGCGATACGGAGGGCTACTACGTAGCCTCAGTTCCGCAAATCCCAGGGTGCCATACGCAAGCACAGTCCCTCGACGACGTAACGCAGCGCATTCGTGAGGCCATAGAGCTATGCCTCGAAGTCGAGGGCGCGCCGGAACACGATCTGGAGTTCGTGGGCATCCAGCGCGTTACCATCGCGGCATGAGCCGGGCTCCCCGCGTCACAGGCCCTGACCTCATTGCTGCCCTCGGCAAAAGCGGCTTCTGCGTTCTTCGCGTCAAAGGCAGCCATCACTACCTGCGTCACGAAGACGGCCGAAGCACGGTTGTGCCCGCGCACTCAGGCGAGACCATCGGCCCTGGCCTGCTTCACAAAATCCTCGGGATTGCCAGTTGACGGTTGACGAACTCCGGGGACGGCTCAAACAGCGATAGACCCCCGGAAACGCGCTTGCGTCCGGGGAGCCGCTCCCGCAGGCTTGCACGAAATCCTTGCAGGCCGCCGTCTGGCCGCCCGCCGCCCCCCTACTTCCTACAAATCGCCGTCAGAAACCTCGCATCCGGACTCTCGTACTCGCGGACGATCTCCAACCCGCCCTGGTCGCGCAGCAGCCAGCGGAACGCGTCCGGCGTGTAGGTGTACTGAAAGTTGAGGCCGATGTGCTCGCCGCGCTGCATGGGGATCTCGCGGCTGGCCACCGTCGCCGATATATCCTGCTCGGCGCGGAAGTGGCGCGTGATCAGGTGCAGGCCCTCGTGCCGGTCGTCGCGCCGTTGGGTGAAGCGGATCTCGCCCTCCTCGCCGCTAATCCCCACGCTGTTCAGCAGCGACCACAGGAATCGCCGCGAGGCGGCGGCCGGCGGTGCGGGCATTTGGGGCAAATTATCGACTGCCTTCGCTTCACGGTTTTGCGTCTTCTCAACCGGCCACGATTTGGCTGGCCAGGATTCGGGCTGTCATCGCAGCCAAGCGGATCTGGCAATC
>Ga0209039_10002981_pt1 | contig 13662 bp, 9 predicted proteins | sample BogFormECP12_OM1_FD_188238 | JGI IMG/M metagenome (GOLD analysis project Ga0209039, IMG submission 188238) | Bog forest soil microbial communities from Calvert Island, British Columbia, Canada - ECP12_OM1 (SPAdes) (version 2) | ecosystem: Environmental > Aquatic > Freshwater > Wetlands > Bog ...
ACGATCGGCGGCTACAGCATTCCGCTGCAGGTCACCACCGATGTGAACACGGGCTTGTTGCTGATTCTCGGCGTGACCTCGATCGGCATCTATGGGGTGGCCCTCGCCGGATGGTCGTCGAATAACAAGTACTCCCTGCTCGGCGGGCTGCGCGCCAGCGCCCAGATGGTGAGCTACGAGATTTCCCTCGGCCTCTCGCTGGTCGGCGTGCTCATCATGGCGGGCAGTTTCAGCCTGCATACGATTGTGGATTCGCAGGCTGGACACTTCTGGGGATTTATCCCGCGCTGGAATATTTTCACCGGCCAGTTCATCGGTTTCTTTTGCTATCTGACCGCGGCTTACGCGGAGACAAACCGCATTCCTTTCGACCTCCCGGAAGCCGAAACTGAACTGGTAGCCGGCTATCACACCGAATACAGCGCCATGAAATTTGCCATGTTCTTCATGGCCGAATACGCCAACATGATCACGGTGGCTTGCCTGGCCACGCTGTTGTTTTTCGGCGGATGGCGCGGGCCGGTCTTCGGGCATTCGCAGCTGGTGACCGCGATACAGCCGCTCTTCTGGTTCGCGGCTAAGGTTTTCGTATTTCTCTTTATTTATATCTGGGTGCGCGGCACGCTGCCGCGCTTCCGTTACGACCAGTTGATGGCGTTTGGCTGGAAATTCCTGCTGCCGCTGTCGTTGGTGAATCTGATCGCAACCGCGATCGCAGTGGTTTGGTGAGAAAACAGGGGTCAGAGGTCAGGGATCAGGGATCAGGAGCCAAGCATTTGAACTGGCCCCTGGCCCCTAGCCCCTAGCCCCTAGGAACTCGATCTCATGATAAGTGTGCACTTAATTCTGTTCCTGGCCTTCGCGGCCGTCGCCGTGGCGGGCGCAATCAACCTGCTGGCGCAGACGCATCCCATCAACAGCGCGCTTTCGCTGATCGCGGTGATGGCAGCGCTGGCGGGCGAATACCTGCTGCTGGGCGCCGAGTTCGTCGCCGCCGTACAAGTTATCGTTTATGCCGGCGCCATCATGGTGCTGTTCGTTTTTGTCATCATGCTCCTGAACGCCGGTGTGGAAGAACACACCCAGGGCAGTCGCGTCGCCGTTCTGTTCGGCATCCCGGGAATGTTGCTCGGAAGCCTGCTCGTGGCCTGGGTCCTTCTGCGGCATTCGGGGACGGAAGCCGTGGCCGCGGGCGCTTTGCCCGGCTCTCCCACGACGATCGGCCCGCTGCTCTTCCACGAATTTCTGCTGCCGTTTGAAATTACTTCGATTCTGATCCTGATCGCTATCATGGGCGCGGTAGTGCTGGCCAGCAAGCCGCCGTCTTCCCCCGTGCCGCCAAGGAAGGGGGACTGATGGTCCCGCTCTCTTATTACCTTGTGCTCAGCGGAATCCTGTTTGCCTGCGGCGTAACCGGATTCCTCATCAAGCGCAATATCATCACCATTTTCATGTCGATTGAGCTGATGCTCAATGGCGTGAATCTGTCCTTTGTGGCCTTTGCCGCGCACTGGCACGCGCTCGCCGGCCAGGTCTTCGTCTTCTTTGTGATGGTCGTCGCGGCGGCGGAAGCGGCCGTCGGACTTGCAATCATCATCGCCGTCTACCGCACGCGCGAAACCCTGAACGTGGATCAGGTGAACCTGCTCAAGTTATGAATCTGCTCAAACTATGACGCCGAATCTCAATCTCTGGCTGATCCCGATCCTGCCCCTGGCGGGGGCTGCGATCAACGGCTTCTTCGGGAAGAAGTCTTCGCGAACCGCGGTCAGCACGATCGCGCTCGTCTTCTGCGGCGCGGCATTCTTTTGGGCGCTGTCGGTCGCCTGGCGTTTTTCGTCGCTTCCCGAAATTCCCCATCAAGAATACCTGGCCCACTGGATCCGCTCCGGCAGCTTTACCGCCGATTTCGCGTTTTATCTCGATCCGCTCTCGCTGGTCATGCTGCTGGTCGTCACCGGAGTCGGGTTCCTCATCCACATCTACTCCGTCGGCTACATGTGGGACGATCCCGGCTACTACCGTTTCTTCTCCTATCTGAACCTGTTCATGTTCTTCATGTTGACGCTGGTGCTGGCCAACAACTACCTGGTGATGTTCATCGGCTGGGAGGGCGTTGGCCTGGCGTCGTACCTGCTGATCGGGTTTTGGTTTACGAAAGACTCGGCGGCCTCGGCGGGCAAGAAAGCATTCATCGTTAACCGCATCGGGGACTTCGGATTCCTCATCGGATTGTTCCTGCTGATCAAGCATTTTGGCTCACTGAATTTCACGCAAGTCTTCGAGGGCGTACCGCGCTTGACTCCCGGGGCTGGAACCGAAACCCTCCTGACCACCGTCGGAATTCTGCTGATGATCGGCGCCTGCGGCAAGTCGGCCCAGATCCCGCTCTACGTCTGGCTTCCCGACGCCATGGAAGGCCCCACGCCGGTTTCCGCCCTGATCCACGCTGCGACTATGGTCACCGCCGGAGTCTACATGGTCGCCCGCTCGCATGTGATCTTTGAGCGTGCGCCCATCGCGCTGACGGTGGTCGCGATCATCGGCACACTCACGGCGCTTTTCGCCGCGACGATCGGCATCACGCAAACCGACATCAAGAAGGTTCTCGCCTACTCCACCGTCTCACAACTCGGATACATGTTCATGGCCTGCGGCGTGGGAGCTTTCTCCGCCGGAATTTTTCACCTGATGACTCACGCTTTCTTCAAGGGCCTGCTCTTTCTGGGCGCGGGCTCCGTGATTCATGCCGTCGGCGGCGAACAGGACATGCGCAAGATGGGAGGACTCAAGTCCTATATTCCGGTCACGGCAGCTACCATGGGCATTGCGACGCTCGCCATTGCCGGAATATGGCCGTTTGCTGGATTCTTTAGCAAGGACGAAATCCTTTGGAAAGCCTACCAGGCGAACTGGGTTTACTGGCTCATCGGCCTGATCACCGCGTTCATCACTTCGTTTTACATGTTTCGTCTGCTGTTCATGACATTTTGGGGGGACTATCACGGCATCCAGGTAGACGCGCATGGACGTGTTCATGCCGCTCACGGTGACAACGGCCACGGACACGGCGAGCCCCATGAGAGCCCCATGGTCATGCTGGTTCCGCTGATGATCCTCGCCGTGCTTTCGCTGGTCGGCGGATGGGTCGGCATCGGCAATCGCTTCGAACATTTCCTCGCGCCCGTGTTCGGTTCGGGCGAGGTCGCGGAAGCCGGTAAAGAAGCGGCGACCAACTTCACGGAATATTTGCTGATGGGTGTGTCGGTGCTGGTGGCCGCCCTGGGCGCGATTCTCGCTTGGGTCCTCTACGTCAGCAAGCCGTATCTCCCGCAGAAGATCGCCGACGGTTTTGGCAGCTTCTACGGAGCGGTCCTGAACAAGTACTACGTGGACGAACTCTACGCCGCGCTTTTCGTCAAGCCGCTGGTGGACGGCTCGACCCGCATTTTGTGGCAAGGCGTGGACCGCAAGGTGATTGACGATTCCATCAACGACGCCGCCGACGGCGCACGCCACGTCTCCGACAACGTGCGCCACATGCAGTCGGGCAACCTGCGCTCCTATGCCGGATGGATCGCTGCCGGCTCCGCCGTGGTGATTGCCTACATGATCTGGCTGGGGGTGGGACGATGAACATCGATACCCTCAGCCCCTACATCCTGACCCTGGTGACTTTTGCGCCGCTGGTGGGCGCGTTGTTGCTGACTCTGCTGCCCCGGCGCGATCGGGAAATTCGTTTCTTCTCCCTCTTTGTGTCGCTGCTCACCTTCGTCCTTTCGCTTCATCTGCCCGTCTACTTCCGTCACGAAACTACGCCCTTTCACTACGAGATCAAGCGGCAGTGGATTTCGAGCCCCAACATCCACTACCACATGGGAATCGACGGAATATCCATGTGGCTGGTGGTGCTGACCACGTTCCTCACGCCTCTGTGCGTGCTGATTTCCTGGAAGTCGGTGCATGACCGCGTAAAGGAGTTTTTCATTCTTCTGCTGATCATGGAGACCGCGCTGATCGGCGTGTTCACCTCGCTTGACCTGTTCCTGTTCTATTTCTTCTGGGAAGCCACGCTGATTCCTATGGCCCTGCTCATCGGTGTCTTCGGCCACGAACGCAAGGTCTACGCCGCGGTGAAGTTCTTCATGTACACGATGATCGCCTCTGTCTTCATGCTGGCGGCGATCCTGTGGCTGTACGCCCACACCGGCAGTTTTGATTTCGTCGAGATTCGCGAGCAGATCGCGCGCGGCGCAGTGTCGAATTTTCCGGCTGCCGCGCAATGGCTGTTCCTCGGATTCTTCCTCGCCTTCGCGGTCAAAGTTCCGCTGTTCCCGTTCCACACCTGGTTACCGGACGCTCACGTCGAAGCTCCTACCGCGGGCTCGGTGCTTCTGGCGGGCGTTCTGCTGAAGATGGGCACCTATGGCATGCTGCGTTTCAACCTCGGACTCTTTCCTGACCAGTCCCGCCAAAACGCGCCCTGGATCATGGTTCTGGCTCTGATCGGCATTGTTTATGGCGCGCTTGTGGCCATGGTGCAGCCCAACATGAAGAAGCTGATCGCCTACTCTTCGGTCAGCCACCTGGGATTCGTCGTGCTCGGCATTTTCAGCTTCACTCAGTTGGGACTGAACGGCGCGATGTTCGTCATGCTGGCGCACGGAGTCTCCACCGGCGCCCTCTTCATGCTGGCGGGAATTCTTCACGAGCGCCGACACACTTATGAGATCAGCGAATTCGGCGGTCTCGCCTCTCCCATGCCGGTTTACGCCGCCTCCTATCTCTTCATCGTGCTGGCGTCGGTGGGCCTGCCGCTGCTCAACGGATTCATTGGCGAGTTCCTGGTGCTGAGCGGCGCATTTCAGGCCCGGGCAATCTACGGCATTTTCGGCGCGACTGGCGTGATCTGGAGTGCCTGCTATTTGTTGTGGATGTATCAGCGAGTGTTCTACGGCAAAGTGACGCATCCGGTGAACAACTCTCTCCCCGATCTTCTCGGATTCGAGAAGGCTGCGGTCTGGCCCTGCGCCGTTGCGGCCCTGGTCATGGGCGTGGCGCCGATTCTGTGGCTGGCTGCGATTGATCCCGCCGTGCAGACGGTGCTGACTCCCTTCGCGCAGATGGCGAGCAAGGTGGTGGGCCAATGACCGCCACGCTTCTCGCTCAATCCCAGGCCATTCCCCAGGGCGCTGATTACATCCGCATCCTGCCAGAACTTGTTCTGTCCGCCTTCGGCATCCTGATCATGCTGCTCGATCCTCTCGTGGATGAGGAAAAAAGCCAGCGGACTCTCGGGCTGATCGGTTTTGCTGGCACCCTCGCTGCCCTGGTCTCGACCTGGTACATGGCCAAACCGGAGCACTACGGCCTCGCTTTTTCGCACATGGTGCGGGTTGACGGCTTCAGCGTATTCTTCCACGTCCTCGTAATCGCTATCGCTGCGGTCGTCATTCTGACGTCATTCGAATACATGGCGGTGCAGAAAATCCGCGCCGGCGAATACTACGCGCTCATCCTTTTCGGCGTCGTCGGCATGGCGCTGATGTCCTCCGCGGTTGAACTCGTCTTGATTTTCATTGCCCTCGAAATCTCCTCAATCTCCACCTACATTCTGGCGGGATTCCGCCGCCAGGAAGCGGCAAGCAGCGAATCTTCGCTCAAGTATTTCCTCCTAGGATCCTTCGCCACGGCATTTTTCCTGTACGGCGTGGCCATGATGTTCGGCGCCACCGGTTCGACCAACATTGACGTCATCAGCCAAGCGTTGCAGGCCAGCCCGGCCGGGGTGCTGGTGTATGTGGCCACAGCCTTGATGTTCGTAGGTCTGGGATTTAAAGTAGCGGCGGCGCCGTTTCACATCTGGACTCCGGACGTCTACGAAGGCGCTCCCGCCCCAGTCGTCGGCTTCATGTCGACGGCGCCGAAAGCTGCTGCATTCGCCGTACTGCTGCGAGTTGTGTTCACGATCAACGCTCCGGGACGCTTCTGGCTGGTCTGGGTAGCGGCCGCGCTGTCGATGACCCTGGGCAACGTCAGCGCTCTGGTTCAGACCAACGTCAAGCGACTGCTGGCTTATTCCTCGATAGCGCACGCCGGCTATCTGCTCGTCGCCTTCGCCATGACGACCCCGGAGGATTCCGCCATGGGAATCTCCGCCGCCATGTTCTACACCGCCGCTTACGCCGCCATGAATGTGGGCGCATTCGCCGTGGTCAGTCACTTCGCCAGCGCCGGCGAGCGTTATGTGACCCTGGAAGATTATGAAGGCCTGGGCCGCACTTCCCCGCTGCTCGCGGCCACACTCTCCATCTTCCTGCTTTCCTTGATCGGCATCCCCATAACGGGCGGATTCTTCGCCAAGTTCTATGTCTTCAGCGCCGCCCTGAAGGCCAACCTGATCTGGCTGACGCTCATTGGCTTGGTCAACAGCGCCATTGGGGCTTACTACTATCTCCGGATCATCGTGGTGATGTACATGCGGGAAGCGCGCAAGCAAGTCCCCGTCGCCCCGGTTCCGTTTGGATTAGGTCTGGCCCTCGCGCTCAGCATCGTGGCCACGCTGTATCTCGGCATTCTTCCCAACGGCGTTTTACGGTACGCGCAGCATGCGGCTCAGGGCCTGCTGCCGCAGCAGGCGGCGTCGGCCCCGGCCAGCGCCGCGCAAATCCAGCCGCCGGCGAATATTCCTCGTCATTGACTTTCTGGGGACCCGCTGAAACCCCATTTGACAAGGGCGTTCGGGCACGTGCATCATGTTCTGCGGTCCAGTTTGACTTCAATTTTTCCCTCTCGGGGGAACTGACAGCGGCGGAGGAGAGCAATGTACAAACTGATCCAAAGGCTTTGGCGGGAAGATGCGGGACAGGATATCGCCGAGTACGCTGTAATGCTGGCAGTTATTCTAGTCTTGGTGGTCGGGACGGTGCGTTTAATCGGGTCGAACGCCAACAACGCATTTTCCAGCGTGGCCAGTTCGATCCAGTAAACCGTGCAATTCTGGCAGTGCCAAGCCGTGTCGTCTGAGTTCTTTTGAAGGGAAGGAATCGAATGACGCGATTTACCCCGGGCAGCGCCTTTACCGTCCGCTACTGGTTCTCTCCGGTAGCGGCTGCGGCGCAGCTTGGGGTGAGGATGAGCCACTAGAGGCCACCAAACTTAGACAAGCCTCAGCCGCAAGCCGCGATCGGGAAGATCGCGGTTTTTGCTTTTAGGGACGAGCTTAGACCCAAGGAGAAGCCCATGATTGTCAACATGTCCGAGAAGGCTACCGAACAAGAGATCAACCATGTCATTGAGCGTATCCGCGAAGCCGGATACCAGCCTCATGTCACTCGCGGCACCGAGCGCACCATTGTCGCGGCTGTGGGCAGTGGACGCCGCCACGAAATCGAGGCCCTGCAGGTTGCGCCCGGCGTGGATAACGTGGTCGCCATCGCTCAGCCCTTCAAATTGGTTAGCCGTCAGGTGAAGCCGGAACGCTCGGTCATCAACGTAAATGGGGTGACGATCGGCGGCCCGGAAGTCGTGGTCATCGCCGGTCCGTGCTCGGTCGAATCTCGCGAGCAACTGCTCGACACCGCCCACGCGGTCAAGCGCGCCGGCGCCGCCATGCTGCGCGGTGGTGCCTACAAACCGCGCACTTCCCCTTACGACTTTCAGGGGCTGGGGATTGAGGCGCTCAAGATTTTGCGCGAAGCCCGCGAAGAAACCGGCCTGCCTGTGGTCACCGAAGTCATGAGCACCGAGGATGTGGACCTGATTTGCGAGCACGTGGACATGCTGCAAGTCGGCGCCCGCAACATGCAGAACTTTGCCTTGCTGCGCCGTCTGGCCACCGTGAACAAGCCGATCCTTCTGAAGCGGGGACCGTCGGCCACGGTCAAGGAGTGGCTGCTCGCCGCCGAATATCTGCTGGCCGGAGGCAACCACCAGGTCGTTCTCTGCGAGCGCGGCATCAAGACCTTCGAAACCGAAACCCGCAACACCATTGATTTGGCAGCCATTGCCCTGGCTCGCGATCTATCGCACCTGCCGGTGATCGCCGATCCTTCTCACGGCACCGGGAAGCAGAGCCTGATTGCCGCCGTTTCGCGGGCCGCAGTCGCGGTGGGGGCCGATGGACTCATCATTGAAGTACATCCCTGCCCGGAACGTGCGCTCTCGGATGGTCCTCAGTCGCTGGACTTCGCGGGATTCGGCAAGGTCATGCGCGCTCTGGCCGAACCGCTGCGGCAAACCGCGAGCCTCCCCGCAGCCGTGTCTGCGGCGTCTTAGGACTAGCGCTGCGGACATCTGAGTTTTCTTCGCGCAGCGGCGCCGTCAAGGCAGATCCAATTCCAGGGCGTAAAGGTCCGAATTTGTGTGCACGAGAGAGGCGAGAGGAGAATTGTCTGGCGTCAAGCCGGTGAGGGTATAGCTGAGCACATCCGCGCGCAGGATCTGCCGCGAGGTAGTAATCTGTTCCACTTTGCGGTCCCTGATTCGAACCCGGAAGATCGGTTGCTCCTCGCCATCGTAGATGTGCTGGTAATACACATAGCTGGAATCGGCTGACCAGCGGATTCCCCAGCCGTAAGGTAGGCCATCAGCAAAGTCCGACCACTGCCCGCGGGCAAAGTCGAAGAGCATTAGTTTTTGATCTTTCTTGTCGGAGGCCGCGGCATAGCGCCCGTCCGGCGACCACTGCGGCCCTTCGAAGTCGTCTGATCCAGGAACCACGGCGGTCTCACGGGTGGTCAGGTCGAACCGGTAGATCGCGGGGCGCCGGCCTCCGGCTGCCGGGATGCTCCAGCGGGTAAACAGAATCGATTTTCCGTCGGGAGACCAGTTCGGCTGGCTGCCCTTTACCAATCGCTCCGGATTCCCTCCCTCAAATGGGACGATGCAGATATCTCCCCCGCCTCCGAAAGCAATCTTCTTTCCGTCCGGCGACCATGTCGAATGGAGGACTTCGAGTGGAGGGAAGGTGAGCTGCAGAGCCTGGGTGCCATCGACCCGCGAGCGCCACAGAGTGTTGTCCACCTCGCTCTTGTAGGCCACCCACTGTCCGTCCCGGGAGAAACTCAAGTGGCGGGCTGGAATCCCGCCCAGGTAGGGGGCGAACAGTTTGCGGCCAACATCGTAGCGCACCAGTTCGCGCCGTTCCTGGTAGTCCACAAAAAAGATCTTCTTGCCATCGGGGCTGAACCTCGGTTCGCTGATCCAGTCGGGACTGGTGTACAGCTGTACCGGGGAGGACGCATCTTTGCGGAACGAGCTTCCGTCCTTCCGGATCAACCAGAAACTCTTCACCCCATCCCGCAGGGAACGAAAGATGAAATACCGACCGTCGGGCGACCAATTGCCACAACACTCCCCCTCGTTCCATCGGCTGACCGGAGTCTTCCAGCCCAGATTCAGAGGGTGCGAGTCCTGGCCATCGCTGCCCACCTCCCAGAGGAAGAGCGTGCCGGTAGCAAGGTCCCTGGCAGTAAAACTCAGTCGCTTTCCATCTGGTGACCATCGCGGAAACAGAATGGTTCCATTGAACGAGAACACCTTTAGCGGCTGCTGGCCGTCGGCGCCCGCGACATAAAGCTCTCCTTCCCGGCAGTAGACAATGTGCTGTCCGTCTGGTGCCCACGCCGCATCCGATGCCAGCACCTCTCCGAGCCGGCGCGCCGAACCCCCCGCAGTCGGCACCACCCAAAGCGGCTCGAAAGGGGTATCAACCGCATTTTGCGCAGCCACCAGCAGCCTGGCCCGGGCTCGGTCGATGTCAAGCAGCGCAAGACTTCCTACAGAGGAAGAAATTAAAGATGGTTCTCCGCCTTGCTCCGCGATTTGAGCAAGGTTCCAGGTTCCGCCCAGCCGCTCAGCAAAGTAAACCCGCGAACCATCAGTCAACGCTCGGCTAAAAGGTTCGACCCTCCCGAAGTGCGTGATCTGGACCGACCGCAAAACCTTAGGCATGGGCGCCGGCCGGAAGAAAGCCCAGGCCGTGAGCCCTCCCACCGCGGCTCCCAGCAACAACAGCGCCGTGATCCGCGCCCGCGACCACCTGTGCGCCGGCTCCGGAGCTGGCAAAGCCCTTAGCTCGCGTTCCGGAAGCAGCAACTCCCTTCGCTCCCCATCGCTTCTCCCGCCGACCACCTTTTCTTCAATCACCACCCGTGATCGCGAGTGGCTCTCTACCACGATGTCTTCTTCTCGCGGCAGAGTTCGCACCGTCTGGGCGAACCGGTAGCCTCGCCCCGGGATCGTCACGATGTACGACGAACCTTGCGCCCGCTCTCCCAACGCTTTTCGCAACTGAAACACATGCTGCCCCAGGTTGGACTCCTCGACGAAGGTGTCCGGCCACAGGGCATTCATCAGGTCGTCTTTGGGAACGACCTGGCCGCTCCGCTGAGCCAGCGCCAGCAAGAGGTCGAAGGCCTTAGGAGAGAGTGCAATGGGCTCTTGATCTCGCAGCAAAACTCGCTGTTCGGGGTCCACGCGGAACGGCCCGAACTCCAGTAAGTGCTTGACTGCGTTGCCCATAGCTCGTCTTAAGAACTAATTCAAAAGTTATTAATCGCTCCTTAAGGACTTTCAAGCTACCCCAGGAGCACGATCCGTTGCGTTTGAAGGTGGGGGCCCAAGAAACCGAGGCAAACGTGGAAAGCACTTTATCACGGTTTCGGCGCTGGGCAAAGCGGCTGGTGGGGGCCGAAACAAGACACCGAAAGACAGAGGTCACGATTGAGACCGACCGGATAACGATCATCCGGCGGCGAGACGTGATCCGGGGCTGGTGCCAGGAGTGTGCCTGCGAGGTGGACATGCTGAGCCTAGAAGACGCTGGGGCCATTCTCGGAGCGTCGCCGACGGCGCTTCGCGACATCCCTGAATTCCAAGCCTGGCACTTCTGCCAAGGCCTGGAGGGCACACCCCTTATCTGTCTCGAATCGTTGTTGAAGTCAATGTAACTGGGGACCAGCAAGACAGATAAAAGCAGTCAAATCGCAGTCAGTGGGTTCTCGCAGCCGAATTCTCGATTGGGCGGAGCGTGGCCCGTTTCCCCGGAGTACGTGTGTGTTAGCAAACAGAAATCCTAAAAGGAAAAAGTAAGGAAGAAGAGGAGAAGGAAAATGAAAACGACAACGTCGAACACGCAGTCCAGCTACTCAAAGAAATCAGTTTTGCCGGAGCACTCAGCTCCGCTCAGGATCAAAGCAAGGAGACAGTGGCGGGTGACAATGCTCGTCCTGCTCGTGGGAGCTTTCGCTTCCCTGAGCGCTCTCGCACAAGATCGGCCAGTCGCCGGTCGTCCTCAGTTCGAAGAGGCTTCAGTTGCTGTTCCCGCGGGCAGTCGCTGCATGCTTCACCCCGAAGGCAACCCAGACTCCAACCAGTCCATTCATGTCAGCTCCGACGAGGACGGTGTGGCTCGCTTTCTAGCCGTGCGCCCAACATCACCGGGCAGCGTCGACCGGCTGGCGCTCGATTGCACCGACTCCAATGGAAGCAGCCAAACCTATTTCGTTGATCTTCGGTCCGAGGAGACTTTCGCACCACGCCCGTTTGACCCTGCGCTCGCCAATTTGACTTTTCGGCCAGGAATTGTCGGCGATCCGCTCAGCTACACGGAGCAAGAACTGCTGGCGGGAGGCTACGGGTTGCGTCCCGATCCGGATCAGAACCCGGAGGGATACCAAAGGTGGCTGGCTGCGGCGATCAAGCCGGCGTACATGCTCGGGAGCAACGCCTCCACGGCCGCGAAATCGCGCCCGCGTTCCTTCCCGTCGGCCGCGCCCGAGATTGACGCAGGGGTCGTCACGAATCCGTCGAATTTCTGGACCGGGGCCGTGCTCTATGGCTCTTTCAGCAAAGGCGCGACCTCCGCTGACACCTACAGCTACTTGTGGAACGAGGCTACGTTCAATGTCCCCAAGGTAACACCGGGCGGCTTCAATACCGGCATCACGTCAATGACAGTATGGAACGGGCTCGATGAGTTTAAGGGGTCGGTAGCCCCTCTCCTCCAGGCCGTCCTCGATGTACAAACTACATCGACGACCGCGAGCTTCGGCATTCACCATCAGGATTTTGGAGGTTGGATTAAATGCCCAGCGTCTCCGAGGTGCACCAACTCGGGAAACGATAATGCAGGAATCACATTTGTCCCGAAGCAAGGTGACTCAATCTACGCCCAGGAGTGGTATTGCGACGCCAAAGGGAATAAGAACCTGACGGGTGGATACGCGTGCACCTATATGTTTGACAACACACAAAGCATCGCCTGGGATTGCCATCTGCCTACCTCAGCTTGCCAGTCCTACGCGCTACCCAACGCCGACTTGGCTAACGGCAACCTCGGACGGTATGCCGATTTCATTATTGAAATGGATACCTGTCAGGCTATCTCAGGACCGGGGTCATGCGGATCGAAGACTCCTTCGCAGGAGTGGCCCGATTTTTCACCAGTGACGATGAAGGGTAGCGCCTTCGTGGTCAAAGGCAAGGGCACCTCCGGAGTCGGCACATGGGTATCGACCAGCAAGTGCACGACCTGCAGCCACAGCCCCGTCGTCGATCCGGCAATCCAGTTGAACACCGACAACACTGCCAGCATACCGTTCATACGCGGAGACGGACACCTGCTCATCACGCTCCCATCAGGCGGCGTCGAATGGGACGAATTACCTACCAACGTCTACGGTTGGAATGGCAGCAACTTCAACACCTACTCGGTTCGATGCGCTCTCTCGATCGGCGTCGGAGCGAACTCGCGTGGACTCACCCACGGAACACCATGGGTCTTGGGCTGCGCCACGTTTGCTGACGGGAATCATTCCGTATACCAAATGCAAACCAACGGCGCCTGGGTCCTGATGCAAAACGACGTAGCAACCCAGATCGCGGTCTCCCCAGACGCCAACCACGCCTGGGCGATCAATGCCAGCCACGATGTCCTCTACTGGAATGGCAACAAGTTTGTCCCGAGCCCTTCGCCTCACTGCGCCACCTCGATTGCCGTGGGAGAGAATTCGCGTGGACTCACCAACGGAACTCCGTGGATCACCGGCTGCGGTACCTATGCAGACGGGAATCACTCCGTATATGAAATGCAAACCGGTGGCGCCTGGGTCCTGATGCAGAACGACATAGCAACCCAGATCGCGGTCTCCCCGGTGGGCAACCACGCCTGGGCGATCAAAGCCAACAACGATGTCCTCTACTGGAATGGAAGCAAATTTCTCCCGAGCCCTACGTCTCACTGCGCTACCTCGATTGCCGTGGGAGCGGATTCGCGTGGACTCACCAACGGAACTCCGTGGATCACCGGCTGCGCCACCTATGCCGACGGGAATCATTCCGTATATCAAATGCAGACCGGCGGCGCCTGGGTCGACATGCAGAACGACGTAGGAACTCACATCGCGGTTTCGCCGCTGGGGAATTACGCCTGGGCGATCTCGACGCTGCAGCCTTGACCTTGTATTCGGGGAACCCTGGGTAAATCTCTCTGCTCGGCTGTGGCGCGCTTGGAATCGAAAAGACCTGTCGGTACTGGGGGGTGCTGGCACGGGGGGCTTCGGTTCCTAGTATGGGGCGGGTCGGACGAGTTCCCGACCCGCCTCAAATTCATCTGCCGTGGGTTTGAGTCGCTGGCCAAACCGCTCTGGCGTGGCTTCC
>Ga0209039_10002982_pt1 | contig 13660 bp, 9 predicted proteins | sample BogFormECP12_OM1_FD_188238 | JGI IMG/M metagenome (GOLD analysis project Ga0209039, IMG submission 188238) | Bog forest soil microbial communities from Calvert Island, British Columbia, Canada - ECP12_OM1 (SPAdes) (version 2) | ecosystem: Environmental > Aquatic > Freshwater > Wetlands > Bog ...
GGGAGGTGAGTCTATGACCCGCTCGCTCGGCTTCGCCCCGCTCCGCCGGTGCCAATGATGCCGAGGCCCGAGAACACGTCCGGGTAAGTTTCAGGTTAGAGTAGGGGTTGCATGGAGCGCCCCCCGATCCCCCACACGGCTGGCGCGGGCGACCCGGATCGCCTGGTCGAGATCGCCTCCTTCCCCTACCCCCTCGAGGCTCACCTCGCTGCTGCGCGCCTGCGGACCGAGGGTGTCCTTGTCTCCCTCTCCGGCGAGCACGCCGCGGGTCTCCTTTCCGGCGTCGACTGCGTAAGGCTATGGGTCCGCGAGGTCGACCGGGCGCGCGCCGTGGAATCCCTTGCCCCCCTCGGCCCGCAGGCCCGCGCCCCCCACCGCTCTGCCTACTTTGTGACGGGCGACCTCGATGCAGCGCGCTGCCCGCGCTGTGGGAGCCTGGCGCTCGAGGCGGAACGCATTCACGGGGCTTTCTTCGTATTCCTTTGGCTGCTGTTTTGGGGGGTGCGCCACGTTTTGCGGCCGCACCTGCGCTGTAGGTTGTGCAAGGTGCGCTGGAAGCCCGCCCTCGGGGATCAAAGCCCGTCGAAGACGTCCATTCCCCCGAGCTTATCCGGGGACTAGTTCGTTTGCGGTGTTCGCGGGTGCACGTACTTGCAAGGCACCCACTTCGTCTCGACGATGAGGGCAGTGTCCCGAGCGGCAATCTTGCATTTGGTCTGATCCGCTGAGACCTCCGTCAGGACGGCTTCTCCACTCCACCAGTTTCCCGTCCTGTGATCGGCGTAGACGAGCGTGCCCTCACTCGGGAGGATGAGGCAGCCGCCGACCCCGCAGGCGGAAGCCAGCAGGAGCGCAAGCAGGACACGTTTTGCGCGGTCGCGCACGGGTTACGCCGCCTGCTCGAGGACGCGCACCATTTCCGCGCGCCCCGGGCCGAGCGGCTCCGCGGGCGCACGCTGGTCACGTTCGCGCCAGGCCGCGAGCACCCGCCTCATGACGTCGCCGTTTGTGAGGAGCGAGTCCGGGGTTTCGAGCAGATTGAAGTTGCGCAGAAAGGCGCGCAGCACCACCGCATCCGTACGGAGCGCGGGCAGGAGGCCGTCTCGCAGAACCGAGCGTATGAACTTCATGGGGTCCACCACCCGCGCGTCGGAGGCTGCGTGCGTGGCGAAAGGATCCTCGCCGCGCCGCTGCTGGGCGGCAACCTCGCAAGCATCGCGGTCCTGTGTGACAGCGGAGCGATACCACGGCTCGATCTCTCGCCGGGTCCCTCGCTCAAGCTCGAACGCGAGCGCTTCGGCGTCGTCGCCGTGTTCTCGAAACGCATCCGCGAGCAGGTACGCATGCACGAAGGCCAAGGAGCAGCCGCGACCGTAGAGAGGATTGGTATGTATCGCCGCGTCGCCGATGGCATGGACCCCGAGGGCTACCGGCATGCCGTCGCGCATGAATACGCGCCTGCGGTTCCTGAGACCAGCCATCCCATAGACGCCCGTCACGGGCTCCGAACGGTCGGGCTCGAGCCAGGTCCGAATCGCTGGGATGGCGTTGGCTGCGGCCTCAAACGGGCCCGGACGCAGTACGCGGCGCATCGGGGTGTCTTTGGGAGACGCGGCAAGCGTGACCGAGAAGATCCGCGAGTCCCCGTTGAAGACGGCGAACTTCATGTAGCCGAGATCGGCTCCGATCGGTCCGTCGCGCGGCGGTTCCTCCGCCCGAGGCCGCAGTCGGTAGAAGCGAGAGGAATAGAAGATCCCGCAGTCCTCGGACTCCTCCTGAATCGGTGGTGCACCGATCTGTCCGAGCCACTTGGAGAGGGCCGATCGTCGACCGCTTGCGTCTACCACGAGATCGGCCCGCAGCGTCTCGGCAGGAGCCCCCGCCCGGCGCACGCGCACCCCGGTCACCCGCGTCGGTGACCCCGGCCGCGACGCGTGGGCCTGAAGGCCAAGCACCTCCGAACCGTCATGCCAGACGACGCCGGGCGTTTCCGCCACGATCCCGTGCAGTACCCACTCGAGCGTGAGACGGCGGCACCCGAGGAGCACGAGATCCTCATCCCCGGGCTTCGCAGAGCGGTCGTCGATGGTTGGGGGAAGCATCTCCGTAATGCGCAGATCATAGGCACCGTTGCTCATGAGAGCGTCGAGCACATCGGGAGCGCGGTCCCGCAAAAGGTTCCGGAATCTTGCGAGGAACGCGTGAGAGTGTCGGACCTGGGGTGCCCCGCGGCGATCCCAGCGCTCGAAGGCCTGGACGGCGGACTCCGGGAGCGGCGTCGAATCCTTCTCGAGCACCGTCACACGATGGCCGCCGCGGGAGAGGGCAAGGGCTGCCCCAAGGCCCGCAATGCCGCCACCGATCACGATCACCTCTGCCACTCCGCAACCTCCGGTCGGCGAGCGACCATCGACGGCCCTATGGTAGCGGCCGGCCGTCCTGAGTTCCTCAGGTCGCCCGATTTCGGATGCCAAAAAAGCGCCTTCCCCGGGGCTGGCACGAGCGTGCACAGGCTCCGCCGCGCGGGAGAACGGAAGACCCCAACGCTGCGCTTCGCTCGCGCGATCCCGGGATGGGTCAGAGCAGGTGCATTTGCGCGTGCATCGCCTGCCATCTTGCGTGTGGTCTGCCCTGCCAGGGCAGCGCTCGCGCGGACGGCGTATACGGCCTCCCGCAGGGTAGAATCAAGCAAGGTAGGCCGGCTCGCGAGGGGCCGTTCGCGGTGGAGTGCATGCGATGGCGCGGTCCCAAGGCCGATTCGACGGAAAAGTCGCGTTCGTGACAGGCGGGGGCACCGGAATCGGCTTCGCTTGCGCGCAGGCGATCATCGACGATGGTGGAAGTGTGATGCTGGCGGGCCGTCGCGAGAGCGCGTTACGCGCTGCGGCGCAGAAGCTTGGCTCCCGCGCCGCCTGGGTGGTCTGTGACGTCGCATCGGACGCAGCGATCGAAAGCGGCATCGCCACCGCAGTCGAGCAGTTCGGGCCGCTGCGTCTCGCCGTAAACTCTGCGGGCGCCGGTTCGGTGGGGAGCGTGCTCAATGGAATGTCCGAGGACTTCGCCAAGACCATTGATACCAATCTCGTGGGTACCTTCCGCAGCATGCGCTGCGAAGCCCGCGCGATGAAGGCCGCGGGCGGCGGTAGCATCGTCAATGTGAGCTCGATCGCCGGCGTGCTGACGCACCGCTGGATGAGTGCGTATTGCGCATCCAAGGCGGGCCTCAACATGCTGACCCGTTGCGCAGCCGACGACCTCGGTGAACATGGCATCCGCGTCAACGCGGTGATGCCGAGCTTTGTGCCAACGGAGATCTGGTCGGTCATGGTCTCCAGCCCAGAGATTCACGCGGAATACCTACGGCGCATCCCACTTGGGCGGCTCGGCACGGTCGAAGATGTGGCTGCACTCACCGCCTTCTTGCTCTCCGAAGAGTCGGGCTGGATCACAGGCCAATGCGTGGGCGTCGACGGCGGCCATACTGTCCGGCAGGGTCCCGACATGGTTCCCATCTACCGCCAGTTCCTGCCCGAGGAGCGTTAGACGAACGAGCGGAGGAGGACGATCCATGGATGTGGCGGTGCTGAAAAACGAAGTCTGCTCGACGATCGACGCGCTTCGCTCCGATCTGATTCGAATTTCACGCGCGATCCACGCGCGACCCGAGTTGGCATTCGAGGAACGTGAGGCAGCGGCACTCTTGTGTGGCATGCTTGAGGGAGCGGGCCTTCCAGTGGAGCGGGGTGCCTATGGACTGGAAACCGCATTCGAGAGCGAATTTGGACAGGATACCGCTCGAGGGGCGTGTGTGGCGCTACTCGCCGAATACGACGCGCTCCCGGGGATCGGCCACGCATGCGGGCACAACCTGATCGCGACCGCCGCTCTGGGCGCTGGACTCGCGCTGGCGGCTCTAGGCTCACGGCTCCCTGGCCACGTGCGGTTGCTCGGAACGCCGGCCGAAGAGCGTGGGGGCGGCAAGGAGCTGATGGCGCAGCAGGGCGCCTTCGACGGCGTCGACGCCGCCCTGATGGTGCATCCCGCGGGCGTTGACCTCGCCACCATGCCGTGCATCGCGGTGGCTGACCTTACCGTGCGCTATCGCGGCATCGCGGCGCACGCCTCCGCCATGCCAGACCGGGGGGTCAACGCGCTCGATGCTCTGGTCCTCGCCTATCAGTCGATCGCCGCGTTGCGCCAACACATCCGCCCGACCGAGCGTATCCACGGCATCATCACCAAGGGAGGCTCCGCGCCCAACATCGTCCCCGAGGAGGCAGAGGGCCGCTTCTACGTACGCGCGCGCAACGCAGAGGAGCTCCTCCCGTTGAAGCGCCGCGTGGAGGGCTGTTTCCAAGCCGGGGCCAGCGCGACGGGCGCGAAGCTGGAGCTCACCTGGCAGGCGCCTGATTATCTGGAGCTGCGCACCAACTGGCCCCTCGCCGAGGCCTATCAATCCAACGCAGAGTCGCTCGGCCGCCGCTTTTTCCCATTTGACAAGCTCCCGCCCGGCGTGCAGGGCAGCACGGATATGGGAAACGTGAGCCAACGCGTCCCTTCCATCCATCCCATGATTGCCGCCGCCCCTCCGCATTGCACGATCCACAATGCCGAGTTCGCGACGTGGGCCGCCTCGGAGATGGGCGACGCTGCGGCGCTCGACGGCGCCAAAGCCCTCGCCATGACTGCGCTCGATTTTCTGTGCGACGAGGCTCTGCGCACGCGAGTCCGAGAGGCCTTCGACCGGGAGAGTGCCTAGGGGCCGCTCCACTCACGCCGCATCCGCAGCCACGGCGTCACAGATCTGCTGCACGTCACCATCTGCGATCTCTCGCTTTCGATCCGCCAGCTCTTGGAACCGGATGAAGGCGCGCTCGAGCGCCGCACCGCTCAGCACGAAGCCGAGTTTCAGAGCGCGCGCCGCGAAGCCTGCGCGTCCCGAGAGCTTTCCGAGCACGATCTCGGTTCCGACGGGGTGCCCAATTTCGGCCGGGTCGATCACCTCGTAGGTCTCGCGCTGCTTCAGTACACCGTCCTGATGGACACCCGAGGCGTGGCGGAACGCATTTTTCCCAACAATCGCCTTGTTCGATGCGATGCGCAGACCGCTGCGTTCCTCCACGAGCTTCGAGAGCTCATGAATCGCGCGGCTGTTCACGCCCGTTTCGACCTTGAGCGCCGGAGCGTGAACGCGCAGTGCCATCACCACTTCCTCGAAGCAGGTATTGCCGGCGCGTTCGCCGATGCCGTTGACCGTCACCTCGAGCTGGCGCGCACCCGCACTCACTGCGGCAAGCGCGTTGGCCGTCGCAAGACCAAGGTCATCTTGACCGTGAAACGACAAGACCGCATCCCGCAGGGTCGGGACGCGCGTGTAGAGGTTCTCGATCAGTGCGCGCAGGGCATCGGGGAGAATGAACCCCACGGTGTCGGGCAGGTTCACCGTCCTCGCGCCGGCTTCGAGCGAGGCGTGAATGAGCTCCGCCAGGAACTCAGGGTCGGATCGAGTTGCATCCATCGGGCTGAACTCGACTTCGGCGACTCCGGAGCGCGCCTGGCGGACCGCGATTCGCGTCATTTCCACCACCTGTTCGCGGCTCTTGCGGAGCTGATGGGCCAAGTGCATGTCGCTCGCGTTCACGAAGACGTGGATGCGCGGATGCACCGCGCCGTGCAGGGCTTCGACCGCCGCCTCGATATCGCCGGGCACGGCTCGCGCGAGACCACAAACGGTGACGCCACGCACGGTCTCCGCGACTGCGCGAACCGCCGCGAGCTCCGCGGGTGAGGCGCTCGGGAAGCCTGCCTCGATCACGTCCACGCCCGCCGCCGCGAGCATAGAAGCGATATCGAGCTTGTCGCGGAGCGTGAAGGAGACTCCTGCGGACTGCTCACCGTCACGCAATGTCGTGTCGAAGATCGTGACCCGTTCTCGTTCGCACACTGGTCGCTCCTTGTGCCGAAGGGCCAGGAGCGGGTCGAGTGAAGCGGGCGGAGCCCTAGAACACGAAACCCTCTCCAGCCGGTTCGGCGGGAGAGGGTTTTCGCTTCGGCGTCGTCGGCTTAGCGGCCGAGAGCCCCCTCTCCCGCCCCGGTAAGGAGCAGGCCAAGGAGGTTTCCAAGCAGCGTTCGCCGATGGCCCATGACTCGTTCTTTTTTAGTCGATGGCGTGTAGTCCGTCAATGCCGAAGTGACGCCCGTGGAATCCCTGCTCCAGCTCCGCCCGGCTCCTGACGTCGTGCTTCGGCTCCTGCGCCCGCGACGACCGCTGCGTGGAAGGGATAGGCCCCGCCGACTGGCATACTGGAACCGTCGTGCATTCCGCTTCCCTACCCCACGCCCGCCAGGGCAAGCCGCTCCCCCCAGCGCTCTCGCACCGCCCGCGCGAGTTCGGGCGCGCGCCGCAGGCCTGGGTCTTGGCGGACAGTCTCGAGGGCAGACTCCCGTGCCGCAGCGATCAGCCGCGCATCGCGCAACAGGTCCGCGACCCGCAGGTCCGGCAAGCGCCCGTGCTGCCGCGTACCGAGGAACTCTCCGGGACCTCGAATGCGCAAGTCTGCGTCAGCGATCGCAAACCCGTCGCTCGTCTCCACCATTGCGCGCAGTCTTGCCTCGCTCTCCTCGCTCACGCCACGCGCCATGAGAATGCAACGGCCAGGCCTTGCACCTCGACCCACGCGTCCGCGCAGCTGATGGAGCTGCGCCAATCCGAAGCGTTCCGCGTGCTCGACCACCATGAGTGTGGCGTTCGCGACATCCACGCCCACTTCAATCACAGTGGTCGACACGAGCACGTGGGTCTCCCCGCGCTCGAAGCGCGCCATGGCTTCGGCGCGCGCGGCGGCGTCGGTGCGTCCGTGGACGAGGTCGATGCGCAGATCGGGGAAGGCAGCCTCGATTTTTCGCGCCGACTCGGTGGCGGCCCGCAGATCGCTCTTCTCAGACTCCTCGACGAGTGGATAAACCACATAGGTTTGCTCTCCGCGCGCCGCTGCGGCGCGGATGGCTTCGGAGATGCGTGTGCCCTCCCCCTCGCGCAGGATTTCCGTATGGACTGGCGCGCGACCGGGAGGGAGCTCGTCGAGGACGGACAGGTCGAGATCGCCGTAGAGCGTGAGCGCGAGCGTACGAGGAATCGGGGTCGCCGTCATCACCAGGACGTGCGGACTTGCCCCTGTTAGGCCGTGATGTGCGAGCGCGGCGCGCTGGAGCACGCCGAATCGGTGTTGTTCGTCGACGATTGCAAGGCCAAGTCGCGCAAAACCCAGATCTTCTTGCAGCAACGCATGGGTGCCGATTGCGAGGTCGACCTCCCCTGCTGTGAGGGCGCTGCGCCGCGCGCTGGCTTCCGCGCGCGGGACAGAGGCCGTGAGCAGCGCCATGCGCAAAGCGAGGGGGCCCTGGTCCGGGCCCTGCAACCGTTGAAGCGTGCGCTCGTGTTGCTCGGCCAGAAGCTCGGTCGGCGCCATGAGCGCGGTCTGGAATCCGCTCCGCGCGGCTGCGAGCGCCGCAAGAAACGCAATCGCCGTCTTTCCGCTGCCGACGTCCCCCTGCAGAAGGCGGTTCATGGGATGCGGACGGGCGAGGTCCTCGCGGATCTCCCGCCAGGCCCGACGCTGGGCGCCGGTCAGCCGGAAAGGCAGCGCAGCGATCGCCGCTTCGAGGAGGGGAGCTTCACCCCTGGCCGCTGCGAACGGCATCCCGGGCTCCGCGGCACGGGCCGCGTGGCGCAGGGCGAGGCCCACCTCGAGGAGGTAGAGCTCCTCAAGGATGAGCCGCTCGTGGGCGGTCGTGCGGCGAAGCGCCAGCGCCTCGACGTCGGCTTCGACGCCAGGCATGTGGATCGCGCGCAGCGCCTGTGCAACCTCCGGCAGCTGGCGCTCGCGAACCATTCGCAAAGGTAGGTATCCCTCGGTCAGATCGGCGTACTCCAGCACCCCGAGCGACACGAGTCTGCGCAATGCGCGCGGATGGAGACCCTCCGGTGCGGAGTAGTCGGGTACGACCCGGCGCGTTGCGCCGGCTGCCGGGTCTCCGGATACGGCGCCCTCCCCCTCATCGAGCACCTCGACCTCGGGGTGCACGAGTTGCTTCGAGAAGCGGTAGCGCCTGACCTCGCCCGTGATCTGCAGCGTCGCGCCCTTGCGGACCACGCCGCGAATGGCTTCGCCGCCGTGGAACCACTTGAGACTCACCGTTCCCGTCCCGTCGCCCACGACCGCCTGGAACACGCGGGCAAGCCGCCCACCTCTTCGGCGAGATGGAACGAAGTCGCACAACAGGACGGTGGCGACGAAAGTTGCCCGTTGCCCTACCGGAAGTTCTCCTACCGATTGGAGCGAGCGCCGGTCGTCGTAGCGCGCGGGAAGGTGAAAGAGCAAATCGGAAATCGTCCGCAATCCGCGACGAGCAAGGGTTTCGGCGCGTTTCGGGCCGACTCCAGCAAGCACCGTGAGAGGGCGTGCGAGCGCATGGCGGACGAATCCGGCTGCCCTTAAAGGCGCGAGCAGTGACAGCGCCTTCGGCGCCTCGATGCGCAGCGCCTCCCGAGACAGGTGCTCAGCGAATAGTTCCCGCACAGCCCCGAGCGCACGCCGCGCGTCTTGCGGAATCTGGAGCGTGAGCGCGCGGTCGGCTGCCCGCCGGACGGCGGCCTCGAGTCCGTGCACGCGGTCTGCGTGGGCAAAGTCGTCTTGGGTGGCGAACGCGATCGGCTTGTAGACCGCCTCGACCGCCGCCGCGAAGGGACTGGTACTCACCACCCGGTGTGGGGACCTCGCCTATGCGGAATGAATTTCCTGGAGCGAACGCACGCCAATCGACTCGAGGCGAAGCGCTTTGATTGCGCCTGCAGCGGCTCGCGCCGCGGCGGCCGTGGTGAAGTACGGAAGCCCCCGCTGCAAGGCTGCACGCCGCATCTCGAATCCATCACGCACGGATTCGGGATCGGAGCCGACCGTGTTGATCACAAGATCTACATCCCCAGCCGAAATGCGATCGAGCACGTTTGGCGACCCGCGACCGACCTTCAGCACACTTTCCACGCGCACACCGAACCCCGCAAGGCTCTCGGCCGTACCCGGGGTAGCCATGACCTCGAAACCGATGCGCGCGAGCTCAGCCACGGCTTCGGCGATGCGCGGTCTGTCTTCCTCGCGCACGGACACAAGAACTCGCCCGCGCGTGGGGAGGCTGTTGCCGGCCTCGATCTGCGACTTGGCATAGGCGCGGCCAAAATCCGAATCGATTCCCATCACCTCGCCCGTGCTGCGCATCTCCGGTCCGAGCAGCACGTCCACGCCTGGGAATTTCATAAAAGGGAAGACCGCCTCCTTTACGCAGAAGTGCTTCGGCCAGATCTCCTCTGTAAACCCGAGCTCGTCGAGTGTCCTACCGACCATCACCAACGCCGCAAGCTTCGCAAGGGGACGACCGATCGCCTTCGATACGAAAGGCACCGTACGGGATGCGCGCGGATTGACTTCGAGCACGAAGACTTCGCCACCCTTGACCGCGTACTGCGCGTTCATGAGACCTCGCACACCGAGCTCGAGAGCCAAGCGGCGCGTCGATTCTGCAATTTCCTGGATCACTGCCGACGTCAGGGAGTACGGAGGAATCGAGCAGGCGCTGTCTCCCGAGTGCACCCCGGCCTCCTCAATGTGCTCCATGATCCCGCCAATCACGACGCGCCTTCCGTCGCAGATCGCGTCGACGTCGACTTCGGTGGCATCGGAGAGGAAGCGGTCGACGAGCACGGGGTGCTCCGGGGACGCCTTCACGGCGAAGCGCATGTAGCTTCGAAGCGACTCGACGTCGTACACGATCTGCATCGCGCGGCCGCCGAGGACGTAGGACGGTCGGACGAGCACCGGGTAGCCGAGGCGGGCAGCGACCGCCTCCGCTTCGGCAAGGCTGCGCGCAAGGCCCGCGGGCGGGCGCTTTAGCTTCAGCGTTTCCAGCACTTGGTCGAAGCGTTCGCGGTCCTCCGCACGGTCGATGGCGTCTGGCGACGTACCAATGATGGGGACCCCTGCTTTCTCCAGCGCGACGGCAAGACGCAGCGGCGTTTGACCGCCGAACTGAACGATGACGCCCTCAGGTCGCTCCCTGTCTACAATTTCGAGTACGTCCTCGAGGGTCAGTGGTTCGAAGTAAAGGCGATCGCTCGTATCGTAATCTGTCGATACGGTCTCCGGGTTGCAATTGACCATGATCGTCTCGAAGCCCGCCTCGCGCAGCGCAAAGACGGCATGGACGCAGCAGTAGTCGAACTCGATCCCCTGACCGATGCGATTCGGTCCCCCACCGAGAATGATGATTTTTCTCCGCTCGGTCGGCCGCGCCTCGCACTCGTCCTCGTAGGTCGAGTAGAGGTAGGGCGTGAAGGCTTCGAACTCGGCCCCGCACGTATCGACGCGCTTGTAGACCGGGCGGATGCCGAGGCGGTGGCGCAGCGCCCGCACCTCGTCCTCGCGGGTGTTCCAGAGCGCCGCCAGTCTCCGGTCCGAGAAGCCGGCTTGCTTCGCCCGGCGCAGCCATGCTTCGCGCTCTCCTGCTTCAGCGGCACGAAGTGTGCTCTCGAACTTCACGATCTCTTGCAGATTGCCGAGGAACCAGCGGTCGATGGCCGAGCGACGCTGGACTTCCTCCAGGGACACGCCCCGACGGAAGATCTCAGCAATGGCCCAGAGCCGTCCCGGACGTGGGACGTCAATCTGCGCCCAGAGCGCGGGCAGGCCGCGCTCTCCCGCAGGAACATCCGGCGGCTCGAGCCCCGCGTGGCCGATCTCGAGGGAGCGCAACGCTTTTTGCAAGCTCTCCTTGAATGTACGACCGATCGCCATCACCTCGCCCACGGATTTCATCTGCGTGGTGAGCCGACTGTCCGCACTGGGGAACTTCTCGAAAGTAAAGCGTGGTACTTTCGTCACCACGTAGTCGATCGTGGGTTCGAAGCTGGCTGGTGTTTCCCGGGTGATGTCGTTGGGGATCTCGTCGAGTGTAAAGCCCACCGCGAGCTTCGCTGCAATCTTCGCGATGGGAAAGCCTGTGGCTTTTGATGCGAGCGCCGAACTCCTCGAGACACGAGGGTTCATCTCGATCACGACGAGCGTTCCGTCGTTCGGATCCACTCCGAACTGGATGTTCGAGCCGCCCGTATCGACGCCGATCTCGCGGATGATGGCGACCGCGGCGTCGCGCATCTCCTGGTACTCCTTGTCGGTGAGCGTCTGGGCGGGCGCCACGGTGATCGAGTCCCCCGTATGGACTCCCATCGGGTCGAAGTTTTCGATCGAGCAGATAATCACGACGTTATCCGCCGTGTCCCGCATCACTTCGAGCTCGTACTCCTTCCAGCCGAGCACGCTCTGCTCGATCAAGCACTGATGCTTCGGCGATTGTTGCAGCGCCCAAGCCACCAGCGGCTCGTACTCCTCGGCCGTGTAGGCGACGCTGCCCCCCGTGCCACCGAGCGTGAAGCTCGGGCGAATGATCGCGGGCAGACCTGTGTCCTGCAGGATCTTGCGCGCGTCCTCAAGCGACTGGGCGATACCCGAAACGGGCACGCGCAGACCTAGGCGCTGCATAGCTGCGCGGAAGAGGTTTCGATCCTCGGCCTTCAGGATGGCCTCGAGCTTCGCGCCGATCAGCTCGACGCCATACTTTTCGAGTACTCCCTGCTCTGCCAGCTCGACAGCAAGGTTGAGGGCGGTCTGCCCGCCGATCGTGGGCAGCAGGACGTCCGGCCGCTCGCGCTCCAGAATGCGCGCGATGCTTTCCACGGTCATGGGCTCGATATACGTCCGGTCTGCGAGCTCCGGGTCGGTCATGATGGTGGCCGGGTTCGAGTTCAGGAGAATGACGCGATACCCCTCCTCGCGCAGGGCCTTGCAGGCCTGTGTACCGGAGTAGTCGAACTCGCAAGCTTGGCCGATCACGATCGGACCCGAACCGATGACGAGGATCGAGTGGATGTCGGTTCTCTTGGGCAAGGGGGCGGCTCCTCGTAGGGCTAGCGTGCGGCCGCGATCGAGGCGCCGGTCACGCTCTCGCCCGCGCGGTGTCGGGCCACCATCTCGCGAAACCGGCGGAAGAAATACGCCGCGTCGTGCGGCCCCGGCGAGGCCTCGGGATGGTACTGAACCGAAAAGATCGGACGCGTGGCGTGGGCCAGGCCCTCGACCGTGCCATCGTTGAGGTTTTTGTGCGTGATTTCCACCGGCTCACCGGCTGCGGTGAGCGACTCGGCCTCGACGGCGTAGCCATGGTTCTCGGCGCAGATCGCGACTTTCCCGGTCGCGAGGTCTTGCCCTGGTTGGTTCCCGCCGTGGTGCCCGAACTTCAGCTTGCGGGTCGTACCGCCGAGTGCCAGCCCCAGAATCTGGTGACCGAGGCAGATCCCGAAGATCGGGAGGCCACGGTCGGCGAGCTCACGCACAATCGCCTGGACGCCCGTCACCGCGGCGGGGTCGCCGGGGCCATTCGAGAGGAAGATGGCGTCGGGCGCCAGCGCAAGCGTCGCGGCGGGGGGGGTCTTCGCGGGAACGACGGTGACCTCGAATCCCTGCTCGACCAGCAGCCGAAGAATGTTCCGCTTGATACCGAAGTCATACGCCACCACCCTGTAGACTGGCGCCGGACGCGGCGTGCGCGGAATCTGGCCCGCAACACCCTTCCAGGCCCCCTCGCTCCACGTGTACGGCGCGCGGGTCGTCACCTCCTCCACAAGGTCGCGACCGTCGAGCGTGGGCGCGCTGCGCGCACGTTCCACCAGCGCGCGCTCGTCGAGGGAGCCGGGATCGGTGGAGAGCACGCCGGTCTGGAAGCCCGTCTGGCGGATGCGACGCACGAGGGCACGCGTGTCGAGGCCTGCGATGCCCGGAACGCCGTGACGCCTGAGGTACGCGTCGAGCGTCTCGCGGGCGCGCCAGTTCGACGGATGGGTGAAGAGCTCCTTCACCACGAAGCCCGAGAGAACCGGTCGCGCGGACTCCTCGTCCTCGGCGTTCACGCCGACGTTTCCGATTTGCGTGTAGGTCATCGCGACGATCTGGCCCGCGTAGGACGGATCCGTGAGGATCTCCTGGTAGCCCGTCATGCTCGTATTGAAGCAAACCTCGCCTACCCCGATCCCCGCGGCGCCGAAGGCAGTCCCGCGGTAAATCGTTCCATCCGCGAGCGCAAGGAGTGCTGCCGGCTCGAGGGCCGTGCGAGAGCTCACGGCGCGAGCACTCCTCGTGCCACGTCGTACACGAGGCGCCCGTCCACGATGGTGGCTTTCACTTGACCGGTCAACATTTGCCCCGCCCATGGGGAGTTGCGGCTCTTGGAAAAGCCTTTGGCCGGGTCGTAGAGCCACTCCTTCTGCGGATCGAACACGACGACGTCGGCAGGTGCGCCCACACCGAGACTTCCGCCAGGCCGTCGCAGGATGCGCGCGGGGTTGGTGGACATCCGCCGCATGAGTTCCAGGGGCTCGAGTTCGCCCGAGCGTACAAGATCGAGCACCACCGCAAGCGCAGTCTCGAGGCCGATCAGACCCGAAGGGGCTGCCGTGAACTCGACGTCCTTCTCATGCACGGCGTGCGGCGCGTGGTCGGTGGCGACGGCATCGATCACCCCCTCGGCCAGACCTTTGCGACAGGCACGCACATCG
>Ga0209039_10002983_pt1 | contig 13656 bp, 10 predicted proteins | sample BogFormECP12_OM1_FD_188238 | JGI IMG/M metagenome (GOLD analysis project Ga0209039, IMG submission 188238) | Bog forest soil microbial communities from Calvert Island, British Columbia, Canada - ECP12_OM1 (SPAdes) (version 2) | ecosystem: Environmental > Aquatic > Freshwater > Wetlands > Bog ...
CGGCCGCGGCGGCGGGGCCCCCGGCGAGCGCCGAGGTTGCGCTCGCTGGAGTGCAGGCGCAGGCCGGGACGCCAGTTGCCGGTAACGAGGCTGGTGAACCCGTGGCGGCAAGGAAAGAGACTGCGACTGAGTCTGCTGGAGAAGAAGCGCCGTCGCCCATCGTCATCGACAGGCTGATGGCGGTTGCCGACGATGGGCCGGCTGATTCGCCGGCGGGTCCCGAGCTTGCTTCCGGGGAGGCGCCGGATGCGCCCAGGAAGCTGCCGCGGGGCCTGCGTCCGCCCAACGCCGTGCGCCAGTCGCCGGAGGAAGCGGCCGCTCTGGCCAAGGAGTACCAGGGGACGGCTGAGGAGTGTGGTCGTCTCGACAACGGCGAGATCATGCCGTGCAGGAAATGCGAAGTGCACCTGTGGAAGCGACTGGCCCAGTACTGGGAGGGCAGCAAGCACCCCCCGGACTGGCTGCCCACCACCGGCGGCATCGACTGCCTGGATTGCCAGTTGAAGCACCTGACCACCTTGGGCCGGCATCTCGACGAGCCCATGCCGCCAATGTTCGAGCTGTACATAATACTGAAGAGGGATGGGGGCGAAGATCCCGGTTCCTTTGACAATTACTTTTGGACATTGAGAGACTCGATCACCAGGACCGGCGAGGTTCCAGAGCCATGGGCCGAGCGCGTCCGCAACCGGGCAGAGCGAGACCGGGACTCCGAAGACGATGCAGCGGAAGCAGGAAACGGGGAGGAGGAGACCGAAGCAAGTGCTTGAGGCCCAATATTTTGCGTTTAACTCGCTGGGGCTCAATATTTTGCCGGGAATTTCCCGCCAAGCTTCTGATTCTGAACAACCGGGGTGGGGGGAGGGGTGTTGCCTAGATGGTAACATTTTCCCGAAACGGGAAAGCGGCGACCGGATTGCGATATGGCTGAAGCCATGCCCTGATACAAAGCGATATATGGGATTGAACGCGGTCCCCACCCGAGCCAACGAGGCCTGGGTGGGGTTAAGAGAAATTCTGCGACGCTACTGGCCGAGCTTGCTGTACTGCGAGTTGGTTGTTGTTACCTGGAGCTGTTTCGCCTTGGCGTCCAGAACGGTCTGCTGCGCGTAGTTGGTTCCGTCGGGCAGGCTGGCGAACTGCACCGCAAGCGTCACTACGTCCTTCGCCTGGCCCATGTAGGTATCGACGTTGAGGCCCTGGATTTTCTTGGTCGCTGTGTCGAAGGAGATCGTCATCTGGTCGCCGGGTTGCGCGTAGTTCTTGAAGACCAACTGGACAACGCCACCGCCGGGCACGAGCGAGACGTTGTGCGCCTGAAAGGCCGCCTGCATCTTCTGGGGGTTGGGCGGGACGTACATGCCAATGACCGACTTCACGTCTTGCATGTAATCTTCCATTTCCTCGGTCTTTTTCTCAATGACATGCTGCTTCAGTCTGCGACCGCTCTGCTGCTGCTGCTGCTCTCCGATCGGCACCTTCTGTACTTGCCCGTTGGGACCGTAGCTACAGAGATTCTGCTTGGGAGGCTTGGGCTCGCCCTTGAGAGTGATTTGGGTGGTTTCGACCCACTGGTATTGATGCAGCCGTTGCTGGTTTTCCGCGGCCGACTGCTTCACGGCGGCCAGTTTCTGCTGAAGCTCCGAGGGTGCGCCGCCGCCCATTTGGGCGAGGCAAGAAACCGTGAGCGCGGTGAGAAGGATGAAGAACGCCGCGATGAATGCCAGCCGTTTAGGTCTAGCCAGGTGCAATTGCATGTGAAGCTTCCTCCGATTCGAAATGTTGTTATCAAAACAAGCGGCGCTAATCGCCGGACGTCGTCCGAGCATTGGAGGAACCGGGAGGCGCGACAATCGCACCTTCACGTTCTTCCCCCTTCCCATCCCAGCCGAGGATCTTCAAATCCAGAACAAAGATTGAGCAGGGACACGGAGAACCCTAAACAGAGTAATGAATGTAGCCACCGTCAGTCCACCAATTTAGGTGGTTTTGACGGGATTTATCACGACGGCGAAGGCGGGGAAGCCGACCTCGCCATTCGTCGTCAGCCCATGGTCAATCGGGTGCAGAAACGCATGGGACAAACGACAGGTATGCTGTCGCGTTGTGGCACGCAAACCGCGCGCCTCCGCTCAGCTTTTGTGCGATGTCACCGCGAAGAACTCGGCGACTCCCTGCTCCACTTTCTCGGACCCGCACTTCGGGCAAACGACTTTCTCCTTGTCGTGCTCCTTGATGGTGAGGATCACTTCGAAGGCTGTTTGGCACTTGTTACAGACGTATTCATAGACGGGCATGACCACCTCCACTGGGTGACGTTCCGACTAAGCGGTGGTATTGATCGCCAGCATAGGCCCTGGTTACCGGGGGCGTCAGTGATTGCGGTCACCGAAGCTACGGACATTGTTATCGACGAATGGCATCGCCACTTCTGGTTTGCCCTTGACTTGGGACCGCACGACAGCCTATTCTTGATGGCGAATAAAAAGCGAAAATTGTTCGGGACGTTCCATGAATCCTGCGCTGCTGCAGATCGAGGAGAACGAGCCGCCACCGCTGGTCGGAATCGCCAAGCTGGCGGCGCAAGGGGAATCCATCCGCCAGGGGCATTTTGTAGAGTACTTTACGTTGCCGGCGCGCTCGTTGCTCAGTCGTTGCAATTCGAAGCGGGTGCCGTTCGACTGGACGATCAATCCTTACCGCGGCTGCGAGTTCGCCTGCAAGTACTGCTATGCGCGGTACACCCACGAGTTCATGGAGTTGCGCGACGGTGTGGATTTCGAGCGCAAGATTTACGTCAAGCAGCAAGCGGCGTGGCTGCTGCGACAAGACCTGAAGAAAGTGAAGCGCGGCGAGCAGATCGCCATCGGCACGGCGACCGATCCCTATCAGCCGGCCGAGAATCGGTACGAGGTGACACGAGGCATTCTGGAGGAGCTGGCGCTGCACCATGGTCTTGAGATTGGGATTGTTACGAAGTCGGACCTCATAAGGCGCGATGTGGAATTGCTGAGGCAGATTGGAGAGCACAATTCGTTGTTCGTCAACTTGACGATCACCACGCTGGATGCAAAGCTGGCGCGGATTTTGGAGCCGCGAGCGCCGCGGCCCGACCTCCGATTGGGCGCCGTACGTGAGCTGGTGACGGGTGGAATCAATGCCGGCGTCATCTGCGCTCCGGTTTTGCCCGGCATAACCGATTCGCCCGCTGCGCTCGACGCGCTGGTGCGGGCGACGAAACAGGTGGGAGGGAAGTACATTTACGCTAACCCGCTGTTCTTGAAACCGTGTTCGGCGGGCGTGTTCCTTCCGTTTCTGGAGAAGGAGTTCCCGCAGCTGGTTGAGAGTTATCGCAAGCGCTTCGCCGACCGCGCGTTTGTGAGCAAAGCGTATGGCAAGCGCATCTCGGAGCTTGTCGCAAGTCTGCGCCAGAAACACGGGATCAGCAGGGAGTTCGCCTCGCGTAGCCAGAGCTTCCATCAGCAGGCAAAGGAGGGTGAGCAGATGAAATTGTTTGGTGCCTAGTTTTCGCAGACGCGTGCTATCCACATGGATATTGCGGCTATCTTTTCGGATAGCAGCGTGCGGCGAAAAAGCCTTGTGGCTCGCTGTCGTTTGTATTGCACACTTGTCGCGGGTTTCTGCTAAACCGCCCACCGTTAATGGCTTGCGGTCTTTGCAGCTTCCCCTCCGACTGCGCGGGAGCTTTGGAGCCGGACTTGCTCTAGCTAAGGTCGTAAGACAATTTCTCGGAGGTACTCATGAAATCACTCAGAGCACTCGTTCTCATGCTGGCAGTCGGAGCTTCACCCGGTTTCTTAATGCAGGCCCACGCGCAGCAGGAGGTTGACCCAGACCATTTCGATCAACCAAGTGCGCAGGCCAATGTCCACGGTTCCAAGGCACAGAACCATCACAAAGCAGCGGCCGTGCACAACCAACATCGCAGCGACGTGAAGCTGGCGGGCAAGCACTCTGCCGGCAAGAGCCACCATCACGCGCACGTCGCCGCCTAGAGCGCATCGCTGCAGAAAGTAGAGGAGTTGGCTAAAGCGCAATCGCGACATCGCGAATGGCTTTAGACGGCGGTGGCAACAGTGGAATCACCGACAAATTCCACGCTGGGCTTTTGGGGAATGATGCCCGCCTGGTGGCCCATTTCCAGTAGCGTGACGATGGCTTCACGCCCATCTTTGCCGTAATCGAGGGTGCGCTCATTCACGTACATGCCGACAAACTTATCGGCCATTTGCGGCTCCAGGTCACGGGCAAACTGCATGGCATATTGCAGGGCTTCCTCGCGATTATCGAGCGCGTATTGGATGCTGTCGCGCAAGGCGGCACAGCTGGAATTCAGCAGCGCGGGACCGAGCTCGCGGCGAATGGCATTGCCGCCCAGGGGAAGCGGAAGCCCGGTCTTGTCGCGCCACCACTTGCCCATGTCCAGGATCTTGTGCAGGCCCACCTTGTTGAAGGTAAGTTGCCCCTCGTGAATGATGAGACCAGCCTCGTATTTGCCTTCCAACAGCTTGGGAATGATGTCGTCGAAGGGAACGACTTCGGTCGCTATCTCCGGCGCAAAGAGCTTGAGCGTCAAATAGGCGGTGGTCATCGTTCCTGGTACCGCGATCGTGCAATGTTTGATCTCATCAAGCGACATGTTCCGAGCGGCCACGATCATGGGACCGTAGCCATCGCCGACGCTGCCCCCGCTCGGCATCAGCGCGTACTTGTCCTGAATGTAGGGGTAGGCGTGGAACGAGATGGCGGTGATGTCGTAGAAGCCGTCCATGGCCTTACGGTTCAGGGTCTCGATGTCACAAAGGGTGTGCGTGAACTTGACTCCGGGCACGCGGATCTTGTTCGTGGCCATGCCATAGAACATGAAGGCATCGTCGGAGTCGGGACTGTGGGCGACGGTGATTTCGCGCGCGTTTTTGGAGGGAGTGCGAGGCATAAAAAGTAGTCGTCAGTAGTCAGTGGTCTCTGCAATCGCGAAGTATCGGCGTTATACCCGGCATGAAGGCACGAGCGAACTACCCTTCACTCCGGCGCAGACGAAGCGCAGTTGCGGCGGCCACCATAACTTTGACGACTTCAGCAAAGAAGAACGGATAAAGGCCGAACATCACTGCGCGTTGCCAACTGTGGGTCATGATCGCCAGCCAGCTGATGCCACCGGCAAATAGCGCCAGCTCCGCTATTACTCCAGCCGTCATATTGCGCGCGAAGCTGGAGTTGCTGCGCTCAGCGATCCATCCCGCCAGAAATGCCATCACGGGATAGGCCCACAGATATCCACCTGTGGGACCAAAGAGTTGGGCAATGCCTCCCGGGCCGGCAGGGTTGAAGACCGGCAGTCCCATTGCGCCCCATCCCAGATAGAGAGCAGCGGCAGCAAGTCCGCGGCGGCTGCCGAGAGTCAGCGCAACGAGCAGCACGGCGAAATTGCCCAGGGTCAACGGCACTGGTGTGAAGGGAAGAGGCACGATCAGTCGCGAGCAAACGGCGATGACAGCGCTGGCGCAAATCACGATGCCAGCTTGTTTCACCAGGCTCGAAGACCGGTTGGCAAGAATTCCATCGGTAGGTATTGCGGTTTTCAGCATTTTTTCCTCACCAACTATGATTCGGTCAGGGCGCGCTCTCTTTTTCGGCGGTGCTCTCAGCAGCGTCTTCGATCACGGCCCGGACTTGGGCTTCCATCTGTTGCTGACGCAAGTGCCGCTTGACTCGGAGATGTATCGCCAAACATACAGCTGCAATGGCTGCGGTACACAATATCAACAGTACAAAGAAAACCTTAATCACCACAGAACCTCAGGATAACAGACAGGCCCCCTGAAAGGGCACGGCGGGCAGGTCCCTTAGACGCCCACCGGGAACGGCTTGGCGCTGTGCTCTTCGGCGCGCTCAGCCACCAGGGCGTCAAAGCGGCCCTGCAGCAACGACATCAGACCCGTGTACCAGTATCCGAAGACGAATATGATGAGAAAAGGCACGGTAATGTAATTTTCGTTTGCCACGGCATACCACACGGTCAACGCGAAGTAGCTGCCGACCAACAGCTCGATATACGGAACCCATCCAAGGCGCTTGCGGTACTTCTTCGCCGCGATGGATTTTTCCGCCTTGTTCACCACGCGATATTTCGGGGTGCGCGCGAATGCGCTCTGGTGACCAGCAAGAGCTTCCAGAACCGCTTTAGTGTTGGTGATGGTCAAGCCGATGCCGAGTGCCATCAGAGGCGGCAGGTAAAGAAACGTGCGATACCAGGTTTTTGGGAACAACTCCTTCTGCGAGACCAGGTAGAAGCTGGAGATGGAAAACGTCGACGCCAGAAACAGAGGCACGTCGATATACAACATCTGGAACCAGCCCTGGTAGAAGCGAATGATCATCGCGGGCAACAGCAGGGTGCTGAGTATGATCATCAGCGGGTAGCTGATGTTAGCGGTGAGGTGGTACCAGGCTTCGGTCTTCTCGCGCAGCGAAACTGGGGCGCGCAGCACCTTTGGCAGATCTTTTCTGGCGCACTGGATCAGGCCCTTCGCCCAGCGCGCTTGCTGGGTCTTGAACGCGGTCATCTCGATGGGCAGCTCCGCCGGACATTCCACGTCCTGCAGGTACCGGAATTTCCATCCCTTCAGCTGCGAGCGGTAACTGAGGTCGGTGTCTTCGGTGAGGGTATCGTGCTCCCAGCCGCCGGCGTCGTCGATGGCCTTGCGGCGCCACATTCCCGCTGTGCCGTTGAAGTTGAAGAAGACACCCGCGCGCGAGCGGCCTCCGTGCTCCAGCACGAAGTGGCCGTCAAGTAGGATAGCTTCGACTTCGGTGAGGAAAGAGTAGTTGCGATTAAGGTGCGTCCAGCGAGTCTGCACCATGCCAATCTCAGGGTCGGCGAAGTGGTGGATGACCTTCATCAGCCATTCAGGTTGCGGGGTGAAATCGGCGTCGAAAATGGCGACAAACTCGCCGGTGGCGCTCTTCAGGCCGGCATCCAGCGCGCCCGCCTTAAAGCCTTCGCGATTCGTGCGATGGTGGTAGCTGATGTTGTGACCCAGTGCCGCGTGGCGCTCGACCACCGCCCGCGCAACCTCGACGGTCTCATCGGTCGAATCATCGAGCACCTGAATCTCCAGCTTCTCGCGTGGGTATTCAATCTTACAAACGCAGTCCACCAGCCGATCGATCACATACTGTTCATTGAAGATCGGTAGTTGGATAGTAACCGTCGGCAGTTCGGCAAAATGCGAGGCCGGTTCTGTTACTTTGTTCTTGCGGTGCTTGTAGTACAGATAAACCAGCTGATAACGGTGCATGCCGTAAAACGCCAACAGTATCAGCACAATGAAATAGGGAATCAGCAACGCCATGTCAAAAGCGTTGGCGTGGTAAAGACCTTTGAAGGTGGTGTCCAGGAAATGGGTCCGCAGATAGTGACGCAGACCGTGCGGTTCCGTCAGCACCGTACCAACCAAGCTGAGGACAGGGTTCAGAAAAGCGCGCCTCCAAACTTATCTTACTGCGTGTTTCCAGGCCAAAGACTAAGAAGCTCTTTCAGCCGTCGATTTTACCTGAGACGCCACAAACAGAGGTAAGCGCCAGAAACTTGCCGGTCACGTTGACTCTTCTGCTCCGAGGGCTTAACAATAAAAGAACACGAGTTGCGATGAAGCTGCCGGGTTTCCTTTCTGTACTCTTGGGTTCGTGGTTGAGTTGCCCATTGTTGTTGAGCGGGCAGGCGCCGCTGGCAACTCCAGCAGCGCAGCAAGTCTATCCCGACCAGGGTTATCTCTCGCGCACCTGTTATGCCAACCGGTACTTCGGATTCGCTGTCACCCTTCCGCCTGATGTTAGACTCGAGCCGGTTCCCCAGCCGGTTGCGCGCGATGGCCGGATTCAGATACTGCAGCTCGCAGGTCCTCCACCAGACTATCCGACTCTTTCTATTGTCGCTTTCCCGCTGCGCTCGAAACCGACGGTTGTGGATGCCAAGGCAATCCTGCGCAAAGGGCTGGATCAGGAGCTCCTCTACGGCGTGGAAGAACTGCACGGCCTTTCCAAGACCACGCTTGCCGGGCACCAATTCTTCTTCTACGAAACTCGTCGCGGCGGAGACCAGCACATGGCGCTGGCGACCAACCTTGAGGGCTATGCGGTACTGGCGGTTCTGGCGGCAGGCAACGACAAAACAGTCAAACAATTAGAGGCTTCCTTTCAGCATCTGACATTCATTCCTCCTGCTAAAGCCCGAGAGTACGCTGGAGCGGACGCTCAGGAATACGAAGGTCCGGCAATTTCGTCGCATCGGCTCGCACAGTTTGAGGCCGATCCGCCGGCCAACCACATCGATGCCGGAAAGTTCTCTGGGGATTTCTACGAAAACCAGGCATTGGGCTTTTCCTATCGCATTCCGGCCGGGTGGACCCTCCAACCTGAAGGAGCGGTGCTGCCCGCCATCGAGCGCTCTCGCCGGAGGAGTTTAGACGACCCATGGTTGGCTCCCGGTGAGCGCGAACTGCTGAAGGTCTGCGACCGCAACCTGTTTTCGGCATGGGCCAAGCCTGCTGGAACGGATGGCCAGCTTTCTTACGACGACTTCGGTGAAGTAACTGTCTCAGCAGCATCGATAGCGTGTTTTCCGGGAATGAAGTTTCCGGCCAGCGCGACTGAACACCAGGCAACCAAAGACTTTCTGCTGCAGTTCGGCCTTACGCATCCCATCGTACGCGAAATGCGCGATGTGAAACTTTTCACCTCCAGTGGCAGCGTTATTGTTTTCCTGCATGGCACTGTGGCGTTTCAAGTCCCGGGGGACGAACTCTCGCGGCGATTGTCCATAGCCCTGGCAGTTACCTCGCGGCGCGGTTACCTGCTGACATGGTTCTTTGCGGCTCCTCACGATAGCGAGTTGAGAGAATTGCTGGACGAAAAAGTCGCCTTTGACGCAGAGCCGTTATCCCAGGAAGCCATCGCCGCGAAGCCGGGGGGCGGAGACATTTCTCCTGCTCCCACGACCCCCGCGATTCAAGCTCCGGCAACTCAGGTAAGCGCAGCGCCCGCCCAGACCAGCGCAATCTCGCAGCCCACGACTCCGCCCGCAAATGGCGGCCCAGCCACGACAGCGAGCACAGGTCAGCAAAAGGATCCGCCTGCAGCCTCCACGTCGTCGCCTCCAAGTCTGCTTCGTCCCGGGGAAAGCACCAACGGGAAGCCGATTCCTCCCAAGCAAGAGGACGGTCCTGCGGGCCCGCCGATCCGATAATGAGCTACCCCTCCCCCCTCCCGCTTCTTTAGAATCATCACTTTACAAACGTTTTCCCGGCAAGCTATTGAGTTGCTGCGAGTTACAAGCATCTTCTTTGTTTGCTAGGACTTGAGCGGGAACTTCGCAAGGTCTTTCGAACCAAGGACGTGGAAACGCCGTAGCCGTAGCGCCCGTTCTGCGAGCCGGTTGCCGTAACGCACGGATATCTACTGATTATCAAAGAACACTGCACCACGCCCTAAGGCGGGCGAAGACACAACCGCCAACAGTCGCCGATGGCGGCCCAAGCTCCACGGTAGAACAACTCTGGAACTTGTCAAGATTACGAAGGTACATGTTCGGTAACTGTACTTTCGTAACTTCCACGGGGGAAGGTAACCACTTTTCCGGCGGCGGAAAATCAGAAAACCAGGCCCATTTCGTACTTCTCGGCTCTCATGATCCGTTATGATCGGAGGTCTTAGAGCGGTTCCCGAGTAGGTGTGTCCGGGTAGAGCGGACCTTCAGATCCGCGTCTAGCCTGCCGCCCAAGATTCAGGCTTTCAACCCACTGCACCGCAGCGGGTTGAAAGCCCCACTTATAAAAAGCCGGCGTTGACGCGGCGCTGAAGCGCCGCACTACCCGAGCTTCGCGGATACACCAATTGGGAAACCGCTCTAGAAAATCGACGACGAATAGCGAAGGGCGAAGATCGGATCTTATGCGCGGACTCAAAGGCAAGCGGGTTGTCATCACCGGAGGCGCCAGCGGTATCGGCGCCGCCACGGCAGCACGCTTTCTGGAGGAAGGCTCGGTGGTTGCGATTCTCGACCGCGACCAGAAAGCCTGCGATGAAATCCGCAAGCAGCTCCCCCGAATCGCCGGAACATTCCTCGCCGACGTCGCCGAGTTTGCGCAGGTGCAGCAGGCTTTCGCGGCGATTGTGCGAGAGCTAGGCGCTGTGGATGTGGTCATTAACAATGCGGGCATCAGCATTCGGCACAATTTTCTGGACATCACACCAGACGAATGGAGCAAGGTGCTGGCGGTGAACCTGACCGGTGTTTTCCATGTCGCGCAAACTGCGGCGCGCCACATGATGGCGGGCACGGGCGGCGTCATCCTGAACACGGCTTCGACCAACGGCATCGTGGGCTATCCGTACTACGCCGACTACAACGCCAGCAAGGCCGGCGTGATCGAGTTGACACGGTCCATGGCGCTGGAGCTCGCGCCCAAGGTGCGAGTGAACGCGGTGGCGCCGGGATATGTACTGACTCCGATGCAGCGCGCTGAGTATTCCTCGGAGATGCTGGATGCTGTGAACCAGAAGATTCCTTTGCGCCGCCACGCGCAACCGGAGGAGGTTGCGGCACTGTTCGCTTTTCTTGCCTCCGATGACGCCGTTTACCTCAGCGGACATGTGTATGTGATCGACGGGGCCGAGACCGCTGGGGGTCTTGCCAGCAGATGAACAGCTTCCAGGCGTGCGATGTGCCACACAACAGAATGGATAGCGGGCCAGCGGGAGTGAAGTAGGCCAATGCATTTGCTGGCACTGATGGCTGGGATTGCCTGCGTTGTCGCCTGGATGTACCTGCTGCTGGCGCACGGGCGATTCTGGATGGTGCAGCGGCTGGCTGCTGAAATTGCACCCCTACCTGACGCGGGGCTTATCGCAGCAATCATCCCTGCACGCAACGAAGCCGATGCAATCGGCAAGTCAGTGAACTCGTTGTTGCAGCAGAGCTACGCCGGATCCATCCATATTTTCATCGTTGACGATGGCAGCACCGATGACACCTGCGCAGCAGCGCGCGAGGCGGCCACAAGCCGCGGGCGGACAGATGCGCTTACCGTGCTGGCGGGGAAGCCTTTGCCGACAGGGTGGTCGGGCAAGCTGTGGGCGGTGCAGCAGGGAATTGAGCGCGCGCTTCCGCTGCGGCCGCAATTTCTGCTGCTGACCGATGCCGACGTTCGACACTCGCCGGAGAATGTCGCCACACTGGTCGCGGTGGCTGAACGCGGAGGATACGACCTCACCTCGTTCATGGTGAAACTGCACTGCCAGCGCCTCGCGGAGAAGCTACTTATCCCGGCGTTCGTATTTTTCTTCTTCCTACTGTATCCGCCGGAATGGATTCGCGACCCACGGCGCGACACGGCGGGCGCGGCAGGAGGCTGCATCCTGATTCGTCCAGCGGCGCTGGGGCGCGCGGGTGGAATCGCCGCGATCCGGAGCGAGATCATTGATGACTGCGCTCTCGCTGCCGCGGTAAAGCGTACCCGCGGCAAGGTGTGGCTGGGAGTGACATCGGAAACTGACAGCTTGCGAGCGTACGGGTCGTTTGCCGAGATTGAGCGCATGATCGTACGCACCGCGTTCAACCAGTTGGGGCATTCAGCGTGGCTGTTGATGGCAGCGATGGCGGGATTGACGCTGACGTATCTGCTGCCGTTGGCATTGCTCTTTAATGGGTCTCGATCGCTGATGGCGGCTGGCGCAGTGGCCTATTGCTTGATGTTCATCGCTTATCTGCCGATGGTGCGCTTTTACGGGCTCAATGTCCTATGGGCACTGACGCTGCCCATAAGCGCGGCGTTCTATATGTGGGCGACGTTGCATTCGGCGGTGAAGTACTGGTTGGGACGGGGCGGGGAATGGAAGGGTAGAGCACAGGACGTAGCCAGGCATAGGTAAAATCTCTACCGATATAGGGGTCCCCTCGGCTCCGCTCGGGGCAGGCTCTTCGACTCGGACGCGCAAAAGCGGCGCGGCCTCGCTCAGGATGGCACTGCTCTGCCGATTCGCATGCAGGAGCCGCGCCGGAACGCTCAGTCGGCCGCAGCCTGTTGCCCTTCTTCCTCGCGCTTGAGCGGACGCCAGCGGAGCTGGTCGTACCGAATGAGACGATCCGCCGTCTCCGGTCCCTCGCTGCCTGCCGTGTAGTTGGGGAACTGCGGGGGCGGAAGTTCGGCCCAGGCCTCTTCGATGGGCGTAATGATTCGCCATTCGGCTTCGACTTCGTCGCGCCGGGTAAACAGGGTGGGGTCGCCACGCATGGCATCCAGCAGCAGGGTCTCGTAAGCTGCTGGCGTCTCCGCGCCGAAGGCGTCGCGGTAGGAAAAGTCCATGTCCACGCGGATGGCGCGCATCTGCAAGCCGGGTTGCTTAGCGCCGAAGCTCAGCGAGATGCCTTCGTTCGGCTGGATGCGCATGGTGATGACGTTGTGGTGCACGTCCTTGGGATTGTGGGAGAACAGGGCCTGCGGCGTGCGCTTGAAGTGGACCGCGATCTCCGTCAACTGGTTGGCCAGCCGCTTGCCAGCGCGCACGTAGAAGGGAACCCCCGCCCAGCGCCAGTTGTCGATGTGGAACTCAACCGCGGCATAGGTCTCGGTGAGTGAGTTGGGGTTAACGCCGGGTTCCTGGCGATAGCCTGGAACGGGCTTGCCGTCAATCTGCCCCGGCCCGTACTGGCCGCGGACAGTACGCTTGGCGACCTCCTCCTTCGTCATAGGAGAGATGGCGCTCAGCACTTCCACCTTATGACCACGCACAGCGTCTGCATCGAAGCTAACGGGCGGCTCCATCGCGGTCAACATCAGCAATTGGAGCATATGATTGGCGACCATGTCGCGCAGCGCACCTGTCTCCTCGTAGAAGGCGCCGCGATTCTCGACCCCGAGTTTCTCGGCGGCCGTGATCTCGATATAGTCGATGTAATTGCGGTTCCACACCGGTTCGAACATCGAGTTTCCGAAGCGGAACATGATGATGTTTTGCACCGTCTCTTTGCCGAGGTAATGGTCAATGCGATAAACCGAGGATTCGTCGAAGACCTGCGCGACAATCTCATTCAATTCCTGCGCGCTTTTCAGATCGCGCCCGAATGGCTTTTCCAGGATGATTCGCGTCCAGCCTTGGCTATTGTGCGAAAGCTCAACCGAGCCCAGACCTTCGACAATCGGAGGAGCGAGCGATGCCGGCGTCGAAACGTAGAACATGATGTTCTTGCTGGCGCCTTTCTTGTGCATTTCTTCGATCTTCGCCTTCAGGTGGGGATAGAACTCACGTTGGTTGGCATCGCCGACCAGGTAGTGCAGACGCTTGGCGAAATCATTCCAGCCCTCATCGCTAAAGTTGCGAGTGTCTTTTGAATTCGCGGCCCCTTCGCGCAGGCGCGCGCGAAATTCGTCGTCCGTAAGCTTGGTGCGTCCAATGCCGAGCACGTCGAAGTTGCGGCTGGTGCATCCCACGCAAGCCAGATCGTAGAGCGCCGGAACCAGCTTTCGGCGAGTGAGGTCGCCGGTTGCCCCGAAGATGACCACCAGGCAAGAGTCACCCTTGGGTAAGGTCGGTTTGGCAAACTTGATAGGCGAGGGCTGAACGACGGTACTCATA
>Ga0209039_10002984_pt1 | contig 13653 bp, 8 predicted proteins | sample BogFormECP12_OM1_FD_188238 | JGI IMG/M metagenome (GOLD analysis project Ga0209039, IMG submission 188238) | Bog forest soil microbial communities from Calvert Island, British Columbia, Canada - ECP12_OM1 (SPAdes) (version 2) | ecosystem: Environmental > Aquatic > Freshwater > Wetlands > Bog ...
CACGTTCCCGCGTTTCCGCTACGACCAGCTCATGAACATCGGCTGGAAGATCGCCATCCCGGTAGGCATGGCGGCGGTGCTCATCAACGCCGTGCTGGGGATGACGCGGCACGGGTAAGTTGACAGACGAAAGCGTCTGTCCCACAAGAACACAAGCCCTTGCGCATCAATGTGGGACAGGCGCTGCCGCCTGTCAACGCGCTACTTCAGCGGGTTTCGCCAATGCAGGCCAGCGAACCGGGCAAAATCGGGATCGCACGGGCAAAGTTCGGCTCCACGGCGAGCGCGATTGATCCAGCCAGTCGGCCACCCGGCCGAAAGTGCGCTCGGGGGACAAGGCATTTCGAAAGAGTCCTGGCCGTGTAGTGAGCCGCACCGATGCCAGGATCATGTTCCACCGCATCGTCCCGGCCGAACTGCATCGGGAGCCGCGCGCGACATCCGGATCCAGAGTGAACGTGGTCCGCACAGTGGGCATCATAGCATCACCGGGAATTGCCCCCCCCCGCTATACTGGTGAGTCAGTTATGAGACGCCGACTCGCTTTCTTCTGTATTCTTCCGCTCGCGGCCGCTTCCCTTTCGGCCCAGGCGATTCAGTATTCCGAAACCCGCAAGGTCTGGCTGCTGACCACGCGCCAGAGCTCCTACGCCATGGGGATTGGCGCAGATGGGTCGCTGCGGCATCTGTATTGGGGCGCGCCGCTGTGGCGTATGGACGATCTGTCTTCGCCGCCGGAACGCCGCGACATCTCCTCCTTCGATCCCCGCCAGATGCTCGAGAACGAGGAATTCCCCGGTTGGGGCGGACCTCGCTACTACGAGCCGGCCCTCAAAATCACCCGCGAGGACGGCAATCGCGACCTGGTTCTGCGCTACGCCTCGCATCGCATTCAGCAGAACGATATGGATATCACGCTACGCGACATCCGCGACGCTATCGAAGTGACGCTGCACTACCGCGTGTATCCGGAACAGGGCATCCTGCGGCGCCATGCCACCATCCGCAACGGGACCGGGCGGCCCCTGACGGTGGAGAGCGCGCAATCGGCAACCTGGAACCTGCCGCCGGGGGACGGATACCAGCTCAGTTATCTCACCGGCCGTTGGGCCGCCGAAACGCAGATCAACCGCGAGCCGGTTCACGAGGGAATGAAGGTGCTGGAGAGCCGCCTGGGACACACCGGCCACAATATCAATCCGTGGTTCGCCATCGACGCGGGCGACGCCACCGAGGAGAACGGGCGCGTGTGGTTCGGCGCGCTGGGCTGGAGCGGCAACTGGCGCATCACCGTCGAACAGACTCCCTACCGGCAGGTGCGCGTGACGGGCGGGCTCAACACTTTCGATTTCTCCTACCCGCTGAAGCCCGGCGAGACCCTGGAGACGCCTGGCTTCTACGCCGGTTTCTCCGAGAGCGGCTTCGGCGGCGCCTCGCGCACCCTGCACCGCTTCGAGCGCGAACAGATTCTTCCGGGCGGCGTCACTTCGCGGCCGCGTCCGGTGCTCTACAACTCGTGGGAGGCGACGACCTTCAACGTCAACGAGGCCGGCCAGACCGAACTGGCGGATAAGGCCGCCAAGCTGGGCGTCGAGCTGTTCGTGATGGATGACGGTTGGTTCGGCGCGCGCAACGACGACCACGCCGGCCTGGGCGACTGGGTCGTGAACCCGAAGAAATTCCCACAGGGCTTGAAGGGCCTCATCGACCACGTGAACGGCCTCGGCATGGATTTCGGGCTGTGGGTCGAGCCGGAAATGGTCAACGCCGATAGCGACCTGTATCGCCAGCATCCCGATTGGGTCATGAATTTTCCGGGCCGACCGCGCAGCGAGCTACGCAACCAGATGATCCTGAACCTGGCGCGCAACGACGTGAAGGAGCACCTGTTCACGGTGCTCGATAAGCTCGCGAGCGACAATCACATACGCTACTTCAAGTGGGACATGAACCGGACCTTCTCCGAACCGGGCTGGCCGGAGGCGGCGCCGGCGGACCAGAGAAAGCTGTGGGTGGAGTACGTCCGCAACCTGTACGAAATCATCGACCGCTTGCGCGCGCGGCATCCGCAGCTCGAAATCGAATCGTGCTCGGGCGGCGGCGGGCGCGTGGACCTGGGAATTCTGCAGCGCGTCGAGGAGGTCTGGACGTCCGACAACACCGAAGCTTTCGACCGCCTGCGCATTCAGGAGGGGTTCACCCAGGCCTACGCTCCGAAGATCATGTCCGCGTGGGTGACCGACGTTCCCAACATGAATGGCCGGTCGACGCCGCTGGCATTCCGCTTCCTGGTGGCCATGCAGGGCGCGCTGGGAATCGGGGCCAACCTGAACCACTGGACGGCGCAGGATTCCGAGCTGGCGGCCAGGCTGATCGCGGTCTACAAGCGCATCCGGGCCACGGTCCAGACCGGCAGCTTGTACCGCCTGCTTTCGCCGCGGACCAACGATGTCACGGCCAACGAATATGTGTCGTCCGACGGCAAGCAGGCCGTGCTGTTCGCCTTCCGGCACTCGCAGGAATACGAAACCGCGGCGCCGGTGATCGGCTTGCGGGGGCTCGATGAGCGCGCGGTCTACCGCGTGGAGCCGGTTGGCGGGAAACTGGTGGACACGCAGCCGCAACTGAGCGGCGCCTACCTCATGAAGGCTGGGCTGAACCTGAATCTGCGGGGCGATTTCGACGCCACGGCCGTCATTCTGGAACGGGTCGAATAAACCGCGCCAGGATCAGGCCACCCACCAGGAAGCCAATCAGGTGTATGGCAAACTGCGCCGTAGTGTACACGCACGGGAAACCATACCAGTTCCAGTACGGAAGCTCCGAGCGCAGCGTCGGGATAAGTCCCATCAGCGTGACGAAGCCCAGCCGGGCGGGGTAGCTCTTCAGGCCGGTTGCCTGCGCCAGAAGAAACGCCGCCAGCAGCATGACCACCACGTCGGCGCCGAGCTGCACCAGAAATTGCCGCGCGGAGAGCGACTCCGCGCCGTCGGGATGGAAAATCAGGATGCCGGCGGGTCCCGTGCGGTACTTATCCATGGCCACTTGCATGGCCTGCTGCTGCTGTTCTTTGGTCATGCCGGGCTTGTTCTCCGGCGCCGGGAAGAAGTAGAAGCCCGGCGCCTTGATGTTCTCTTTGAGAGCGGCCAACACCGGCTGCTCATTGCTCAGACCTTGAATTCCCGCGTCGCCGAGCGTTGTCAGCATGTGCGACACCGACTCCCACGCGAACAGGGCGATCCCGCCCACGATTCCAGCCAAAAGGATTTTTTGGGCCATAGTCGCCATAGTTTAGATCGGATATCACAGAAGTTCATTGATCGAGGTCAAACCGGAAAATGGGAATCCTAGCCGGCGTCCTGAACATCCTCTACAAGGGAAGACGATGCGAGGTCTGGGTGTAGCTCTACTGCTGGCGTTGTGTGCCTTGGCGCAGGCTCCCACAGAGCGGCTATTCAATGCCCGAGTCGACGCCGAGCAAGGGCGCAGGCTGTGGTCGGACAACTGCGCCGTGTGTCACGGCCCCGAGGGGAAGGGCGGCCGCGGGCCCGATCTCACCAGCGGCAAGTTCCAGCACGGCGGCACCGACGACGACTTGTACCGCGCCATGCGAAACGGAATCCCGGGGACTGAGATGCCGGGCTTTCCGTTGACCGGAGTGGAATCCATGCAGCTTCTGGCCTTTGTGCGCGCGCTGGGAAGAGCGGCCATGCCGCCTCCAGCGGAGGGCGATGCCGCCAGAGGACGCGCGCTCTTTGCCAGCGGCCAATGCACAAGCTGCCACAGAGTGGGCGGCACGGGCTCGCGCATCGGGCCGGATCTGAGCGACGCCGGGGCGCGCCTGGCGCCCGCGGATCTGCTGGCATCGCTGCTGCGGCCCGACGAGCGCGTGCTCCCAACGCACTGGTACGTGCGCGCGGTGACGCGCGACGGACGGACCATAACCGGCAGGAGGCTGAACGAAGACACTTACAGCGTGCAACTCATCGATGCCCAGGACCGGCTGGTTTCGCTGGTGAAGGCAGAACTCAAAGAGTACGAGCTTATCAAGAAGTCGCCCATGCCGGCCTTCGAGGGCAAGTTGACCCGCGAGCAACTGGGCGACCTGGTCGCCTACCTGGCGTCACTGAAAGGGACTCCATGAAGAGGGTTATCACGGCGGCGGCGTGGCTGGCCTGCTGCGTTCCATTGGGCGCGCAGGTGACCTACGAGCGGCTGCTGCACGCCGACAAAGAGCCGCAGAACTGGCTGACGTACTCGGGCAGCTATAAGAGCTGGCGCTACAGCACACTCGACCAGATCCGCACCGCCAACGCCAAGAACCTCGAGTTGAAGTGGGTATACCAGCTCAATTCGATCGACAAGTTCGAAGCCACTCCGCTGGTGGTAGACGGCGCGATGTACTTCACGCAGCCGCCGAGCGACGTGGTCGCGGTGGATGGGAAGACCGGCCGCGCGTTCTGGACCTACCGCTACACTCTCTCGGGCAACGTGAGCGTGTGCTGCGGGCGCGTCAACCGCGGGCTCGCCATACTGGGCGACACACTGTTCCTGGCGGCGCTGGACGGAAACCTGGTGGCGCTGGATTCGAAGACCGGAAAAGAAGTCTGGAAGACGCGGGTAGTGGACCCGAGCCTCGGCTACAGCCTGACCATGGCGCCGCTGGTGGTGAAGGACAAGGTAATCCTAGGGCCGGCGGGAGGAGAGTTCGGGATACGCGGATTCGTGGCGGCGTTCGATGCGCGCACCGGCAAAGAGGTATGGAGGTTTCAGACGATTCCAGGTCCGGGCGAGGCGGGGCACGAGACCTGGGCAGGCGATGCGTGGCAGCACGGCGGCGCCCCCGTCTGGCTGACCGGCTCGTACGATCCGGAGTTGAACCTGATCATACAGGGCGTCGGGAATCCAAGCCCCGACTGGAACGCGACGGTGCGGCCGGGCGACAATCTCTACGCCAGTTCGGTGATTGCGCTGGATGCCGACACCGGCAAGCTGAAGTGGCACTACCAGTTTGTCCCCAATGATGCGTGGGACTGGGACGCCATGCAGATTCCCGTAATGGTGGACGCGGAGTGGCAGGGGCAGCCGCGCAAGCTGCTCTACTGGGCCAACCGCAACGGCGTCTTCTACGTGCTGGACCGGACCAACGGAAAGTTTCTGTCGGGCAAGCCGTTCTCCAAGGTGACCTGGCTGGCGGGCTTCGACGAGAACGGGCGTCCCAAGCTAAAACCGAATTCGCTGCCCACGGCGGAAGGGACGCTCCTCTACCCCGGCGTGCAAGGCGGCACCAACTGGTATGCGCCTTCCTATAGCCCGCGAACGGGGCTGTTCTACCTGTCGGTATGGGCCGACTACTACTCGGTCTACCAGGAGGGCGACGCGGATTACGTCCCCGGGCGGCGATTCAACGGTGGGAACATACGCCAGCCGCTGGCGTACGGCCGGAACACCACGCTGCTTCCGAACGAAGAACAGGGGTACGGAGCGTTGAAGGCGATCGACCCGAAGACCGGGGAGATGGTGTGGCAGGTGAAGTTCGCGGACCTGACCGAGGGCGGCGTGCTCACCACGGCGGGGGACGTGGTGTTCACCGGCAACCGGGAAGGATACTTCCATGCCTTCGACGCGCGCGACGGGAAGCTGCTATGGAAGGTGTCGTTGGGCGGTTACATCGCGGCCGGTCCGGTGAGCTACTCGGTGGATGGGAAGCAGTACGTGGCGGTGGCAGCGGGGCACGGAATGTTTGTGTTCGGGCTGCGGGAGTAAGCGTTACTTTTCGAGCGCGCTGAACACCTGTCTTCGCGTGGACGCCACACGCGCGCTCCTGATATTCATTCGCTCGACCGACGCGGCCCTCGAGTTAGAACCGGGCGCGCTGTCGTAGCCAACCTGCAAGGCGGTGGCGGATGGCCCGTCAAACTGGAGCACCTCGACCGCGGAATACCTCGACCCGCCGTCGACCAGAATCTTGAAGACGCCCGCCGGCAACCGCGTCGCAATCACATCCGACAGAAGCGCCCCGTATGTCCCTCCTTCGCCGAGCGAACCGTTGCCCAGCGGCTGCAAGGCGGGAATCGAAGGGGTGGTGCCCATCCCGGCAAGCGATCCGGTGCTGTCGTAGACCCGGACGGTGTAGCTCGCGGCGGTCGTGTCTTCGTTGTAAATCGCCAGGGACACCCGGTGCGTGCCACCATCGTCGATGCCCTCCGCCGACCACTGGGTCCACAACCCGGTGTCCCACGAGATCGGCACGCTGATGGCCCCCGAATAGAGCAACTGCGGAAGTACGTTGGCGCAAGTGGCTGCGTCGGGGCAGTAAAACACCGCATACACCGAACCGGTGGCCGTGGAGCTGTACTTCGGAGCGTCGCTCGCAGCGCCGAGCAGGCCGATTTCCGCGGGCTGGTTGGCGGACAAGGCAAAGTTCACGTCATTGCCGGACGTGGTCGACGAGCCGCTGCCGGCGGTGGTGTCCAACTTCAGGTTGTTCCCACTTGGGTCGTAGAACGTATAGTCGACCCCAATGGCGGCCGACGCGGGCGCAGCCACGCGGATCGAACTGCTCCACCCCCCGCCCGCGGCCAGCCATACGAAGGTCCCGCTCACATAGCAGGAGTAACCGATGGGCTTCCCCGACGAGTTGGCAATCGCCACGGGCGACTCTCCCGCCAGGCTGGCGCAATTCGGCGGAGCTGTGGACCAATAGACGGCTCCATTGGTCGGTTGGCAGTGAATCGTGGCGGCAGCCACGGCAATCAATCCCAAAAGATGAAGCGATTTTATGGGCATAACGAATTCCTCCAAACCACCACCATCATTCCGAGCCCGTCTTCGACGCCGGCGCCACCTTTTGGCTCGGAGACCGCCGGTCATGCTCGAGTTCCTCGCGGTCCTGGCGCGGCTCGATTCGAGCCAGCCCGGCGGGATATGGCTTGTTGCCCATCATCCCTTTCCAGAGAATGCGGTTGAAGTTCACCGGATCCAGACGATCTTCGGTGCTGAAGTCCATTCCCTTCGTGACCCGCGCCCAGTACCTCGCGTTGTGCGCCGGTTTTGGCACAATCAGGCCGGCCCGCTTGGGAGGCAACGGCAGCGACGTATTGTAGAGAATCGCCGAGGGAGCGGCTGCAAAGCTCCACGGGCTCGGCGTCTTGTTGAAGATGTCGGCCATGGGCCTGGCGAGCGCGTCGTTCAGGTTCATCGGCGGAAGGCCAAGGACCTCTTCCATCGTGCGCAGGAGGTCGAGCGTGTTGTACCTTGTCGAGACCACCGCGCCTTGCTTCACGTAGGCGCCCACGACGTACGCGGTGCTGCGGTGCGAATCGACGTGGTCGCCGCCATCCTGCGCGTCGTCTTCAATCGCAAAGATCAGCGTGTTGTTGGCGTACGGGCTGTTGGCGATTTTCTGAACCAACAAGCCGACCGCATAGTCGTTATCGGCTACCTCCAGGTCCGGAGTATTCACGCCGTCAATCGCGACCGCGTAGTTTCCCGTGTGATCGTGCATGAGGCGAACCAGGGTCAACGAAGGCAGATTCCCTACGCTGCGTCCGGCGTGACGGGCATCGGCGTATCGGGCGTCGAAGTCCCGGGCCCACTCTTTGTAACGCCAATAATCCGGAAGCGAGTTGTCGAAACCGCGGAAGAACGGATCGGTGAACGGGGCGAGCTCGACATCCGCGGCGTAGGACACGACCGTGTTGGTCGAGAAAGGATCGCGCAGCACGGGAATGGCCGAGGAGGCGGTTCCATAGAGGGTACCGTCGATGAAGAAACCATAGTTGCGAACCGTGAGATGCGCCCGCATCGCGGCGTTCCACAAATAGCCGGTATTCACTTCATTGTTCGGCCCATCCGGCGCCCCCGTGTCGGTGTGGCCCGGCAACACATCCGGATCGGTCGAGGTGAAGGGATTGGCGAGCTGGCGCTCAGTGGGCGCCGGGCCGGTGTTCGAAAGGGCCACATTCACATTGCGATTCACACCCCCGTCCAGGCTGAGGCCGCGCGCCGCGTAGGCCACCGGGAATTGGTGTTCCACCACGTCGGGGGCTTGAGCCGAAGTGGACCACAGCCAGCCGTCATAGCTGACTTCGGCGGTGTCCATGAAGTTGTCCAGGGTGACGAAGGTTCGCGCCAGACTATGGTGATTCGGCGTGATCGCCTCTCCAAACTCAGTCAAGGCGGCGTCGCCATTGCCAATCGGGTTGCCGGCGGCGTCTTTCAGGTCACCCAGAATCTGGTCGTACGTCCGGTTTTCCTTGATGATGAAGATCACGTGCTGGATGCCCTGGCGCACGGCCGCCATGACCGCGAGGTCGTTGTCGCTCTCGGTGCTGGAGAATCGGTTGTTCGCGGCGACCTGCGCCGTCAGCGTCGTGAGCTGCGCCGCACTGGGGCGCGGGAAGCTCTGGAGGCCGGCTTTGGTCCTCTGGGGATTGTACTCATTCGATGGCTCGCAATTGGGCGAGTTGGGCGGCCCGTAGCCCCCATAGCACCACTCGGGATTCGCGCCCGTGGGCGACTTCGCATTCACCACGTACACCGAGTCGCCATTGCCGCTGAAGCTCGCTGAGTTCGGGTACCAGCCGGTCGGAATGAGACCCACTACATGGCCGCCGCCATTGGTTCCGTCCAGCGCCACCACGGAGACGCAATTCAGATTGCCATCGGTAACGTAGAGTTGCTGCTCGTCCGGCGAGAGCGTCACGCTGTTGGGGTTCGCGCCCTTGTACTGCGCGAGCCAGACTGGCATTGACGGCGCGGTCACGATTACCGGGATGGTCGCGAGTACCGCGTTCGACCGGGTGTCGATTACGTCCACGGTATCCGATTGGTCCGCGGCGACGTACAGGAGCGTCTGGGCCGCGTTCAGCGTCATCTTGTTGGGTTGGCCCTTCACTGGGATCCGGGCCGCGACGGCCGGCGGCGCGCTCAGCTTTACTACCACGATCTCGCGGTCGCGAATGCTGGATATATATGCTGTCGCGCTCGGTCCGGCGCCCTTGACAACCACCCAGAACGGATATTCGCCGCCTGCCATGCCCGACATCGCGGGGTCGCTCTTGCCGGGGCGCAGATCCAATTCCGATTGCTTCGACCAGTGGCCGAGGCCTCCGCTAAACACCGTGATCGAATCGTTGTAGTAATTTGCCACCACCAGCGTCTGGCCATCGATCGAGACGGCCACGCCGGCAGCGCAGGGACTCACGCCCACCTGGCTGTTTATCGCGACCGCGCCGTTAGGCGTCAGGTTGAGGCCAATGCCCAGGCCATTGTGGCCCAAGGCCAGCGCCGAACCGGGGGTCTCCCCCCAGGTTCCGGCGGCGCTCCGGGTAAAGATGTGGACATTGTCGCTGGGGCCGCCGGCCACGTAGAACGCCGTGCCGGAGGGATCGAAGACAATCCCGTGGTAGCTATTGGCGATCTCGACTACTTGCGTCTTGACCGGCGCCTGCTTTGAAATGTCGTAGATGAACACATACTCGTTCGAGTCCGGCGTGTACCATGGGTACGGCGGCGCCGGGACGCCAAGCGAGTAGACGCGGTTGAACCCGCTGGTCAGAACCAGCATGGTCTTACGATCCGGACTCACCACGGAGGTGGCCGCTTGGCTGGCCAGCCAGTCTGGCCGGTCGGGCAGATCGGGGTTCAGCATATCGAATCGGGAACCCTGGGGCGCCAGCGGCGTAATCTGTTGGCCCATGTTGGGCAGGTCCTGGACCGGGACGCTGGACTGCGCATGGGCCAGCGCGGCCGAGACGACCAACGCCAGCGCCAGGCCAGATGCTAAGAGCGGGAAACGCTCGTAAACTTCTCTTGTCATTGCGCTAAGCTCCTTTGGAGCAGGATGTTTCAGCCACAGTTGGTAGCTGTCACTGACTTCATATCGGACAAACCGACCTTTTTCAATATAGAGTGGTGGCGGGCGCGAGCAGGTTAAGATTGCTATGAATGGTCCACTTGCGATCCGACCTCACGCCGGCGGCGCTGGCGCCTAAGCTGCGGCGGCTATTCGAACTTTCCGCCGCCAAGATCCGCTCCATCGAGAAGTCCTGGGATCCCGCCCGGGGCGCGCCGGTCTTCACCGTTGGCGGGCAGTACACCAGCCGCGGCTGGACCGAATGGACGCAGGGCTTCCAGTTCGGCGCGGCCATTCTCCAGTTCGACGCCACCGGCGAGCGCGAGTTCCTCGAAATCGGCCGTGATCGAACCGCCTCGCTCATGGCGCCGCACCTCACCCACACCGGCGTGCATGACCACGGCTTCAACAATGTCAGCACCTACGGAAACCTGCTCCGCCTGATGGCCGAAGGGCGCATCCCCGAGAACCACTGGGAACGCCGCTACTACGAGCTGGCGTTGAAATGCTCCGGCGCCGTGCAGGCCGCCCGTTGGTCGCGGACCGCCGATGGCGGCGGCTACATCTACTCGTTCAACGGGCCGCACTCGCTGTTCGTCGACACCATCCGCACGCTGCGCGCGCTGGCCGTCGCCCACCTGTTGGGCCACACACTGATGGGCGAGGGCGATCGCAAGATTTCGCTGCTCGACCGGGTCATCGATCACGCGCGCGCCACGGCGAGGTTCGCCGTCTATTACGGCGAGGGCCGCGACGCCTATGACGTCCGCGGCAGAGTGGCGCACGAGAGCATCTTCAACGCCAACGACGGCCAGTACCGCTGCCCCAACACGCAGCAGGGTTACTCGCCCTTCAGCACCTGGATGCGCGGCCTGGCGTGGGCCATGTGCGGTTTCGCCGAGCAATTGGAGTTTCTGGACACGCTGCCCGATCAACACGCGGTTCTGGAAATATTCGAAAAGGCCGCCCGCGCCACCTGCGATTTCTATATCGAGAATACCCCGCCGGATGGCATCCCTTATTGGGACACGGGCGCGCCCGGCCTGGCGCAGTTGGGCGACTGGCGCGCGAAACCCGCGGACCCGTTCAATGCGCACGAACCGGTTGACAGCTCCGCCGCCGCGATTGCCGCGCAGGGGCTGCTGCGGCTAGGCCACCGTCTTCACGACGATCGCTACTGGCAAGCCGGCCTGGGGGTCTGCAACACGCTTTTCGACGAACCCTATCTCAGCACCAGCGGCCGGCACCAGGGTCTCATTCTGCACTCGGTCTACCACCGGCCAAATGGCTGGGACGCGGTTCCCGAAGGAGCACGCGTGCCCGCCGCGGAGTCTTCCATGTGGGGCGACTATCACGCGCGGGAGGTGGGGCTATACCTGTTGCGCTTGATCGAGAACAAGCCGTACGTGAAGTTCTGGCCGTGAATTGTACCCGCCGTGTCCTATAGGGGGTGAAGAAATCGCCCGCAAGCGGGCAATGGGCAAGCTAAAGCATGCCCTACCGCCGCGCCAGGGAAAGCAGCCAAGCGTACCACGGCTCTTGAATGCGGACGTTTTCCATGATCCAGATCTCCTCGCGCGACCGCAGCACGGAATAAACGATGCTGCCGCCGTCGCTCGTGAGCGACGCGCGCAATCCCGGCTGCGGTCCGGAGTAAGGTATCAAATCGCCGACGTCGCGCAGTACGCGCCTGGCGCCCGTCGCGACATCGACCGCGATCAGTGCGTGCTTATCCGGGTCCACGCGATACAGCGTCTTGCCATCGCGCGCCCAAGCCATTACGCCCGTGCCGCCGAGTGGGCGCGTGGTCTTTCCATCGGGACTGACCAGACTGGTCTGGCAACCTGCACCCAAGAAGGCGATCCACCCGCCGGTCGGCGACCATTCGGGCATGACGTTTCCCGTACAAATTGCGGCAATCTCCTCCACCGGACCGGCACTGCCCACGCGCACTTTGAGAAGGCGTCCCCGAGGCCGCGAGAAGCTGCGAAATGCCAGCCACTCACCGTCGGGGGACCACGTCGGGGAAGTCTCATCCATCTCGACGCCTCCCCTCGCGCGAACCGGCGAGCCTCCAGCGGCAGGGATCGTGAAGATGGCCGAACTCGCCGGCGAGACCGCCGTGAAAGCCACCCGGCGGCCATCGGGAGAGAACTCGGGCGCCAGCAGCAACTGCGCCACCTCCCCCCGCACGCGCACATCCCGCGGGGATACCAGCGGGCGGTCCCAGCCTTGCGCCAGGTCTTTGATCCAGATCTCCGATGCACTCCGCTTGTCGGTCACGTAGACCACCTGCGGCGCAACCGGTGAAGCCGCCGGCTCCTGCTCGGTCCGCATGCTTCCCAGCAGCGTCCGGATGGGACCTCCGTCCAATGGAACCGCGATCACGTCGGCATGGGAAAGGCTGGACTGGTAGGCCACCCGTGACCCGTCCGGTGAAACCGCGGGATGCAACATCGGCTGGCCCTGGATGGCGATCGGCCAGTAGCGGCCGCTCTGCGAGTCCGCAATCCCCAGCGGCCCCGCCGAAAACACCAGATGCCGCGAATCCGGCATCCACGCGGGGGCCGGAGCCCCGACGGCACGTTCGGCTTTCGTGAAGATCCGCCGGCTTGGACCCGGCGGCCACGGCAGAAGCCGGTAGGCGGTGTCGTGGCCGGTCGTCAGCATCGAGAGGATCTTCCTCCCGTCGGGAGCAAAGGCCAGCAAGGGAATATTGGCGAATGAGCTTGCCTCAATCGGGACCGGTTCGTACAGACGGCGTTGGCCCTCGGGAGGGCTGGCCGTCCAGACTCTCAGTTTCCGGTCCGCCGGCGACGGCGCCAGGAACACCAAAGTCTTCCCATCCGGGGAGATGGTCCCCACCACGGCCCCCGCCTGGACGGGAGCCGCCTGTCCACCGCCCGCCGACACCCGGAGAATCCCAGCTTCGCCGCTCGACGCCCCGAAGAAGTACAGCCACTGGGAATCCGGACTCCAAAAGGGTGTCCGGCCCCAGAACGGGTCCGCGCCACCATTCAAGGTAACCTCCGGCCCCGTGATCGGGATCGGGCTTGAGCTGTTGATTCCTTGGACAAACAGTTGCGGGACTCCCGACACCCTGCCGACAAACGCGATACTCTTGCCGTCCGGCGACCAGGCCGGGCAGATCTGGACCGCAAACGAGGTGGCAAACGGCGTGAACCGCGACTCCTGAAGAACCAGCATTTGCGGGTTGTGCACCACAGCAAAAACGTATGCCAACGCAGCCAGAAGCAGGAGCGCACACGCGCCGCAAACGGTCCACAGGATGCGCCGGCGTCGTGGGGCAGGCCGGGCAGCATGCCCGCCGCGGGATTCCGGATTGCTTTCCAGCCACCGGTCCAACTCCGCCCGCATGGCGAAGACGCCCGCCTTCGGACCTCCTGGAAGCCTCTGCACAGGCAGCGCGAAGTCGCGTTCCCAACGCTGCATCGTGCGCACATCGCGCTTCAGGTAGCCGGCGATTTCCTTCCAGGAGTCCAGCCGGTCCTTGGCCACAGGGACCGGCCCGGCCTTTTTAGGAGCCGCAGATCCCATTGACCGATTCTACGCCCGGCGTCAACACGCGGCAAGGCGCGGCACGGACGGAGTGTCGCATGTTGCCGCTTTCACCGGCCGCGCGCAGCCGTTATGCTTCCGCCGAGGAGTACCAAAATGGCCTGCCGTTACTACCTGCTTCAAATGTCTATAACCGCGCTCCTGGCGGCGTCCGCCGTCCAGGCAGCCGGGGTCAAGGTCCGTTTCGACCCCACTTCGCCCGTCGTCGGGCCCTT
>Ga0209039_10002985_pt1 | contig 13652 bp, 15 predicted proteins | sample BogFormECP12_OM1_FD_188238 | JGI IMG/M metagenome (GOLD analysis project Ga0209039, IMG submission 188238) | Bog forest soil microbial communities from Calvert Island, British Columbia, Canada - ECP12_OM1 (SPAdes) (version 2) | ecosystem: Environmental > Aquatic > Freshwater > Wetlands > Bog ...
TCCGATTTGTGCATCAGAAACTCTCGGCTCGCGATGGGCCTTTCGCGATTTGCTCGAAACCGGTGTCGCCGGCGTCATCATGCTCGACCTGTCCTGGTGCGGCGGAATTTCCGAAGCGCGCAAAATCGCCGCGATGGCCGAGGCGTGGCACTTGCCGATTGCTCCCCATGATTGCACCGGTCCCGTCGTACTGTGCGCCTCAACGCATCTGGCATTAAACGCACCCAACGCGCTGATCCAGGAGAGCGTCCGGGCGTTCCTTCTCGATGATCCTAGCTAGGATGTCCACTTTGAGGGGTTCAATATAGGTGGCATCTGCAAATTCCGGATCGGTCATGATCGTGGCCGGGTTGGAGTTCACAAGTATTACCCGGTAACCCTCCTCTTTTAGGGCTTTCAGCGCTTGGGTTCCCGAATAATCGAACTCACAGGCTTGACCGATAATGATGGGGCCGGACCCGATCAAAAGAATTGATTTGAGGTCTGTTCGTTTGGGCATACTGACGTCTTTTCTACAGATGATCTGTTACTTGAAGGGATTGAGACCACCCGAAACTATAGGGTTGCTGGCTCAAAATTTCAAGAGGGACTTCTTGTGCAGGTCAACCTGTGGGGGCGCTGCCTGGCAAATGGGGCTCATTATGCTAAAGTGGGGGAGGTTCGAGTGGACATCATGCGACCATCGCATCCTGTGACATGATAGACTTATAAAACGCTGATTATATGGTCATACCGTTCAAAACCAAATATCTCGAAATCCGTCATCTTCTGAGAGAACCTTGGGCAATGGGTTGGCCCATGATCCTGATCATGTTCTTTCAGTTCGCCATAGGTCTGACGGACGTATACGTGGCAGGCTTCCTCGGGACTGATGTGCTCGCGGCCGTAGGCTATGTGGCTCAACTCTACTGGACCCTAATGATAATGGCAAACGGGCTCAGCGTGGGAACAGTTTCCATGGTCTCACAGGCTTATGGTGGCAAGTCCAGCGAAGGGGTGGGATGCATAACCGCCAATTCACTGTTGGTCGGTCTCTGTGTCTCCGGTGTTCTGACCGTGGTTGCCCAGTTATACCCCGCGTCCATTGTGCGCCTCGCGGGGATGCCTGAAGGAATTCAGGTCATAGCCGAGTCTTTCATCCGAGTCTTCTCACTTGTCCTCGTTCCTACGTACGCAATGATCATAACCGGCGGAGTGTTGCGTTCGTCGGGCCGTATCCACATTACAATGATAAACAGCCTTGTGGCCGCATCGGTCAATGTGGTGGGAGAGCTCATTCTCAGCTTCGGCTGGGGCCCGATCCCCGCAATGGGGTACATCGGGATAGCATGGGGCACAGCAATTGCGACGACCTTGGGGATGGTGCTCAATCTGATTTACGTGTTATCAGGTCCTGCTCGGGTCACATTACGATCGCTGACAAACCCTTTGTTGGGATGTATCAAGAATCTGGTCAAACTAGGGGTCCCTACTGCACTTCAACAGACCGCGTGGAATGTCGGCACTCTTATGGTCTATTTCCTGGTGGGACGTCTCCAGGGAAACGAAATTACCGCACTGGCCGCAATGACCGCAGGCGTACGCATAGAAGCGATCATCTTCCTTCCTATCTTTGCCCTTAACATGGCGTCCGCTGTGTTGACCGGAAACAGGCTCGGCGCGGGCGATGTGGCCGGCGCGAGATCAGGCGCCAAGGTGACGGCCCTGCTCTGCCTTGCGATCATATTCTTGCCCGCTCTGGGAATATTCATTCTCGCCCCTGTGATCTCCGGCTTGTTGACTCAAGATCCCGAGGTGCTGCATGAGATGACTCGCTATCTGCGCGTAAACATGATCGGCATGCCCTTTATGGCCATCGGGGTGACTCTTTCGGGGGCCCTACAGGGAGCCGGCGACACTTTCGCCACAATGAGGATCATTTTCACGGGGATGTGGCTGCTGAGAATCCCTTTGATACTCGCGGTAATTTACATCCTTCGGACGAGCGCACTGGGGATATGGTGGTCGATGACCATCTCCATAATAATCATGTGCGGTATGCTGGCGAACAGATTCAGGGGCGATGCCTGGATAAAGGCGTCTGTGGACAAGGCCAGTAACACCATGCTGTGGGAAGCCTGCCTTTCCGGTGGGAAGGGCCGAGCAGAGCAAAAGGCTGCGGAGGCAAGAAAAGATCTGCGTGAAAGCCATTAAGGATATTCAGAGAGGATCTTCTTGATGTCAGTCTCAAGGTCTGGCAACTTAGTCAGAATGATGTCCCAGATTATTTCCAAATCGACGCCAAAATACTGATGGATAAGAATGTCTCGTAGGCCTCCTAGCCTTACCCAATCAACCTCAAGGTGATTTGAGCGTACTTCATCGGGTATGTTCTTCGCGGCTTCACCAATTATCTCAAGATTTCGGATGACGGCCTCCTGCTTCGTCAAGTCTTTGGCGAACTCGTCGTAAGACAACCCAGATGTGAGGCTGTGAATTCGCGACGCGGCCGTGAGCATGTCGTCAAGAGAGACCTTATAATCCCGTGGCATATATGGTTCCCTCGAAGATCGGTTTGCGCAGTCTGGGTTTTACGGCATCAGCTATTACGAGATCAACAGGGCGTCCGAACAAGGCTTCCAGAAAAAGTTTTAGGTCCATGTAATTGTCAAAGGTTTTTTTCTCAAACTCCACGAGAAAGTCCATATCGCTGGTTTCTGTCTGATCGCCGCGCGCGTACGAGCCGAAGATCCCGAGACGCCGCACTCCGAAGCCGAGTATGGTTTCACGATTCTCTTCCAATTTCGTTAGGATTTCGTCACGGTTCATTCGTGTAACACATTATGCTCCGCCCATTTCTGCCACAATTTCTGGACCGAGTAGGGCGAACCAGGCCAACTTTTCAGGGTTGCGCAACATTATTCCTTACGAGCCCAGTAAAGGGCATTAGCGACGGCATCACGCCAAATAAGGTCAAGCTCCACTGGTTTCAAATCTCCGAGCCTTGCCTCTGTGCTGCCGATTTCCCCAAGGAGTCGCGGGTCTTTCTCCATGTCCACGTAAATTCCTCTGATCTTGGGAACCCGCGTGGATGGAAGGCGGAAGCTGTCCCCATTATTAAACCGATTGTCGCACATCGCGGGCGAACGAATCCACGAGAACTTGGTCACTGTGAGATTCTTTCAGATCTTTTCCCTTTTGGTTGCGGCCGCACGAAGCGCACAAGTTTCCTCCACAGAACCGCGGCGGCAATGCCTATCTTGATGAAGAGTGTGCCAAAATCATTTCCCGCGACAAGATGCGCATGCAGATGAAATATAACCTGCCCTCCTCCGCGATTCACATTTATAAAGAATCTGTAGCCAGATTCAGCCACACCCAAATCCGCGGCTATTTTTCTGGCCACTATACTCAAATGGTCTACGATCCTGTCTTCTTCCGGAATATCGTTTAGAGTGGGGATGTGTTCGCGAGGTACGATGAGTATGTGAACAGGAGACGCAGGCTTGGCATCCCAGAATGCCACCACCCGGTCATCCTCGTAAACTTTGCGGGCCGGCAGTTTTCCGTCAATTATCTTGCAGAAAATACAATCCGTCATGGAGGAACCCGTGGGTCAGGCAAATCGTGAAAGGATCACTCGGATCCAGGTCGTTTCTTGGCTATAAGGTGTGCGTGAAGGTGGAAGATTACTTGTCCGCCACCACGGTTCACATTAATGAAGAGCCTGTAACCTGTTTGGGCGACTCCGAAGTCCTCGGCAATTCTACTGGCCACTTGACCGACGTGGCACAGAATATGATCCTCCGGCTTCACGTCGTTGAGGGTTGGGATATGTTTGCGGGGAACAATAAGAATGTGGACGGCCGCGACCGGGTTTGCATCCCAGAACCCTACCACGAGATCATCTTCGTAAACTTTGTCGGCCGGCAGCTTGCCGTTCACAATGTTGCAAAAAACGCAGTCCGCGTGGGATGCACTCATGAAGACGGGCCTCGATCTTTACTGTAGATCCGGAACGCCTACGGATGGTTTTGCGCTTTGGGCATCTGTTTTGCCGGGTAATGCGGAGGGGCTTACCTTGGGGCCTTGACCGGCCGTGCCCTGGGTCTTGAAACCGGACAAGAGTTTCCAATCGCCCCCCATTTTCTGGAGCACTGCCAGACTGCCAATATACATTTTCTTGCCGTCACCCAGTTTCGCAACGGTCTCATACTCCACGAAAGCCCAGGTCTTGGTCGTCGGATCGATCTTGACGCTCTTTATTCTGCATTCATAGCTCTTGATGTTGAAGGTCTTTATCTTTTGCCTCTCCTGGTCGATGAAGAGTTTGGCGCCGTTCCCTGCTATCTGCTTTTTGAGGAGCACTTGATCGTTTGCGATCAATGCTTGCCAGACGTCATCCAATGTTTTCTTAACTTTCTGCTCTTCAGTGGCCCATGGAAGCCACATCCCGAATGCGGGGAGACAAGCCGACAACAGAACCACAACCGTAAGGAAGAACAGGGCCCGGCATGCCGGCCCTTTCATAAAAATTGCTGCCCTGGAAAATATTCGTGGCATCCGGTGCCTCACGCTAAGATCAGAAGGGGCCAGCTTGCCCGACTCCTTCTTTTTCCGGCCTGTCTCATAGCAGGACACGCTCATTCTGTCCAGCCATGTTTAAGGTGTCCACAGAAATCTTAAAGTGTTTCGAGAGATGCCTTCATGGCCCGGTCCCGAGCCCACGCCTCAATCTTCTGAATCCGTTCGCGCATGGTTCGGGATAGAGGTACTATGTTTCTGAGAGAATTGGCGAGGATATGCTCTGAAAGTTCGACTTTGCCGGACGTGCTCTCGAACAGAGCTGAAATGATACCCTGTTCAATCTCAGCCCCGTTAAGCCCTTCCGTCGAAGATGCGAGGTAATCCATGTCGAAGCGAGCGGGGTCTACCCCTCTCTTGCGCATGTGTATAGTGAGGATCTGTTTCCTCTCCTCTTTAGAGGGTAGGCCCATGTAGAAGAGTTCGTCAAAGCGGCCCTTTCTGAGGATTTCAGGGGGGAGGACTTCCACTTCGTTTGCGGTTGCCCCGACAAATACCGGCGCGGTCTTTTCCTGCATCCAGGTCAGGAACAGGGCGAGCACTCGAGCTTCCTTCCCGCCTGCCTGCTTTTGCTGCTGGTTGGCAATGCCCGCTTCAATCTCGTCTATCCAGAAAACGCAGGGCGCCACAGCTTCGGCAGTTTTTATGGCCTTGCGCATGGCCTCTTCTGGAGGACCCGCGAGCCCGTCATATACCTTTCCCATGTCTAGCCTGAGAAGGGGAAGCTTCCAGTATGAGGCAATAGCCTTAATACAGAGGCTCTTGCCACAGCCGCTCACTCCCATTACCAGAATCCCCTTGGGTGGGGTCAAGCCGTGTTTCGCAGCCGCTGGAGAGAACGCCCTGCTCCTGTCCGAGAGCCATTTTTTCAAGTTCACCAGCCCACCGATTTCCCAGGCCCCCGCTTGGGTGCTCACGTATTCCAGCACCCCGCTCTTCCGAACTAGAGACTGCTTCTCGGACAAGACGTAGTCCACTGTCTTTGCCGTCACTGCCGATTCGTTCATCAGAGCCCCATGGAAAGCGTCTGAAGCCATATTCGCGGTGAATCCCATTGAAGCACGGACGATCTTGCCTCGGAGATCCGGAGTAAGTGACTTTCGAAGCGTCTGGGAATCCGGGCTACCATCTATGGACTGGTCTAAAATAGTTGAAAGCTCCTCGAACCGAGGTAGAGGAACGTCCTCAATGTTGAAAATCGAAAAGAGTTCGTCGGGCAGGTTCAATTGGGGCGAAATAAAAAAAATCTTCTTGCGGCTTAAACGCAAAACGCGGGCTGCATCTTTTAGCTGCCTGATCAGCGCGGGATTGCCATTAACCAAGAGATGCAGGTCCTTGAAGATTAGAAGGGAATTCGCGTCAAGTCTTAGAAAATGGTCTAGAGCAACAACAGGGTCTGAAGTGAGTGCCACCACCTTTTGACCGTTGGTGAGGCCTTGAACACAAGACCATACGTAAACCTGGAGAGGTTCTGTACCGGCCATTTCAGCAACGGACGCGATGATCCGCTCTACCCGGTCTTCTTCCTCGGAAATCAGGTAGATCAGGGAGTTCGTGCCACGAATGAAGTTTTGAATCTTTGTCAGCATCGCGCGTCTGCAACCTTGCTTTCTGCAAGTATGCCATATTCCCACGGTTATCACAATACCCATGCGTCGCCGCGCTCTTCCGCACAACGTGTCGAGGACATCGAGGAACTGCAAATTGCCGGGTGGCTGATAGATAGGAACGGTAAGAGGAATTCTAAATGGTAAAATGCCTTCGCTGAGTATCCCGTGAGTTACGCGGGGGAATCAAGACTGATCGTTCAGAAGGAACAGTAGGGCCGGCATCTTGCCGGTCCCCGCAATGGAGCGCCAAGATGACGCCTCTACTGATTCTCGGGACCCAGACGAGAACCTCCGCCGCGGGTAACTGAATGCTTGCTTCGCTGAGAAAGCACTCGATCCCGCTCAGCATCAATGTCATTACCTTTTCGGTCGTCACGCCGCATATCAGGCGGCTTTTGACGTGGACCTAGGCTCTTGGCAACTGTCCGCTAACACTGCACGCCTCGCCGCATAAGCGGTCCCAATCGGAACCCCAGTGAAAGCCACTCATGCAATCGTAGTAGCAGTGGGCGAGGCTCACCGCCGGCGGGCCTGTGCCTGCTTTAGAAAAAGCGCCGCGGGTTCTGCGCCCGTATGGGGGCCTGCCTGCGCGCGGCTCGCTCTCCTCACTCGCAGCCAGGACAATTGAAGCCAGGAAGACCCCGCTTACCAGCGCCAGTACCAATATTGCTGATCCAAGAACTATATTGGCATCCATTTGCCGTCTCCATTAATCCGTTCATTCCATTGAGAACAAATCGTTCTGCTTTGATGGTTTGGATGCCAAGAGAGGTGAGAAGGATTCAGAAATACGGAGTCATTGGGGAAAAAATCTGTGCCGCCAGGCGCTTTTGATCATGGTAGGTGGTAACGCCGAGCCTTTACAGCAAAGAGTCTTGCCCCCGGGCAAACTCAAAGAGTTTCTACGCGTCCAACGCGTACAAGGCAGCCCCAAGTGCCCCGGTAACCTGAGGATGCGGCGGGATCTGCACCGGCGTGCCGGTCTCTTCTTTTATGAGTTCCGCCAGAAAGGGATTGTGCTCTATCACTCCCCCGGTGAGGACCACCGTGTCGGTGAGAGTGTCCATCTCGAGTATTCGTTTGACAACTGAGTGGAATAGCCCCCTAACGATTCGAGGCACGGGGTGACCTGCTTTTATCTTCTCAAGGACCTCGGTCGCAGAAAAAACCGTGCAGTAACTGCCAAGCGCCACCTCGCCATCGGCGGTTCTTGCTAGGTCGTCCAATTGTTCCATAGGAAGCCGCAACCGAAGGGCCATTTCCTCAAGGAAGGCCCCGGTTCCAGCCGCGCACTTTCTGTTCATTTTGAAACTGACACGCTGTCCCTTCGCGTCCAGTTTGATGATTTTGTTGTCCTGCCCACCGATGTCTACCACCGTAATCGGTCCCGGAAAAAAATAGAGGCAGCCGCGGCCGTGACAAGAGATCTCCGTAAGACTGCTCGTGGCGAAGGAAACGCTCTTTCTGCCATATCCGGTGGAAACTATGGATGTGACATCACCATTGCTGACACCGGCTCCGTCAAGACATTCTTCCCAGGCTTGTAGTGAGGCGGCATGAAAATCGGTCCCTGAATAGATGACACGACTCGCGAGTAATCTACGCTCCCCGTCGATTATCATTGCCTTGGTAGTGCAGGACCCGACGTCGACTCCACCTGCAAACTTGCGGCTCATGACCGTCTTTCGTCCAGTTGCTCTATGAAGGCTTCGATATTGGTTCGAGTTTGTTCCTCGGAATAGCACCGCAGATCATTGAGGTCCCCATTTATAACCAGCGCCGGGACATTGAGGCGGTCACTCATCCGTTGGGGCATGCAGTAGCGGCTGTTGGAATTGTTGGGGCATGTCCTGGAATCGTGGAAGATCACTCCGTCCACGGAAAAATCCTTTATCCATTGATCCATATACGCTTCTTTGTAAGATTCGTCGCGTACGATAAAAAGTTCGGCATATCCCCGTGCCATAGACTCGAAGGGGCTCGCGGGGTCGAATGCGTCAAATATCCAACTGTTGCAATAGGTTGAGGCCACAATGTTGGTCCTGAGAGAAGAGAATTGGTCGCTCAGGTCCCGCAGCTTTCCCCATATCGGCATGCCGTCCCAATAGATCCTGTGGCGCTCGCCTTCGACTGCCGCGACCTTGTTTTCAATGCGCTCCTGGAGTTCCTTCAGGAGAACCTTATAATATTCCACGGCTTCAGGTAAGCCCCTGAGCACCACAGCAGGAGCCATGTGGATGGTGGCGTCGAAAAAAGTCAGGGGCGCGGGCTTGGCGGCTCCGCATTCCAAGACTTGCCGCCAGAGTTTGGTGCACTCCAACGAAAGGCCAACGACTTCTCTCAGCTTGTCAATGTCGAAGCGATTGCCTGAGACTTCCTCCAATGTGGGTACCATGGCTTTCATCTGGGCCGCGAGGTCCGCGATGTGGTAATCCTCGACAGCTTTGATGTTCCGGTGAGTGTGCACCCCCAGCAGGGGAACGTTCCATTCCCTGGCATAGAAGGCAAACCAGTCCTGGACGTCGCGACACTGATTGGTGTTGTAGACCAGCACATCGGCCTCGGGTATTGATTGCAGACCGTAGGCTTTGGTCAACGGGGTAACACCTTTCAGGTATGCCCCAACGTCCGATGTGAGGTACGAACATATATCCGGGGAATATCCGATCGAATTCGCGACCGGGATATAGTCTGTTGCCATTCGGGTGGCGCCGAGTAATGCACCGTGGTTTTCCGGGTAATAGACCAGAAAGCCCATCGCACGGAGCAGTTCCGCCGGACCTACCGACGTGCACCACGCGACCTTCGGTTTTCCTTCCCTTTTTGCTGCGTCCAACGCGAGGAAGTGGTCGGCCATGAGCTTCTTCATCTGAGCGGCTGCGGCGAAGGTCTTCCGGATTTTAGGTTCTGGTCTCGACATTAATGACTCCGTCTGAGGGTTTTACCGCGTTGTATGCAGTATTAGAATAGAAAAACCTAGTAGAGATGTCAACTTTTGGCATCTGCCTGGAAAACGCGCCGCCATCACCAGTTCACATTCGCTGCGCGCCCACGTGCCAGCTTTCCGGTCCAGCCTCGTCTTATGGCCCGAATCGCTTCCAGCCGGCACGATAGTATTTCACCAGCGCCTGGTCGTCCAATCTGTTCGCCTGGATATCAGGTTTGTTAGACATGTCCTTTGGGAATGTAAATAAAGTGGGCAAAGTCTCGTCGGTCAGGAACTTGAGATGAATACTTGGCGTGAGCGACAGGCCTCTCGGGCTTATAGCCCGCCTTGAGGCCATGACGAACCCCCAGTCTCCGAATGAGGGAACATAAACGTGATAAGGATACACGTTGAATTGGGCGTTGCCTTCCGGGCCGATAGGAGCTTCGGCCCAGGTTCGGGCCACACACCAGAAGGCCTCCGGAGCATAAAACGGGCTGGTGGCCTGCGTTACAGCGATTCCTTGAGCAGCCAGATGTTGCGCGAGAAGCTTATAGAAGCTCTTGGTGTAAAGCCGAGAGAGCGAAAGGTTGTTCGGGTCGGGAAGGTCCAGGAATACTAAATCCCAAGCTTCGCTGGAATGCTCAAGGAACTTTCCCGCATCCTCTATATGAACCCGTACCTTTGGATTTGAAAGTGCATTGTCCGACAAAGCGGCAAGGAATGGGCGCTCCCGAAAGAGCCGGATCATTTCGGCATCCAGGTCTACCAGGTCAATACTTTCGATCTCAGCGTACTTCAGGAGTTCTCGTACAGCCATGCCGTCCCCTCCCCCCAAAATCAAGGCCCGTTTGGCTCCGGGAGAAGCAGACATGGCCGGATGGATTAAAACCTCATGATAGCGGTGTTCATCCACGGAGGAGAACTGCAGGTGCCCGTCAATGAACAACCTGATGTCATCATGCCATCTGGTTACAACTATTCTCTGATAGGGTGTCTGACGGGCGAGGATTATATTGTCTTGATATAGTAGGTTTTCCGTAAAGGAAGTGAAGGTGCCGGACCCTGCCATGCCCCCGGTTAGTGTGCAGGCCGATACTATTGCAAGAATTGTGAGCCTCTTTCTCGCGTGCAGCATTGCTCCCATGACCCGGAGCGCAACCGCAGCCACACCAATGTTGATGAGCCCGAAAAGGAACGACGTGCGTAACAGCCCCAGATACGGTACCAGCACGATGGGAAAAGCGCATGAGGCGAAGAGAGCCCCAATATAATCAAGAGCTAATACATTGGAAACTGTGAGCCTCAGCGCCTCCTGACTCCGCAGAATTCTGATGAGGAGTGGAACTTCCATCCCGACCAGTGTTCCGCAAATAGTCAGGACCGCTACAAAAACAGGCAGGTATGTGGGAAACGCGGCAAAGGTTATCATGAGAATGGCCGCGGATAGGCCTCCCGACATCCCGATCCCAAGTTGAACGGCAATAAACACGTCAATAAGGTTTTCGTTTACAAAGCGGGTAAGGTAAGAACCAAGGCCCATCGCGGTGAGAAAGACCCCGATGACGATAGAGAATTGAGTGATCGATCCGCCGAGGAGATAACTTGAAAGCGAGGCCGCAATCAGTTCGTACACCAGCCCGCAGACAGCAATAACAAACACCGCTGCCAGAAGGAATATGCCCGGGAAGCGCTCACTCATAACTGATCGACCTTGATCGCAGGGATCTCTCCGACAGCGACTGCGGCGTAACTTGACATGTCATCTCATCGCAGCCTGGATGATAATAGCCAGCGATATGAAGACCGACCCCATGATGATGGCCAGCGCCACATTCTGGTCTTTCTCTATCTCTTTGCGAAGAGAAAAGGGGCTGATCTTGACCATTAAGAGAAAGGCCAAGCCGAATATGGCCAGGCCTATCACGGAGTACACCACGGTACTGAGCATGGTCAGCGGTCTCAAATCTTGCAACATCTGATCCATATTCCTCATCCGGAATTATAAAATAGGCATTGTTCACCGCGGAGACCGCAGAGAACGCGGAGAAAGCTGTTTTCTCTGTTTCTTCGCCAACGCGAGGTGCAGCGGATTCGAGTCTGTCACTTGGCAGATCTTCACTGGCTGGACAGCCCTCATCCTGCCCACTTATTGGGTCCTGTTTAACCCATTTCTAAACTCTGCGTTCTCCGCGATCTCCGCGGTGAACGGTTATCTGAGATTATGCGGCCGGGGTCATTTCCCTCCCCTGTAACCCCCTCCGTAGTGAGACCGGCCCCCGATGAAGAAAAGCGCGCGCCCACCACTTCCGGTCCTGGTGGAACCTTCCCGCAGGCTCACCGGCTTTTCGAATGGCTTGGGCAAAAACCAGCCGTGGAAAGCCGCGCCATACGCCACCACGGTGAATCCTGCCAACAGGGCTGTTACCACGAGTCTTGGAATGATACGTCTCACGGCTTCTCCCGCAATTAGTCGTCGGCATCCTCTCCATCACCAGCGACAGCGGACCATCTTCGGGCTTCAAAACTCATCCGGTGAATAGGCTCGATAACCATGACGAGGCCGGACACGATAATGGGGATGATAAAGTACCAGGGAACCGCCATACCCGTAAATACTACTATGTCCACCGGCTCATTCCGGGACCAGTCCGTTTCACCGCTCCCACCTTGGCCGTGCAACAGTAGACGATACCCCCCGGCCTTGTTCACCTTGAAATACGAACTGAAAGATCTGGAACCCTCACTCCAACTCCCCTCGGAGTCTTGCCCATGATAGTAGGATGCCTCGTTCCCAAACTGGGAGACCACGCGTTCGTCCGCATCCACCAATGCGAAATCAAGCGCAAGCCACGAATTGTTCACTGGTGCGCTCCCCTTCAACCGCAGAATTCTTCCGTCCCGAGTCACGTCGAATCGGCCGGTCATATGTTCCTTGGAATATTGCTCTGCGGTGATCCTCTCTTGATGTATTGGAGGCTTTCGGTTGGCTTGAAGGGCCCACAGGAGAAGCAAACAATTGATCAACAGGAAAACTCCTCCGACGGTCCACATTCCTTTGATCCAGGTAGAGGCCGTATATGGCTGGCAGGAGTAAACCCCTTTCATAAGGGGAAGCTTGACTGTCTTCCCCGCGGCTTCATCGATCTCTTCATGAGTCACATAGCGGCCGCGAAAGATTTCCACCTCCGAGCCGGTTATTTCCTGATCGAGGTACTCAGGCGGCTTTATCAGATGCGTGTAACGGGTCTGCTCGACGACCGCGGCCGTCCAGGGGATTGCGCCGTCCACCCATTGGAGCGTCACCATCCCCTTTTCGTAAACCCTGAAAGTTTCTCCACCGACATTGACCTTCATCTTGGTGACGGGCATCGGCGGTATGGCAACCCGAACATGCCCTACCCGGCTCAAGGTGAAGTGACCGTCTTCTTCGGATAGCCACAGGTAACCTGCATCGGGATTGTATAGGACATATTCCCATGAGACGTACTCGATCTTGCCTTCTGGTTCCGAGTATGAAAGGCGGCCCATGACCTCGTAACGCGTCCCTTCAAGCGTAAGGGGCATGCCGATCTTAAGAGTGAATTCTGGCTCTTTGCCGACGTTCTTGCCCAAAACCCGCATCTCGGCTTCGTCCAGGGCCAGTCCTGAGCCGCACGCATTGCACACTACCGTTCGAGTGCTCTCGAGGCGAGGGCCTTCGTAAGGATTTCCGCATGATGGACACCTTATGGCTTGCGCGGTGCGGGTAACTGGAGCCTCCCGGTCTTCCGGCCTGACCTGGCTCTCTTTCACGTCGAGGATCCGGCCTATAAAGGCTCTGACGTTGCCTGTACCTGCATCGTATTCCAAGCCGAAAGAAGAGTTCTCGTCCGGCAGACGACCATCCGCGTATGGGTAAGTCTTCCCGATCTCCACTTGGAAAGGGATCTCCCCCTCGCCTCCGAGACACCGGGCTTGTCCGAGTTCCTCGATCATCCCTACTTTGTCGTTGAGCTTGACCTGCATGCCCGGGGAGAGCTCCGAATACGGCGGTACGGGCGAGGTTAATTCCAGCGGTGCTTCAAGGAAGAGTTCTCCTTCATCTTCCGTCAGCCACAGGATATTTCCATCCTGCACGATGAACCACTCGTCCCAGGTTCCCTTCCCGTGCGCGTAGGACAGGCGGCCCAGCACACGGAATGAGCGTCCCTTGAGTTTACCTGTTCCACCGACGCGAAAGCGAGACGACGGCGGAAGTTCCATGGATTTCTGGCCCAGACGGAGCGCTGATTCCTTGTCCCAATAGGTCGCTGTTTTGCAATGACGGCAGACACTCATCAATACGCCGGGATTTGTAATAACGTTTCCCGCGCCGCATGACGGGCATTGGAATTGTCGTTCCATAGCACAAACCTTAGATGGGCAGGATCAAAGGGTCCAAATCCGGAAAGTCCGACAGATTGTCTAGAAGTAGGGCCGCTAGGCACATGATAGTGGTCATCCTCCGACGTGCATCGTGAAATTTATTTTATAGCATGTGGAGAAAATCTTAACCTATTCCGACGTGTAGA
>Ga0209039_10002986_pt1 | contig 13648 bp, 9 predicted proteins | sample BogFormECP12_OM1_FD_188238 | JGI IMG/M metagenome (GOLD analysis project Ga0209039, IMG submission 188238) | Bog forest soil microbial communities from Calvert Island, British Columbia, Canada - ECP12_OM1 (SPAdes) (version 2) | ecosystem: Environmental > Aquatic > Freshwater > Wetlands > Bog ...
CTGGCGGCGGCGCTGCTGCTCTCCGGAATTCTTGCCTTCAATTTCCTTCCGGTGGCGTCGTTACCCAAAGTGGATTTCCCCATGATCAGCGTGGGAGGAGGTTTGCCGGGAGCGGACCCGCAGACGATGGCGTCGGCGGTGGCCACGCCGCTGGAGCGGCAGTTTGGCCGGATTGCAGGGGTCAACCAGATGACCTCCGCGAGCCAACTGGGCTCGACCGGTATCACCCTGCAGTTCGATCTCAACCGCAACATTGATGCGGCGGCGCGCGACGTGCAAGCTGCGATCAATGCGGCACGCAGCCAGCTCCCCGCCAACTTGCCCAGCAATCCCGGGTATCGCAAGGTGAATCCGGCGGACGCGCCCATTCTCTTGTTGGCGTTGACCTCGGACACGATGACCGTGCCCCAGATGTACGACGCGGCGGATTCTATTCTGTCCCAAAAGCTGTCTCAGGTGGACGGCGTGGGCCAGGTGTTTGTGTGGGGCGCGGCGCAGCCGGCGGTGCGCGCGGAAGTCAATCCAACCTTGCTGAACAAGCTGGGCGTGGGGCTTGACGCCGTTCGTAACGCCCTGAACGCGGCGAACGCGAACCGGCCCAAGGGTCAGGTCTCCGATGACTCGATCACCTACTCGTTCAGCGACACCGATCAGCTTTTCACCGCCGATCAGTACCGGCCGCTGCTTGTGGCCTACCACAACGGCGCGCCCGTGCGCCTGGGGGATGTGGCCGAAGTAGTGGATTCGGTTGCCGATGTCCGCAATCTCGGCTTGATCAACGGCCAGCCGGGCATCGTAATGCCTGTTTTCCGGCAGCCGGGCGCCAACATCATTGAGACGGTGGACCGGGTGCGCGCGCTGCTGCCCTATCTGCAATCCTCGATTTCGCCGGCTGTGAGGTTGTCGATCGTGATGGACCGCACGACCACGATACGGGCATCAGTCAAGGACATCGAAAGGACTCTGCTGATTTCGATCGCGCTCGTGATCATGGTTGTCTTCGTGTTCCTGCGCACGGTGCGGGCCACCATTATCCCCAGCATCGCTGTGCCGCTCTCCCTGGTGGGAACGTTCGGCGGGATGTATCTGCTGGGCTACAGCCTGGACAACCTGTCGCTGATGGCGCTGGCCATTTCGACCGGATTCGTGGTGGATGACGCCATCGTAGTGCTGGAGAACATCACGCGCTATGTAGAGCACGGCATGGACGTCGTGCAGGCGACCTTCAAAGGAGCAGCGGAAATCGGGTTCACCGTGCTTTCGATGAGCACATCGCTGGTGGCCGTGTTCATTCCGCTGCTGATGATGGGCGGGATTGTGGGGCGCCTGTTCCGCGAGTTCGCAGTCACCCTGAGCATAGCCATCGGAGTCTCTCTGCTGGTTTCCCTGACCACCACACCGACGATGTGCGCGAAGTTCTTGAGACCAGCAAGGAAAGAAGAGCAGCACAACATCTTCTACCGCGTGAGCGAGTGGTGTTTCGACCGGCTCCTGGCAACCTATACTCAGGCGTTGAAATGGGTGCTGGCGCACCAACCGGTGACGCTCACGGTGACCATCCTGGTCGCGTTCCTGAGCGGTTACCTGTATTACATCGTTCCCAAGGGTTTCTTCCCGCAGCAGGACACGGGACGCATTCAGGGCTCGGTGATGGGAGCGCAGGACATCTCGTTTCAGTCCATGAGCAACAAGATGCGGCGCTATGTCAGCATCGTGATGAAAGATCCGGCGGTCGATACGGTGGCGGGGTCTACCGGCGGAAATACAGCTCTGAACCAGGGACGGTTTTTCTTGATGCTGAAACCGCTGGAGCAGCGCGGCCCGTGCCAGAAACAGCACTTCTGGGAGTTTTGCCGGTATGTGACTGCCGACGACGTGATCAACCGTCTGCGCGGCAAGCTGGCGGTCGTGCCCGGCGCGACCCTGATTCTGCAGTCGGCACAGGAGCTCACCATCGGCGGCCGGTTTGGCAACGCGCAGTATCAATACACTCTGCAGAGTTCCAGTCTTGAAGACTTGAACAAGTGGTCCCCACTCTTGCTGCAGAAGCTGAGAACTCTGCCTGAATTGGCCGATCAGAACTCAGACCAGCAGGATAAGGGGCTGCAGGCCAAGCTGGTCATCGACCGCGATACAGCCAGCCGCATGGGAATAACGGCGCAGACTTTGGACAACTCTCTGTACGACGCGTTTGGACAACGACAGGTTTCCACCATGTACCGGGCGCTGAATCAGTATCACGTAGTCATGGAGGTCGCGCCGCAATTCCAGCAGACCCCCGAAGCTCTGCAGAATATCTATTTGCGATCGACGACCGGGTCGGCGGTGCCCTTGGCGGCCTTCACGCATTATGAGCCGTCCAATACGCCTCTGGCGGTGAATCACCAGGGACAGGTGCCGTCGGTGACCATCTCGTTCAATCTCGCGCCCGGAGTATCTCTGGGTCAGGCTACCGACGCCATTGAGAATGCCGAACGCACCATCGGCTTCCCGCCAACCATCCAGGCCAGCTTTCAGGGAACCGCCGCCGCTTTTCAGGATTCGCGCTCGAATATGCTGATCCTGATCATCACCGCGGTGGGCGCCGTCTACATTGTGCTGGGCATGCTTTACGAGAGCTACATCCATCCCATCACGATTCTCTCGACCATACCGTCAGCCGGCGTGGGAGCGCTGCTGGCGCTGCTGTTGACGCACAACGAGCTCAACGTGATTGGGATGATCGGCATCATCCTGCTGATCGGTTTGGTCAAGAAGAACGCAATCATGATGATTGACGTGGCTCTGGACGTGGAGCGCACGCAAGGGAAGAAGCCGGTGGAAGCGATTTATGACGCGTGTCTGCTGCGCTTCCGTCCCATCATGATGACCACCATGGCGGCGCTGCTGGGCGGGCTTCCCCTGGCGCTGGGCAGAGGGACGGGCTCGGAGCTGCACCGGCCGTTGGGCATCACCATTGTGGGTGGGCTGATCGTGAGCCAGATGTTGACGCTCTTTACTACGCCGGTGGTTTACGTCTATCTTGATCGATTGCGGTTAGCGCTGCGCGGCGGCGAGGATCACGCCCTGCCCGAAACCGGATCGCCGCACCCGAGTCCCGCGCACTGAGGGCGTGCGCTTTCTACTAGAAGAATGGCGAAGGGTTGGCGTACTCGGGCGGATTTTTCTGTGTGGAAAACGCGTTGCCCCAGACGAAATTCGCCGGTGCAACCTCGCCGCAGAAATCCGGCATCGCAGCAGTCGGAGGCTGGCCGTCGCCCCGGTCTCGGCCGGGAAGCAGGACCAGATACAAGATGCGCTGGCTGCGCGACGGCAGCTTGTCCCGTATGATAGACATAAGAACCGTATTGCTAAAAGGGAGTGCTTTGGCTCCGGCCGTTGCCAGAGACAGGATTCCCCGCTTTGTTTTCGATTCGACCATTTCCTCCAGGAGTCACGGATGCTAAAGAAAGCAGCGGCTTTGTTCCTTGTTTGTACGGGCTTAGCCCTAGGCGTGGGTTGTAGCAAGAGCAGCAACAACTATTTGTACGCGGCCATTCCGACGGCCAGCCAGATTCTCGCCTACCGGGAAGATCCCAACTCAGGTGCGCTGACGCCCTTGTCAACGAGTCCTTTCACCGCGGGTCCGGGGGTGAATTCGATCGTCATTCATCCGTCGAAGCAATTCCTCTATGCCGCAAATTCGAGCGAGAACGACATCTCCCTGTTTACGATTTCGAGCGCCGGAGCGCTCACGGAAGTCACGCCACGGACTCCGGCGGGGACGACGCCTGCCTTCCTGGTCATGGACTCGGCAGGGAGTTTTCTGTACGTGGGGAACGCGGAATCGAACAACATCTCAGCCTTTTCTATCAGCAGCAGCAGCGGCGCGCTCACCCCGGTCGGGGTCCCTACGCCCATTGGTATCACTCCGCTCAACATGATGCTCTCGCCCTCAGGGAACTTTCTGTACGTGACGGGAGCGGGCTCGCCAGGATATATCGAAGCCTTCAGTCTCAACGCGGGGGCTCTGACCCTGGTTAAAGTGACAACGACGGGGACCAATCCCTACGGGTTGGCCATCGATCCCAGCGGGTCTTATCTTTACACGGCCAATTTTGGGGACAATTCGATCTCGGAATTCACGATCAACTCGGACGGCTCCCTCACCCAACTTTCCGGGTCCCCGTTCGGCGAAGTGTACTCCAGCCCGATTGCGCTTCTGGCGGACAATTCCGGCAAGTATCTGTACGTGGCGAATCAGGGATCGGGAAACCTGGGGGCGTACGCAATCGGTTCCACAGGTGGGTTGACTCTGCTAACAACCTCACCTTTCACTACGAATGCGCAGCCCAGCTTGATCGCCACCGACCCCAGCGGGAGATATTTGTTCGTGGGCAATCAGAAGAGTTCAGCGATTGAATCTCTCAGCCTGGACCCCGGCACCGGGGCGCTTGCCGAAGTCGGGTCGTATGCTGTGGGAAATACCCCGAAGTCGATCGCCGTAGTGCCGTAGTCCGGCGGGAGTAGTTCGGTGGCAGAGAATCTGGCGGTAGGGCGGTAGGGCGTCCAGATCGCAACATCTGTGCCAGACTTGATTTAACAAGCACGTGACAAACCCTGGGGATGAGTGCTGGGACAATGCCTTATGCGGCGACGGGCGGTTTCGACCGCGACGGCATCTAGCTCCGTGAGCGGGCAGTGACGGGTGACGGCGCAGACTTCGTCCCGCGATCTGGATCCGAACCTATGAGAATAGCCAGCGCCTCCAGCGCCTTTCCCAAGCATTACTACTCCCAGAAGTTTCTGCTGGAAAAACTGCAGGAGTACTGGGGAGACCGTCTCCGGAATCCCCAGTTGCTGGCGCGGTTGCACCGCAACGTCGCCGTGGAAGGCCGCTATCTGGCGATGCCCACCGAGAAGTACTACGACATCGCCACCTGGGGCCAGGCTAATGATGTCTGGATCGAAGTAGCGCAGGAATTGGGCGAGCAGGCGCTCTGCCGTGCCCTGCATCACGCGGGGCTGGAGCCGAACCGACTGGGTGCTCTTTTCTTTGTGTCGGTGACCGGCATCGCCAGTCCCTCGATCGATGCCCTGCTCATCAACCGCATGGGGCTGCCCGCAAATATCCGGCGTATACCGATCTTTGGGCTGGGGTGCGTGGCAGGTGCGGCGGGAATTGCTCGCGCGGCGGATTACGTGCGCGCTTATCCTTCTCAGGCAGCGGCACTGGTGTCGGTCGAGCTTTGCTCGCTCACCATTCAGCGAGACGATCTTTCAATCGCTAATCTGATTTCCTCGGGACTCTTTGCCGACGGATCGGCAGCCGTGATCGTGACGGGCGACGACATGAATGCCACGGGACCTGAAATTCTGGCGACTCGATCGATCTTCTATCCCGATACCGAAGAGATGATGGGGTGGAAGGTTACGGAGAAGGGCTTCCGCATCACGCTCTCGCCGGAAGTGCCAACCCTGATTCGCGAACATCTGGGACACGACGTGGACGCGTTCCTGGCCGATCACGGCTACCAGCGCAGCGACATACAGAGCTGGGTCTTGCATACGGGTGGACCGAAAGTGCTGGAAGCTACAGCCGACGCACTCAACCTCAAGAACGGGCAACTCGATGCTTCGTGGAACTGCCTGAAGCGGGTGGGCAACCTTTCGTCGGCTTCGGTGCTGGTGGTATTGGAAGAGGTGATGCAGAACCGGCGTCCGGAGCCCGGGACGCTCGGGTTGCTTGCGGCCATGGGGCCGGGGTTTTGTTCCGAACTGCTGTTGCTCCGATGGTGAGGCGCTGAGTATGGGGTCGAGAGCATGAATCAGAGCGCGCCGACTTCAACCGATGTTTTTGTGGTTGGCGGTGGCCCGGCTGGATTGGCTGCAGCGATCGCCGCTCGACAGCGAGGGTTCCGGGTAGCAGTGGCCGACGGCGGGCTGCCGCCGATTGACAAGGCCTGCGGCGAGGGATTACTGCCGGACGGACTGGCAGCGCTGGAGCGCCTGGGAATTTACGTCCCTCTCGCGCATGGTCGGCCGTTTCGCGGCATTCGTTTTGTGACCACCGCTGAGGCAGCGGATGCCCCGTTTCCGGGCGGAAGCTCCGGTCTCGCAGTTCGCCGTACTTCCCTGCATCAACTCTTGATCGAAGGCGCGGCACAGCTGGGCGCTGATCTGCTGTGGCAGACTCCGGTCACGCGCATTACCGCGGAGGGAGTTCAGCTGGGAGATCGTGTGGTTCGGGCACGCTGGATTGTGGGTGCCGATGGCGCGAACTCGCGCGTACGGCGCTGGGCGCATCTTGACGCAGGTCCGCGACCTCGTCTGCGCTATGCCTTCCGGCAGCATTTCCGCGTGGCTCCCTGGACTGACCGCATGGAAGTCTACTGGGGCGAAAAATGCCAGGGTTATGCCACTGCCATCAGTGAGGAGCAAGTCTGCGTGGCCCTGGCTTCGCACGATCCTAACCTGCGGTTGGACGAAGGCCTGCGGCTCCTGCCCACGTTGCACGCGCGGCTGCGCGGAGCTGAGACTGCCTCGGCAGTAAGAGGCGCGCTTACCGGCAATCGCCGCCTCAAGCGCGTGTGGCGCGGCAATGTGGCGCTGATCGGCGATGCTTCTGGAACCGTCGACGCCATCACCGGAGAAGGCCTCGGATTGGCATTCAGTCAGGCCATCGTGCTGGCACAATGTTTTCAGTCTGGCAATCTGGCGCGCTATCAGGCAGCACACCGGAGGCTGGCGCTGCGCCCGTGGTGGATGGCGCGGCTGATGCTGACCCTCGACGGCCGTCCGCGGCTGCAGCATCGCACGCTGCAGGTCTTCCAGCAGCGCCCGGATATTTTTCGGCGGCTGCTGGAACTGCACGTCGGTGCCCGGCCGCCCGCGGGCCTGGTGTGGGACGGCTTGAGCCTGGGGTGGGGGCTGTTGACGACATAACTGCGCAAACAATAATGAACGCAAACATCTTTTCAGCAACCTCCTTTTGGACAGCCAGCCCTTTGCCCACCAGCCCCTCGACAGCCACTCGTTCGACGGCCAGTCATTGGATCATTCGGGCATTCGCCGCTCTCGCTTTGCTTGCCGCCAGTGTCGTTTCAGCCCACGCCCAACAGACGGCCCTTCAGGTCGATCCTTCGAAAACAGCGGTGAAATTCACTTTGGATGCCGCGCTTCATACCGTGCACGGAGCATTTCACGTGAAGCCCAGCGCGCTCGAATTCGATTTTGCTTCCGGGCAGATCTCGGGAGAAATCCTGGTTGATGCGAGAAGCGGCGAGACCGGCAACGGCATGCGCGATCGGAAAATGCACAAGGATGTGCTGGAGAGCGACCGGTATCCTGAGATTTCATTCCGTCCCGACCGGGTTGAGGGGGCAGTCGCAAGCCGGGGAAAATCTTCGGTGAAAGTGCACGGGATGTTCCGCATCCATGGAGTCGACCGGGAGATCATGGTTCCGGCGGAAGTGGGAATGTCATCGGACTCCTGGAGCGCGGCCGTTCATTTCACGGTTCCGTACGCGAAATGGGGAATGAAGAATCCGAGCACTCTATTCTTGCGAGTGAGCGATTCGGTGGAGATAGATCTGGTGGCGGCCGGAAGCGTGGCCCAGGGCAGCACGACAGCCCAGAATGCTCAGTAGCCGTTCTGCGACTTAATCCCTTTTCCTTCTGTGCACTCGTAGCTGCGGCCAGCCGCTAAATTAGCGAATTCTTCGGTTCGGCCGCTGGGCCATTCGATCACCGCACGGTCAATGCGGTCATGTTTCTCCAATCCAAACGTGACCGGCAGTTCGGATTGCGACAGGTAGCTGGAACCGCCTTTTACCATGCGGGACTGGGTCAGGCCCCCGGCAGAAATGTGCACGACCGCGCCGATCGCATCGCGATTCGATTTTGTTCCCACCAGGCGAAACCGGATGCTGCGGTTCGCGGTCATCTGATCGTTGCGGTAGAGGTATGCCGGTCCGTTATTCGTGGTGAGCAGGAGGTCGAGATCGCCATCGCGATCAAAATCGCCATAGGCGAGACCGCGGCCAACTTTAGGCTGGTCAAAGCCTCCGCCGACTTCTGCCGCTACATCGTGGAAATCTCCCTTTCCGGTGCTGAGAAAGAGCTGCGGCGGCTGCGCGTACCCCACATTGCCGCGGATGTTGCGGACCGTCTCATCAATGTGGCCATTGGCCACGGCGAAGTCGAGCCAGCCGTCAAGATTGATGTCTACAAAGATGCAGCCGAAGCCCAGGCTGTTCTTGGAAGCCATGCCCACTCCGGCCTGCGCCGCAATGTCTTCGAAACTCTTCCCGTTCCCCCGGTACAGGCCGATCATTTCGTTGTCGAAGTTGGTGATGGCCACGCCCACCGTCCCTGAGTTTTCGAAATCGGCGACGTCAACTCCCATGCCGGCGCGGGCTTTGCCCTCGGCGCTGAAGGCGAGTCCGGCTTCGAGCGCCGCATCCTTGAAAGTGCCGTTGTGCTGGTTGCGATAAAGTTTGTTGGGCTGAGTATCGTTGGCTACAAGCAGGTCGGGCCAGCCGTCGCGATCGTCGTCAATCAAGGCAACGCCCAGCGACTTCGAACTGCTGTCGAAGATTCCACTGGCGGCGGTAACATCTTCGAATGTCCCATCGCCGCGATTGTGAAAGAGCCAGCACGTCGCTCCGCGATAAGCTTCCGGGGTGCAGTACGATTTGTGTTTGCCATCGAGGCTGCAGAAGATGTCGTGCTCCGGAGACCATTTCACGTAGTTGCAGACGAACAGGTCCAGCAGGCCATCGCGGTCGTAATCGAACCACAGGGCCGAGGTGCTTAGCCCTTCCCGCTTTCCCAGCCCGCTGGCAGTGGTGACGTCCACAAACGTGCCCTTGCCCGTGTTACGGAACAGCCGGCTCTGCCCCACGCAGGTGATAAGAATGTCGGGGAAGCCGTCGTTGTTGTAGTCGCCTACAGCCACGCCCATGCCATAGAGTTCGACGTCAAGCCCGGCACGGGAGGTCACATCCGTGAACGTGCCGTTGCCGTTATTGCGGTAGAGACGGAGTGTGGTGCGGCTTGTCTTGTGACCCGGCCAATCAGCGCCGTTAATCAAGAGGATGTCCTGCCAGCCGTCGCGGTCATAGTCCAGAAAGGCACAGCCGGAACCAAGAGTTTCGGGCAGGAATTTGCCGCCAAAAGCTCCGCTGTTGTGCTGGAACTGAATGCCAACCTGAGTGGTCACGTCGGTGAAGCGAAAGCCGGGAGAACCAGGCGTTCCAGTCTGCACGGCGAAAGCCCCGAGCCGCGAGAACTGCGACCAGGCCGCCAAACCCGCCACTCCCCCGAGAAACGACCTGCGATTCACGGAATGTTCACCAGCCCGGCGCGAATCGCGTACACAACCAGTTCGGCAGTCTTGTGGATTCCCAGGGTGTTCATGATGTTGGCGCGGTGAACCGCTACGGTGTTGGCGCTGAGTTCGAGAGCGACCGCAATCTCCTTGTTCGACTTGCCGTCCACGATCATCTGCAGGACCTCGAGTTCCCGCGGTGTGAGCGCGGTACTGCGCTCGCCCCGGAGAACCTCCCTCTGTTCGACCTGCGGATCGAGCACGGTTTCTCCGGCCGCGACCTTGCGGATGGCGGCTCCAAGTTCGAGATCCAACGCGTTCTTGAGAACGTATCCTCTGGCTCCAGCTTCGAGCGCCTGCCGCACCCACGTGCTCTCCGTGTGCATGCTGAGCATCAGAACGGCGGTGTCGGGCAGTTCTTCGAGAATCTCCCGCGTTGCGTCGAGACCGTTCATGCCGGGCAGGGCACAGTCCATCACCACTACCTGGGGATGAAGTTCCTTCGCGAGCTTGATCGCCTCCTCGCCGTCACCGGCTTCGCCGACGACCTGCATGTCGGACTCATCTTCCAGCATGCGCCGGAAACCCCGCCGGACCAGGCCGTGATCATCCACCAGCAGGACTGTGATTTTCTCTTCCATAGGATTCCGCCTTCTCTCTGGGTACGGAAAGATGCATCAAGGTTCCACCTTCGGGTGGACGCGAGAAAAGAATCTGCCCGCCCATCAGTTCGGAACGCTCGCGCATTGCCACCAGGCCAATCCCACGCCGGTTCGGACTCTCGAACCCGACCCCATGATCTTCCACTTCGAGTTCAAGGGCATGGGGCAGGAAACGCAACCTCACCCACGCCTGCTTCGTCCCGGCATGCCGCGCCACGTTGTTCAGCGCCTCTTGCAGGACGCGGTAAACGTGCACCCCGGCGGCGCCATCCACGGCGAAGGGCTCACCCTGCTTCTCATAGAATATGGCAATTCCGGTTTGCCGTTCCACGTTTGGGATGTACCAGTCGAGTGTGCTCTCCAAGCCGGCCTCATCGAGCATCACCGGATGCAACGCCTGCGAGAGACTGCGGACACTCTCCAACGTATCCTGCACGGTCTGCAAAACTTCCTGCAAATCTGCCTTCAGCGTGGAACCTTCGGGGGCATGCGTCCCCGCGCGTCGGAGCATCGAACCCACGGCGGTGAGAACCTGGCCAAACTCATCGTGGAGTTCGCGGGAAATGTAGCGCAGCGTGGATTCCTGGGTGGCGATCAGTTTTTGCGCCAGTTCACTGCGGCGCTCGGAAATCTCCTCCAGACGTGCGAACAAGCGGCGGTTCCAGCGGATGATCGAGAGGCTGCTCAGCAGGATCGCAGCCAGGGTCGCAGCAAGGAAGATGTAGACCTGCAGCTGCACGCGGTCGTAAATCTGCACAATGCGCTGGCCGGCCTGCTCCTCGTTTTCCGTGTTCTGCACCAGAAACCGAGCCACAGCGGTGCTCAGCGCAGCTTGCCGCTCCTGCAGCGAAAGCTGGATTTGTTCGCGCGCCTCTTTTTCCTTCCCTTCGTGGGCAAGGAAAAAAACTCGGTCCACCGCGGCCCAGAACTGGGTAAACGAACTAGTCAGGAACGCGCTCTGATCCGGGGTCCGGCTGGCCGCTGCAAGCCCCGCTTCCAAACGAATGGCGTCGTCCAGATCGGTACGGATGCGTTGGAATTGCGCAGACCATGCAGTCAGGGGATAAGGCTCATCCCCGCTGACCATGTCGCGCATGGCCACCGCGAGGGAGTTGAGATCATTCTGGATGCGCAGCAACTGCAGCGAATCCTTGCGGTTACGGTCCACCATCTCGGTCTGCAACTTGCGCAGACCGGTCACCTGCCACGTAATGTAGACCGAATAGGCGACGACCGCCGACAACGTGATGATAAGCCCCAGCAACAGGCCCAAGGTCGGCGAGCTCTCCGGTGGAGACGGGCGGGACACGCCCCGAGCATACAACGGCGGAGCGTGGCCTGTCACAGGCGGCGCTCGATCATTAAATGTGTGACAATGCTGTAATAATGAAGCCAATCCCATCCCAGCGGAGTCAAACACTAGATTGAGTTCCCCAGCCAAAGAAGCCGCGAAGCCCCCGAAGATCCAGCGCTTGAAGGCCGTTTTGCCGGAAGTCTGGGCGCTGATGCAGCCGCGCCGCGGGCTGCTGGCGGTGGGCTTTGTGCTGATGGTGATCAACCGGGTTTCCGGGTTTGTTCTGCCCGCCTCCACGAAATTTCTGATTGACGATGTCATTAATAAACATCACCTGGCGGGACTGCAGCGGCTGGTGGGGATTGTGCTGCTGGCCACAGTCGTGCAAGGGATCACTTCCTTTGCCCTGACGCAATTGCTCTCGAAGGCTGCGCAGCGCCTGATTACGGAACTCCGCCAGAAGGTGCAGAAGCACATCTCGCGGCTTCCGGTTTCCTTTTACGATGCGAACAAGACCGGCAGCCTGGTGTCGCGCATCATGAGTGATGTGGAAGGGATTCGCAACCTGATGGGCACCGGTCTGGTGGATTTCGCGGGAGGGTTGCTGACCGCGGGCATCGCCTTATGGTGGCTGATGCACATCAGCCCGCGCATGACGCTGATTGCGCTGGGATCGATCGCTTTGTTTGGCGGGTTCCTGAGCAAAGCGTTCGCCACGATCCGGCCGATCTTCCGCGAGCGCGGCAAGATTAACGCCGAAGTCACTGGGCGGCTGACGGAATCGCTCGGCGGCGTGCGTGTGATCAAGGGGTACCACGCGGAAGCACGGGAGGAGGGCGTGTTTGCCGCGGGGGTTCTGAGATTGCTCGATAACGTGATGCGAACCCTGACCGCGACGTCGGTAATGAGCCTTTCGGCGAGCGTGCTGCTCGGTTTGGTGGGTGCAGCGACGATGTATGTCGGCGCGCGCCAGAGCCTGGCCGGCACGTTGACGCCGGGACAGTTTTTCTCCTTCACCATCACGTTGCCGTTTCTAGTTGCGCCCATGATGCAGATCGTCGCCATCGGCACTCAGCTCACTGAGGCGCTGGCCGGGCTGGAACGGACGCAGGAGATCTTGCGGGAACGCCCGGAAGATCAAGATCCGAAGCGCACGGTTTCGCTGCCCGATATCGTGGGCACGGTCGCCTTCGAGGACGTGAGTTTCAGCTACGATGGAGATCACGAAGTTCTGCACGACATCTCGTTCCGCTCCGATCCCGGGACGGTGACTGCGCTCGTCGGCTCTTCCGGCTCGGGAAAATCCACCACCATCGGCTTGATCTCGGCTTTCTATGTACCCACGAAAGGCACGATCCGGGTCGATGGCGTGGACTTGAGCACGGTGCGGCTCGACTCTTTCCGGACGCGGCTGGGAGTCGTGCTGCAGGAGTCGTTTCTGTTCGATGGAACGATTCGTGAGAATGTCGCGTTCTCCCGGCCGGATGCCAGCGAGGAAGAAATCATGCGTGCCTGCCGCATTGCGCGCGTGGATGAGTTTGCCGAATCATTTTCCGACAAATACGAGACGGTGGTCGGCGAGCGCGGCGTAAAACTTTCCGGCGGCCAGCGGCAAAGAATTTCGATTGCCCGCGCCATTCTGGCGGAGCCGCGGATCCTGATTCTGGACGAAGCGACTTCCAGCCTGGACTCGGAGTCCGAACAGATGATCCAGCACGGTCTCTCCTACCTCATGCAGGGGCGGACCACGTTTGTGATTGCGCACCGTCTTTCCACCATCCGGCGCGCGGATCAGATCATGGTGATGGAACGAGGGCAAATCCTGGAGCGGGGCACGCACGCCGAGCTTTATGCCGCGCGCGGACGCTATTACGACCTTTATACCCGCCAGCACGGAGTGGAAGAAAACCTATTTCTGGCTCCGGGCGAGGGCGATGCCGTAACGGTGAACGGCGACGGCGCGGAAGGCAAGAGCAGAGAGGTTGTAGCGGCCGATGCCCTGCGCGTGCTGCGAGGAGAGATGCGCTAGGCGCCAGCTCTCAGAAACTATGACCTCAGCTCCCGCAATTTCCGCCCCGCCTGGCACCGTCGCCATCGCTATCCGAAGCGAACAACTTTGCCGTCACTACCGCATGGGTGAAACTCTGATCCGCGCGGTGGACGGGGTTTCGCTCGAAGTTCGTGCGGGAGAATTTGTAGCGCTGCTCGGCAGTTCCGGCTCCGGCAAGTCGTCGATGCTGAACCTGATCGCCGGGCTCGATCGTCCGACCTCGGGAACGGTGGTGGTTCAGGATCGTGACCTGGCGAAACTATCGCGCGAAGAACTTGCCAAATACCGGCTGCACGTCGTCGGCATGGTCTTTCAGTCATTCAATTTGATCC
>Ga0209039_10002987_pt1 | contig 13640 bp, 12 predicted proteins | sample BogFormECP12_OM1_FD_188238 | JGI IMG/M metagenome (GOLD analysis project Ga0209039, IMG submission 188238) | Bog forest soil microbial communities from Calvert Island, British Columbia, Canada - ECP12_OM1 (SPAdes) (version 2) | ecosystem: Environmental > Aquatic > Freshwater > Wetlands > Bog ...
TCCAAAACCCGACAAAGAGAACATTCAGATTTGAAGAAACCACGACCGAGCAGAACATAGGCACTTTGTATATTCAGCAGAGAGCCTTCAAGGTTCAGCCTAAAAAGATCCGCGTGACTGTTGAGGTCATTACTTAAATCTCAAGTCTGCCCGCGCTATTTGAAGAAAAAAGGATTTGTACACGAAAGCAACAAAGGCGGAGGCTGACGCATTATTCCATTTTCTTTGTTGTCTTCTCTACGTATTCCTTCTTTGCTGCCTCAGTCCTCTTCTTATCCTCTTCAGCTTTTTTCTTTGCTCTGTCCAAGACTGACATTTTCATCACTCCAAAAAAACAGCTTTGTTTTGCCTAAAAACATATCGGAAAAGCATTTGAAATCTCGAAATCGAATGGCTCATTCTCGAAGGAGCTCGTGCCTACTTCTTCTTTCCTTTTTTCTTGTTGCTCTTTGGCATCTTGATCAAACCTCGCTGAGAACAATAACTATAGTTTTTTGCTTATGAATTTTGTTAAGTAGAAATACTGTTTAGCGAATTGTTGTATTAAACAGAATTAACCCTTCAAGAGGGACTTTTCTAAGAAAAGAGAAGCATATGCGCGGCCTACGACTGCGCGCGCTACTATTGTGCTTTCTGTGGACGCAAGTCCCTGGAGACGACGCCCCACAGACTGGAAATGCGGACACCTGCTTCGTCATAAAGTGAGGAACAAGGATCAGTGAAGCACACACAGTTCTCTCTATGTAGAAGAATGAAAAAAGAAGATATACAGGAAGCCCTAGAAGATGGAATAAAATGAACCTCTGTAAGTTAGTTGGGTTATTATTATGCGTAGGTGCCTTAACCTTCGCGCTGCTGGGACTCTACTTTGTCAATTATACAACTGAACCTGACGCATACTACCCAACCCGCAGCGACTATCCTTATCTAAAGTATGTCATCCCTTCATCCATCATTGCAATAGTCCTGTTTATTTCCGGAACGATTCTCTTTCTTGCCCGAGTGGAAACAGGGGAAGCCACGCAAAAGAAATACTGCCAATATTGCGGCTCAGAAAACAAAAGTGATGCGGTTTTCTGCGGAAAATGTGGTAAGCAAATAGATTAGGGAGCACTAGCCCAGTATCTTGAAATCAGCCTTCTCATAGATACTCTTCTGTCTTTCTGGAGTCCAAGTGTCTTCCTCTGTCCACTGGCATCCTTCTTCTTGTAGATTATGACTCCTGGCAGCGTTGCCATGAAGAATAAGGATAGAGTCAGGAATGATGGAAACTCGGGAATTGCATATTGAACCGTAAGCGGGTAATAGTCAGTATTGTTTGCGTCGATGACATAAGGTGTGTTCCAGACACCTGAGCTGTCAACTTGAGTGGCGTTTGGATACGTTGCCAGATAGTCGCCCCAGTAGTTACCCATGCTTCCATTATTCCAAATGTTAGCGAAGCCATCTGTGAGGACTTGGTTTGTGTTATTCACAAAATTGTTGTGAAAAATACTGTTGTTAGAGGAATTGCTGAGCACAATGCCATACACATTGTTTGCGGTGACGTTGTTGCCAGACAAAGCGTTGTTATCAGAATAAGAGGTGAGTCCAATCCCATACCTGTTGTTCAAAAGGTCGTTGCCCGACAAGACGTTATTGTCAGAAGAAGAGTCGAGATAGATTCCATAAGGGTTGCTTGCAACGTTGTTGCCAGACAAAGTGCAGTTAGAAGAAGAGACGAGATGAATGCCATATTCGTTGTTTGCCTTAACGTTGTTACCAGATAAAGTGCTGTAAGAAGCAGAGTCAAGATATATTCCCACGCTAATTCCGTATTGGTTGTTTGCTGACGCGTTGTTGCCAAGCAAAGTGTTGTCAGCAGAATTGTAAAGCATAATGCCATACCCGCTGTTTGTGGCGTTGTTGCCAGACAAAACATTGTTGTTGGAAGATTCGAGATAAATGCCCATGTCGGTGCTTGCGGTGACGGTGTTTTCGGACACAGTGTTATCTGGAGAATTGTAAAGAGAGATGCCATAAAGTCCGTTCGTGGCGCTGTTTTGATACAAATTGCTGTTAGACGAATTGACGAGCATGATGCCGTTATAGTTGTTTGCGACGTTATTGCCAGACAGAACATTGTCTGAAGAATAGCTGATCCAAATACCATTGGTGAAGTTTATCACTGTCATGTTTCTTATTGTAACGTTGTTAGTATTCGTGAGCGCTGTTCCGTTCCCGCCTAGACTTCCCGTCGCCACTGTGTAGCCTGCCCCGTCCAAAACAATGTTGTCTCTCTCAATCACAATTCCGTCGTTGCCAGCAATTGTGATGTTGCCGGTTAAAGTGTACGTATTATCTATCGAATGAATAGGAGCAGTTGACGGCGTTATGCTCCCGTCCGCATTAATGTAAATGGTTCCACCATCAGCCTTGACTACTTGAATCAATCCCGCTATTGACGATATGGAAAGCAAAAGTAGAACTATAATCGAAGCTAAAATAGCTCTGCTCATCCGTGTCACTTCCGAAAATACAGTTTATGGATTGATTGGATCAGTTCTTATGACTTGTGTAGCATGTCTTTCAAGCTAGCACCCACGCTGATTTATTCCAGTGCTTTTCCACAGATGGTCTTTGCTTACTCCAATCTTGACCGTCTTTTTTGAGCGTCAACCCTTTGTTTTGCACTCATCAATGTAATCGAAGAGAAGTAGCCCACATCCCGCACACCGGTATGCTTTCTTTGCGACGATGTTTTGTCCGTTGAAAAGAGGTTCTCCTTTGGTTATATCGTACATCTTATGTTCGCCGATGTGCCACCTCAGATTCTGAAGAAAATGAAGATGCCCTTTCTCCATTTCCTTACCACATCTTGGGCATTTGATAGTCTCATTTTCATTCATGACTCGTTCTCACCTGTCTCCTTTGGAGCTCGGTCAATACCCAGAACAGATATTTGCATAAAGACGCTGCTTCTTAACAACGGATGTGAAGCAATTTAAGGCTTTCATCATCAATCTCAGAGCTTGCCAATTTAAGTCTGGGCTTGGCTTCCTTCAGATATAGCGATTTGTACCTTCTTTTCGTCCAATTGGGATTCGTGCCATTGCATATTAGTGCCCTCTGGATTGGCTCCTAGCTTGATGATTTTCGTGCGTGTGAGTCCTTGCATCTCTTGTAAATAGGGCTGCAAAAGCTGGATGGTCTCGTCATCAAGTTCTGAGATATAAACTGCTTCTAGCATGTCGGTTGGCATATATCCAAGTTCTTTCCTCAAAGCTTGAACCCTTCTGGCCAAGTCTCGCATCAACCCTTCGCCAAGTAGCTTCTGGTCGCGGTGAACATCCAAGAAGACGGTGATGTCGTTATCGGAGGCGGATGTCCAGCCTTCCTCAGTGGTGTAGTTCTTAGGAGTTTTCTCGGAATATTCTACTAATTTTGTGTTTGCGAGTTCAAGCAGTAAATCCTCGACGCTCTGCAATGCTTCACGGTCGCCTTTGCCGGCCACTATTACCATTTTATTGAGAGGCCATCTCCTCTTCAGCTTGGCATTTTGTCTCGCTGAATACGTTAGGGCCACGGTACTGAACAGTTTCTGAAAGACTTCTTCAGTCCTCTTATCACGAAGTTTTGCATCAGCCTTCGGCCACGGCTCCATGTTCACTGTGTCGGAAAGGGTTGAATCGAAATTTCTGTAAACTTTCTGATGAAGGGCCTCACTGAGATGAGGAGTGACTGGATTGAAAAGCAAAGTTGTAGTCTTGAGTACGTACCACAATGTTGAGTACACTGCCAGTCTTCTGTTCAATGTTTCAGTTTCGTCCGTCCAAAGCTCTTTCCTGACCATTGGCACGTAAAGTCTGCTTAAGTCGTCTATTACAAAATTCTCCAGCGTTGCCAGAGCTGGGTTGAATTCTGAAGTTTCCAGCTTTGTGGTGCAGATATCTATCGTGTCTTGAAGCTTGGAGAGTATCCAAAAGTCGGCTTTCCTCAGAAGGTCTTCACGTCTCGCTTTTTCGAGTGTGTGTTTTTTTGGGTCGAAGCCGTCAAAACGAGCGTTCTCGGCGAAGAACCGGTTCAAGTGGTACAACGTTGAGAGTATCTGGTATGTGCGCCGGCCTAGCTCTTGAGGGTCAAAGTCGTTGGCATCGATTGGTGAGCATTTCCTTAGCATGTAGAACCTGCACACGTCCGCTGAATACTGTTTCAAGACGCTGTTGGCTTCCAATACATTTCCTAGGCTTTTGCTCATTTTTCTGCCCTTTGCGTCTTGTGTCAAACCTTGGAAAAGAAATGCCTTGAACGGCGATTCAGGCTTTCCCGTGAAAATGACGTACTCCTGAAGAAGCCTGCAAGCCCATCCCCTAGTCTGATCTATGGCTTCGGTCAGAAAATCAACGGGAACGTATTCTTTGAACTGTTTTTCAGTGAACCTTGCGAAGAAGGATGCTCCACTGTTGTGCCATGTGTCCAGCACGAAGTCTTCCCTGCGCATTTTTCCCCCACATTTCTGGCACTGCAAGAATATCTGGTCCACCCACGGTTTGTGCAGTTCGAAATGTTCGTTTGGTTTCTCCAAAGCTTTGTCTAGAAGCTCTTTCTTGCTTGTCACGGCCAGCTTCGCTCCACATTTCTCGCATTTCCATATGGGCAGTGGAGCTCCCCAAACTCTTTCTCTCGAAACACACCAAGGTTTACCTTCCTTCAAGAAAGCGATAAATCGGTTTTTAGGGCTGTCATAATAGTACTCGACTTTTTCCGCCGCTTCCAATATTTTGTCATTCACTTTGTCAGTTCGAATGAAATACTCTTTCCGGGCTAGCCATATCAGTTTGTGATGTGAACGCCAACATGTAGGATACTCATGTCTTACCCTCTTGACGCTCACCAGCAAGTCTCGCTTGCGGAGCTCCTCCACAACAACTTTGTCAGTATCCCTCGCGAACAAGCCGCAGAAGATTCCGCCGTCTTTGGTGAACTTGACTTCATCATCGAAGGGCGCAAATATCGGAATGTTTCTTTTCATTGCTGCAAAGAAATCTTCTTCACCATTTCCAGGCGAAAGGTGCACAACGCCTGTGGCTGTTTCTATGTCCACGAAGTCTTCGCAAACTACAGTGTGAACTAATGGGTGACTCTTCTCCAGATCCAACTGTTTTGGAACGATGTCTTTGAGACCATATTCGTATTTTAGCTTCTCCAAGTCTTTGCCGACGCATGTCTGAACCGTTTCGTACTCTTTTATGCCCAGTTCTTGCATGAGTGGTGCGACACGGTTAGTTGCCAGAATCCACTTTTCTTCCCCCACTTTGACCTTGGAGTATTCAGCTTCCGGCCGAACGGCAAGCATGGTATCGGTAATGAGCGTGAAAGGCATTGTTGTCCAGATGAGGAAAAACTCGTTGTCACTGTTGCACAGCCTGAATTTGAAATGCAAACTTGGGTCCTCGACCTGTTGATAGGAACCTTCGTAACCGACTTCTGCGCTGCTGAGGCTTGTTTGGCAGCCTGGACAGTATGCGACTACGTAATGGCCTTCCTCCAGAAGACCTTGATCCCATGCACGTTTGAGGATTTGCCATTCTCGTTCGATGTAGTCGTCCTTGTACGTCCAGTATGCGTGGTCCTGATCTATGAAAACGGCAAGGGTTCGATCCATTTCAATCCATTCTCGGTGGTATTTCATTATGGCTTTCTTGCATTCTCCTATGAAGCGTGTTTCACCTATTCTCTCGAGAAGTTCGCGCTTGTTCTTTACTCCCAAGAGCCTTTCGACTTCCAATTCAACTGGCAATCCTTGGCAGTCCCAACCTGCCCAGAAAGGTATGTAATAGCCTTGCATCGTCTTCCATCGATAACGAACGTCCTTCATTGCCCGACCGCGCGCGTGTCCAACATGGGGAATTCCGTTGAGGGTTGGCGGCCCTTCAACATAGCCTAACACGTCAATATTGTTCTTCTCTCTTAAGGAGACGAGACTCTGCTGGATGCGGTTCTTTTCCCAGAATTCACGTATTTCTTTTTCAAGTTCAAGCGGACGATAATCTGCCGTCAAACCTTTATCAGAAACAGTCACGAATTTGGCGGTCACCTTTCATCACATTACACCCGCAAACACTCCAAAATAGCTTCAGCACCATATAACCTTTGCTTACTCCTGCTAAACTAGAAACAGACATAGACAAATGAAGAAATTCAGCTACGCATTCAATTTAGCCACCTTACGAAGTGAAGAAGAGAATCATTCTGAGACAGTCAACAAGTGCGCGCTCAGTTTACTCATTTGCCGTCGCTTATTCCAACGGCACGATTCGTCCGGTCATGTCCCTTTTTGACTTTCCAAATTCGCCGTGAGTTTCTCTTAGCTGTTTAGAATTGAAAACTGGCCCGTCCCCGCAAACTCTGTACTTGCCTATTGTGCAGCTTCCACACAGGCCTATGGCACAACGCATTAAGCGCTCCAAGCTCGCTTCCATGAATATTCGATGCTTTTCGGCCAGTTCGAAAACCCTTCGAATCATTTTCTCGGGCCCACAGGAGTAAATGATGTTGAACTCCTCTTCAGCAAGAATCTTCTCCACGATTTCTGTGCACAATCCCGTGATGCCGCAGCTGCCATCCTCCGTTGAGGTCACAAGCTTCGTTTCGGTGCCCTTCAGAACCTCCTCAAACCGATTCGAGAAAAGCAGCTCACTCTTGGTCTTTGCACCCAAGACAAAGAAGCTCTTGCCCATTCTGGGAGCCAATTTCCTCGCCAGAAACAACAGCGGAACAGTGCCTGTTCCCCCAGCGACGAAAAGCACAGTTCCCTTGACCAGTGCAAAGCTGTTGCCAAAAGGTCCACGCACGCCGAGGAGGTCACCTACGTTTGCTCTATGCAATGCTTCTGTGGCCTGACCCACCTTCTTGACGGCTACTGACACGCGACCTTGCTGATCAGCATCAAGTATGCTGAGGGGGATTTCATCGACGCCTGGAATCCAAAGCATCATAAACTGGCCAGGCTCGGCTTTTGCGCACCGTTCGTCTTTGAGAGTAAAGGTTTTGACGGTGGGACTCTCAGTGTCAACGCTAAGAACCCTCGTCATCCTTAGCTCGTTATTTGCGATGTGATAGACCGACAAAGTCTTCAAGCCTCTCAAACCCTTTAGTTTTCATGTATTTCTCCATTCCCTGCGTAATCTTCCCAAAAACATTTGCCCCCTTAAGGGAAATGGCGGTACCTACCTGCACAGCAGAGGCTCCGACGAGCAGAAACTCCACGGCGTCACGCCAATCCATGATACCGCCGCACCCCATCAAAGGCACCTTAACTCTTTCGTACACGTCATACACACATCGCAAAGCTATGGGCTTTACAGCAGGACCTGATAGCCCCCCGAACCTGTTGGCTAAAATAGGCTTGCCAGATTCAACATCCACTGCCAAAGCCTTGATCGTGTTCATGATAGTCAAACCATCGGCGCCAGCATTCACTGCTGCTTCGGCAACGTCTGCAATGCTTGTAACGTTAGGTGAAAGCTTCACAAAAACCGGCTTGTCAACTGAAGACTTCACTTTCTTTACGACCTCCTTCAGGACTTCCTCGTCTTGGCCTATCTCTGAACCCGTATCTTTGACGTGGGGGCAAGAAACGTTGAGCTCTACTGCGTCTGCCCCGGCTTCCACGGCTTTTTCAGCAACCACCTTGTATTCTTCAGCAGAAAAACCAAAAATGCTGACGATAAGGGGCACGCCAACGTTGACTTTTGCCGAATGAATTTCCTTCACGTATTCTTCTATTCCAGGATTAGGAAGGCCCATAGCATTAATCAAGCCACAACTTGCCTGAACAACTGTGGGATTCGCGTAACCCTCACGCGGCTTAAGACATACGGACTTTGTGACCACGGCTCCGGCACCGCCTTTCACTATCTCCTTCAAGGTTTCCGTCGAATAACCCAGAATGCCCGAAGCCAAAACAGTTGGGTTGCCAAGCCGCAAACCCACAAAGTTAACAGTCAAGTCGATAGCTTTCAAATGTTTCCTCCACTAGTTTTTTCCTTTGAGACCAGTCTAACAGAACTTTGTTTCTGCTGAACAAGGATATATCTGCTTCCATGACTCAAAACTCCAAAACATCAACACGTAGAAAATTACAAGGCAGAGAAATAAGAGATCTATTCGCATTCTTCAATGAACAAGGATCAAAAAAGGCTGGGCGTTTCCTGCCGCGGTGGCAGCAAGGAAGCTAGGCAGTTTTCTTCTTCATATAGGACCAGGCTGCAAGGATAATGCCGATCAATCCGATGATACCAGCTATGCCGTAGAGATACAATCTCCTCATACCGAAGTCGTAGGCGTTAGAAACTCGTATTATACCCAGTATTAAAGCAATAATGATCAGCACTACACCTAAAGCAAGAATCCTCTTATCCAAATTCGCTTGTCGCCTCCTTTCCAAGACTACAAATAGAAAATTAGCTCGGAGCTCAAACTATTTTAGCTTTTTGGAATTAAACCACCTAGCGCGCGCGTTCCCAGAATTGTAAAGCGCGTGCTATAAGCTTATATGTGAAAAGAAATGTTGTCAGGTAAAGGAGATTTTAAAATGGATAACAAGGGAAAGACTACGGACAGTCGCAACATGCATGCCATTCTTCTAAGTGTGATAGGGATAATCCTACTGATCGCCGGATTAGCAGTTGCAACTATTCACAGCCATCTACGCGGTTCAGGTCTAGGCACCGCCTTAATTGTGTTGGGTGTTGTGCTGCTGTTCATTGCTGTCTTAAGGTTTTATTATAAGCGCGCATAATGAGTCTTCGTTTACAGACGCGCCCATTTTCCTTTTTTCTTGTTACACTTAGCGCGCGTTAACACTCCGCTTAAGGAATAGCTATTGAGCGCGCGGACTTATGTAAGTGTTCACATCGTGATGTTTTCTTGGGAAGAGCTGATCCTGTGCATGTTTGAAAGTGCTTCAATGAGGTCCATGGTTTTCTTGTCACAGCTTGTTGCACGAGCACCGTCGGTTAGCGTGACCAAGCCGACCAGTCGATTGTCTTCTAGTACTGGAAGTTTCTTGATTCTGTTTTGGAACATTAAACGCGTGGCTTCCACCAGTTCCATGTTTGGGTTCCCAAAAATTATGCTTGGGTCATAACGTCTGAGACCTTGTTGTCTTGGGATCCTTGCATACTTCCAAGACTCTGACTAGCAGATCTCTTTCCGTCACGATTCCTTTGACCCCTTCTTTGTCAACGGTCACCAAGCAGCCTATATTCTTCTTGTTCATAGTTCCCGCAGCCAATTGCACAGTCATGCTCTTGTCTACGGCGATTACGTTCGTGTTCATCAGTTCCCGTAACTTCATAATGAACCCTGTTCCAACACTCATTGGTGCATGAAAAGCAGAAAAACGTTATGGATCTTGAATAAGTGTTGGTGTGCTAAGCTTTTTTCCCACTCGCACTTCTAACAATCAAAATTGTCGTAGTAAATGTGAAGGCTGTAGGCTCTCTTTTTGGTTTGGGATAAACTTTACACCAACCAACCAAACCACGCCTACTACGGTCACTTGCTGATCACTAACCAAGCTAATTACGTAAAAAATGTGTTAGGGAAAAGCGCGTGCGCTAATAGAGAGCACAATAGGGGTTGGCTAGTTAGCAAGGAAACAGTAGGTATGCAGGGAACGAGACGTGGTGCGAGATTAAAGAAAGATGGGCGGGCTTTCTGCTGGACGCGCGCTAGAAAGTCTGATAGTTCTCATCTTTCTTTTGATTAACCTTGGGAATCGTTATTACGAACTGTACTCCCTTGCCAGGCTCACCCGTTTCCTGAATTGTCCAGCCATAGACTTCTACCATTTTCTTTATCAGATAGAGTCCGTAGCCTGAACCTCTGCCTGTGGTGTAGCCTTCTTTGAAGAGCTTCAGTTTTTCATCGTTAGCTATTCCGACACCATTGTCATCATAGAAAAGCTTCAGCCCATCAGACTCTGTTTTCTCAAAATGTATTCTGATATTTGTTATCTTACGACCGTATTTCAAAGAGTTGTCGATCAGATTGTAGAAGAGTTGCCTCAGCAGCGAATCAGCCAGAACAATCAAACCGTGGCATTCATTAGTGACTGCAACCCCTTTCAAGTCTGAGAAGAGCGAAACGGCCTTCTGAATAGCGTCTTCCACATCAATGTAGGTTAATTCCTCAACACCTAACATTTCATAGTCCTTGGCGAAATCGAATATTCTGACGATTTGTTCACAAGCAGATGTCATATCATTGAGGCTTTCTAGGATTTCAGGGTGATCAGACAATCTCTTCTTGTTCAAGTATATGTTGCCAGTTATTGTTGAAAGCTTGTTTCGAACGTCGTGTCTACTTAAGCCCCCTACAACTTGCAACTTCTCATTTATCATGGCCGTTTTTTGCATCATTTCACTCATCGCTGCTTCCGCCCTCTTTAAATCAGAAATGTCTTTGTACATGACGACATAGCCTACGGGTTTGCCGTTGATAATCATCGGTGCTGCAGACACGGCTACCTGAATCAAAGATCCATCTTTTCTCTTTCTGACGGTGTTATGATAGACGTATCCTTTTATGGCATTTTGGTCTAATGTCTCTGCTTCCTTCTTCTTAGCCAAATCTACTATCAATTCGTTGATGTTTCTTCCTTTGGCTTCGGGAAGTGAATATCCAAAAAGCTCTTCAAAACGAGGGTTAATGTCCAAAATTCGGAAGTCCCGCGCTAAATATGCCGCAGCTTCTGGATTACCCATAAACAAGGCTTTGAACTCTTGCTCGCTTTCAAGCAGAGCCTTTTCGGTCTTCTTCCTCGTTGTGATGTCTCTCATGACACTGTGAACGCCAACAACTTTGTCGCCTCGAAATATGGGGTTACTTCTATACTCTGCGTTTATCTTTCCCACTGGTGTATTTATTTCGATTTCGCCTTCAACGCGTTTTCCTCGGGCTATTTGCGAAAGCTGCGAGATTAGTTTAGGCCAATATCTTTTCGGGATGAACTTCAGCATATTCTTTCCAATAATCTGTTCTTGTGTGATACCATATTCCTGAACGACTTTGTTTATCGAGATTATCTTTCCATTTAGATCGTGGACATAAATGGCATCCCGTGCGTTCTCAAAGATATCTTTGTATTTCTCTTCAGATTCTATCAATTCCTCTTTTGTTTTCTTGCGTTCAGATATGTCTGCGACAATTCCTCTTAGACCCACTATTTTTCCTTCATGAAAGATAGCATTGGCGCACGCTAAGGCCGGAAATGTGGTGCCGTCTTTCCTGAGGACGTTGTACTCAGAATATTCCATTTTTTCTCCGCATAGCGTTTTATGAATACGTGTCTTGAGCTTGTCTAGTTCTTTACCCGCAACCATCTGGTGAATGTTCAAACCTTTCTCAAAATCTTCAGCGGAATATCCAGTGATCTCAAAAGCCTTCTCATTAATGAATGTGAACTTCCCATCCAAGCCGATCTCATATACGACTACTGGCAATTGGTCAGCCAATTCTCTGTACTTCTTCTCCGACTCCTGAAGCTTACGCTCCACTTTCTTTCGTTCAGATATATTATGAAGTATATCCACGAACCCTATTGGCTCGCCTTGTTCGTTTCTTATGAACCCCGTCGTTATCTCTAAAGGAACTTCAGCGCCATTAGTTGTCAAAGCCCTATACTCTGTCGTTCTGCCCTGCCCTGTTCTCAGCGATTCCATAGAGTCCCGCAACGCCCGTTCTCGGTCCCTGTCAACAACGAAATCAAGCACATTCTTTCCTATCAAATCGCGTTTATCGGTGCAACCATATATTCTCAGAACTGCATCGTTCACGTCAACAATATTCCCATTGAGGTCACCGGTTAGGATACCGTCAAGAGAAGTTTTGACTGCAGTGGAAAATCGACGTAGTTCCTCCCCAGCCTTGTTCTTCTGAGTAGTGCATGCGCTGATTACTGCTCCTGAAGAAGACTCAATAGGACATTCCGTCATCTAATCAACTTCCATGCGTCTAAGCAGCGAAACTCGAATATTCAACTGCCTTGTTCGAGTGATAAAGCAGTTGTGAAATAACTATCAATATTCATAATACGTAGCGCGCGCTTGACGATAAACCCCTGAAAACGGTGAAGCATTATTCTAAGCTGACTTGCAAGAAATTTTATTTACAAGGTTTCAGAATTCTGAAATCCTCTTCAGGGAGCTATCATACTATCTTTAATCGTTCAGTTTCTTGGAAAGAGAATAATCAAATTATGTGTTGGATTGACCTTTTAGTTGAGGGAAAACAACTCAAGAACTGTCCACTGACCAAATATGTGCTCATGTGCGGAATTAAAACTGTAAGCTGTCTCAGAATCGGGAAAAAAGGAGAAAAGCCTCGTCCTAGAACTGTTTTCAAGTTTGGAAACCAGAACAACGAGATTAAGAATTACCTCAGTTCTCGAAGATTGTTCAGGAAATTTTAGCGCGCGCCTTTGTCTCCGCCGTTAACGGTTACGTTTTAGCACACGCGTTACAATTGTGAATACTAGCCAAACGATCACCCCATAGACCACCGCATTGAAGATAGCCTTTATCAAGACGTCACCGTAGATTGCGTCACCTACCTTGTACGTTGTTGTATTAATGGGTAGATTAAGCATGTTGTACAAAGCCTGTCCAGGAGGAATTGAAGTTGCACCTAAAGAAATCAAGAAGACAACTACAAACACTGCCAAGAACACTATTGCTCCTCTCATTCTTTTTCCAAACCTCGTTTTTTATCAGATTTTTTGTAATATAAGCTTTCTTTTGTGTGCGCGCGTTGAGTGTGTGTGAGTGAGTGTGTGAGAGTAGGCGGTTGAGTTAGAGAGTAAACGTAGGTTTGCGTTTGGGATAAAACTTTACCCCAGATAAATGGCATGAGCGATGCAAGATGGATAGTAATTTACAGGGGTTTTCTAAGCATTTTTGTTGTTTGAAGCTGGCGCGGTCGGTCGGTAAAGGTTTAGCCAAGGCGCGCCAGGTGGAATTAGTTGGCAGTTCTATCAGTAAATTTAGCTTTTCCATGAAATCGAGCATCGAATTCTTCCACAGAACTGACTGCAAAAAGGATGTTCCGACACACAATATGATTTGCAGAATTAGAATCAGACTGAGTAAAGGACGGTAAAATCGTAACATCTCTTATTGACAGGCCTACCACGCAGGTTGCGATATCTTATTAAAGACAAAGACTAGGTTTAGTTCACTCTGGGGAATGATTCGTGAAGGCGACACTGATCGCATGTTCTTTTGCTATACTGGCTTTTGACGAGAAAGACAAGCTTCTTGACAACTCCATCTTCGCCAAGAACCCACAATTTGCGGCCAAAATCTTTTCGGAGGTAGAGGAAGGCAAAATCGTCGACTCCGTTAGAACCATTGTGAAAGCTTTGATGGAGAAAGCGTACCACACATTGGTCTTCGAGAACCAAAGCTTAGGAAAAACTGTCGAGAAAACCTTCAGCGTAAACATTGAATTGAATAGACCCTCTTCTGCTGGCGACCTTGTTCGATCCAGAATCGAGGAACTTGCGATTGAGACGGGTTTCGTCAAGAATACGGAACAATTCACAATGTGGATGCGTGACTTCGCAGTAGAGACTGCCAAGCTGCGGGTTAAGGGTG
>Ga0209039_10002988_pt1 | contig 13639 bp, 8 predicted proteins | sample BogFormECP12_OM1_FD_188238 | JGI IMG/M metagenome (GOLD analysis project Ga0209039, IMG submission 188238) | Bog forest soil microbial communities from Calvert Island, British Columbia, Canada - ECP12_OM1 (SPAdes) (version 2) | ecosystem: Environmental > Aquatic > Freshwater > Wetlands > Bog ...
CCGCACACCATCGACTTTGCTTAAGGCAGGTTCCAGGCGAAAGGTAGGCGGAGAGGACAGGGCGCCCGGCTTATGAAGCGCCGGTTCACACGAAGGTTGGCGCGCTAGGTTCGTCCGTTCACTGGCAGTGACGAGAAACACGGGCCTCGAAGGTGTTCCCAGGCCGTTTGGAGGAATCGATGATTACAGGACAGGACATTGATCGCCGCACATTCATGAAGTTGGGCGGTACAGCGCTAGCGGCGGGTCTGGTCCCCGCTTTGGAGGCTGAACCCAGACCTGCCGGCGAAGCGCCGTATCCCGTCAAGTGGTACCCATTCACCGGTCACCCTGACTCAGATACCTGTTGGTCGCTTTCTGTCGGACCCGACGGCCGGATCTATGCGGCAGCTTGCGCGGAGAGCGTACCCGGGGGCGTGGTGAAACCTGTTCGTTACAACGAAGAGCGCGATGACCTGGATTACCTCTTCGATCTCGCCGAGATGGTGGACGATCCCGGCACTTCGGGCCGCGCGACACAATGCAAGATCCACTACAGCTTCGCTCCGTCAATGCACGATGGTGTGCTCTATATGGCGACACACCTTTCCGGTCCACCGATCGATCTGCCCCGCTATTCGCCCTGGTATTCGTGGCACGATGCGAAGCGTTGTTTTCGCGGCTCCGCGCTGCTGGCATTCGATACCCGCAACGATCGCGTCCTTTGGTGGGACACGCTGATCCCCAAGGAAGGCTGCCGCTGCCTTCTGCACGATGAAGAGCGCGGGCTGCTCTACGCCATGAGCTATCCCCGCGATCACTTCATCATTTATGACCTTCACACTCGCAAGGGGCGCGATATTGGCCGCATCAGTTCGATCAATCCTCAAGCGCTATTCCTCGACAAGCAGCATCGTGTGTGGACCAGCGGTGACTATGGGCGCTTGGTGCGCTATACGCCCGACACGGACCGTTTGGAAATCTCTCCGGGACTGCTAGCCCATGATGTGAATTACCAGACCGGCTGGCACAGCGTTTTTTATGACGTGGCGCCCTCGCCCGACCGCGAATGCGTCTATGCTTCCACCTGGTGTCCGAATCCTCACCTGATGCGCATCTGGCCCAATGAGGGCGAGTGGCCACGAGTGGAGGATCTTGGGCCGGCGACCCAACCTCGCGACCCCACGTTTCCCATTGATATGTTCACGGACCACTGCGGCGGGCTGACGTTCGCGGGCGACGGGAAGCTCTACTACGTGGCTTCGCGCTGGCGCGATCCGAAATATAACCCAATGCCGGGGACCGGCAAGCAGCTTCAAGGTGTGGTTTGGCGTCTCGATTCGCAGACGCTCGCGCGGGAGGAAGTGACGCAGCTTAAGCATCCCACCGGGGTTGCGAATTATGTGTCGCGAGGTGCCGTGGATCACAACGGAGACCTGTTCTTTGGCCACGTTGGGAATCATCCTTCCGGCATCTTCAAGGTTTCCATGCCGGCGGAGCGTAAGAAGAAAAACGCGCACCTTCCCATTCGGATGTGGGGCTAAAGGGAGGATTACGACCATGCAGACAAAGGGCAGATTCGATCCTAATTCGCCAGCCATAAAAGCTTATGAGCAAGAGCTTGCACATCAGTTTGTTCGCGAAGGCACGATGGTCGCGTTCCCTATGTGCCTGCCGGGCATGACAACGCAAATAACCCACGACGAGTGCCGCATCACCGCGCTCGATATCAACTCCGACGGACATATCTACGGCGGAACAAGTGGGCGCCAGGCGCACCTTTTCGCCGCGGCGTTCCATGACCTTACGGGAGTCGTACTGGATGTCGGAGTCGTCCCAGATGGAACGAACTCGGTCGCTGTTTGTTGCGGCAGATCCCGCGCCGTGGCATTCGTGAACGGAGCGCGGGGTGGCCGCGCCATTGCAATACCAAAGATCGACCTCGCGCAAGACTGGATCCAGGAATGGGGCCTTGATCCGTCGATTCTCCAGGACCTCGGGGAATGCGTTCCAGGGGAGCCGGTGGTTCATGCAATCTGCGACGCCTCCCGGAGCACCGTGATCGGTATAACCACAGGTCATCTGTTCACGATGGATGCCGAGTCGGGGAACGTCACGGTGATTGGGGAGGTATCGGGCCGCGGACATCTCGCGATGAGTAGCTCCGCAGTGTTCGGACAGGATGAGGGTGCGCGACTCTGGCACTTTGATCTTGCTTCTGGCAAGATCCGCCGGGCGGCTGTCGATTTGCCCAAGGGCGAGTGGACCGGCGCGCTGCGATGGGCTCGCGGTGGTGATCCCGACCAACTGCTTACGGCAGATGCCTCTGGGCAGCTATTCTCTTTCGACGGAAACAAAGGGTTCCGCTTGCTGGGCAGAGCGCATCTGGCGCCAGTCGGACCGATGGCGATGATCCCGGATGGTCGGCTTTTTGGATTCTGCGGAGCGGAAATGGCGAATCTGTTCTGCTGCGACACGATCCCCGGCAATGTGAGCAATCTCGGAGTTGCCGCTTCCGTTCTTGAGCAGCGACGCTACGGATATCAGTTCGGCGATGCCGTGACTGGCCCCGATGGCGAAATCGTCTTCGGCGAGGACGACAATGACGGCCATCTCTGGCTCTATTTTCCGAAAATCAAGCGCGTCCCACGCACACCTGTGTAACTGACTTGTGGCGCAGACGCGGTATCGTGGAAATCTTGGCCGCGAAATATCAGAGGGACCGCGGCCGCTCCATTCGTTGGCCGGGATCCGACATCAGTGCTACGGCGCGCTTGAACCCAGAAAGACACCCGCGCACCACCGAAAGTGAGCTGTAGTAATCGTTGTATCGGGAAAAGCCTGTCTGTCCCCGCCACATAGGATAAAAGTTCCATGCCTGCAGCCACTTCTCATCGATCGCTTCTATATCCAGACGGAGAAATGAAGGAATAGACGTCCATTTGCCCTGTCGAAACCAGCAACATCTGGCGTGCGGCTGGTGCTTTCGCATCTGATATCTCCTTCACTGGAAAAGCTGCCGCTTACTTGTGAGGCATGTTCGCGCCCGTGACTTCCGCGCGTTCGTTCAGTTCGCCATCCGGAACTATAACCGCCACCCACGGGGTCTGTGGCGAGACTACGTGAGCGTGCCACACAACCTCCTTCTTGATTCCGGGAGTGAGGTGAACGTTCTGCACGGCTGGGTCGGACACGACGAGATTGTCGCTGCGAATTGAGAATGCGTGATCTCCCGCACCGCTCGCTTCCAATCGCACAACAATGTCGTTCTTAGGTGCGGGCTGAGAGTTGACTTTGAAATGCAGAAAGTGTTCGGGACGCAAGTCTAGAGAATAGATTCCGCCGGGAAGAACCGTGACGTTGGTGTGCGCCGTGCCGTGATGAACGTCGTACTGACCTTCCGGTAAGCGAACGTTGAACTCACCATCCGATGAGGCGGCCACATGAATCAGCTGGCCACTTCTTTCTTCCCGGAACTCGATCGCGTCATGATTTTTCGGATCGGTAATTCCTCTTACGGTCGCGGGAACGCTGAGGTCCTGCATTAACCAGATCCACTGTCCAACGGGTGCAGTCCATACTTCCTTATAAGTCCAGCAGATTTGTGTGGGCCAATAAGGAGCATCGTCATAGCCCTTGGTTTCAATCCCGACGGGAAGAGCGCCGACCATCTGACCGGAACGCACGCTATAGAGCGGCGTCCAGTCGTAGCCCTCGCCGTACATCAAACTTGAGGAAAAAGGATTGCGTCCAATGAGCCACTGCGCTTGTTTCTGAGCCAGGTCCTCTGCGTCCAGGTCGCGGCGCAGTTGTGCGGCCGTCGAAAGTGCCTTGGCCTGAGACAATAGCACGCTGGAGTTCCCCCGAAAGTCGAACCAGACAGGAAAGCGGCGCAGGTATGCGTCCTCACCCAGTGGAACACCGCGTCGAACCTCTTCCAGATAAGCATCGCGATCCGCCGCGCGGAGAGGAGTCCAGTCTTTTGTTTCCGGAATGAGCCGCACCTCACTTTCGCGATATATCCCGGCGGGCAATACGCCATAAGGCTCATCCACCGCTGACGCTGCCTTGAGATAGTAGTGGGAATGTAGAAGGACGGCGGAATACCACTTCATCCATTTTTCGTGCTCGGGGAACGCTTCACAGAGCTTCACAAGAGCGACGATAGGTTCTTGCTCCTGACCGACGTGGAAACGGTGAAAGAGGTTCTCTCGCTTCGGCCCAGTATAAAAATACCCGGTCAAAGGGATCGTCCACGGTTGCAGCGTGCGCTCCTGCGAAGCCAGCACCTGATCGCCCAATGTCACAGCTTCGTCTGCGTAGCGTTGATCTCCGGTCGCACGGAACAGTTCCACCGATGCCACCACCCCAAAGGAAATGCGCTCCAATTCGTCTGTCGCGCCATAGACTTCCGGGCGAGGAGCAGCCGTTTTCAAGCCGTCTACCGCATATTTCCAATCTTCTAGCGCAATAGCCAGGCTGCGGTTCGCAAGTTCCGGATCGCTGTCCTTCAGTACGCGCGAGGCTAGAGCCTCTACCGCGCTGACGCGGAAATTCCACTCCGGATCATTTACTGCCTGGCCGAATCGATCATCCGCGTCGCCCATAATGCCGTCAGTCCAGTAGCTCACGAGTTGACCCGTGCTTCGATATCCATCGCCAAAGCGAGTCTTCAGCACCCAGTTCAGCCCCCAACGCGCCTCGTCGAGTAGACGATCGGGAAGGATTGGATCTTCGTCTTGTCGCTGCAGACTCTCGGCTAGCGAAAAAAGCGCATACGCCATGGCCGGCGTATGCCCTGTGGCGCTCAAGTCGCCCGCATCATGGTATCCGCCGTTTACGACGATTCGTTTGTCGCCGTGCATCGTGTAGATATCCTGATGGCATCGGCCATGAATACCCGGGATTTCAGTTCCGCAGCGCTCGCTGTACATGAAATTGATAGCCTTCCAAATACTGCTCTTCCACGCGTCATCGCTGATTCGGAAGGAACGGGTAAGGGTGTCTCCGGCTTTGATGGCGTAGGTTCCTGGCTGGCGTATCTCAGAAAAATCGAGCAACTGGTAGGCTCCCAGCGGCGTGGACACTCGCTGGACCGATTTGGTAAGAACCGCCTGTCCTGTCTGCTGGTCAATGACGGAAAACTCTCGGGCCGCAATATCGCTGGCAATGGCTGACTTCGATGAGCCGGTCGTGTATCCGCTGTGACTGAAAGCGATTTTCCCCGAAGCGACATTCCAACCTTCAACGTGATCGGCGACCACGCTTTGGAGTTCGAGGTGAGCGATATCCAGGATCGTTCGGTCGCCGGGATCAGGAAATTTCTTCGGCAAGCTGTACGCAAAATCGAGAGCCGTGACCCGGTCACGATCAAGCGGAGCGATCTCCCATACGACCTGATTCCACGTGTGATTCTTAAGAATCATTGATTCGTGGCGGCCCTCATTGTAATGGTCGGGCAGTTTGTGAGCGCCATCGTTGTGGAGCACCAGAGAACACGAGATAGCTGGTGCCCCGGCAATATCGGGATAGACCCAAAGTGAAATCCGATTGAATTTATTCCAGTCCTCGCCCGCGAATTTCCTGGTGGCGACGAGGTCCTCCCATTCTCCGGGGCCCTCCACCTGAGCAATATTTGTGGTGGAACGGATCCGCAGCACACCGGCGGGAGCAGTCTGAGCAGCAGAAGCCCATGGCTCAGACGCGTTGATTTCGATCAACGTCATTTCGCCCTGTCCCGCGAACGACCACGACGAGAGGTCATTCATATCGTCCAACAAGCGGGAGGCGAGAACCTTCTTATGTAACCATCGAAACTCGGCTCCGTCCTCGTAACGCGCCTGCATCGGCATGGCGGGACCGGTCTGCTGGGCGGCCAATCCTCCAGGAAGAAATAAACCAAAGACGCTCGACACGGCAGCGCAAACTACCAGTTTCTTCGAGAATGCGATCACGTTACTGCTTGTAATTCGCCTCAAGATTGGCCCTCCTTTGATTTACCGAATGCGTTATCCCTGAACTACAGATTGCGGGGCGGGTGCATCCGGTCGCCGAAGAGGTACGCAGATCGCGGGGAAGGTGATCGTCAGCGGAATCTGCGGATCAATACAGTGTGGCGATCGGATCGGTAAAGCCCCAACACATAGATAACGATCTTACCCTGCGTCGAAAAGATCTGCTGTCGAATGCGAAGCAAAGCCGAACCTTGAGGCATACACAGGACTCGCGCGGTATGGGCATCGGCGGTGGTGGCGTCTACTTCTTCATCGGCATGAGCGATCTGCAGTCCGTAGTCGTGCTCCAAGATTGAAAAAAGTGACGCTCGGTCTAGCCGGGCACGAATCAGGCCACCGAAATCATCGGCGGACAAATAGCAGGTTTCGATCGCAAACGGCTCATCTCCTCCGAGTCTCAGTCTTTCCAACTTGACGAGGCGGCTAGCCGCGGGAAGCGCCAGACGCGCCGCAATCTCCGGAGAAGTGTCGATCACACTCAAAGAGAGCAACTTGGAAGAGATACTCAGACCCCGGGCTGACATCTGCTCGGTGTAGCTCATCAACTTATTGAAGTGAATTCTTGGAGGAGCGACAAATGTACCCGCGCCGCGACGGCGTACGACTTTCCCTTCACGCTCGAGTCCGGCAAGCGCATGCCGGGCTGTCATGAGGCTAACGCCGTGAATCCTTGCCAGTTCCCGCTCTGACTCGACAAGGTCCCCCGGCCTTAGTTGACCAGCCTCGAGACGCTTGAGAATCGAAGTTTGAATTTGCTTGTACGCCGGTATTCCGTTCTTGCGCACTTGTGGCATGGTCCTCTTCCTTACGAATTGCCTGCAACATACTACAAACTGCTCTAGCGCTCCAAACAAAATTGTGCGGCTAGTACCTAAAATGGGCAGAGATGAGAACAACAAGGAGACTCCCTCTGCTCAAGCCCACCCCAAAGGGTGACGGGGTCAACGGAAACTCTCAAAATCGTGATTACAACCACGAAATCACGGTAAGAATCAAGGACTTAGCCCGCTTCTGCTGAAGCGATGAAACACGGTTCTGGGCCGGCAGTTTTGTTCTTTGCTGGTCACGCCCAAGAGATTTTTGGCACACACTGCGTTTTTTTCTTGACGACGGCCCATCTCCTGCTATATAGCATAAGCCGATCTCTCCCCGGCAGGGCGAAGTTCTAAGGAGGAGTTCTGCAATGAAGCGACCGTCGACTCTCATCTGTTGCCTACTGCTTGTGCTCTCACTGTTCGTGATTACAACCGGCGTGCTGCAACCAAGTTGGGCTCAGGAAGTTACCGCGTCGATCACCGGCACCATAACGGATCCAAGTGGTGCTGCTATCACAGGTGCAAAGGTGACGACTACGTCACAAGAACGCGGCGTTACGTACACGGCCATAACCAACGATTCCGGCCTGTACCGAATATCTCAATTGCCGGTTGGCACTTACGACCTCAAAGTCGAAAAGAGTGGGTTCGCTGTGGCGTCCTTCCCCGCGTTCGTTCTTACGCTCAACCAAGTCGCGCGTATCGACATTGCGTTGAAAGTCGGGAAGACGACTGAAACCGTAGAGGTGACTGCGGCCGCTCCAGTCTTGGAAAGAGAGACGACGCAAGTAGACACCATCATCAACGCGGCGACTAACGATAATATGCCTCTCGCCTCGCGCAACTACGTGCAGTTGACCCTCCTTGTGCCAGGCTCGGTATCGACCGATCCCAGCAGCTTCGTGAGTGGGAATAACACTGCCGGTTACGGTGCCCGTCCGCTGATCAACGGCAATCGCGAGCAGGCGAACAATTTCCTGCTCGACGGCATGGATAACAACCAGGTTTCGGATAACCTGCTCGGCTACACGCCGTCTCCGGATGCGATCGAAGAATTCAACCTGATCACCAACAACGCGCCGGCCGAATTCGGCAATTTTGAGGGCGGGATTGTCAACGCAACCATCAAGTCGGGCACCAATAAGTACCATGGCGACGTTTGGGAGTTCTTCCGCAACGACGTTTTGAATGCGGACGACTGGGCGAATAAGATAGTTCACCCAAATCTTCCCAGGACGAAACTGCGCTGGAACATGTATGGCGGGACGTTCGGCGGCCCGATTATTAAGAACAGGCTTTTCTTCTTTGCCGATTATCAGGCGCAGCGTTTTGATTACCCCAGTTCCTCGAGCCCAAATACGGTCTTTACGGCCGCTGAGCGGTCGGGCGACTTTGGGATTCTCTGCACCGATCCCAGCAAGGGCGGCTCTTTCGTTGGAGGCGTCTGTGTCAACCCCTCCGGGAAAACGGGAGTTCAGTTATACAATCCCTGCGCATCGTTCACCGCGCCGTGTACTCCCACATCCGCGCCAGCAGCCGCGCGGCAGCCATTCCCAAATAACGTGATTCCTGGTGCGATGCTCAGTCCGGTAGCGAGCGCGCTTTTCGCATCCTCGCTTTATCCCCAGCCGGTCAGCACCGCCCTACAAAACAACGCCGTGAATACAAGCGTTTCCAAATTGGATGTAGATCAAGGCGACCTGAAGGTCGACTTCAAAGCCACGCAAAAAGACAGTATTTTCTATCGTTACACCCGGGCTTATCAGAACAACCCGTCGAGCAATTCACAGGAACTGCTGTCCGACTCCTATTCAACGACGCCCCTTATAAACACGGTCGGCGACTGGAGCCGGACCATCGGCAACAATCTGGTCAATGAAGTGCGATTCGGCTGGAGCCATGTCACGGTGAACACCGGCAATAGCTGGGCGTCGGGCGTGGGACAGTTCGGCAATACACTGGGCATCGGAAATGGCAATCCCGGTACTCTTCCTGGATTGCTTGCTCTGAACTTCAATTCGCTGGTCACTAACCTCGGTACTCAGCAGAGCACGCAGAGTTTCGATGACCACGTTTGGCAAGCTGAAGATAATGTGAGTTGGAATCATGGCCGCCATACCCTCAAGGTTGGTGGTCAATGGTGGCGCCAGATTATCAAGACGTTCTACGCCGGCAACAACGGCGAGTTGGGTCTCATGGACTTCAGCGGACAGTTCACGAACGCATCCGCCACAAACCCTGTAACCAATACGGGCGATGGTGGCGCCGATTTCTTCCTCGGCCTCGATGATCAATATGGTCGAGGCGTGAGTACCGGTAAGACGTGGCAGCAATCCAGCAACATCATCGGGATCTACGCTCAAGATACGTGGCGCTTCACGGATCGTCTGACGTTGAATCTGGGCCTCCGTTACGATGCGCACACGCCCTGGGTAGAAGCCAACAATCAGCAGGCGAATTACAACATTGCTACGGGCAACATTGACCTCGCTGGTCAGAACGGAGCCAGCAGGGGCCTCTACGATGGGTTCTATGGAGGCAGGGACTTCCAGCCGCGTATCGGCTTCGCCTGGACTCCGGCGGCGCTGGGCGATAAAACGGTGCTTCGCGGCGCTTTCACCATCTCGTCCTATCTTGAAGGAACCGGTACAAACTTGCGCTTGACGCTGAATCCACCATTTACTCCGGCAGAAATCAATGCGACCACTAGCAGTGGCGCATTACTTCCCCTGACGGACACGACGGATGGAATTACCGGCGGCGCAACATCACCGTCCTGCGATGCCCCGGCTTACGCGTGCTACGCTCAGTCGTTCCTCCGGGTTTGGGACTCCAAGGTGCAGCCTGCGATCGCAGATGAGTGGAACCTGACGATCCAGCACCAGTTTGCGGATAACACCACCTTCCAAATCGGGTACGTGGGCCAGAAGGGGACTCACTTGATGGTGCCATTCGACTACGCACAGAGAGTGCTCCTTCCCGATGGGACTACGGCTGCCAGCCCGTATTTCGCTGCCAATCCAACCCTCTATAGCGTACTGGGCGATCCTAGCAAAGGCGGGTTGGGAGCCGAGGTTTCGGGAACGAAATCGAACGGCACCATGAAGTACAACTCGCTGCAAGCCGTACTGCAGAAACAGATGAGTCACGGTTTGCAGTACCAGGTCGCGTATACGTTCTCCAAGTGCATGTCGGATAGCACCGGTTATTACGGAGCGTGGAACAATGCTCTGAGCGCATCGGCGTACTGGCAGAATGTGTACGACCAGAAGGCAGAGTGGGCGCCATGCTATTACGACGCCACTCACGTGATATCCGCTTATGCGGTCTATGATCTGCCCTTTGGACGCGGCAAAATGTTGGGCAAAAATGTCAACGGGGCCGTCAACCAGGTCATTGGAGGCTGGGCAGTCGCCCCCATCCTCTCCTGGCGCACGGGTTGGCCATTGCCGGTTTTCCCCTCCGTGGATAATTCCAACACGTTCTCTCGCGGTGCAAGAGCGGACTGCAACGGCATCCCATCGATCACGGACAAAACCATACCGGGAGTAGGAGTTCAGTGGTTTACCAACGCTGGACAGTTCGCCGATCCGGCGGTCGGTACATTCGGGAATTGCTCACCGCAACTCTCAGGGTTGCGCTCGCCGCATTACACCGACGTGGACATGAGTTTGCACAAGGACTTCCCCATTACGGAGCGGTTCCGAATGCAGTTCCGCACCGACTTCGTCAACCTGTTTAACCACGTGCAGTTCAACGCTCCGAACACCTCTGTGGGGAGCGGTGGTATGGGACAAATCACCAGTGCCCAGCCGATGAGGAACATACAGCTGGCGCTGAAACTCTATTTTTGAAGTCGGAAACCGTATAATGATGATGCAGGTGTTACCACACCTGCATCATTTTCTTTGTGCACGATTTCCCGGAGAGGGAATCCTCGCAAGCTCAATTCAAGATGTACATATTCCGCGGGAAGACCGCCTTTATCTTATTGTTAGCCGGCTATTTGTGGTCCGCATCGATCACACTGGGTCAGCAAGGGAAAAGCATTTCTGCGCCTCAGTCTGCGTTATCTCCTGAGAGGGCACTCAGCCTCGCTGAGCAAGGACACTGCCGCGAGAATATTTCTGCCCTCAAGCGTGCAATGACTAGCCAGATTGCTTCCGCTACCAAGAAAGAGGTTGGTGTGGTGGGGGTGCGCTGTTCTTTGGCAGTGGACGATCGCGACTCGGCGCTGGACTTTATCCACGCTCTGCATCGACAGTTTCCGCAAGACCCCGACATTCTTTTTGTCATCGTTCATGCCTACTCGGATCTCTCGACAAGGACCGCGCAAGATCTTGGCCGAACGGCTCCTCAATCCCTTGCCGCTCATAAGCTCAACGCTGAAGCCCTCGAAATGCAGGGAAAGTGGGAGCCCGCGCAGCTGGAATATGAATGGATGATTCAAAAGGAACCGAATACTCCCGGTATCCACTTTCTGCTGGGAAGGCTCCTTCTTTCGCAACCAGATGCGGGGCCAGACGCCATGGAGCGTGCGAAACAGGAATTCTTGAAAGAGATTCAAATCGATCCCAACAACGCTGGGGCCATCTACATTTTGGGAGAACTTGACCGGCGTGATCAAAAGTGGGATGAGGCGATCTCCCGCTATACCCAGGCAGTTAAGCTCGACCCAAACCTTGCGGAGGCGTACCTGGGTTGGGGATTTTGTCTTGTGAATCTCAAGAAATACGAGGAGGCAATCCCACCATTGCGAACCGCAGAGCGTCTGATGCCTGCCAATCCGGAGGTCCACCACTCGCTAGGTACAGCGCTGGAGCGATCCGGGCACAAGGAGGAGGCGCAGAAGGAGTTTGCCATTCATGAAACCCTACGCTCCGGAGCCGGGACCGAGAAACCGGAATAGTCGCGTCCGACACATCTCCGAACTGAATCAACGCTGGGGCTCTTCCACCGTGAGAATCTGATCGGCGGCGACCTCGTGCAACACTTGTTTAATGCCGCTCGGCCAGCGAATTTCTACATCTTTGATGAGCCGGTTTTTTCCCAGGCCGAAATGTACTCGGCTGTCGCTCGACGCGGCGTATCCGACCGCCGTTGTTACCTGGTTCCATTGCGAGGCACCATCTTCGGTGGTGATGTGAATCTGCGCGCCGATACCCATCCGATTGCTTTTCGTTCCTACGAGCTTGAGGAGAATCCAATGATTGCCGGTTTCGGAGACGTTGCGCAGGATTTCAACCGGCCCGCCAAGAACCGTGACCACCGCGTCAATGCGACCGTCGTTAAAAAGGTCCCCAAAGGCCACGCCGCGATGTGCGGCCTCTTCCTGAAAGTCCGGTCCGGCTAGCGGGCCAACTTCAGCGAATTTACCGTTGCCCAGATTGCGAAACAGGGAATTTGGCTCGGGATATTTGCGAATGCCCAGTTCGCTGATGTTATCGAGCACATTGGCGCGCGCAACAAACAGGTCTTTCCACCCGTCATTGTCAAAATCGAAGATGCCGTTACCCCAACCGGACATCTCCCTGGTAGCCTGCAGTCCGCTCGCCTGCGTGAGATCGTCGAACTCCCCATTGCCTTGATTGATGAGCAGCGGGAAGGTCTCGTGTTCCACGGCGGTGTACCAGATGTCGGGGCGCCCGTCGTTGTTGACATCCCGGAAATCGGAGCCCATTCCCGACAGAGCCACACCGTCCGGAGCATAGGCTGCTCCCGCTTGCGTACCGACTTCTTCAAACTTCTTTCCGCCTAAATTGTGAAAGAGGAACCCCGGCGTAGTATCGTTCGCGACGAATGCGTCGAGGAAGCCATCTCCGTCATAGTCGGCAAAAGACACGCTCATCCCCTTGCCCATGTGCGATGAAATCCCCGTTTCTTTGGAGACATCCGTGAACGTGCCATCTCCGTTGTTGCGGTACAGGGTATTGTGCAGCGACGCGTAGACCTTAGGATGGCAGTAGCCGCGAACTCCGCTTTTCACGTGACAGTAGGGATCGTTGTTGACTTCCCAAACGCAGTAGTTGACCACAAACAAATCCAGCTTGCCGTCATTGTTGTAATCGAACCAACCTGCGCCGACTGACCACATCTTTTTTCCGTTCATCTCGGCGCCAGCGAGGCCTGCCTTTGCAGTTACATCGGTGAACGTGCCATCGCCGTTGTTATGGAAGAGTTGATTGCCGGTCACGTTGGCCAGAAAGATGTCCGGTCGTCCATCGTTGTCGTAGTCCCCGACGGCTACGCCCATACCGTAGCCCGCCCCGGCGACTCCGGCGCGCTCAGTTACATCGGTGAACGTGCCGTCGTGATTGTTGCGATAGAGCCGGTTCCAGTAAGCCGGTGACTCCTTCTGCAGAGAAGGAATTGCTGCTCCGTTGACAAGATAAATATCCAGCCAGCCGTCGCCGTCGTAGTCGAGCAACGCCACTCCGGCGACCATAGTTTCGATCTGATTCTTGTTGGGTGTCGGCGAATTACGGGTGATGAAGTTGACGCCCGCTTTTGTAGCAATGTTTTCGAATCGGATAGCAGATGGAGTGGGTGCGCTGGCCAATCCCAGCGCACCCAACCCGACAGCAAGGACGAGAATGAAATAACGCATGATACGGCTGATGCCAGGCCGGCACCGGCGGAATCAGCAGGCAATCCAGTTGCGCATGCAGGAAATCTGCGGTAAGCACAAATTGTATCAGTTCCCAGAACGCCGCCCAAGTGGTCACGCCAAAGGGGTGACGTCAAGCTGCTTGTGTAAATAGGTTGAGGGTGCGGGTTTTCCATTCCAGGTTAAATCTCTGGAAGATGGAATAGATGATGCGGTCGACGCTT